>Ga0256831_1000089_pt1 | contig 45486 bp, 59 predicted proteins | sample 132544metaG_FD_189087 | JGI IMG/M metagenome (GOLD analysis project Ga0256831, IMG submission 189087) | Hydrothermal vent microbial communities from Lau Basin, Pacific Ocean - 132-544 | ecosystem: Environmental > Aquatic > Marine > Hydrothermal vents | place: Pacific Ocean: Lau Basin | collected...
ACGCCCAGTACATCGTCGTCCGCCTCAACTCCACCGGCAGGTGGGAGGATTTAAAGTCCAGGTCGGTATCCCTTTCCGAGTCCGGCGGAAAGACCACCTGCACCGTCCCGGGAACACCTTACTCGGGAACCTACTCCGGAAGCATCGGCTACGACACGACCGGAAAAACGCTGGAAGGGATCTACAATGATTGCATGGACGGAAACGCTGAGGCCTGCAGGGTGATAATCTGTGCCCTGGGAAGGTGAGATTTCAGAAAAGGCTTTAACCCCTATCGGGTATTCCCAACGGTGGTGAAGGTGGGGCTGTTTTCATTCGGGTCAAAAAAGGGCAAGATGAGGAAGCTCATCGAGGAGGAGCGCTTCGACGAGGTCGTCGGCCAGGTTCTGAAGGGAGGGAAAAACCTCCAGACTCTCCTGGAACTCCTCGATGACCCCAACCCTGGAATCGTCGGCGATGCCCTTCTGTTGCTCACCAACGTCCTTCGCGAGAGCCCGGAAACCCTCGCGCCGCTCATGAACACCGAGACCTTTCAGAAACTCCTCTCCCTCATGGAGAGCAGGAACCCCTACGTGAGGGAGAACGCGATGCTCCTCTCCTACGAGATCGTCAAAACCTTCCCAGAAGTCGTGGAGAAATACCGGGACTGGATAGTTCGGGCAGTCGAGCGGGGCCTTGAGGAGGGTGGTAAGGACCAGAAGGGCTTCCTTCTTCTCGTAATTGAGGAGCTCGAACTAAGGGAGCTCGTGCCAAAGGTTGAGGAGCTGGTGAACGTCGAGGACAAGGTCATTCTGCCATTCGAGGGCAGGAAGTGGGTGAAGCTGGGCGACATAGCCAGGGAGGTCCTTGAACGGCTCTCCTGAGCGATTCCGGTTTCATTTTACTATCTACCACCTGCGAAAAACTAATAAGGGGGTTTGCCACCAGTTATCCGGGTGATACCATGCTTGAGGAGATACTGCTGCTGTTCTTCCTCTTCCTGGCCGTCATGCTGGTGGTCAAGGTTGGATTCGGGGTTATCAAGTACCTGGTTGCGAACGCGGTTATAGGGCTCATAATACTCTGGTTCACCAACTGGATCGGCATCTCCGATGTGCCCCTGACGGCCCTGAATCTGCTGGTGGTTGCAATAGGCGGCATCCTGGGCGTCATAGCCCTGATAATCGTCTACTGGTTCTAGCCCCTAAACTTTTATAAGTTCCCTTCTTTCCATCTTCCGGGAAACTATCCGGGAGTGATGCTCATGTCTCACAAGTCAGCCGAGATGTATGAACTGAAAAAGAAGGTCGAGGAGCTCAAAAGCTATCGAGGTCGTGCCACCGAACTGGTGAGCCTCTACATTCCAGCGGGATACGACATTAACAAGGTCATGCAGCAGCTACGCGAGGAGTACGGAACCGCTCAGAACATAAAGAGCAAATCAACGCGAAAGAACGTTCTCGGTGCGTTGGAGAGGGCGATGCAGCACCTCAAACTCTACCGGAAGACCCCCGAGAACGGCCTCGCGTTGTTCGTCGGAAACGTCAGCGAGCAGGAGGGGATGAGCGACATAAGGCTCTGGGCTATAGTTCCTCCGGAACCCCTCAAGGTCCGCCTGTACCGATGCGACCAGACCTTCGTTACCGAGCCACTTGAGGAGATGCTCCGCGTTAAGGATGCCTATGGGTTAATCACCGTCGAGAAGAACGAGGCGACCATTGGTTTGCTCCGCGGAAAGAGGATAGAGGTCATTGACGAGCTCACCTCAAACGTCCCCGGAAAGACCCGCGCTGGAGGTCAGTCCGCGAGGCGTTACGAGCGCATTAGGGAGCAGGAGACCCACGAGTTCATGAAGCGCATAGGAGAACACGCCAACAAGGCCTTCCTCCCGCTCCTCGAGAGAGGCGAGCTGAGGGGCATCATAATCGGCGGCCCCGGACCGACAAAGGAGGAGTTCGTTGACGGTGACTACCTCCACCACGAGCTCAGGAAGAAAATCATCGGCGTCGTCGACATAAGCTATCACGGCGAATACGGACTGAGGGAACTCGTTGAGAAGGCCAGCGATATCCTCAGGGATCACGAGGCCGTCAAGGAGCGCCACCTCATCCAGGAGTTCTTCAGGCACCTCGTCAAGGACACCGGGATGATAACCTACGGCGAGAGGGAGGTCAGACAGGCCCTCGAGCTCGGGGCAGTAGATACTCTCCTCATCAGCGAGGGCTACGATAAGGTTCGCGTCAGAGCGAGGTGCAACAACTGCGGCTGGAGCGAGGAGAAAACGATGAGCGAGAGCGAGTTCCACATCTACCGGAAGAAGCTCACCCACTGTCCGAAGTGCGGCAGTCAGAACATAACCTTTGAGAAGTGGGACGTTGCTGAGGAGTTCATAAAGATGGCGGAGGAGGCAGGATCGAACGTCGAGATAATCTCCCTTGACACGGAAGAGGGCCAGCAGTTCTACAGGGCCTTCGGCGGAATCGGTGCCTTCCTGAGGTACAAGATACGGTGAGGCCATCAAGGGCCTCTGCCAGCAGCTTTTCCTGTCTCTTCTTCCGTTCCCTCACCGTCCGGCTTCCACTACTGGGGGATTCCATCATACTCAGGGCGATAGCGATGGGCTGACCGGATGGAGCACCATCGGGGAATACGTTGAGGCCAAAGCCGGTCCCTAACCAATGCAAGACCGAGCGAACTTCTGAGAAACCTGGAAAAGATGGGGTGGATAACCGGGAAAACGGAAAATAGGGGATTATAGACCCCGTTGTGGAAAAGCAGCTCACATCCTCTCAGGGGCTTCGATTCCGAGGAGTTCCAGGGCGTTCTTCAGGACACGCTTCACCGCGAGGACGAGGAGCAGCCTCTCCTCCACGATGCCCTCCTCTGCCTTGAGCACGGGGTGGTCCATGTAGAACCTGTTGAAGAGCGAAGCGAGTTCGTTGGCGTACCAGGGGATGAGGTGTGGCTTGACGTCTTTTCCTGCCTGCTCAACAACCTCCGGGAACCTGGCCAGGAGCTTTATTAACTCTTTCTCGCGGTTGGTGAGCTTCGAGAAGTCGGCCCTCTCGATGAGCCCCTTCCAGTCCGTTTCGATGCCCTTCTCCCCCGCCTTCCTGATTATTGAGGCACAGCGCGCGTGGGCGTACTGGATGTAGGGAGCGCTCTCGCCCTCGAAGTTGAGAACGTCATCCCAGCGGAAGGTGATTATCTTATCCGGGCTGTACTTGACGAGGTTGAAGCGCACCGCCCCAACGCCAACGGCCTCGGCTATCTCGTCTTTTTCGGCTTCACTCAGGCTCGGGTTCTTCTCTTCAACGAGCTCTCTCGCCCTCTGAACGGCCTCGTTGAGGATCTCGTCAACGGTGAAGCCGACCCAGGTTCCCTTTCTGCCGGAGAAGGACCCCTCAGGCCTGACCACGTGCTCGTAAGCCAAATGGTGGAAGTTCTTCGCCGAATCCTCGAAGCCGAGGAGCTGGAGGGCGTACTTTATCGCCATCTGTGGATGCCTCTGCTCGGCCCCGATCACGTTGATTACTATATCGGCCCTTCCGAACTTCCCCGGCATTTCCTTCCCGTCTGGAGCAGTCGTCCAGGTCTCGTGGTTTTCCCGCTTATCCCAGAGTTTGTAGAGCATATCCGCATTAACCTTGCCGAACTTCCAGAGGTGATAGGCTATGTCCTTACCCGTGTATGTGGCGGTGCCATCGCTCCTCCTGAGGACGAGGAAGGGGTTCTTCATGTCCGGGAAGAGCTTTCTCAAATCCATCACGAAGGCACCCTTATATTTGCCTTCCTCAGCCCAGAAGAAGTTCTCGTTCTTCTCGATGAGCTCGTAGGCTTCCCTGAAGATTCCGCTCCTCATTATGTCGCTCTCCCAGCTGAGTAAATCATAGGCGATGCCCATTCTGTAGGTGGTCAGCATCTGGGCCTTGACGACTCTCTCGGCCAGTTTCCTTCCAATCTCGGCTATCTCGTTGTCGCCTTCCTCGAGCTTCTTCATCAGCTCGCGGACTTCCCTATCGACATCGGGACTCTCCTCGAGTTTTTTGTTCACCTCGACGTAGAGCAGTCCCATGGCGTGGTCTATGAAGTCCTCCTTGAGACCTTTCTCTCGGAGCTGGGCTTCGATGGCCTCAAACCTCTCCCTCATGTTGAGGTAGCCCCAGAGAACCTGGGCGAACTGCACTCCAAGGTCGTCTATGTAGTTCTGAACCTCGACGGTGTAGCCGAGCTTTCTCATTATCCTCGCCATCGTGTCGCCGAGGACAGAGTTCCTCGCGTGCCCCATGTGGAGGGGCTTGGTAGGATTAACCGAGGTGTGCTCAACGATGACCTTCTTTCCCTTTCCGACCTCGCTCTCACCGTAGGAGAAGCCATTTTCAAGTATCTCCCGAACGAGTTCCCTGCCAAAGCGGTCGTAGTCCAGGTAGAAGTTTATGTAGCCGTTTACCGCTTTGACATCCGCTATCTCCTCCGGAAGCCTCTCCCTAAGGCGCTCCACGATCTCCTCCGCTATGAGCTTCGGCGCCTTCCTGAAGACCCTCGCGAGCTGGAAGGAAACCGTCGTCGCGAAGTCCCCAAGTTCAATGCTTGGAGTTTCATCGAAGGTTATTTCGCCCTTCCATTCCGTCCCTGCCCCGGTGAGCATGTCTTCAAGTGTTTCCCGAAGGAGGAGCCTGGCCCGTTCCTTAACATCACCATAACCCATTCTCACCACCGGCCCCAGTTGGGCCCAACCTTTAAAAACTTCCCCGCTTACTCCATGAGGGGGTGATAGGATGAGGCACCACGTGGGCGAACACAAAGCTAAGAAGGGCCTCATAAGGATAGAGTTTGACGAAGAAAATGGCATAGCGGAGCACGTCAAAATTACCGGGGACTTCTTCATGCATCCTGAGGAAGCGGTGCACGAGCTTGAGGAGAGACTCGAGGGGCACAGGGTTGAGGAGCTCGAGCACCTTATTGACGAGTTCTTTGCGATGAGGCTCGACGTGGAAATGCCCTATGTTAACGTTGAGGACTTCAAAATCGCCCTCAAGAAGGCCCTCAGGGAGTGATCGGATGGACTCCCCGAAAATACCAGTGAGAACCTTCGGATTAATGCTGCTGACGTTTCTGATTTTTTCCTTCCTGGGCTATGCCATTGGAAGCGCCAATCCCGAAACGGCCCTCAGGACCGTGAAAAAACTCATGGAACAGATAGGACCGATATCCGATTCCAGCTTCGAGAATTTCATCAAAATATTCGTCAACAACTCAAGCGTCGCACTCCTGATGTTTCTCTCGGGGTTGTTCTTTGGCATCGGGCCCTGGGTGATAACGGCCTTCAACGGCCTGGTCGTGGGACTCGTGGTCTACGCGGTTCACCGGAGGGGAATACCGATGGGGCAGATACTCCTAGGTCTCATCCCCCACGGGATCATTGAGATACCCGCCATCGTCCTGGCCGGTGTGGGGGGAATAGTCTGGTACAGGGAGCTGGTTGGGGGTGAGGGAAGCGCCCTGGAACGGTTCCGGAGGGGAGCCATCAGAGGGTTCAAGTTATTCCTGCTCTCACTGGGGCTCCTGCTCGTTGCGGCCTTCATAGAGGCCTACGTAACCCCGAGGGTTGCCGGCCTCTGAGTCGAGGGGCGGAACGCTGAAGCGTCCCGATTCCTCGAAGGTTTCTATTTCCCCCAGGATCACGTCCATCGGGTTTTCGAGGGAACCCACGATGCTCCTGATGTAGGAGCGGTAGCTTCCGTTGAGATCCATCATTCTCTCCGCCATTGAGGCGACCTTAATCGGGTCGGTGGAGTGAAACTTGAGTCCCATCTCGACGAGCCATCTCGTCACCGCGAGAAGCCTTCCCGGATAGGTTGAGATGGTCGGCGTTCCGAGGGCTATGGCCTCCCTGTTCATCGTCCCACCGGCCCCTATCATCAGCTTGGCGTAGTGGAGAAGGTTCAGGCTGTCAACGGGGCTTTCCGGCATTATCAGGTTGTCAAAGCGCTCAAACCTCTTCCTCTGTTCGCTGGTCCTCGGAAAGAGGACTACCGGGACATCGGGCAGGAGCGGGATGACGTCCTCGAGGACGCTCTTCTCGGGGCCGTTGAAGTAGTTGGCCTTGACCGGCTCCGTTCTCATCACGATGTAGCCGTTTTTTCTAACCCCGAGCTCCCTCAGGACTCTCCTATCTGGCCTGAACCCGTAGAGGTGGGCCAGCTCAGAGAAGCCGTTGACGGGCTTAATCCCGTTGGGATCCGCGCCGCCCCGGAGGAGGTCGTAAACGTCAATGGCCCTGGGATACAGGAGGAGCTTCGTGTAGGGGAGAATAAGCTTGTTCTGACCGATGGCCGTTTCATTGTCGATGAAACCAATGGAGGGGATCTGAAGACCAAAGGCGACGCGGGGCGCTTCGGCCGAGTGTTTGTAAAGTGAGAGATCGGGCTTTTCCTCGATTATCAGCTTGCTCAACCGGTACATCCTCTCGGTTCCGGCTATGAGCTTGCCCTCCAGGGTGGCCCCCCCGTGCCTGCCTACGACGTAGTAGTCGAAACCGTGCATGTCGAGGATCTCCGTGAGACCGTCGAACTCCCGGGTTGTGATCAGAACCTCATGCCCGGCCCTTTCAAGCTCCCGGATGATGCCCTTGAAGAAGTGGACGTGGGGGGCGTTGGTGATATCAATCCAAACCTTCATCTCTCACACCGTACTACTGGACAGCCCTGTTCAATATAAGGGTTTCCCAAAAACGGTTGCCCGACTCCGGTTTTTCGGCTCTGAACAGCCGTCTCTGTCAAAGAGATCGTTCAAAACGCTTTCTCTTGATGAAAATGTGTTCCACCACGGACTCATGGAGAAACCCGGGCATGGCTCGTTCCGGACAGGAGATTCTACCGCCCCCGGGCGGGAAAACGACCTGGAAACCGTTTTCTGGAAAAGGCTTTTATGGATCCCGGCCCAGACTGAAGCGGTGGAAAAGATGGGAAAAGACGGTCAATCCGGGGAGATAGCGGTCATAGGTCTCGGATACATCGGCCTCCCCACGGCCATAATGTTTGCCAACGCGGGTTTCAGGGTCACGGGCTACGAGGTAAGGAAAGAGGTCGTTGACAAAATAAACTCCGGGAAGGCCCACATCGTTGAGCCCGAGATAGAGGAACTGCTCGCGAGGGCCATCGAGAGCGGCAACCTGAGGGCCACCTCGGACCCCGGGGAGATACGGGACAAGGACGCCTACATAATCTGTGTCCAGACTCCCCTTCGGAAGGACAAGACCCCGGATCTGAGCTACCTCGAGAACGCGGTCAAAACCGTGGCAAAGGCCATGAAGAAGGGCTCACTGGTCGTCATAGAGAGCACGGTTCCACCGCTCACCACAGTTAAGATGGCAAAGCTCATCGAAGAGCTTAGCGGTCTCAAAGCCGGCGAGGATTTCCACATGGTTCACGCCCCGGAGAGGGTGATGCCCGGGAGGATTTTCAAGGAGCTGGTCTACAACTCAAGGATTTTCGGTGGGATAACCCCCGAGAGCTCCGAGATGGCGGAGAAGCTCTACCGCTCCTTCGTCAGGGGACAGACCTTCAAAACCAGCTCCACCGTCAGCGAGGTCGTTAAGCTCATGGAGAACACCTTCAGGGATGTGAACATAGCCCTAGCGAACGAGTTCGCCTTTTTGGCCCATCAGTACGGCATAAACGTTTTCGAGGCCATAGAACTCGCCAATACCCATCCGCGGGTAAGGGTGCACAGGCCCGGAATAGGGGTTGGGGGCCACTGCCTGCCGAAGGACCCCCACCTGCTCCTCTGGCCGGCCCGGGAAGATTTTGGACTCATCAGACTCGCGAGGGAGGTAAACGACTCGATGCCCCTCTTCACGAAGGATCTGCTCTTTGCCGCGTTGAAGGAGCTGAACGTTCCCCCCGAGGATGCCGTCGTTACTGTCCTCGGTCTCGCCTACAAGGGCGACAGCGACGACACGAGAAACTCCCCGGCCAAGGCCTTCATCGACGCCATAAGGGACGACGTGAAGGCCGTTAAGACCTACGATCCCTACGTCGGGGGCACCAGTGGAAGCGTTGAGGAGGCCGTTGAGGGAAGCGACGCGATCGTCGTAGCCACCGATCACACCGAATTTAAGTCCCTCAACTGGGAGGAACTCGGAAAACTCATGAGAACGAGGATTCTCGTAGACGGAAGGCACGTCGTTGAAGAGCCCCCGAGGGGGTTCCTCTTTAAGGGCATAGGGAGGGGTGACTGTTGAAGCCGGCCTTCATCTTCGGCACCAGGCCCGAGATAATAAAGCTCTCCCCGGTCATAAGGGCGTTCCTTGGGAGGGGCGTTGAGCCGCTCTTAATCCACACCGGGCAGCACTACGACTACGAGATGAGCAGGGTCTTTCTTGAGGAACTTGAACTACCCGAGATCGACTATCACCTAGAGGTCGGCTCCGGGACCCAGGCGGAGCAGACGGGAACGGCAATGATCAAAATCGAGAGGGTTTTGATAGAGGAAAAGCCCGACGTGGTAGTTGTTCAGGGCGACACCAATACGGTTTTAGCGGGAGCCTTAGCCAGCGTCAAGCTCAAGATTCCGGTGGCCCACGTTGAAGCGGGCCTGAGGAGCTTTGACCGGACGATGCCGGAGGAGATAAACAGAATTTTAGCGGACCATGCGAGCGAGATCCTCTTCCCCCCAACGGAGGAAGCGAAGAGGAACCTGGAGCGCGAGGGAATAACCGGGAACGTTTACGTTACGGGAAACACGATCGTTGATGCGGTTTTACAGAACGCCGAGGTTGCGGAGGAAAAAAGCGACGTCCTCGAAAGGCTGGGTCTCGAACCCAAGGAGTACCTCCTCATCACCGCCCACCGTGCGGAGAACACGGACAGCAGGGAGAACTTAAGAAAGCTGGTTGAAATCCTCGAGAACCTTCCAATGAGGGCGGTTTATCCAATGCATCCAAGGACGAGGAACAGGCTGAAGGAGTTCGGACTGCTGAAGAGGGTCGAAAACATAGAGAACCTGATAATCACGAAGCCGCTCGGCTACCTCGACTTCCTAAAATTAGAGAGGAACGCCTTCGCGATAATGACCGACTCCGGCGGAATCCAGGAAGAGGCGATAATCCTCAACGTGCCATGCCTGACGCTCCGCTACAACACCGAGCGGCCCGAGACGGTTGAAGCCGGTGGGAACGTCCTCGTTGGCCTTGAGAAGGAGAGGGCAATGGATTATCTGAGACGGCTGATGGAGGACCCGGAGTTCTACGAGAAAATGGCCAAAGCTAAAAATCCCTTCGGCGATGGAAAGGCCGGTGAGAGGATAGCTGGGATACTGCTGGAGCTCTATAAAAAAGGTGAGCTGAGGGTTAAAAGCTCAAGGTTCATATGATTCATCGCTTTTGAGGAACTGGTCGAGCCGGGAGGCTATCTCCTTTGCGATCATCTCATGGGGACTGCCTCCCCTTAATCTTCCGACCCTTGCCTTCAGGTTCCACCAGTAGGCAACCGATACGGACTGGTTCAAAATGTGTTCCTCCTTCAGTCTCCTAAGGCTCGAAGAACTCAGCTCGAGTGCCAGCTTTTCGAGGGTTTCTCCGGTTTCCTCGGGAACGTTTCTGCTGAGCGTGAGCTCGACGAAGGTTTTAGCGTCGCCGGGGTAGGAGTAGTAGAGGATCCCCGAGACGCCGTACTCTCCGCTGAAGAACCCGTCTCTCCAGAAGTCCACTGGGAGGTAAACGATCACGATCCTTCCCCGGAGGTCGTAGTCGGTTATCGATCCGTTGACGTGGACCGGCCTCAGGCCGTGGGAGCGGGTCACGTTGTCAAGGGAGTTTTTAATGGCCTCCTTAAGTCTGACGTTTGGGGCCATGATCGATATGTAAAGGGTTTGCGGGTCCTCCGGGGCACTTCTACCTCCGGGAACATTTGGGATAACGAAGGAGTACCGGTGTTCCCCCGAGAGGTCTGAGAAAACGCCGGATTCGCTGGCCAATTCCAACGCAACGAGCGAAAGAATGATCACAAAGGAGAGGCCGAGGAAGAGTAAGCGCCCCATGTTTTCACCCGATGGAGTTTGGAAGAGCACCTTAAAAGGGTTAAACCTCGGTCCCGATGTAAATCCCGTGCCTCGTTCTGACGATTCTCACCCTTATCCTGTCCCCGACCTCGGCTTTCGTGCCTACGACCTCGATGAGCCTGTTCCTCGCTTTGGCGAGCATTTCACCCTCTATCCTGCCCGGCAGAACGACCTCGGCCTTGACAACTTCCCCGGGCCTGAAGGCCAGGGGAATGAACTCGCGCTTCTCCATTCCGAAGTGGCCCGGCTTTAGAACCAGTGGCTTCATTCCGGTCTTTTCCTCCAGCTGTCTGAGCCAGGCGTAGAACTCCTTGAAGGGCTTTACCCTGGCTATCGTTGGGTTCCTCCCGAACTTGTAGGGTATGTAGTTCTGAAAGCCGAGTGCCGGCCAGCGATTTCCGGCGCCTATTTTCCTGGCGAACTCTATGAAGGCCTCAGCTTCATCATCGTTTATTCCGAAGATTATGACGGGGGCGATTAGGACGTCGATTCCCGCGTTCACCAGCGCTTCCGCCATCTCAAGGACGTGCTCGAGGTCGTAGCTTTTCATCCCCATGAGCATCTTGGCCTTCTCCGGGTCGAGGGAGTGAAGCGAGAGGTTCACCCTGTCGAGGCCGGCCTCCGCCAGCTCCTCGACGAGCTTATCCGTCAAAAGCGTCCCGTTGCTCTGCATCGATATGACGGAGACGTTCGGGTGCTCGCGGAGGGCCTGAACAAGCTCGACGCGGAAGGGATAGATGAGCGGCTCTCCCTGGCCGTCGAGGTGGGCCTCCAAACCCTTTCCCTTTATCCTCGCGACCTCATCAAACCACCTCATCAGGTAGTCGATGTCCACCACGTAGTCCAGCTTTCTCGTCCTTGAATACGGCCCCTCGTCAACGGAGCAGAAGATGCAGCTGAGGTTGCAGCCGCTAACTCCTCTTATTTGAATGAGGTTCGTTCCCCGGTCAATCAGCCCGAAGGCGTTATAGCCCAGGAGGGGAACGTCCATCGCCTCGTGGATGTAGATGACCCTTCTCTTCGTGTAGCGGTTCCTCAGGAGCGCGCCGAGGTTGTTCTGGATGTAGATGACCAGGTAGGATGAGATCCTGTCGTCCTCCGTGTTGAGGAAGAGCCTGCCCTTTTCAACGCTTATCTCGGGTTTCTCCCTGAACTTCCTCCATATCACTTTCCTGAGCTCGTCCTTCCCGAAGTCGGCGTAGAGGGTATCCCTCCATATCAACCTGATCGAGTCCCCGAGATCCTGGAAGGTTACGTGCGGAAGGCTAACCTCAACCATGGGCTGGGCTTTGAGGGAGCTCTTAAAAAACCGACGATGGATAAAAAATCCCGTAGCTCTTTCCCCGGTCGATTCGGGGTCTCTTTGCCAGCATGCGGGCATGGAAACATTTTAATATCATTGGATTAAAGAGTCTAGTGATGGACTATCATGGGTGATGAGAATGTGGGGGAAGATAGAGCACTACTTTGACGAATATCCAGTTCGGAAGCAGATAGCCAAGACACTCCTCAAGTACGGCCTTAAGGTTTCCGAGGACCTCAAGATCAAGGCCGGCGACATAGAGGTTCCGTACACGAAAATAGCCAAGGCCCTCGACGTGGACAGGCGCGTTGTTAAGGAAACGGTCAACATGATCCTCAAGATCCCGGAGCTGAGGGACATATACCTCAACCTCGAGCCGACGGTTCACATGAAGTACGTTGGGAAGCACGTTGGTTATGGCGTTATCGAAATCGAGCCCGAGCCAAGGGCGATTGGAATCCTGGCCAAGATCGCCCAGAAGATCGCCGAGCGGGACATAAACATCATCCAGGTCGTTGCCGAGGATCCCGAACTCTACCCCGAGGCGACGCTCACCATCATCACGGAGAAGCCGGTTCCCGGGGACCTCATTAACGAACTCTCCAAGCTCGAGGGAGTGAAGCGGATCTCCATATACTGAGGTTTTAGGCGAATCGAATTCGCCCGCGACATCTTTTTTTCTCCCGTTGACCCATAGGGAACGCCAGTTGTCATTAAAGAACAAATCTGATGCCCCCATTTTAACCTAGGGTTTTAAACCAGGGCCCTTCGTTGGTAACGTTTATAAGCGATTGGCCTGAACCTGAGGTTAGCCCCGGTTGACCCCAACGGGCGCGTTATCAACGACTGGGGGTTGATGCTATGGGAGAAGTGAGTAAGGCAAGCAGGTACCTGTACACCGTTATCATACTGTTCTTGATATGGTTGATGCTGACCGCCAGCCTTGATCCCCAGGAGGTGGGGTTCGGGCTGTTGCTGTCGCTCATCGTCGCGGCATTCACCTACGAGATATTCACAACCGGCGGGCTCTCCAACCTCCATCCCAGGAGGATAGCCTACATGCTCGCCTACCTGCCCTACTTCCTGTGGGCGATGATAATGGCCAACATCGATGTGGCCTACAGGGTCCTTCACCCGGCCAGGCCCATACGGCCCGGGATAGTCCACTGCAAGACCGTTCTCAAGAGCGACGTTGGAAAGCTCAGTCTGGCAAACTCCATAACTCTGACGCCGGGAACCATAACCCTCGATGTTGACGATGACAACTACTTCATACACTGGATATGGGTTCCGGATGAGGCCCTCACCGGGGACGAGGAGGAGCACGTTAAGGTTGCGTCTGAAAATATCACCAGGCCCTTTGAAAAGTTCCTGAAGGTGATCTTCGGATGATCGGGATCAACGTCTACCTCATACTCATAGCAATAGCGACGCTGCTGAGCACCTACAGGGTGTTCAGGGGACCGACTGCAGTTGACAGGCTCGTGGCGGTTGACATAATGACCACCATAACGACCGGTCTGATGGTGCTCTTCGCGCTCTATTACAGGAGAATGATATTCCTCGATGTCGCGCTCGTCTACGCCCTGCTCGCCTTCGGTGGAGTCATAGCCTTCGCAAGGTACATGGAGGGAGGCCTATGAACGCATTCACGGTCCTCGGGGAGCTCCTCGTCCTGCTCGGGACGTTCTTCTACTTCCTGTCAACGCTGGGCCTCATCAGAATGCCCGACGTTTACAACAGGATGCAGACATCGACCAAGAGCGCCACCCTCGGCTCTCTCGGTGTTATAGCCGGTGTGGGCATATGGGCCCTAGGCACCGATTTTGGAAGCGCCGCCTGGCTCACCAAGACCATGGCCATAGCCCTCTTCCTCCTGATGACCAACCCCATAAGCGCCCACGCCCTCATAAGGGCCGCCTACAAGCGCGGGATTCCGCTCTGGCACGGCAGCGTGGTGGACAAGTACGCCGAGTACCTCGAGAAATCCGGAGGAGATGGAGAGACCCCCGAGGGGGGTGGTGAGGAATGAACTGCATGTCATGTATCGAGTACATAATCGTTGGGGTGATGATAGCCTCGGCAGTCCTCGCCGTGGAGTGGCGGGACCTGCTGGCTGCTGCGGTGGGGATGGCGGCGGTAAGTCTCTTCGCGTCGCTGCTGTTCTTCATGCTCCAGGCGCCAGATGTTGCCATGACGGAAGCGGCAATAGGAGCAGCTTTAAGCGGCGCGGTTTTCATCTTCGCCATCAAGAGAACCCAGCGCTATGAGACCGAAGAGGAGGAGAAGCCCGGCTGGTGGGTGAGGTGGTGAAGATGCTCAAGCGTTTGCTCGCAATAACCACGCTCATCATAATCGGTTACTGGCTCGCCCAGGGCCTCGCTGGAGTCCCCTTCGGCCAGGACAGGATGCTCGTGGGAAAGTACTACCTTGAGCACGTGGTGGAGCAGACGGGCGCGGTCAACGCCGTCACCGCGGTGGTTGTCAACTACCGTGGTTTTGATACCCTCGGTGAGGTCACCGTGCTGTTTATAGCCTCAACCGGTGTGGGAGCGCTCCTCTGGAGCAGGAAAAAGAGGAGAACCGCCAGAACGGAGGGTTCGATCGTCCTCACAACGGGAACCAGGCTCCTGGCCCCCTTCGTGATGCTCTTCGGTGTATACATATTCATTCACGGACACCTCACCCCGGGTGGAGGTTTCCCGGGAGGAGCGACCATAGCGACCGCCTTCCTGCTGCTCTACATGGCCTTCGTGACCTACGAGATACCCCACAGGGCCTTTGAGAAGATCGAGGGAGCGGTGGGAATGACCTACGTCATCGTTGGTCTGATCGGGCTGGCAATAGGCGGCTACTTCCTCTACGACTGGATATGGCAGACATGGGGATGGGGACACGACAACATCGGCAGGCTCTTCAGCGGCGGCTTCATCCCGATCATCTACACCATAATCGGCATCAAAGTCGGCACCGAGCTGAGCGGGATCATTGACAACATGATCAAGGAGGAGGTGAGCAAATGATCTCGGTCTACTACTTCGGGGCGATAAGCCTGATTCTCATCGGCCTGTACGCGGTCCTCGTCAAGAAGAACGTGCTCAAAATGCTCATAGGTCTCAGCATAATGGAAACCGGTGTCAACCTCCTCCTGGTGAGCATCGGTTACATCTCCGGAAGGAGCGCCCCGATACTGAGCGAGGGGATAGGCCCGAATCAGGCCGTTGACCCGATACCTCAGGCGCTGGTTCTCACGGCAATAGTCATAGGCGTTGCCACGACAGCCATGGCCCTTAGCGTTGCTATAATCCTCTACGGAAAGTACGGTACCCTCAACGTTGAGGAGATCAGGAGGTTGAGAGGATGAACGGGCAGTACGCTTCACTCCTCATAGCGTTGCCCCTCCTAAGTGCGTTCTTCGTGCCCCTGATAAAAGGGCTCGGTGAGAGGGGCATAAAATACTACCTGGCGGTCATAACTGCCCTCCAGACGGGAATAGCGGCCTGGGTTTTCCAGCAGGTCTATTCAACAGGAAAGCCGATAATCGTCATGGCGGGCGGCTGGAAGCCACCGGTTGGAATTAACCTCTACATCGGCCACTTCGCGGCCCTCTTCGTGCTCATCGTCGCGGTGGTCAGCTTCTTCACCGCGGTGTTCAGCATCTGGTCAATGAAGGTGCAGCCCATAGACAAGTACGCCATGCTCTTCCTCCTGCTGATGCTCGGAGCGACCGGAATGATAGCGACCGGCGATATCTTCAACCTCTTCGTCTTCATGGAGATAACGGCGATAAGCGCCTACGCTCTAACGGCATACAACAAGACGGGCGAAGCGGCCGAGGCGTCGCTCAAGTACATGATCCTCGGTGGAATCGGCTCGAGCTTCTTCCTCATCGGCGTGGCCCTTATCTACGGCTCCCTCGGAACGCTCAACATGGCCCAGATAGCCCAGCTCGCAGGGAACATGAACCCAACAGTCGCACAGGTGGGATTGGCCCTCATAGTGTTCGGGCTTGCAGTTGAGGCTGAACTGTTCCCGCTCAACGCCTGGGCGCCCGATGCATACCAGGCGGCTCCACACGCTATAACAGTCATGTTCTCGGCCTTCGTCGTTAAGGCCGGACTCTACGCCACCGCGAGGCTCCTCTACCTCATGCAGGCCGTTGGAAGCTGGCACGACGTCCTGAAGCTGCTCGTTGCCATGGCCACCCTCACCGTCGTCGTGGCTGAGTTCGCGGCCCTGAGGCAGAAGGACGTCAAGAGAATGATAGCTTACTCGTCAATAAGCCAGGTCGGAATGATAGCATTTGCCCTCGCCCTCGGAAGCCAGGCCGGAGTCGACGCGGGAGTCTTCCACATGGTCAACCACGCCGTTGTAAAGGCCCTCCTGTTCCTCGGCGTCGGCTACGTCGGGATAAAGCTCGGCGGAACGGCCATGGAGAACTTCCAGGGGCTTGGAAAGAGGATGCCGCTGACGGCCTTTGCCCTCACCATCGGTTCGCTAGCCGCGGTGGGAATCCCGCTGTTCAACATCTTCTGGAGCAAGGTCAGAATCCTCATAGCGGGCGTTGAAGCGGGCTACACATGGGGCGTCGCCCTTATCCTCGGCGCGAGCGTCGTGGAGGCGGTCTATTACCTCCGCTTCATCCACGCCATGTGGTTTGCCGGGGAAGGGGAGAGGATGCGCGAGGGGCTGGCCATAAGCCTGATACTGCTCCTCCTCGCTGCCCTCGTGATAGTCATAGGAATTTACCCGGACTACATCTGGTCTCTCGCCCAGAAAGCGGGTAGCGACATCTTCAACGTCGGTCAGTACATCAAGAACGTTCCTCTGATGGAGGTGGGAGCATGAACGAGATACTGATTATCCTCTTTACGCCCCTCCTCGCGGGGGTTCTCGCGTGGGCCTTTGACTTCAGGGGGGTTAGAGAGGTTATAGGCCTCATCGGTGCCGCGGTGCCGCTGGCCTACTTGGTCAAACTCTATCCCGCGGTGATTGAGAAGCCGGTGGACTATGCCCTCACCGTCGGCGGCTTCACCCTCCAGTTCCAGCTGGGTACGATGAGCTGGTACTTCGCGGCGGTGGCCTCGCTCGTCGGCCTCGCCATGGCCTTCGGGCTTGTTGCCACCTCCAGGAGCGGGTACGACTGGCTCTTCGCCCTCATGAGCTTCACGGGTGTGCTGGGCGTCTTCCTCAGCCAGGACTTCATCGGCTTCTTCCTGCTCTGGGAGCTGATGACCTTCGCGAGCTTCATGATGGTCCTTAAGAGGAACAGGCACGAGTCGCTCAAGTACTTCGTGCTCAGCGTCATCGGTGCCTACGCCATGCTCCTCGCGATAGGCATACTCTACGCCAGGACTGGAGCGCTCGACTTCGAGACCATAAGGCAGGCCCTCATCATAGACGTCTCGCTCGGAACCATAGGTAAGGGCGAGACAATACTGCTCTTCACGCTGTTCCTCACCGCGTTCGGCGTTAAGGCCGGGGCCGTTCCGCTCCACGTCTGGGCACCTGGAGCCTACAGCGAGACGGACCAGAGCTACACCGCGTTCTTCAGCGGCGCCCTGAGCAAGGCGGGCGTTTACGGAATACTGCTCATCTACATGCTCATGGGCTACAAGCTCTACGCCGAACTCGGAACCTTCCACGGCCACCTCACCTTCGCCTACGTAATAGCGTGGATAGGGGCCATAACAGTCGTCGTCGCAAGCTTCCTGGCGGTCCTCCAGGAGGACATAAGGAAGCTCTTCGCCTACTCCTCGGTCGGACAGGTCGGCTACATCCTCCTGGCCTTCGGGGTGGGCAGTCCGCTCGGCTTTGCCGGAGGTCTCTTCCACGTGCTCAGCCACGCGATATTCAAGGGCCTCTTCTGGCTCGTGACCGCGGCAATAATCCTCCAGACCGGAAGGACCAGGTTCAGGGATATGGGCGGCCTCGCGGAGAAGATGCCCTTCACTTTTGCGATGGGGCTCATAGCAGTACTCAGCCTCGCGGGAATACCGCCGATGGCGGGTTTCGCGAGCAAGTGGCTCATCTACGAGGCAGCGATACAGGCCCACATGCCCCTAGTTGCCGGTGCGATATTCCTCGGAAGCGGCCTAGCCTTCGCCTACGTCGTCAGGTTCCTTTACGGGGTCTGGTTCGGCCAGAGACCCTCAGAACTGGAGGACGTTAAAGAGGCACCCCTCCCGCTCCTCCTAGCAATGACGATACTGGCGATACCGAACCTCGTCTTCGGCGTTGCTCCCGGCGTCGTTACCGGTTACATCAACAGGATACTCATGGGGGATGTGGTTGGAGGCGACTACTACAGGCTCGTCACCCAGACCGGAACCTACAACGCCCTGCTGGTCAGCACGGCTCTCGTCATAGGACTCGCCATAGCCGGACTGGTATACCTCTACGGAGCAAAGGCCAGGAGAGTTCCCGTAACCGACACCTACCAGTCGGGTAACCCCGTCACGGAGGAGTTCAACCTCAGCATAAGGAGGAACTTCTATAGGCCTCTAGCTGAGGCCCTCGAGTTCTGGCTCAGGTACAGCTGGGACCGCTTTTACGAAAGGCTGGCGAAACTGTCGGAGGACTTCGCGGATGCGCTCAGACAGGCGTTCTACAACGGAAACGTCCAGAGCTACTCCTGGTATCTGGCGATAGTGCTGCTCATCTTAGCGCTGTGGGGGGTGTTGTGAATGATCGACTGGAAGCTCATCCTCGAGGTCATTGGGATACTGCTCTACGCGACATTCATGGGCTTTATATTCATGGGCATAGAGAGGAAGGCAATGGCGAGGATACAGCGCAGGGTTGGACCTCCCCTCTACCAGCCCATCATCGACACCCTTAAGCTCTTGGGCAAAAAGGAGAGCATTAGCCACGGCTTCATCTACGACTTTGGACCGGTCTTTGCCCTCGGAGCGAGCATAGCGGCGCTCCTCTTCATCCCGATAGCGAACTTCCAGCTCTTCAGCAGCAACGCCGACTTAATCGTCGTGGCTTACCTCCTTGAGGTGCCAATGCTCGGAATAATGCTCGGTGCGATGAGCTCGGGCAACCCGTTCTCAGCGGTTGGTGTCCAGCGTGGGCTCTTAACCATGGTGGCAATGCAGCTTCCCTACGGTCTGGCACTGATAGCCCTCATCCAGCACTGGGGAACCTTCAAGCTGAGCGAGATAGTTGCGCTCCAAGGGGCACAGGGATGGAGCGTAACCGTTCCGGCCCTGCTCATAGCCATGATAGTCTTCGACATAGTCTTCCAGGCGATGCTCGGTCTGGAACCCTTCGACATCATAACCGCTCCCGCGGAAATCTCAATGGGTCCGATGGTCGAGTACGGCGGCAAGCACGCAGCGATACTCTTTACCCAGCACGCGGTCCAGATATTCGCCGAGACGGCCTTCTTTGCCGTGCTATTCCTCGGAGGGGCCAGCAACCTCCTGGAGCTGCTCATCAAGCAGATAGCGGTGCTCTTCATAGCGATATTCGTGGCAAGTATCTACCCGCGCTTTACGATTGATCAAGCCGCGAAGTTCTTCTGGAAGTGGCCGACCATACTGGGAATAATAGCCGTTCTCCTAACGGTGTGAGGTGAGAACATGAGCGAGATTGGGAACGACGGTGTCATAAGCTACGAACTCAAGGAGTTCAAACTGTTTGAGCCCCTCTTCAAGTGGGCCCGGAAGAAGAGCCTCTGGATAGTGGCCTTCTGTACCGGATGCGGTGGAATAGAGATACCACCGCTGGCCACCGCGAGGTATGACTTCGAGCGCTTTGGGATAATGCCAAACCCCTCCCCAAGGATGGGCGACCTGTTCCTCATAACCGGCTACGTGACACCGAAGACCCTCAAGAGAATAATCATAACCTACGAGATGATGCAGGATCCAAAGTACATCCTCGCCCACGGCTCCTGCCCGATAAACGGGGGAGTTTACTGGGACTCCTACAATGTGGTGAAGCAGCTCGACAGGTACATACCCGTTGATGTTGCCATAGCCGGCTGCATGCCGAGACCCGAGGCGGTCATGGACGGGATAATGGAGATGATGCGCAGGATAGAGGATGGAACCGCCGATGGGTGGAAGAGATATAGGGAGAACTACGAGTACTACCGGAGGAACCAGGACGAGCTCTTCGGTGAGGGCTGGCGCGAGAAGGAAGCGAGGAGGTGGCTCGCATGGATATGAACGAAAAGAATGTTGAGGAGAAGGTCGAAGAGAGCAGGCCGGAACTTCCCGACACCAGAGAGGGGAGGCTCGTCAAAGCGCTCATCGAAAAGGCACCGTACGCTGAAGGAAGCGTCAGGCGCGAGAGGCGCGTTGAGTTCAGAGTTTCAGTGGAGAGGATACACGAGTTCCTCGAACTGGCGAGCGAAACCTTCGAGATGCTCATGCAGATAAGCGTCGTGGACTGGATCAAGGAGGGGGAATTCGAACTCGTCTACCAGCTCTGGAGCGTGAGCGAAAGCGTTCACGCCTTCGTCAGGACGAGGATTCCGAGGGAGAACGCGAAACTCCCGACGGTTATGGACGTCTGGCCGGTTGCCGAGACCTACGAGAGGGAGGCTCATGAGTTCTTCGGAATTATATTCGAGGGCAACCCGCGCCTTGGACCGTTCATCCTGGAGGAGAGGGAGTACAAAAAGCACCCGCTCAGGAAGGACTTCAACATGCTCGGCCACGTGAAGGCCATCTACGGAGAGGACTTCGACCGCTATGACGAGAGCAAGACGAACTACGTGATATGAGGTGATGATCATGGCTGATTTGGAGGTTCCGAATGAACTCAGGCGGGAGGCAAAGGAGCACGATATGTACCTCCACCCTATAGACAGGGACACCTACGAACTGTTCTTCGGCCCGCAGCACATGGCGACGGAGAACTTCAGCATAATCCTCAAGATGGACGGCAACAGGATAGAGAAGGCGATAGTCAACCCGGGCTTCCTCCACAGGGGCTTTGAAAAGCTCGCCGAGGGGAGACCCTACTTCACGAACATCGCGTTACTCCTCCGTATCTGCGTCCCGGAGAGCGACGTTCCCGAGAACATCTACTCCATGGCCGTCGACGAAATTGTCGGCTGGGAGGTTCCTGAAAGGGCCATCTGGATAAGGACCACCGTCCTCGAGATGGCAAGGGTTTCGGCATGGATGTTCTGGATAATGGGCTTTGGGAACGAGATAGGCCTCTACACCCCCGGCCAGTGGGCAGCAGCGTATCGTGAGAGGTTCATGCGCCTCTACGAGGAGCTAACCGGCGGAAGAGTTTACCACATCTACACGGTGCCCGGTGGGGTTAGAAGGGACATCCCGGGCGACCGCTGGTTGAGACAGCTCCGCGACACCGTGGAGTACGTCAAGGGCAAGATGAAGGACTTCGACGAGATACTCTTCGATAACTACATCACCTTCGAGAGGACTGAGGGAGTTGGCGTTATGGACAAGCGCTTTGCCCTCAAGCATGCTGTAACTGGTCCAAACCTCCGCGCCACCGGAGTGCCCTACGACGTCAGGAAGGACGACCCCTACTACCTCTACGACCAGCTCGACTTCGAGGTTCCCGTTCTCAAAGAGGGCGACAGCCTGGCCAGAGTTCTCATCAGGAGATACGAGCTGGAGCAGGACCTCTACATCCTCGAGCAGCTCCTCGACATGGGGCCGCCGAGCGGACCTTACATGGTCCAGGACGCCAGACTCAAGGCTCTGCCGAGGTTCAAGCCGCCAAAGGGAGATGCATACGCGCACGTCGAGTCAACGAAGGGCGACTTCGGTGCCTACGTTGTCAGCGACGGAAGCCACAAACCCTACCGCGTTCACGTCCGCGGACCGAGCCAGAGCCACGGTGTTACTGTGCTGGAGGAACTCCTGAAGGGAGCACGTCTTGCTGATGTACCGGTCATACTGAAGACCCTTGACAACTGCCCTCCGGACATAGACAGGTGATGAAGATGGAGAGCGTTGAGAAGCCAAGGGTTAGGGTCGTGGGAGAGGAGAAGGTCAGGATCAAGAAGTCCTTCATCAAACCCTGGATGGGTGTGAAGTACCTGTTCAGGAAGCCCGTAACGATAAAGATACCCTTCGAGAAGATAGAACCGGCACCGAAGTACAGGGGCTTCCACACTCTGAACTGGAAGACCTGCGTCGGCTGTAACTTCTGCGGCCAGATATGCCCGGCGAGGGCCATAGAGATGACGTGGATGGAGGGTGAGAAGAGGCCGCACCCGAAGATCGACTACGGCCGCTGTACCTTCTGCCAGTTCTGCGTGGATGTGTGCCCGACGGGAGCGCTCGGCTTCAGCGAGAACTTCTACCTGACCACTGGCGGCCTCGAGGAGGACCTCGAGCTCTACGACTGGGTTCCGATACACCCGGACAAGGTCAGAGAACTCAACGAGAAGTTCGGCGACTACCGCTTCCCGGTCGAAAGGATAGAAAAGAAGGGCGATGGTGTCTACGTCTACCACCTTCGCGACGGCTCCAGGATAGAGTTCAAAATACTCGGCTACGGTCTGAGACCACCGGCAGCCGCGAAGCCCAAGCCAGCGGCAAAGTCCTCCGGTGGGGCCCCGAAGGAGTAAACACCCTTTTTCTTTACCCCTGTTTTGTACCTCCGCTAGAATTTTAAGCTCAGCCGTTAATACCATGTGGTGGTTGGAATGGCCGTGAACGTACGAAGCGAAAAGAATCTCGGGCTTTGGGGTTCGATCCTATCCCTCCTGGGAGTTTTCGTGCCCTACATTGGAAACGTGCTGTCCCTGGTCGGGCTGATACTCGTTCTGGTGGCACTTCACGGAATCGGTAAGGCCGTTGGGGACGACAGACCCTTCAGGTACTATCTCTATGCAGTTCTCTCCTGGATCGCGGCAATAATCGTCCTCGTCCTGGTGGTGCTCGCCATGTTCCTTTCCACGGGACCGGTACTCCACTGGGGAATCTCCGCGGACGGTGCCATACCCGGTGAACCGTGGATTGGCCCAATGGGCCATGAAATGGAACCCCACCCCTGGATCGGCCTGGGCGCTGTGGTACTGATAATCCTGGTGCTGATCATCGCGGTGGTGGTTTCAGTGTACTTTGAGATAAAGACCTGGCGCGCGATGTACGAGATAACCGGAACCAAAGAGTTCGATGAGGCCGCCACCTGGTTCAAGTGGGGGGCTATAACTCTCATATTCGTCGTCGGCCTGCTGCTGCTCCTAATCGCCAAGATATTCGTGATCCTCGGCTTCAGCAACATGCCAGAGGAACTTGGTGTGGAACCCGCCCCAGAATCGCCCATGTTTTGATCTACCTTCCCGGTAAAAAAGATTCGGAGCGCGGGTTTACCCGGTGGAGTTGTCGGGTAACCTGTGCTCCACGTATATCTCATAGAGTTTTTTCAGATCCTCCCTGACTTCGGGGTCGGTGCGGGGAAGTATGTACGCCTTCCCGCGGACAAAGAGCACCGTTCCGTTGTTCTGCATCGCGACCGCGATTATCTTGGGCGTCATCGAAACGTTGAACTCCCCCTCGATGAGGGCGTATATCGTTCCATTGTAGGTTATCGCTATCGCCGGTACTCCACCTATGCCCGTGATGTTGTACTGGGCCCTGAAGAGCTCGATGTTCTCCTCGTTTCCAACGAGCTCGTAGTAGGTCAGGCTGTCATTGCCGTAGGTCTCGGGAATGAGCGTGTGCATCCTCCTGCAGTGGGGACAAGTCTTCATGCCGTACATATAGAAGTGGATTTTGTCGAGGTATATCTTCGTGCCGTTGACCACGACGTAATCCCCTGAAGTTGCCGTCCCGCTGGTCTGGGTCCTCGATGGGTGAGAGTCAGATATACATCCGGCCGCGAGACCGACGAGGAGCACGAGCAACAGCAACAGTCCGATCTTTCTCACCACCATCACCCGATGAACCCTCTCGGGCAGGGGTTATAAAACCTTGGTACCCTTCGAGACCGATTGAAGCAATGGGGGAACCCTTAAATCGGGATGGGTGTACTCCCCAGGGGGATCATCATGCAGGAGTGGTACCGTTCCAGGGCCCTCTATGAGGCGGTTCTCAAACTGATGGAGTCAGGGAAGATTGAGGAAGCCCTCACCATGGCCGATGGAATACCCGACAGGATGATACGTTCAAAGGCCTTTTCAAGGATTGCCGTCGAGGTTGCGAAAAGGGGAGGCGACTACTCGGAACCCCTGAGGCGGGCGGTGGAGGCTGCCCTCGACGTACCCAGGAAAGAGGAGAGCACCAAGGCATTGATGGGACTGGCCTTTGATTTTCTGAACCTTGGAAAGCCCGAGGAAGCGCTCAGGATAGCGGGCCACATAAGGGACCTCTCGAATAGGGCCAAGGTGGAGGCAGAGGTTGCACTGACCCTCGCGAAGAAGGGGGATGTCTCCGGGGCTATGGAGATAATCAACGGCATAATGGACGAGGACGTCAAGACCTGGGCAATGTCCAGGCTCGCGAGCCAGCTTTAGCTTGAATCTGTCTATCCATAGACATCGAACCGGAAAGTTTAACAGGAGTAAGGCCACAAGCCTTTTCTGGCCCTTTTCCATCAAAATCGGGGTGAGAAAATGAACGTTGCGTCCATTATAGGCCTAATCGGAATGCTCCTGCTCGTGGGTTCGTGGATACCCCAGACATTGGAGACAATAAGAACCAGACACTGTCCCCTGAACCTCCAGTTCATAGTGATCTACGTTACCGCCTCAACGCTCCTTACCCTCTACGCCTACTTCCAGAGGGACTGGATATTCTTTGTCCTGAACTTTCTCGCCGCCCTCCAGAGTGCCGTAAACCTGGTCGTGAAACTCACGGAGCGGGAAGCAACACCGGAACGGTGAGGGGGATTTTTTAAGGAGCCGGTTCCATCCGGGAAGGATTAATCATGAGAGTGCTCTGGGAGAAGGAAATTGATGCCTCCGGGATAGTGGTCTCGCCGAGACCCGTCTGGAAGTGCCGCGCCTGTCCGATGTACGGGAAGAGACCGAGCTGTCCCCCCTATGTCCCGGAATGGAGGGAAGCGAGGGAATGGGTAGGGCACTTCAGGAGGGCACTCCTGATAAAGTTTGAAATCAACATGGACGACTTTGAAAACGAGAAGAGAAAGGTAATACTCCACCTTCTCAAAAGAGAAGCGGAACTCTTCAGGGAGGGGAAGTTCTACGCGATGGCCCTGTTTCCGGGCAGCTGCAACCTCTGCGACGACTGTCCCTTTGAGAGGGGAGAGCCCTGCAGGATGCCAACCAGGGTCAGGCCAAGCGTTGATGCCATCGGAATAGAAATCGGGAAGCTGGTGAAAATAGACTTCTCCGAAAGCGTTTTGTACGGGATAATATTAGTGGATTAGGGCGTTAACATGACGAAGGTTGCCTACGTTACCCTGCTCGGAAGATCACCCTGGGCGGTCATCAACACATACTACAAGCTTTTAACGATGGGGAAGAAGGCAGACCTGATATACGTCTTCACAGAGGAACGCTATAGGCACAACCTCCCGAAGGTCGTCCGCGCCATCGAGGCAATCTCTGAGGCCTATAATCTTAGCCCCGCAATAAAAACGGAGGTCGTGCCGGATTACGGCTTCTTCGTGGCGGACAGGAAGTTCAGGGAGCTTTTCTCAAAGTTAGGGCGTGAGGGCTACAGAATGGGCTTGGACATAACCTCGGGGAGGAAGGCACTCGTTGCGGCTGCGATAGTCCAGATAAGAGCATTTCCAGTGGCGTTCATCGTCTATATGGGACTTCTGGATCAGGACTTCCCTGACAGGCCTTACATGATGATACCAACCCACCTGCAGCCGATAAAGAACTTCCTCGGTGATGAGAATGAGGGGGACGAGTGAAGTCATAGAGAAGCCCGAACTCCAGGTACTCATGAACGTCCTTGGGGAGATGCGCGTCAGCTATCCCCTCTATGGACTGGAGCTCCTCCGGGCGAAGCCCACCGAGAGGGGTTACAGGGTTAACGTAACCGTGGGCAGAAACGAGTTCAACTCCCGCGTTCCGGATTACCTGGCGAACGAGCTGCCCACCTACACGGACTTCTACGAGAGTTTCATCTCCTCAGGGATAATAAGGTACGATAACATCGGCGAGTTCCTCCAGAACCTGGAGCTCTACGAGCGGCTGAAAAAGGGAGTCGCCTTCGCCCCGGACACCAACATCTTCTACCACCGCTTCATATCCTCCTGCCGGGCCCTCGACGGCTACCAGATAGTGGTCGCCGAGGGAGTGAAGAAGGAGATCGAGGATGCCATGAACTACAAGTACCGGAACAGGCAGCTGGAGGAGATAGGCAGGGAGGTTCAGAACGGGAGCCTCCTTAGGGAGTTCAGTAACAGGAGGACGAAAAAGAGCAGGAAAGCTGCCTACATAGCCCTCAAGGAGTTCGAAAGGCTCAAGCCCAGGATAATCATCGCGGAGGACGTTAAAGAACCCGCCCATAACAACGACGAGCGCATAGTTAAGTCCCTGAAACGTTACGATAGAATGACACCGACGCTTCTCGTCTTCCTAACTGCGGACATAGCGGTCACCGATGTGGCAGAGATGGAGGGGCTGGAGTACTTCCTCTTCAGGTATCCCCGCGAAAAGCTGGGAAAACACGACGTCACAGCGTATCAGCTGAGGACTCTCCTCTTTAACCTCGCAGCGGTCTTCGGTGTCATCGAGATCAACAGGGCCCTGATATTCGGTGAGTTCGGCGGAAAAGGAGGATTGAACGAACTCAAGGTCGTCTTCCCTGCCGAAAACAGAACCTACCACGAGTTTAAGTTCCACCTTAAGCTGAGCAGGAAGCTGATGGAAATAATGAAAGGTTAACATCCTTTGGCTTTCACCAGGACTGCAAAAAACTCGAAAGCAAACATAAAAACCGTGAAAACCTCCGCAAACAGGGTTATGTACCCTCCCAACGGCAGGAGAATGAGGGCCATTGAAACGCCAAAGGCCACCAGTTCTTCTCCTTCCCTCGATTCGCCCCCGTAGCGATACTCAAGCAAAAAGGTAAGCCAGTTGAGGATAACAAAGAAGGCAAGAATCGGTCGGAACATCCAGAACAGATATGCTCCGCTGTACAGAAGGAACGGAACTGCCAGGTAGAGGCGCCTCATGGGGTATCCCCCCAATTATCAATCCGTCCCGACGGACCTCAACGTTCCCCGGCTCCTTAGAGACCACGAGATGGTAACGGCCGGGTTCAACAACTTCTAAGGCAAGCACCAGTTCGTCCACATTGAGGAGTCTGCTGCCGTTTGCACCGTTGAGATGCTCCTCGTTCCCTTCTCCGGAGGATCTGACGAGGAGCGTTGGATGGACGGTAAGAACCGACCGATAGCTGTGTCCCATGTACCTAACGCTGACCGGCATGCCCTCTGCGTAGGGAATGTAAAGGGTCCCCTCACCGGGATGCGCGTCCACAGGAGTCCTAAAATCGCGAGTGCAGCAGGAAATACGAAGATGACCCCCCGCGATTGAGTCCCCTTCATCTTCCCACCGGCAGGGGTTAAAATCTCAAAACTTAAAAGGTTTATGGGGGGATAAAGAAAACTGTTTACCGCAGCATTCCCTCGAGCTTCTCCACGAACTCCGTGCTTCTCCTGAGGTCGGCGAAGTACTCCTTTGCCCTCTCAACGTGCTCCCTCTCGACCCGCCCTCCTTTCGCCAAAACGCTCGCCGGAGCCAGAAGCTGAACGGCATAGCGCAGACTGGTCTTCTCGCCGAGTTCCGCAAGGTACTCTATCGCCTCATCGCTGGCCTCTATCTTCTCCTCCTTTGCACGGATTTTGATGATCTCGCGGATTTCTTCCCTCTTATAGGGCTCGGTGTTGATTATCAGGAGCCTGTCAAGCATGTCGAGGGGCATTCCATGCGGCGCCTCGATGTCCGTTCCCCTTATCTTCGTCCTCCCCCTGTTGGTGGCCATGATGAGGATTGGAGCGAGTTCGCTCTCCATCGCCCTCGCGAGGAAGGAGAAGGCCTCGATATCGAGCATGTGGGCCTCATCGATGAAGAGCACTCCGGGAACGAGCGTTGCCTTGCCCTCCTCTATCCAGCTTTTGACAGTTTCATCAACGCGCCTCCTTACCTCATCGCTTATCTCGGCACCGGTACTGAAGAGCAGACCGAAGATGTTCCCGCGGGCGTTGGCAACATCCAGGTCATGGAGCGTAACCGTGTAGGTAAACTCCTTTATCTTCAGCACGGGCCCACTGGGAAGGTCCACCTTGCGCTTGAAGAACAGTCCCTCTTCCTCCCTCGTGGTTCCAACCTTTGAAACCTTGCCGGTTTCGGCGTCAATCTGTATGACGTCGCCCTCCTCAACACCGAGTTCCATGAGCTGGTAGGCTATCTCCTTCCCGGCCCTTATGGTTTTCTCGTCGTCCTTCGTGCGGAGGGTTATGAGAACGCTCTCAGGGATTTCGACGTAGGGGTTTAACGGGTGCCTCGTTTTGTTGATCCGGATCTCCCTGACCTCTCCTTCATAGACCTTCCTCTCCTCGCTTATTCTAACGCCTATTGCCCTCCTGAGGGCCTCCTTGAGGAACTCGGTCTTCTTGATCTCGGCTGAATAGATCTCGCTGCCCGAGATCTGGACGAAGGGGACGTCTTCACCGAGTTCCCTGGCTATGCCCATCGCGATTGCTGTCTTACCGCTTCCCGTCGGTCCGACGAGGAGGATTCCCTTCCCGGCAAGCTTTCCCTCTTTAATAAGCTCAACCGCTATCCCGGCCGCTTCTCTAGCTTTAATCTGCCCCACCATACCGTCGGCCATGAAGAGTGCCCTGCCTTTCTCGTCCAGGCCAAGGCCCTTTATGTGAGAGTGGCTGCCAATCCTTTCAAAGGTCCTCTTCGTGACCTCCTCGATGACCGCCATTCAACCACCCCCTTATTCTTCCTTGTAGTTACTAAAATAGAAAGGCTTAAAAATTTGACTGTGTGGCTCAGACCGTCGATCCCGGGCATCGATTTACCCCAAAGGCCAATTTCATCATCGCCGGGAAAAGTTGGAGGGAAACTTTAAAAACTCTCTCAAAGCACGTTGAGGTACTTATGCACCTGAAAGCTTAAGCCTACGTTCTTCCTGCCCATTATCAGGGAAGCTTCGCGGTAGAACTCCATAAGCTTTTCCTGAGAGACGTCAATCGGCTCCCTCGGCTGGATGACGAGTGGAACTAAATCTTTCAAAAGCTCCCCATACCAGCGGACGTTTTCGAGCTTGGTCCCCTTTGTGACGACGAGCTTGGCATAGGTTTTCGCGCCGGCTTCCTTCAGGATTCTGATGCTCTTCACCTCTCTAAGAACGAGGTTCTTCCAGTCCTCCGTGGCCTTGGCCGTCTCGTCCTTTATGTCCACGCTCGCGTAATCAACGAGGTGAGCGACCTCCTCAATCAGCTCCGGAAGGCCTCCGTGAGTTTCGAGAAAGTTGTCGAAGCCGAGTTCCTTCATGCGTTCCATGAGGACCTTCAAGGCCTTAACCTGGAGGGTGGGCTCGCCGCCGGTGTAGCTTATCGAGTGAATATCGCCGGTATCAAGCCTCAGGACTGCATCAACGACTTCATCAACGCTCGCTGGATTTGGCCGGTACTCAAACTTTCCGGTGAAGGGCTCGACCTCATAGCGCCAGCGGGAGACGCGGGAGGCGTCTATGTACTGCTTTGAGTCGCACCACTGGCAATGAAGGTCACAGCCCGCGAACCTGACGAAGATTTGCCTTCTCCCAAAGGCGCTTCCCTCAACGCTCCCCCCCTCCCCCTGCCAGCTGTTGAAGACCTCGGCCATTACGAGCTTCATGTTCCCAGCTCCTCCACGTTCAGCCCCTTCACCTTATCACTCACGAAGCCCTCGAGTATCTCGACTTTAACACTTCTCTCCTCCCTGGTCATGTCCGCCATGAGCTGAACGGCCCTCGCGTAGTCCCAGAGCCTTCTCTTCGCCTCGGGGGTAACGCTCTCGGCCATCACGATGAGCTCCCTTTCCTCCGGGTGAGAGCCCATCCACTCCACAACCTTTCTCGCGTCTTCCTCCGTAAAGACACCCTTCTTCGTGAAGAGCACGTTCCCCCCTCCATAAGCTATTACATAATTCCAGAGCTATGGAATTAAGTAGGTACTCAATTAAAGGTATTTCATCAGCAGCTCGACGGCCTCCTCGAATACCTCCCTGTCCTTACCCTCGAGAATGCTGTCGAGGTAATGTAAGCTGGCCAGGTTGAGGATTATGTAGGCCGTGTTCCTGTCCAGGCCCAGATCGTAGGCCTCGTAGTGAACCATCTGCCTCCCCAGGGCCTCGTTTAGCATGTCCACGAAGTATTTTATTTCCTCAACGGTTAACTCCCCCAGGCGGTTCTCCATCTCCCCGAAGTAGCGCTTCAGGATGCCGAGTGTTTCCAGGTCTAGCTTGAGGGTCCCCATGAAGTAGGGAAACTCTCCAATTCGGAAGACCTTAACGCCTTCCTCGTCCTGAACGCCAACGTAATCCCAGAGCAGAATACCTTCGATGGGATTGTGCCCGTACCTGCTCGCCAGGTAAGAAAAGCGTTCCATAGCGGCGCTCATATCCTCAAGGAATTCCTCCTCATCGCGGAAGGGTATTATTTTGCTTATCGTTCCAGCCATCTTTCGCACCATTAGGGGGTTGGGTCAATGGTTATAAGGCTTTGCGAGTAAAGCTGAACGCCCGACGAGTATGGGGTTGCGATGACGTCGGGACCCCCAGGGGGCCGACATCCTCAATGGCCCCCTTACAAACTTCGCCTTCGCGAAGTTTGATCAAGGTTTGTGGCTCCTCCTCAGGGCTTGTTTCTAAAAGTGTGATTATAGTGTGAGTTTAAGCCTTAGAATGTTGGAATTCGTTAAGGCACGCTCTTTTTAGAGGAGTTCGTTTTTAAACCGACGCCCGGAGGGCATCAATAGAGGAGAACTCTCTTTTAACTTGTAAAGCGAATGGATTTCGGGTTGAAAGTTCCCCACTTAGAATAATCACACTTAAGCACGTTCAAGTTTAGTGGAGCCACAAACTTTTGGTGAAGCTTTTTCCAAAAGCTTCAACGCCGCTTTCACTGTCGTTCAAGCGTCCTTACGGATGGCGGAAGTGAGGTGCATTTTCTACAAGCTTCAGAAGGGTTTTGTTACTCCCTTGCTCCTTTGGTGAGTGTTTCACTGCACAAACTTCTCCGAAGGACGCCAAAGATAAAGTGTGGAAACCAGATGAATGGGGTGTGAACAACAGGAAACCCACAGAAAGCTTTAAATTCTGGGGTGCACACCCGGTTTGAAGTTTAAGGGGTTTAACATCCCCGATCAGGCTTTGCTGACGCAAAGCTTGTTATGCAAAGGTTTATAAAACGTCCCCGGAAACAGTCACCGATCGTGAAATCGGTAATAATTAGGGGTGATGCTCATGGGAAGGACTGCTAAGGTCGGTTCCGCTGGGAGGTTTGGTCCCAGGTACGGTCTCAAGATTAGGAGAAGAGTAGCCACCGTTGAGGCCAAGATGAAACAGAAGCACGTCTGCCCGGTCTGCGGAAGGAAGGCCGTCAGGAGAATAAGCACCGGCATCTGGCAGTGCCAGAAGTGCGGGGCAACCTTCGCCGGTGGCGCCTACCTGCCGACCACTCCGGCCGGAAAGGTTGCGAAGCGCGTTGTCGCTTCCAAAGCCTGATTCCTTCCTTCTATTCGGGTGATGACTATGGTTTTGGCCGTTTATCGCTGTGCGAAGTGCGGAAGGGAGGTCGAACTCGACCTCGAGAACACGAGGGAAGTTCGCTGCCCCTACTGCGGCAGCAAGATACTCTACAAGCCCAGGCCGAGGGTGGCCAGGCGCGTTAAGGCCATCTGATTCTTTCGTTTCGAAAGCTTTTTAGTGACCAAAGCGGGTTTTGAGTGAGGGCTATGATGCTGATAACGACATCCCACAGACCGACGAGGAGGACGAGGAGTTTCGGCCACGATCTGGAGAAGGTGTTCCCCAACTCCCTCTACCTGACGAGGGGAAAGAAAACGCTCCAGGATCTTCTGATGGAGGCCTACGACAGGAACTATGAGAGACTCCTAATAATCAACGTCTGGAAGGGAAATCCTCTCAAGATGACCTTTATCAAGGTTGATCCGGATGACTGGGGCTACCTCGGCTACCTCTACCTCCACGGTATAAAGCTCCAGCGCGAGATGGGGTACAGGGACATTCGTCCCATCCGCGAGGAGATGCCCCTCGTGGTTACCACCGCCAAGCGCGTCGGTCCGGATCACGTGGCCTTCGCGAGGGTCTTTGCGGAACTCACGGGCGGAACCTTCGTGCCCAGACGGGAGCGCTCTCTCCTTGGCATAGCGGACAGGTACAACACGAACGTCCTCGGTGTCATCGAGAGGCACCCGCGCGGGATGGCGGTCAATTTCTACCGCTTCGACGTTGATAAGGAAAACCCCGTTGGGCCCCTAATAGGCGTCAAGATATGGGCAATGGAGGACGGTCGAAGATGGGACTACAGGGAAGCTACGGGCCCGAAGAAGACTGGCCAATCGAGGGAGTGATAGAGCTCTCCTTTCCTGACGAAGAAACGGCCAGGATTGTTTACGAGAGCGTTTTCCACGAACACAGAACCGTTCCATACCGAAGGAGCAGGATAGAGTTTCTGCGCGAGGGGAACAGGATAGTAATTCGCTTCCTCGCGAGGGACAACTCCGCTCTGAGGGGAACGCTGAACTCATATCTGAGATGGATTAAGGTCGCGATGGATTCGCTGGAAGTCTGAGAAATCTACCGGCCGAAACTATTTAAAGCCCGGCCACTACTCTATCCTGATCGCGAGTACGGAGGTGTGTTGGAATGCAGAACATACCACCCCAGGTTCAGTCAATGCTCGCCCAGCTCGAGAGCTACCAGCAACAGCTCCAGCTCGTCGTCCAGCAGAAGCAGAAGGTTCAGCTCGAGCTCACCGAGGCGAAGAAGGCCCTCGAGGAGATAGAGAAGCTCCCCGACAACGCGGTTGTCTACAAGACCGTCGGGACACTCATAGTCAAGACCACCAAGGAGAAGGCCCTCGAGGAGCTCAGAAGCAAGATAGAAACGCTCGAGGTTCGCCTCAACGCCCTCGAGAGGCAGGAGAAGAAGCTCAACGAAAAGATCAAAGAGCTTACCGCCCAGATCCAGAACGCCCTCAGGCCGCCCACGGCGGGCTGATCCCTTTTAAACTCTTTTTACCGATGGGAGGGAAGGGAATGGTCGGGGAGGGTGGCAAGAGGAGGGTTATGCACATAGGTCTTCCGAAGTTGAGCGGAGATCAGCTGGTGGAGATAGGTGAGATAGCTCAGGAGACAGTCGTGCGGGAGATCTTTGATGCCCTCAGGAGGAGCGACGTCAAAGACATTGAGGTGACGGCTAGAATAAACCGCGGCGAAACCCTCGACCTGGAGCTTGAAACGTACCTTGAGGTTCCCGTGTTTGTGAAGGTGGACGTTGATAGACTCGTTGAGAGAGCCGTTGAAAAGGCCTACGAGGCCGTCGAGAAAAGGTTGAAAGAACTGGCCGCTAGGGAGTAACCCCTAATGGGGAATCAAGAGCCGGAGGAACCCGGATGAGGGGAAAGATTAAGCTCAGGCGCCTTCTCGAGAGTTCGAAGGACAGGTCCTTCTTGCTCCTCTGCCACCACAATGCGGACCCGGATTCCCTCGGCTCGGCGATAGCCTTTGCCAGATACCTGAGATCCAGCGGCGTGGAAAGGGTAAGGATAGGGGTCGCCCAGAGTGTTTCCTCCTATGCAAAACGGCTTCTGGCCCTCTCCCCCGTTCCCGTTGAGAGAAATCCCCGGGTTGATGAAGACATCGTCGTTATCTTTGACACATCCTCGGTTGAGCAGCTCGAACCCATCGAGATCCCGCCGGAAAAAACCGTCGTTGTCATCGACCACCACGTGGAAAAGAAGAAACCGATAAGAGCGGATGTAATGGTCCTAGATTCTTCGAGAACTTCCACGGCTGAGATCGTATGGGAGCTCTTTAGATACTTCCGTTTTGCCGATGAGGATAGCGTAAAGGCCCTTTTATCGGGGATAGTGACGGACACGGCCAACTTTCGCTTCGCCAACTCAAAAACGTTCAAAGCCGTCTCCGAGATGCTCGAGCGCTTTCCCCTTCGGATGGGGGAAATTTTCCAGCTCGTTGCACCGGTCAGCGATGAAAACACTGACCAGGCGAAGAGGATTGCCCTGCTCAAGGCCTGCCAGAGACTTGAAATCCGGAAGTTCAGGGGGTACATCATAGCGGTCTCGCGAGTTTCGGCCTATGAATCCCTGGCGTGCAAAACCTTCCTCCAGCTCGGCGCGGACATAGCAATCGTGGGAAGCGAGAAAAAGGGTGTGAGGATTTCGGCGAGGGCTAAGGAGAGCCTGGTAAAGAAGGGCCTTCACCTCGGCAAGATCATGGAGAAGGTCGGGCCCGTTATAGAAGGCTCCGGAGGGGGTCACGCCGGTGCGGCCGGGGCGAACGGCAAGAAGAACCTCGACGAGGCGATTAATGTCATCCTAAAAGAGATTGAAAAGTTTTTGATGGAAAGCGGGTAGTTCCCTTTAGTGCTTATTGGATGTGTTTTCATTATTGGACATCCCTTCTTTTACTTTGGGCTTCTTTTGGTTTGTTTTCTCTGTAAGACTAACAACCGAAAAAATTAACACTTAAAGAAAGAATAGATCTGTCTTCTAATAAACGGAAAAGCTTATAAAAGCAGGTTGCCTAAATGGGAATGCAGAACTTCGTAGGAGGTGCCAACTTGAAGTGGAAACCCCTGTTGGGGATCCTGTTAGGACTGTTAGTAATATCTAGAATGGCTACGGCCTCTTTAGATGAGCCCGCATCCCCTAGGACAATGGGATCAATAGAACCTCCAACGGACTTTGAGAATATCGTTTTGACAAAAGTTTTTTCCGGAAAAGATGCGTCACTGGAAGCAATGAACTTCCTTGCCAGACATCGTGGACGACTCACTCTTGAGGTAGATCTCAGAAATCTTGAAAACATTACTTTCATAGGTATATCACTAAGACCCCTCAAAGAGGGATATTACATTCCTGCGTATTATATTGTAGACAAGAGCGCTCCTATGAGCAGGCAAGAGTTCCAAAAGAGGTTCGATGAGATCACTGCAACCTTGGCCAAGGAGCCTCTCATAATGGCGGGGGATGTTCTAAATGTGGAACCTAAAGTTAATTGGGAATATGTTGGGGGAATAGATTATGTGACATCTCATGTCACAAGAAATGGAAGGACTGGCACAATACAACAGACTGGATGGTACTACTATTACTTTGTAGACAATTACAGAGTAGAATACCATGCAAAGATTAAAATCCGGGGGACATGAACTCTAAGGATGTGGCACTCAAAGAACTAAACCTTCACGTTGATAGGAATGGATATACCCATGAAACTCTTGGCGATTTCTTGCCTGATGGTCATATAGGGCCCATAACGAGCTATTCTGAGTCACTCATGATTGAAGTCGACTCAGGAAAAACTCTAAGGATATCGGCCCATGGAGGATACACAAAAGATACCAACGATGGGATATACTTCAGGGGAGATACCCACACCCTAAACCCCAATGACTACGTGAACTTTCACTTCTATGACTCCAAGCGTAACATAAGGTTCTTCCCGGACCCCCCGCATGGGGCGAGTCCTTTTACATATACCTGGCAGTCACTATGAGCGCGAGTTACAAAAATATTAAGTATGGAGTACTGAGGCAGAAACTTAATGGGTCATTCTACTTTAATGGACAACATATAACTGTAAAATCAGCCCCAACAGTGGAGATAGTAGTCCGTATAAAACCAAATCCCGCGAGCGTCTGGTATATTAGAAGATGAGTATTTTCCAGTTTTCTTTTGTTTTAGGGACGTCTTTTTAGTATTCAAACATCTCCCTGATGTTCCAAGTAGTGAAACGTACTGGGAAACATTTAAAATTGATCATTTTATCATTTAGGTTTAAGGTGATCCAAGTGGCAAGGTGCCCCCTCTGTGGAAAGCCCCTTGACTGGGGCGAGCTAATCGAACAGATGCTCTCCCTTGAGAACGCGGAGGAAATTCTACGGGATAGGGAAAAGTTCATGAAAGCGTTTCGAGACTTCGTTTTCAGGTGTCCCCACTGCAGCGGGGAGTTCTATGGCAGGAACCTTCCCCTGGAGGAAGCAGAGAAGGTTTTCGAACTGCTCAACGAGTTCAGGGGATCTATAGACTGGGAGAATAAAAAGGTTAAGCTGAAGCTGAACAACCTCCTGGCCCTGGACACAATGCTCGAGCAGTGGGACGAGAAGGTTAAGGGCCAGCGGTGATCCCTTTGGGGAGGATCAGATACCTGCTGGAGGGAGGAAACTATCGAAAGGCCCTGAAGGAAGCAATGAACATTCAAAATCCCCTGCCGAGGCTTATCGCCCTCGCGAAGATCCTTGAGGTGTTCCCCCGGGACGAGGTTCTGGCAGGGATGTTCGACACCCTCGACTCCATTAGGGGAACACCCGAGAGGGCAGTTGCCCACTCCATCCTCGGCCGTGCGCTCTACTCCCTCGATAGAGACAGGGAGGCCGAGCTCCACTTTGATCGTGCCCTCGAGCTCGCGGAAACGATAGGGTCGCCAAGGATCAGAGGAGAAGTTCTCGCGGCGGTGTCCAGAAACTTGGTCCTCTCCGAGAGATACGGAGACGCGCTGGACCTCTTTACCAGATCGGTCGAACTTCTTCAGAGGTCACGGGGTCTTTCTCCCTCTGCCGTAGAGTCTCTTATCGGGGTCGCGAGGCTTATCGAGAAAAGTGCCGACGGGGTTCCGAACGAGATGGCCCTGGCATTTTACAGGCTCGCACGCGACGTTTATACGTCCATTTCATTTAACCTGCAGGCGAAGTATCTGGAAGAGAAAATGAGACTGGTGGAGGATGTTCTGAAGCGCGGAAAGGCTGCAGTCAGGGAGCTCATAGAAACAGGTGACGTGGAACCCGCTATCGAGATGGCCCGCTTCCTGCCGCTGGAGGAGAGGGCAGTGGTGATGCTCGAACTTTCCTACTGGTTCCATCTCCACGAGCAGCCCAAGCTTGGAAGGAGGGTTTTCGACGATGCCCTCGAGATAATCCTTGTTGGAAAGTTCAAACCGCCCGATAGGGAGCTCATGGGGGTGGCCAGACGTTTTCTGCGCATTGGTCTCCTTGAGGAGCCCCTCCTACTCGCTGGAATAGTGGGGGATGAAAAACTCGCCTCCCGGCTTCTCGGGGAGATAGCCCTGGCCTATTCAAAGAGAGATCCAGAGAAGGCCCGCTCGATAGCCGAAGGCATAAGGGACGAAAGCGTTAAGAGACGGGTTTTAAAGGCACTGGAGGGTGGTAGTGATGTGGGATACGAGCAAGGATTACCGCTTATTAGTGGCGGAGAAGGCGATAGAGCTCTTTCTGAAGACGATTGAGGCAGCGAAGTTCAAGGGGCACTGGGACAAGAAGAGAGCGATAAAGCTCGGCAAGGAGATGTTGCCTGAGATACAGGCGATGCGTTATTCCTACATTGAGCCGAAGGAACTCATTGAGACACCCCAGATGAAGGCCCTCAAGGAGAAGGCCCTTGAAATAATCGAGGCCTTGGGTGGCGAGGACTGGCACCACAAGTTCATAAGCAACGCCTCCAAAGATGAAAGGGAGAAGGTTGAGGAGCAGGTTGCTAAAATCCGCTTCTTCCTGAACACAATACTCGGCCTCGACAAACGATTGGCCCTCGGAAAGATAAACGACCCCGTAATAGCTGTGGATATAAAGGTCGGCGAGGTCATGAGCGTCGCTAAACATCCGAACGCTGACAGGCTGCTCGTCACCAACGTCAACATCGGCGACAGAGCTATCACCGTCGTTACCAACGACCTGACTGTTAAGGAAGGCAACCGCGTTGCCGTTGCTCTGCTTCCGCCGGCTAACTTCCGCGGAATAGTCAGCGAGGGCATGTTTCTTGGGGCTGGAGAGGGCGTCCTCAAGGACGTTAAAGGGGAAATCGGGGGCCTTCCAAAGGGCATTCCACTTGAAGCTCTCAATGAGACGAGGAACCTTGTCGAGGCTTTCCTGAAGGGCTGATTTTCGTTTTTGTTCCGAGGTATTCACTAGCTTACTCGATTACTCCTCTTTCTTTTGAGCTATCCTAATCGTAAAACCTAACTCCGAATAAATTTGTACTCGAAAAAAGAGGAAGAAGCTTCACTAGTAACAAAAGGAAAAGTTTATATAATACAATGGTAAATAGTGGTTATGAAAAACCCTCCGATGGTGGACGACTTGAGATGGAAGTTCCTGCTTGCAGTCCTTTTGGGACTGCTGATGGTTGGAGTGACTGCTGGAAGTGCAGGTGCGTTGCCTCAAGATTCCTCTGGGATACCCGTGGGGATAACGCCCCAGACCGCAGAAAAAGTTGCCCTGACCTATGTGGAGTGGATATCAAAAAACATCCCGCTATATAAAGCGTGGGAAGGATCAAGAGTATCAAAGATACCCAAAATATACTATCTGCCAGATGGGAGTAAAGCTGCATACGAATTCACAATCCTTAAAAATGGCAAAATAGTGGGTTATATCATGATAAGCGCCAGAGAAGATCTCCCACCTGTTCTTGAATTCGGAAAATCCAAGCCACCTAGCATGAATATTGAGAAAGTTAAGGTCAAGTATAGAGTTAAACGACTTCTCTATCTCGGAGCACTTCTTTATGCTGCGGATATTGGGAACGAAAAGGCGGTGCATCTGAGGGATATGAGAATCATGGAATATCCCCAGAAAGTTACCTTCAACGTGGATCGTAAAGCAGCTGAAGCCTCTTGGATGAGTATTCTGAAAGAAACGAACAAAGACGTGTTTTTGAAGTCTGACGTTGGAATCCACTCCTCGACACCTGTTGTCTCAGATTGGGGATACATATGGGGTGTTCCTTCTTGGACCTCTGAAGATGCAGGAAATGCTAACATTCCGTATCCAGACAATGTGGGGGACCTACCTGACCCATGGGATACATGGGATGGATGCACCCCAATAGCTGCTTCAATGGTTATCGGATATTATATAAGTTATCCAGACAAAGAGAGCATAATTGACATTCTTCATCACACCATGAATACGGGTGGTCATTGGTATACTAATCCCTGGGAAACAGCCATACAAGACGTAGATGATGGGATCGACAACTTTGCTGAGGAGTATCACAGAATATCCAGGCAGACGATTCCCCATGACTTTGATGGAAGCAACGACTATTATGTTTCTATGGATGATGTAAAACGCCAAATCAAAACGTATGGACGTCCCTTTGTTCTGTCTATCAATGGAGGCCCCTACGGGCTAACTACGGGTCATAGTGTTGCAGTTGTGGGATTTACAGAGTGGAAGAACTTAGAGGATGGTGTCACATGGATGTATCTGACAATTCACAACACATGGTACAATGGAGACGAAGGCGTGGATAGTATCCTTTTTGGAGATTGGCGTATTGCAGTAGCAACGTATGTGACGGCAAATGGTTAGAGGGTTGTCAATGAAAGGCCATGACGTCATTGTAATGCTACTTTATGGAGTTTTTCTCTTTATTTCATCTTTATACTTCATCCTCGCAGGTTCAGCCGTGGTTGACTACCTCGGGATTGACAGACACTTACCTTATTCGTTGACCCCTATTATAGTGTCATTTATCTCATCCCTCATGTTTACGGCCCTGTCATCGGTGTCCCTAATCTTCACAAAGAGAAGCAGTATAAGAAAAGCCGTTTTCATGGTGTTTTCGACGAGTTTTGCGTTCTATTCAATTATTGTCTGGTTCTTTTTGGGATCCAAATAATCTTTGGAGGTGTTTAGATGAAGACGGAGAAAGCGGGTATGATAATCGGGTATGGGGTCTCTTTACTTATCCTTTCCCCTTTGCTTCTCTATGGAAGCTTTGCATTCGTTGACAGCTTTGGAATTGACAGGCTTTTACCCGGAGGTCTAACCACTCTGCTTATACTTCTCCTTCCTGCGGTTGTCTTCACGCTTTTAGGATCGGTGCCGTTGATTGTTCTCGGGAAGGGCAAAGAACTTATCAAACAAGTGGCTGTTGGGTTATTTGTTGCAAGTTTCGTTTTCAACATCCTACTGCTGTTCGTCGGCTTTATGGTCTTCAGGTGATTTCCGCCATCTGGCGGAGAGAAGTCTCCCGGGCTTTCCGCTTCCTGTTCCTTCAAGCTAACCACAAAAGTTACCTCCCTCAGGCGGGGCACCGCGTTTCTTGAAAACGCCGGCGAGGTCAGAAGAGTTTCCTTCGTGAAGTTCAGCGTTGACGTCTACGGTAGAACCAACGTGAGCACGGGAGGATTAACCGCCAAAGTGCCGGTCGTGGTTTTATGCGCCCGGGCATCGATGGGAATCCTCTCTGGACCTTCACGCTTTCAGATTACGCTTGGACCCACGACGTGGGCTTTGAACGTCCCCTGCCGGATGGCTCTCCGATGTCCGACTACGTCATGGTTCCGAACGGAACCGAGGTAGTCTGGAGCAGAATCTTCCAGATGGACGACCCGGGCTGGAGGAAAATAGACGGGAACGGCTGCGCCACCTTCGGGCTGTACGGTGGCTACGCCACCTACTGCAACGGGACGATGACGTTCCATCAGAACTCCGACGGGTGAGTGTTGAGGATAAGGGAAATACTTCTGGCTCCGCTCCCGGCGGTATACGAGGCGATGCCCCGTGAGAAAGCTGACGTTACAGCGGGCGTTCTTTACGCCCTCTTCCTGCTTCCATCCTCCTTTTACTTCACCTTCGTAAGTGCGGCGATGATCGACACCTCTGGAATCCCTCCCCCTGATAAGGAAGAAGAGGGGAATAAAGAGGCCCGTCGTTGGGATTTTTGCGGCTTACCTGTTCCTCTACTTGGCTGTTCTGCTTCTCTTTGGTGCTATTGGTCCCAGAACTCCATCCTCTTTCCCACTACATACGGCTCAACTCAAGTTCTGTCCCCATCCTCCGTTCCAATAACTGCGGGGATTACACAGATACCCGTTTCATTTTTCAGCTTAATTCCCTCTCCAAAGGAGGACTTAACCGTCGAATTGCAGGGGATTACTTTGCCACCATTCTTCTCAAAGAAGCTTAGATACTCCTCAAGTTTGACATCGTCAGCGGGGGTGAGGTTCAGGCTTCCATTCCGGAGGTCAAAAATGGCGAGATACGTGACATTTCCTGCCCTCACGATTCCCTCGACGCGGAGGACTCTGCAGTCGGGACAGTCACCGACGACCCAGTAGGTGAGCTGTGGCTGGAGGGAATTATCGCCAAGGTTGTTATCATAAATTAGGTTTAAAATGTCCTCCATAGTTAATGCCATTGGATTGGGAGTAGGTTTTGACATGGAAAAACTTATTTTCGAAAAGAATACTCCACAAAACATTAAAACTAAAAGAGATAAAAAAACAATAATCTGCTTATGATTACGTTTCATCAGGTTCACCTCTCTCAATGTAACTCTCAATCTTCAAAACTTTAACTTGGGGATTCTCTGCTACGTAAATTGGCTCTCCTCTCTTTTGTGCCCTATAAATGATAAAATCCGGGATGTTAAATTGCTTTTTATAAATCTCGGCATATTTGGGATTTATTACGTAAAGAGTATGTAATGTGCCATTGGAATTTATGGTATATTTAGCAATTCCTGAAGTTCTGTAGCTCATTCCTTGAGTCATCTTACTAAAGATGTTGACTTGCTTCAGTATGCTGTATGGTGTATATGACGGTGCTCTAATCTCAAAACTGCCGGAAACGACGGCAGCTTGCCACGGATCCCAGTATATTTTTGATTTAACTGTAAAATCTGCGTAGCTACCTGAGTCAATCTCTATGAGCCAATGTGCAAAGTGTCCAACATCACTTCCATACGTTGTCCATCTAAAGTACACATTTCCTGGGTCATTTAGCTCATCATATCCCTTTTTCAAGTTATAAGCAAATTCTGCTGCTGTGTATGCATAACCCACTCCATGGGGTAGATTACCAACTACAATCTCTGCTATATCCTGTGCAATGTCTTCAAATAAACCTGCAGTTCCGGAATATGGAAACGCTGCCGCAACTCTTTCGTCATTTGGATTTGCCATGAACGAGAAGCTACCCCCGTCTTTTATAAGGTCTACTCCCTGCTTTACTATCATCCCTGGTCCACAGGAGATATCACATTCTCTTGCTGCACCGGCAGCAGACTCTTTAAGTGAATATAACCATCCATATCCATCCCACCAATAGTACTTGTACATCTCAACAGCTGCACTGTTATATACAGTGCCCCAACCGAGAGGGGTCTCATAATATCCTGTTGAATACCCCTCTCCGAGTTCACTCCAATCTCCTGAAGCTACTACAACTTCTGTTGTTGCTCCAATCACCAGCAGTCCCAAAAGGACTGCTACCAAACATCCCCATCTCAGGTCGTTCACCTTCTGGGAGTTTTCACAACGCTTATGTACGTCATGATATATAAGCTTTTCTTTTTGCTATTTGTAACTTTTCTTTCTTTTTTTTTCGAGTACAAATTTATTCAGAGACGGGTTTTATAAAGTGAACGGGTCAAAAGAAAGAAAAGTAATCTACCACATTATCCAGAGCCCTCTTGGCATCTTCTTTGAACTCGGAGAGGCCGAGCTCCTCCATGGTCTCGGGCAGGGGAACGCCGAGCTCCTCGTCCCAGCCCCTCAGCCTGTAGAACTCCTTTCTTGCCTCGAGGAAGTCGTTGTAGTCGATGAATGCTTTGTTGCCCTTTGCCGGGCCGTCAGGCTCCGGCTCCCACCAGCGCGGCGGAATCGTGTCGTCGAGATATGGTGTAACCCAGTCGAGAGCGTTGTGGATTCTCGCTATGCTCTCAACGCCCCAGGCTCTCTTCCTCAGCTCCTCAACGCTCCATTCCTCACCAGTGACGAGAGAGTAGAGTCTCGCGAGGTCTTCCATCCTGTAGGGAACGAACTTGCAGGTTCCAAGCATGTCGGTGATGTAGCTCTCATCTCTACTCTCTATGAGCGAAGGCACGAGTTCTTTGGCAGGTCCCTGGTTTGGCAACTGGTGTGGCCTCGGCCAGCCGCGGAGGTGGCTTGCTCCGACGTCCGCTGTGGCGTAGCTTAAAGCATACGTCCTCCTTCCGCGCGGGTCCCAGGCAGGTGCCTCCATTCCCTTGACGTGGACAGCAAGCTCGCAACCTCTACCAAGCCTCTCACAGGCCCTCTTAACGCCGTCCGCCAGAATAGCGCCAAAACCTTTCCTCTCGGCCATCAGTTTAATGAGCCTCTCCTCAGCCTCCTCGTCGCCGAAGCCCTTGACCGGGAAGCCTATCTCCTCCTCGCTTATCAGCCCTTTCTCGACCATCTCAAAGAGCCAGGCTATGGTGTTGCCCGTCGCTATGCTGTCCAGTCCGAGGTTGTTGACGAGCCAGTTGAAGTACGCAACCGCTGGAAAGTTGAAGACGCCCGTGGCCGCTCCGAGCATCGCTATGCTCTCGTATTCAGGCTTGACGCGGATTTTCCTGCCTTTGTATTCCACCTCAACGTAGCGGGCGCACTTTATCGGGCAGCTCTTGCCGTGGACGAACCATTCTGGCTCAACTTCATACTTCTTGACCTCGTCTCCGGCGAGCTTTGAAGCCAGCTCGTCCGGGATGTATGGTCTTGAGAAGTTGTAGGCCGGGCTCATGCCCAGGGAAGCGGAGCTCCGCAAAGCATCTGTGGTTCCGTAGTTCCTCGTGTGTTCATACTTCGGGTTGGTTGAAAACTCGTTGTAGTACTCCTGCCAGAGTTTCTGGAACTCCTCTGGATTGGCTACGCTCGGCTTCTCGCCGGGCTCAACGACAACCGCTTTGACCTTCTTGCTTCCCAAGACCGCTCCCAGTCCACCTCTTCCGCTGGCCCTCTCGGTGTCGTAAACAACGTTGGCAATCCTGCTCAGCTTCTCACCTGCTGGGCCTATCATGGCTATACTCGCCTTTGGATGCTCCTTCCATATCTCCTTGGCAACCTCATAGTTGCCCCTTCCCCAGAGGTGCTCCGCTGGGAGAATCTCGACCTCTCCATCGTGGACGTAGAGATAGACGGGTTCCTCGCTCTTCCCTTCGATTATAAGGGCATCGAAGTGGCCCTTCAGCTTCGGCCCGAAGGCGTCTCCACCGCTTGAGTCGCTTATCAGTCTCGTCTCGGGGCTCTTGCTGACGGCTATAACCTTGCTCGAACCCGGAACGAGGCCCGTCATTCCCCCGGGTGCGAAGACGAACTTGTTGGCCTCGCTCAACGGGTCGGTGCCCGGTGGGACCTCGCGGTAAATCAGGTAGTAGCCGAGGCCCTTCCCGCCTATGAACTTCCTTATCGCCTCATCAGGCAGTTCCTCGTAGGTAACCTTTCCCTCCGTCAGGTTTACACGCGCAATCCTGTTGTGGTAGCCGTACATCAAACACACCTCCTTGCTTTTTCCCTATCCTCCTTCGAGAGGCGCCAGCCCATCGCCCCAAAGTTCTCCTCCACGTGCTCCTTCCTACCGGCCTTGGGAATCGCTATAACGTTCTCCTCCCAGATGAGGTAGTTTAAAGCGACCTGAGCGGCAGTTCTTTCGTATTTCCTCCCAATCTCGGCAAGGCATTCGTTTTTAGCTAACGTTCCCTTCTCCAGTGGAGTGTAGGCAATCAACGCCATCTTTTCCTTTTTCATGTAATCGAGCAGACCACTCGTTTCGGGCCACCTATCGCGGAGCGAATATTTTACCTCGTTCGCCACAATCTCGTACTTTCTCATGGCTTCCTGGCTTCTTTTGAGCAGTTCAAGGTCGAAGTTGCTGACTCCAATGTATCTGATAAGCCCCTCATCAACGAGCTCTTCCAAAGCGTGAAGGGTCTCCTCTATCTTTTTCCAGCTTTCCCCCGGCCAGTGGAGGAGGTAGAGGTCTATGTAGGTGCCGAGTCTCTTTACGCTCGCCCTAGCGGCCTTCTTGGCCTCGCTGTGGCCGAAGTGGGTCGGCCAGACCTTGCTGATGATAAATAGCTCCTCCCGATCAAAGCCCTCTATCGCTTTTCCAACGAGCTCTTCACTGTGGCCTGCTCCGTAGAATTCGGCAGTATCGATGAGGTTCATTCCAAGCTCAAGGCCGTACCTGAGAACTTCAACGCTTTCTCTATCCCTCGAGTAGTCGGGACTTTCCTTTCCCCCTATTCCCCACGTCCCCATTCCTATTGCTGTGACATTATCATCGCCTATCCTCTTGAGGTCAGAAACCCGTGGCATTTCTCACACCGCTCAAATTAGGAATCCGAACTTAATTAAGGTTTCCGTCTGAACGCTAAAATGGTCAGATGTGTGGAGCGAAGGTTTATAAAAGCGTGGCCGTTGGGGGAGTGGTGATACCATGGACCCAGTGTCAAAGGTTTTTGAAGAGGCCAAGAAAAATCCAAAGATGAAGTAAAAGCTCAGGATGAAGGCGGTGTTTTCGCTGGTTCTGTTTGTAGCCTTCTTAGGTGTCATTTTTATAACGGTGGGAACCTTCCTCTCTGCAAAGCAGGGAAGCTTCCTCGGTATGAACCAGCTTGACTTTTTGAGGCTCCGGGCAAGATACGGGCTGTTAATGATGGCCCTGATACTGATTCACCTAGCTATGAACGGGAACCTCATGAAAAAGGAACTTGGACTCCTTTTTGGTTAAACCTCTTCAAGTTTCTTCCTCACTTCTTCTGTGTTCCTCCTCGTTTCTTCGAGCACGTTCTTTAGCTTTTCAAGCTCGACTTTGAAGTCGTTCAGCGTCTTGTTCACCTGGTAGAACGCAAAGATTAACACGACGAGAATGATAAGGCCGAGGATTATACTTATCCATCCGCTTGGGGTCTGCATGTGTTCACCTCCCCCGGGCATTTTCATCCCTCCAGGCGCTTTACAACGTCGTTGTCTATGACCAGCTTGAAGGGCTTGGCCCGATAGTACTTCTTGGCCCTCGGGTCGTCAGGCTCAAGTCGGAGCTCGCTCTCGACAAGGCTGGCTTTTTCAAGCTTTTTGAGGTGAAGGTAAAGTAACTGCCTTGAAATTCCGAGGGTCTTGGCGAGTTCATAAACATACCACTCCTTTTCGCAGAGCAACTTTAGTATCTTAACCCTCACTGGATT
>Ga0256831_1000090_pt1 | contig 45444 bp, 57 predicted proteins | sample 132544metaG_FD_189087 | JGI IMG/M metagenome (GOLD analysis project Ga0256831, IMG submission 189087) | Hydrothermal vent microbial communities from Lau Basin, Pacific Ocean - 132-544 | ecosystem: Environmental > Aquatic > Marine > Hydrothermal vents | place: Pacific Ocean: Lau Basin | collected...
TCCACAACCAAGACACATCGTCTTCATCGCCATTCTTCAAAGTCAACTGAAGAGCGGTGTTGAGTTTCCCATTAACATATATTTCACCTATACGGCAATTTCCATTAAGCCCTTGAACCAGCCCTAGTAACGCCCTAACAAAATAATCATAGGCAACTATTACTTCTTGGGTTCTTGTGTGCGTTTCTACGTCCGCATCCTTTCCATCAGCGTCAAGCTCCTGAACCGTATAAGTCTGATATTGTTTAACCGGGACAGTCCATTTGTCGAAAACCTGAATAATTTGAGGAGCCATCAGTTTCGTTCCGCAAAGGTACGGAATAGGAGCATTCTCCGCATAGCTCATCATTTGGAGGTCGTTGGGCTTGGGCGTTTCTAACTGCCCCGGTTCCATAGAAGGCATATGAGGTGGGGAAGGGGCAAATACCGTTGCTTGAAGAACCCCGCCTATCATTCCGCCAATTCCACCGCCTATCGCAGCTCCCGCCGGACCAAAGAAGTATCCTCCAATGGCCATCCCTACAACAGAAAATATTATCCCTACAAACTTAGACACAGGCCTCTCTCCTCAATAACGGATGGGCGAATATGGTCCATTCCGCCGTTGTCCTTTTAATTGCTTCCAATTGAGACACTTTTACCTTTCCGTAGGATGAATGGGTGAATCGTTCCTGGTCTAAAAATACTCCGAAATGTATCTCTACATATCTTTGGATCACAAGGATATCTCCAGCCTGCGGCTCATCCGTTTCAAAAAACCCTGCCCTTAATGCTTGTCTCCGGACATCGCTTATGTTCTTCGCATCTCCTTTGGGAAGAGAGATTCCAAAGTTGTCTTGACAATAATCAATCACATACTTGAAACAAGCTGGCTCTGTCCGGCGTATAGACAACATCAGAACACAATATCTCCTGCTTTGGGGATATATAGAAATCCCCCAAAATTCTCTACCTGTCCATATTTTACGCAATCAGAAAAAGTCTTCTCGCATACAGGTCTAACATCCGCAGCCCCCACCTCGAATTCATCAGGATCGGCCATATACAGATATTGACCGGAAACTTGATAGGCTACCTCGCTGATTCCTGATTGAACGAGTTCACGGTAATTCGATGATAAATCCGCATCAACTTTAACGTAATTTTGCCCCACGTCCGTGATATTGACGCTAATTTTATTAGCATCTATATTGTAAAGGCAAGCCCCTTTTCCGAAAGAGAAGGAGCAAGCCCTTCCATATATCCGTCCCGGAACCAAGAGATTGAAATTATTGTCATCAACTATAGCGTATGAATACAAATCACCATCCCAACTCTCTGTAACAACAATCCCGCTGACCAATAAGACCTCCTGACCATTTATCACCTCGTAAGCCCGGAGTCTCTGTCCCTTTTCAAAAAATTGAGTAGGAACTTGGATCGTTATTCCGGCAGGACCCGCCATGGCATCCATCTTGACATTCAGGTCGATGGCTTGAAATTTGCCCCCTTCCACTCCGGTTGACGTCCAGATCTCTCCAGTAGAAACATCTACCAGTTTGTAATATATATTGATATATTTCAGACTCATGTGCTCTCTACAACAATCTGAACAATCATATCATAACGGTTAGGGCCTACAAAAGTAACATTAGGAGGTGTGTCATTAAACCAAGCTGTTTTCACTCCTCCTGTCTCTATGTCATGCCAATCAAATGAAGAGGTTCGGTTTTGTTCATAAAAATTAATAAGTGTGTTCTTGTCATCAATATATATGGCTTTGTAAACAAGCCCATATATCTTTCTCAACACACCATGAACAACTTTTATAGGCTCTCCATCCCCTGCTCTAAAATCCTTGACATTAGAATCATCATATCCGAGCGTGGTTCGATAAGAAGGGACAGGATCTTGCGGGTAAGTAGCCATCTAAAATCTCCTAAATCCTGATACAGTCCCAGAACTTGTCATTTGTTGAGCATATCGATAAAGGACATCTTGGACACCTTTAGAATCAAGAGCATACACATTTATAACAGTCTGAGAAACTTCCTTGGTGCCTTCCTTCTCCTTCTCCTTCTCTCTGCGGATCTGTTCCGGTGTGCGAACCTCTTCATCATATCGTAAGATAGCAGGAAACTCGCCAGGTTTCAAGCCATCATGAAGTCGAGGAACAGAAGATATCCAACTCTTTGGGAAATACCGAGCAGGACCTCTATTAATTCCGACATACCCTGTATGTTGTGCGTACCAAGGGATATCAAATGAAGCACCTTCTGTAGCTGACACTATGTCTGCATTAGCAGCCCATCCTGCTCCTGTACTCATATTAACCGCTCCAGCACTGGTAGAAGCCATATTCCCGGCTCCACCTGCTCCGAAGAAACTGCCTGCTAAACCAACAGCCCATCCTACAGCTTTCTGAATAAGCCCACCCTTTCCGCCTTGGCCCCATAAGGCCATCTGTAACTGTGCGGCCATCCAATCAGCCAGCATCCGATTTAACATCATCTGAAAACTTCTGAGTAAGTTTTTGAAATTCCCTTCCATGATATTCATAAAGAAATCACTGGAGGCTGATTGCATTGATCGCATAGCGCCAATCCAAAACTGCGACATGGAATCAGATGTGTCCTTAGCAACTTGCTTGACTTTCTTCAACTCCTCTTGTTGTCTGGTGTACAGCCCGATGGAAAGTTTTGCATACTTTGAGTACGAAATAGCTCCGGAATCGTACAATTTTTGAAGTTCTTCGTTCAAAAGGTTATATTTTACCCTGATAGACTCAATTCTTCTTTCATATTCAGGAAGAGCTTTAAGAGTCAAATCATCTATAAGCTTCTTGTATTCTTCGAGCTTATTCTTCCCTCCTTTTTTGGAACTAAAATCAGACACATCCAGAACTAATTTAGATTTCGCCTTAGAAACAGACTCAAAAGCTGAATTAACAACAGATGTGTATTGCTTTATTTTATCAATCGCAGACTGAACTCTCTGTTCCATCGCCCCAGGAGCTTCTTCAGGCTGCGAAGAAGGACGAGGACTAGGCCCTTCTTCGTACAAAGGAGTTGACTTAAGATAAGTCTTTCCAGAACCTGGCTTCATAGCCTTAGCCAGTAATTGAGAAGCAATCAATGGATGGGTTTTGGTTTGTTCATCCTGCCATTGTCTCAGTTTTCGCAAGATAGTCAATGCGCCCAATAAGGTAGCAGTTCCTTTCTTGCCGAGCACAAAAGCTCCGATAACACCTACTTCTTGAGCCCAAGTAGGAAGTTGTTTGAACTCTTTCCAAACAGCCTTTACAGTGTCTCCCATATCAGAGAGAATAGGATGAAGAGTGTCATATATTGATGCAATTCCTAAAGCAGTTCTCTCAAAAACACGAACAACAGCATCAGAAACACTCTTGGCCCACTCATCCAGTTTCCCCTCCTTTTTCAAACGCTCAATTTGGTCATTAACAACCCTTAGAGAAGCAGCAAGATATTTCCCAAGGCCTGAAGACATTAATTTATCTTCAACCTGCTCAACATAAGAAATGAAAACTTCCCATTGCCCTTTGAGAGTGTCCATAAGCCGAGACATCTGTCCGCCAAAACGACTCTCCATATAATGGATAAACGCCTCATAAACATCCTTCATAGACACAGCTCCTGAGGCGATAGCATCATTCAATTTGTCTATATCCTTCTTGGTAACATTAAATGCACCGCTTAGAACCTCATTGACATTAATCCCGGCCTGGATAAGCTGGTTGAGGTCCTGAGCCATGAGCTTCCCTGCTGAATTGATCTGTCCAAGGGCAAAGGCAATCCTGCCGAAAACTTGCTTATCTCCAAAAGCAGCGGCAGTGTCCCCTAATGCTCTCATCGCCTCAATTGTAGGGTCAAGCCCATAGGCCTTCATAGTCATATAAGACTTCATCACTTCGCCAATTCGAAACGGTGTGTCTTGTGCAAAATCAAGAAGTTCTTTCCATTTCTTTGCCGCAGCAGTCTGCGTACCTTCTAATGTTGAGAGAGTCTTTCTATACTGTTCAAAGGCATTTGATGTGGAAATGACGTCTCTAATTACAATCCCTGCTCCAAACCCCATCAAAGCAGTTCTGAGAGAGAATAATGAGTCCTTAACACGACTAATTGTGGATCTCAATTTACCAAAGGCTCCCTTGACACGACGAGCTCTCGGAATAATAGAATTCAATGCTTCATTTACTTCTCTTGCTCCTGCTCGTGCTCCGCTCGAATCTATAAATATATCAATGCCTGGCATTTTATCAATCCTCTTTGGCCATTTTCAAATAATATATGTCAAGAACAGTTACCCATTTTGTAATATAAGACCACTTGTCTTGAGGAATGTCAAATAAGGTTAGATAGCTGAGAATCTCTCTCATTTTAATTGCCTCAATCACAAACCCTACATTCCTTGTAAAATTCAGTGCCTCAAATGTGTTCCAAACATCTTGAAGGTCTGCAAAAAGCTCTGGCTTGTTCTCAATAGCGGGAATGTGATGTCCCTCTTCAACAAGTGAATAGAGCCATTCTTCTTTCTCTCCATAATGGAACCACCATTCAAGGCACTCTTTTAGTTTTTTTCAGTCTCAGCATCCTCCTTACAACGGAAAAGCTCCATACTCTCCGAACATGACTCAACAAAATCCCTGAAATCAGGATATTCTGTCAAATATTCATATGCTTTCTCTGGAGAATAAGGAATGGAGTTTCCATCCTCCTCAAATCCACGCCAATCAAGAACAATTGTCTCTGCGGTACATTTAGCAAGAATTTTATCAAAAACATCCTGACTCAATGTACCTTTCCTGATAGCTGATTTGTAAGGGAGGGTCAAACGCTCAAGCATTGACTTGAATCGAGGATTGCCTACTCTAGCAATCAGAATTGAAGACGAGTCATCAATGTCCACCCACACCCCTTCCTTCTCAGCTATTGGATCAGTTTTGAATATTTTCTTTATGTCCATAAACTCTCCTTATTATGATCCAAAACGATCTATTTGCATGGTCCATCCATATGTAGGATGAACAATAGCCTGAAATCCCATGTTCTCCATAACATCCTGATTTTTCCCCGGAACGGAAATGTCATCAGAGGAGAATTTTATTCTTGGAAACGTAAATATATAAGTCTTATTGTTCTTTGTAACTCGGAAAGAGAAACTTGATGTAGTATTGTTGATAAATTTATCATACATACTGCCATCAGCAAAATAGATGGACATATTCCCTTTCACATCACAGTCACCTTCTGCAAGATCCGCATTACCAAGAACACCAATAGCAGAGAGCCCTCGAACATTGTTATTCACACTGAAATCGACACTCTGTATGAATGTGTCAGAAATTACAGAACCTCCCTCCATTATGTTTCCAACATTGGCAACAGCGTTCATAACATCTTCGGTAGATCCTTGATTTGGTGCTCCTGTACCCACAGTAGAAGTAGTCCTGCCCACAGTTTTCCCGATAAAAGTCAATGTTCCTGTAACAACCGAATTCGCAGCCACTTTCATTGCCAGCTGAGAAACAACCATCCCTGTCCAATGGAAGAATTGTCCTTTATCCTGATGCTCTCTTTCAATTGTGAAAGACTTCTCTGTAGTACCATCAGTTAGTATTGAGCCCGTGATAGAAATAGACGACCCAGAACTCTCAGTAGTCAATGTTCCGTCCGTAATAATCAATTGATGTTGGGCAACAGCGCTGACATGCCAAAACCCATCATTATTTGAACTTCCGGACACTTTTATCCACTGCCCTGCCTTAACTGAAGAAAAATCAGTAGAGGTCGAGTCAATTGTATTACCAACTCCGTCAAAAGAAATGTCAGACCCTGAGATGCTCAAATCACTGGACCAACTGTTATACAGCGCAGATTCCAAGAAATCATCTGGCCCTCCATACCTCAATTCAAAGTTAATTGTACCTCCAGGATTAGCCCCTGTCTGGATCAGATCTTCAATCTTGCGATCAGATCGAATTGTTTCTGACTGAATAGTAGATATGTTATAAGACAGCGAATCGCTCGTATCGCCAAAATTGGTGAAAGCAATAGAAGGAATTTCTCCCCAAGTGCTCTCAACTCCATACCTGATCTGTGTTCTGTTTGCACTACTCATTGTTATTTCACCTCATCATAATAAAATGGGATTGTCACTTTATATTGAACCCAATCTCCAGGAGGCGTAAAAGGTGTCATACTACCAGTCAAACACACGAGACCTTCCTGATCAAAATGATAAAACAAATCAATTAAATCAGATGCTAAACTGAAGGCCTTATGTGTTCCTGTATTTTTAGGAACCATCACTGATATATCAATAATTCCGAACCACCTATTCAACGCTGCATTATCTCCTAAAGATATCTGACTCCCTTCCCCAGGGATAACGAAAACCTCAATATAAGAAACTCCTCTTTCTGGGTTATAAGGCAAATTAGCAAACGCAAAAGGCGTCTGCGTCCATTCAGACTTTATTCGCCCTTCAACAAGCTTTCGTATCTTATCAAGACTCACTTCTTGCGCCTCTTACAACTTGGGAAGGATGGATATCTCTTACAAACAGCTTGCCGCACTTTCTTTATCTCAAAAGGAGTCCCAAACTGTGATACTCTTGCTAAGGCATTAGCAGCATGACTCCTGTCATAAATAGGATATTTCCTTTTCTCTGGAATTGCAAATGAAGACTTGGGCAATCTCTTCCGTTTAGAGTAAGATAACTTCATAGTTTGATATCCTTTAACATTCTCACAAGAGCATTTCTAACTGAAATGAGCGTCACACGAACCATGCCAGCAGGGGCTTGCCTGGAAAAGCCAGCAGCAGTGACTTTCTTAGTTGGACCATGCCACAGTCCAAACTCAGCCGTCTCTGCATAATCCATATGATTAGATATAACAACAATATCTCCACATTGAGCTTTGTTGATTGTTGAATTTGCAGAGTGAAAAGCAACAAAAGAAGCTCCTGCAGACGCCAACCTGCCTCCATGAATATTTACTCTCGCATCCGGAACCTTATTAAGCCCTACTTGCCATGAAGCTCTTAACGCTCCTGTATCAACAGGAGTACGCATCACCACCCCCTTAAAAACATCCATAGCAGTCTTTCTCAACACTTTGTCTAATGAGATATTGAGAGTATCTGATAATTTTTTCAGGTCGGCTTCAAATTTGGCAAGGTCTCTCATTTCAGTCCTCCTGCAGGACGCATTGCTGTTTCAACAATGACGGAATTATTCGACAAAATCTTTGTTATTTCATACTCTTCTTTATCTGTCCGAACAACTCTGTGCACTTGTATGTCATCAGATTGAGGATTAGCCAGAAACACTCCTTTACAAACATCATCAGACAAGTGATATTTATCTATCTCTTGAGCTGTGAATGTCTGAATCAATAACAAGTAGGAAGAGGAATGGGTGAAAATATTGTTATGCTCGCCGGTAGAAGGGTCATACGACAATTCCAAAACTCCAACATCAGCATTTTGCACAAGCCCTTCTCTTTTGAGAGCTGTGAAATATTTCTTTGCTAATTGTTGGAGTTGTCTTAACATCTAAAAAGTCTCACTTCCGAATTTTTTATGTTCTTACTGGGAGTTCCCCAATAAGAAATAAAATTAATAATATAATCTGGAATAAATTCCGAATCAGTGTCAGACACCTTAAAAGATAACCCCGCACCAAGAGAAACAGATTTAAAAATAGAAGAATTGTTTAAAGGGTTATTTTCCAAAAGATAAACAGCTAACAAAGCGGTGGCTATTTTAAGCTCTGGAAGAATTTCATTATCAGGAACAACATTCCCCATTTTATCAAACAAACCTGTTCGAGGGTGCTGGAGAGCTTGTATAGTAGGATTTGTTGGGGACCCATTCCATTCAATATAATTGTCAAGAATGTTAGTGGCCCATCTCAAAGAAGCTTCCTGCTTGCTCAATTCGAAAGATCGCCAATCATCTACCGACAATGAATGATTGTTTAATAAATCATCAGCCTCTTCAACCGATATATAAGAATCAGCATCAGAGGCTCCTGGAGAAGTGACGAGAGACATTATTCAGCCTTCTTATCTTCTTTCCGTTTCTTCTCTTTATAAACCTTGTGTACTTTGGGGTCAAAGTCTTCTTTGTTGATGACCATGAACCCATCCTTTGAATCATGAACAACTTTTACCGTTTCTTTCTTATACATCATATCAAACACCCCATAAATTACAAAAAGGCAGGGCGCACTTGCTATAATGCGCCCCACCAAGGACCAGGAGGATAGGAGAGAAGGAGGACTAACCCGCTATACGGGCAGCAAGACGGGCATCCACGAGTTTTGTGCCCCACATTGCATCAACTTCCCACATGAGCTGCTTGTACTGCCGAATAAGCTCCAGCCGGAACACCAGTCCTGACACAGGATCAGCCATCGTAAAGGCATTCTGCTCATTATACACTTCTTTGAGACCTGCATCAGGCTGTCTCATTGCAAGGGCAAAGGCGTCACGATGGGCAACAATATTGACCACATGGGAATCTTTAAAAGTGAGGGCTGCGTTATTTGCAAAAGCAGTCTTGGCAGCAGGTGTATAAGTAATAATGTTGGAAGCATAAGACTTCACAACATATGTCTGAGAATCACCTGCTACAGTAAATATATCACCCTCAAGAATAGTTCCAGACCCAGTGTCAATCTGTACTGTAGTATCGCCCACTTCATGATCGCTCTGATTAACAAGATACCCAGAAGCAGTGCCGGCGGTGTGGGTGGGCACATCATCATCTGCGACCCAATCAATACCAAATTTACGACCTATCTCACCCTGGATTTTGACATCATTGGACCCGACCTTCTCAGCATCAGAGAACTGCGGCAGGGCAAGAGCGTTGGCTTCAGCATCCCAGTCAAGCACACCAAACCTGGGATATTTGAAAGCTCTTTGCTGATTAAGAACTTTCCTGGCAGAAGTGGCGGCGGAGACATCGCTGGCAAAAGGAGTAGTGCCGGGAGTGCCGGTGAATCCATATATGCCTTTGTATTCATTGAACACAGACTGATTGATAGCACGAGCGAGCGCCTCAAAAGCTTCTTCCATCTGCTTTGGGATAAAAAACTCCTTAGCTGCAATCTTTTGCAAATCAGCATCAGTTAAACCGAAATCAGCCTTTTTCCAATTGTTCAAAGGAATCTGTACATACTCAATGGTAGTATCCTCAGGAGCAGGAGGAGTTGGGGCCGGAGTTACATCTGAAACTGTACGGGCCTGACTAATAGGAACATCAACAGTCTGACCTTTCTTCTTGGCCTCTGTAGAATAATCTATATTAACAAGACGAGTCATCAAAACCCTGGACCTTAGGACTTCAAGCCCTGTGGCAAGAATTTTTGGCATTATTTTAAGTATATCATTTGCCATCTTAAATCTCCTTTTATATTATCAAAATTTATTCCTCCGGAACACAGCAAGCCTCCCTGAGACTTTACACAATATCGATTTTACCCGATACAAGGTTAGAAATAAGTTCTGCTGAACCACCATTTTCAGTAGCAGTCTGACGAAGTTGATCAATAGAAATATAGGCCTTACCATTTCTATCAATGCTATTAGAACCCCCGCCAGAGCCCCCGCCAGAGCCCCCGCCAGAAGATCCTTCAAAAAGGTATGGGGCCTGTTCAACAAGAGACTCTGCCCAATCTTTAAAAGTCAATGGACCATCATCAGTTTGTATTACTTCACCTTTTTCGTCAAAAGGCATTACTTCCCCATCATCGGTAACACGCCAAGTCTGCTTTGCCCTAAGGAGAATATCATTAATTGCACCCTCCCTGGGCTTGGCAACAGAAAGCACCGCCTTCTGAACCTCTGCGTCCACCAGGGTTGTGGAAAGCTTGTTTTTGTAAAGCTCCGCAGCCTTGCTGGCCTCTTCCGCCTTTTTCTCAAGCTCTTTCAGCTTGTCTTCAAAGGACTGCTTGATTTTCATAGCCCTTTTCTGAACAAGCTCATCTATCTTACCTGCGCTAAGGAGTTTCTCTTCCTCAATCGCCTGAAATTTTTCCTTGAGTTCTTTATATTCTGCAAGATCAACTCCCGACAACTTTTTCTCCAACTCTTCAAGCTTTTTCATAAGCCTGATATTATTGTCACGAAATTCATCAAGTTTTCCTTTAGGAACAACTGGGTCTTTAAGTTTTAAATGCCATGCTCCGTTACGTTCTTCATAAAGGTCCTTAACATCTTCTGGAATTTCGTTTTGTGATTTGTACTGTAACTTAAGCATTTTTACCCTCCGGGTTTACCATATTTTTTGTAAAGTTCATCTAATGTAAGGGGATTTCCCTTTTGATCAACAAGTTGAGACACATTCGTTATTTTCCCTTTTTTCCATAACTCATAGCGTTTAACACCTAAAATTTCTATTACATCTTTTTTTCCTTGTTTTCCTTTCTTTTCATGATCTTTTAACCAATCATTATAACTTTTTGTTTCTGGAATCGCACCATCTATAGATGCCCGTTGTCCTGGTTTCAACCTATTGACAGTCTTATTAAATTTTAAATTTTTATTTAATTCGTCATAAGAAACCGTTATAGGAACAGTAGTAGACCTGCAATTCCAATGAATAGGCGGCCAACCCCTCCACTTCATACCATGGCCAATAGGCTCTTTGTCCTCTAACCTCCACCTACGATTATCAAGCGTAGCACAAATAAAAGTGGTTCTAGTATCCAGTGTGGCAACCCACATAACCTGGGAAATCACATCACTATTGCCCTCATAAATCTGCCTCCGCACATCCTGGAAGATGTTCTGGAAACCTGTCCTTGACAACGCTTCCGCATGGTTCTGCGGGATAACCAACGAGTCCTTTACACGCTCGATCAACTCGTCTATCGACTCACCATCTAAAATGCCTTCTGTCATTTCTGCCTTGTAACGGTATTTGTAGTCAATAGACTGTTTTTCCCACCACTCTTTTGTAGTATGCCCTTCAAACACCTGTTCACTTACAATCGTCGCAATAGCCTCTTTAGTAAGCACCGGATGAATGACACCTGCACCAAACTCTCTGTTGTATATCTTAGGGAATATTTGAGCTTCAGCATGTCCATACTGAGTCATTAAGCTGGTATGAGTCGATGCCATTTTGTTATAAGTATCCGTAATCAGATTATTGGCCTGCGTAAGCAAATTTTCAATTACAACCTTCTGATTTACAGGAAACGCAACGCCAGTAGGGTTAGTCTGAGCAACAAACGCAATTAACTCGTCCCTAAGATTCTGTAGGTGCTTTAACACCTGTTTTGTGCCCAATGCAGACACTCTCTCAAGCTCCGTTTGATGCCTGATAAGTGCATCCTGAATTCTGGTGTTAAACGATTCCATTATTCATCGGAGAAAGAAAGCCTTCGTAATCAAGCTTCTCACTCATTTTTTAGCGGTACCCCCTCAGACGACTCCTCTTCTGATGGTATATTATTAACAGGCGGTGGACTTCCCATAAGAATCATGTCACCCTCTATTCTTGCCTTTTCCTCTTCAGCAGTGATACCATCTTCTATAATTTCACCTTTCTGGAAGTTATAGAACAATGTTTCCCAAGAAATAGTACCTGACTGGTAAGCTTTGACCAGAGCAGTTACTTCATTTGGCGTCATCGAAACAGCAGTAAAATCAGTATTGAAACTTACAACTACATCGCCTGATTTGCCTTCCCACATGGCCACAAATTCAAAAACCCGTGTAAAAAGGTCAGATAAAGTAAGTGATATGGACGAAAGCACATTGTGCTCACCCATATTCCGCACCTTGTAAGTCTCTGCCGCTTCAACACCCTTTTTTGGAACATCCAGAAGCCGTGTGCCGATAATGGCCATCTGATACTCTTTCTGCTCTAATGCCTTTTCAAGAGAACTCAGGCCCTGACCAGTAAACTCCAGAAACCCCGCCTTTGCACCAGGGTCCTCTGAAATCCAAGCAACAGAACTGCCAATCTTAAGCGTTATATCAGCCGGAAATCCAGCAACCCATGCCGTTGGAAGTGCCGTAAAATGCCTACCATGCTCAAGATCCGCAGATGAATTGTAATGAGAAAGGTTTATATCCACCAGATCAATAAGTGGTGGCTTTATAACCTCTGCACCTACCTTTTGCCAATTAGAAAAGATAAATGGGATCTCATGTATTCTGGATCCCCTCATGGTAGGTACAATTTGTTCCACCAATGTGTAATCTTTTGTCGTTGAATCCAGCCGATATATTTCCTGGACATAAACACCGTCTCTGAGCACAAGCACTCTATATTGTTCTTTTATCTGGTCTTCAAATTCATCTATTTCTTCTGTATATTCCTCCCTGATTACCACCATGGTAAGCATTAACTTATCTCCCACCAATTCAACTTTCCAATTGATGATATCCTCTGCCTTATAAACAACAAGATAGCACCGATTGGTGATATTATTTAAAGGTGGCATATCTACCAAAATACCAACCCTGCCAGTAGTGAGAAGCTCATTAAGTGTATATTTGGAAAAATCAGTAAGAGAATTGTTCTGGACAGTGACATGTTTGTCTCTGTCTACCTCAGGATATACAAACTGATAAGACTTGCGGAAAATAGCACCCACCAGGGCGTCAAGAGTTCGTGATGAGGCATTATAAAAGGTAGCACGTTTTTTATAAGCCGAATACTCATCGCTACTCTGGCCAGATAAAGATGGAAGATAAACTTCACCTTTTGCCTTTACAGCATCAGCACCCTCAATGACGTCACGGCATCTAGTCCACTTGTGCCTGTAAGCTTCATATTGTCTATGTGTAGAATTAACTGGCATCTTCTTTCCTCATCTTACCTACATTATAACATACAAAAAAGCTTCTGTCAATGGCTTTATGTGCCTTGAACTTTAGCAATACCAGCACGGAGTTTATGAACTGGAAATAAATACGCTATCGGATATGAAAAAGCATCTGTCACATGATCATATTTACCATCTTTAGACGGTAAACCATTATCATCATAAACTTGCTGTTCAAGCGCCTCCGTTAAATTAGGACATCTGGCCACATCAACAAAAAGCCTCCGCTCCCCTTCACCGTTGCAAAACATAGTATTGGTGGCAATAACCCTGTCCTTAACAGAAGGGTTAGCACGATTTGCTCTTACTGTGAAACCAGCATCCCTTAATAAAGAAAGATCCGATATAGAAGCATTTATAGTCTTTCTTGCAGACCCACTGGCATCAGGATACACTATTACTGATTTCCCAGGGTATCTTTCTTTAATAACGGATATAGTTTCATTGGTATCAAAGGTATTGATTATTTCATCAATGGCGACAGCTACCTTTTCAGCATCTGATGACGGTTGTCTTATATCGAAAATTACAGCACACCCCTTCCCAACATTGAAATCCATACCAACATGGATTGGATTTACAGATGATATTGAATCAACAGACATCCTGTTCTTTTCTCTATCAAACTCTGCCCACACTCCCAGTTTATTGATGTTTACAAACTTCCCAAGCAGATAAGCATCTATAAGAGACTTTGGGTATTTTTTAATCAAAGTTGGAATAAAATCATCCGGTAAATTAGCAATATTATCATAAGTGGACATCCTAATAAGAGTTGAATCTTCCAGAGGCTCTTTTTCAAAGTTATGGTACATATACTTATAGCCTTCTGGCGTTGAAATAAGATATAACTGGTTCTTGGCACCTTCTATGCGTTGCCTCATCCTAGCCATCATCTTATCAATTACCTTTTCAGCCAATTCATACGGCAAAAGATCCACTTCATCGCCATAGGCACTAAGAATGGAAAAACCAATCATAGTTTCAGGCTTTAAAGCTGACCTGAAATAAATAATACCATACCCAGGTACACTGATATATCTTGCCTGTTTATTACTATGATATGGTGTCTTGGTATTGGTTAAAAACTCCTCTAACATGGGGTATGCAATATCGAAGCACAACTGATATCCAGGAGCAAAATAACAAAGATTCGCCCCTGGGTTTGAAAAATAATCATAAAGCATCTTTAAAATGAGAACGAACGTTTTTCCAGAACCATATCCGGCAACACAGGCCACATACTTATTATCCGCCAGAAAAAGCTTTCTCTGCGAAGGATTAAGCTTTACTCTCATTACCCTCACTTAAATCAATCACAATTGGGGATGGTGGTACTGAATCAGAGCCAATAATACCGTGAATATGAAATTCAAGCCTGGTAAGTTTATCCTGGACTGATGCTAATTTCTCCAGGACCTGCACCCTTCTTAATGCGTCCATGTCCCTGAGTTCCTCACCAATCAGCACTGTTGCCACCTGCAGCATCTGCTGTTTCTGCCTGACCGCTGCCTTATTAGCATTCTTAATATAATCTTCATCAGCAAACTTAACAGGGCCTGGCTCAGGATCATAGGCCAACACCGCAGGGCCTGGTTTAAACCCTTCTTTATATGCTACCTTCTGCAATTCCTCAAAGGATAAACCAAACCGCTCAAGAGCAATATCCAACTCTTCACGAGATTGGGAATTAAGATATATGGCAGCTAACACTTGTAAATTTTGCATATTAACCTCATTTACTTTTATATGGCATGTATGGGTAAAGTGGGCAATCGACTATCTGGCAATTCAGTTTACCATCAACATAACCGGCATTACAATCAGCACACTTTGCAATAATAGCCTCTCCTCTGGTAAGCCTTTCACCATTTAAATGACGCATCATGTGCTTTTTCCCTGGTGATTGTGCCCAGCTTTTTACCTCATTGTGCACTGCCTTTTAGCTCCTTTTTTTTTCTTTTTCTTTTATTTTAACATAAAACTAAATATTGTGTCAAGTAACTATTATTTACACCTAATAGGGCCTAATAATAACTGGCGCACAACAAAAAACCAAAGGAAATAGCGAAGTGCACAAAAAGTATTATATAGACTACACCAGAGCCTGACCTTGAATATTAAATCAAATACTTGACAAATGAATCTTGATGTGTTTTAATGTAAATACAATACGACAAAAACAACATCAAAATAAATCAAATACTTGACAAATGAATCTTGATGTGTTTTAATGTAAGTACAAAATAAAACAGTGCTAACAGCACAATGAAAGGAGACCGATATGAAGGTTAAAGTAACAACAGGAAAGTTTGAAGGACAGACTGGAACAGTGATATCTGAGAACAGAGGATGGTTTACCGTTAAACTCGATAATGGTGAAACTGCCAATCTCCGTAAAAATCAGTTTGAGGAGACAACCAACCAGGAAACTAAATCCAGTAAACGCAACGTATTCCGCAAAAGTCGCAATGAATATTACAAGGGCTTTGGGAAAACTGCTAGTGGAAATGCCACCGTTGATAATGGCGACGAAGTAGCAGAAAAACTCAGAGGACTTACCTCTCATCAAGTCCTGGATACCCTGGCAGATGAATTGGCTGTCCTGCCATTTAAGGTAGCACTTAGCAAAAACTTCCAGAAGAAATACAAAAGAGCTGCTGAAAGGTACGGCTGGAAAGAATGGCCAGAAGGAGTTGACCAGTGGGTACACCTCCTGTGGGAAGGCAAAAACGCAGGGCTTGTCAGGGCAAATGCCGGAAACGTGCTCAGAGGAGCATATAGAAGACAAGCACAGGCACAGGAAACTGAGCAGGATGATGCCCAAGAAAAAGCCACCGCAGTGCTGTACGGAGGGTAAGAACCCAGGCCCAGGAGCATACAAAAAAGCCAAGGGAGGCGGTTCTCTTAGCTTCCCTTGGCTTCTGGATATGAACAAAGCTTTATTGGTCCTATCGGGTATAAACCCAACCCCAGGAAGCATATAGCAGAAACACAACTTAACAAGCTAGCACGCCACTTACTTTTTTTAAAAAGAAAACGTGTCTGTCTGTCTCCTTCCTATATCTTTATACGTTATGATATATAAAATAGACAAATAGACAGACAGACAATAGTTCTTTTTATTTTAAAAATATTTGACAACGTTTAGCAAGCGCCGTGCCAAATGGATTAATTTTTCATCGAAGTACAAACACTGATCTTGACAGAAGCTTCCGTCCATGCTAAAATAACTTTGTGCGCCTCTTAAGCATTAATAATATATATAAAAGGAGATACTGCCGTGCCAAACCCCAAACTTGATTTAATTTATAATCTTTACAAGCTCCCAGATAAATGGAAATCTGGTATACATTCTATTAGAGATCCTAAGACAAATAAAATAAAAGTGATTGATACCACTGTAGATCAGTATATCCATGCAAAGCCAGACCCTAAGGGTAAAAAGCCTAAGATTGTTGAAACAAAGCTTACAACGCCGCCGATAGAAGAATTTCCCTGGGTACAACATGATCCACCAAAGTCTGCCATTGGATATGCACCTATATCCAGGGCCATGGCAGAGGATTTGGACACTGCCACAGTAACGTGGTGCGTTATAGATATTGATGGAAATCCTAATATTGCTGATGGTCTATACAATGCTGTTTCCAGCATTGTTTCTAACATCAAAGCTGCCAATAATCAAAATATTCTGTATAATCCCTTACCAGTTAATATATTACCATCATACTCCCGCACAGGTGTACATGTGGTCCTCTTTTTTAATAAGCCAATTCTCGTAAACCATGTAAGGGGTTACGTTGCTGTTGTAAAGCTTATTCTTGCTTATGGTTTGCGTAATTTTCATCTAAAATGCACCTCTCAGGGCTTTGAGTCTTTCAAATTTGATAAAGTGTTCCTGGATAACCCTGGCCTCAGAGTGCTTTTACCAAACCCAGCGGATTTTCCGGAGGAGCCTGTTATTATAAATATATCTAAGATTGTACCGGTACCGCCATGCATGCAGTCAGTCATTGATCTTGCGGATTCAATTAATATGCTTGATCATGATGGAACATTACCAAGTATTATTAAAAAAGGTGAACGCAACAACACCACATATCAACTTACACTTTATCTTAGGTACTTTGGAGTAAAAAATCCTACGGCTCTTATTTATTATATTATGAAGGGATATAATGACGCTGGAAGAGACAAAACTATTAAAAGTGCTAATAAACAATATAAAAGATGCTTGGAAGAAGGAAGCGGAATTGGATTTGGATGTAAAAGATGCCCATCTGATAGAAAGGAAAATTGTAAAATAGGTGGTGCTGTGTCTCAGGCCAAGGTAATAGATACCTTGGAAAAATTCAAACTTAAAATTGAGATTGAAAAAGGCACCAAAAATGAAGCGTATATTTTAACCTTTCTCGATGCTATCGAGTATCGATTTAACTTCAAGGAACTTTCCAGTTGGCATACAGTTAAATCCAAATTGATTCAATCGGGCGCTGGTGTTGATGAAATCAGAAAGATTGACAAAAAATTATGGGGAGAAATGTGGGATTTTTTATTAGAAAGTGCCGAAGTGAAGCGCACAGACAATCCAACATATTTGATGGTAAGAAATCACATTATTAATAGCATACACACTGCGGTAAAGGATCCGGCTGTTCTTTTAAGGAGTAAAGATAAGTTCATCGGGTTTTTTGACAATAGCTTTCATGTTTCTATTGATAAATTGGTATATTCCAGCAAAAAGATGTATAAGCCACAGGATGTGGCAACTGCACTTAAGATTTATTTTGATGTGGAGCCGACACCTTATACTGGTGTATATAAAATAAAATCAGATGAACTCGTGCCGCCTTTGGAAGTGGATGCCAAGGACAATTTACTTGCATCCGGAAAGCAGGTTTCTTATGATGATATCAGAAAAGGATTCCAGTTTATGGGTGCGGAATATTGTACGACTATAAACGGACGACTTTATCTTATTCCATCGGAACTGATTCAGGAGGATAAGGGCTTGCGGACAATAGTAAAGGAAGAGATCCTGAAAAAAAGACGGAGTATCAAGAGAAATCGTGATTTTTAAGATTAACGTTGAATATTTAGGTAATAAAATGCAAAGGATATGTGACAAGGAGCCGTCCATTGAATGGATCCGGAAAGAATGGTTGGAGTCCTTTGGGTATCCCCTGCCTGTGGACTATGACAAGAAATATAAAAAAGGACTCACACTTGATATAGGAGCATTAATAGATGAATATAATAGGAGAAGATAAAGAAGCATATTTTGTAAAATGCCGGTTTGAGCACAACCACTTGTTAGAGGGCCTGGACAAGCGGTGGAACAAGAGAACACGCTCATGGCGGGTGTACAAAAGCAGGTTAAATATTGCGTTGTTGGTTGACTTGGGGCTTTTACCAAAAGATCAGCTTTCAAGTCCACCAATGGTGCCTGCACCATTGGATCTAATTTTTCATACGGAACCCAGGTTATACCAGGAAGGTGCAGTTCGTTTTCTTTTATCTCTTCCTTATGGTGCTTTAATTGCGCCTATGGGGTCCGGCAAGACAAAAATCATGATTGATGTTATCAACAATCTCATTGGAATCAGGGATATTAAGGCTTTGATCATTGGCTTGGTGTCTATCAAAAAGAACTGGGAAGATGAAATAAAGATGCACGCTCCAGAAACCCTGCCTTTTTGCAGGATAGAGGGTATTGAGTCGCTTTCTTCTTCAAAGAAGTTAAATAAGGAGCTTCAGAAATATGTGGATGACCGTACTTTGGTGGTCATTGATGAGGCCCACACCATAAAGAATCCGAATGCCAAAAGGACCAAAAATGCATATAAGATTGCAAAACCTGCCAGAAGGCGGTATGTAATGACAGGGACACCAGTGCTAAATGGCAAGGAGGATTTGTTTTCCATATATGGTTTCTTAAACCCTGATATCATAGGTATTAGTACCTTTATAGGGTTTAAAAATAGATATTGCATCAGAGGCGGATTTGAAAATAGGCAGATTGTAGGTTATAAGAATGAGGATGAGCTTATGGAGAATATCTCCAAGTACACCTTCTTTATATCCAAGAAAGATGCTATGCCGCATCTGCCCCCACAGACTGATGTTAAGAGGGAGTGCAAGATGACTCCGAAACAACGGGAGCTTATCAATGTGGTGCTGAATGATGGGGAACTAAACCCGCTCACCAAATTGCTCCGGATCCTGCAGATATCTGGCGGTTATGATCCTGTTTCACGTGAAACATTTACGGCACCAAAGATCAAGCTCCTGGATGAGATTGTGGAAACAGGAGAAACACTGGTAATATATGCAAATTTCATTTCAGAGATCCGCACTATATCTGAACGATATAACGCACCATTTATTGATGGTGGCATATCGCCTAAGGACCGCCATGAAATTGTCCAGGACTTCCAGAATGGTGCGTTTCCTGTGATAGTTGCTCATCCTGCAGTGGGGTCTACTGGCATCAACCTACATTGCGCATCTACTATGGTTTTTTACAGTTATTCACATAATCTTGGCCATTATCAACAGGCCAAAGGCAGGATTGCCAGGATGCAACAGATTAACCCCATGGTGTATTACCACCTCATCACCAAAGGCACTTTAGATGCAAGAGTGTTATGGTGTCTGCAGCATAAAAAGAGCATTCTGAAGAATGTAGAAGAGATTTTATCACAATTGGATTGATCCGAATGGGTCAACATAATACTTGTGAAGAGTCCCAAGGTATGGTATAATGGTCCTATCGCTGCTGGTGATACCAGCAATTACTAATATCTTATAAAAGGAGGTACATACTTATGGATGTATCAAAGGCAGAAAGGGCATTTGAAAAAATGCCGGTGGAAGATGTTTTTGAACTCAATCCAGAAACCGGTGAGCTTTTTTGGAAGATCACCAGAAACAACAAAAAGGCCGGAACACGTGCTGGCACTTTCCATGCAAGAAGTGGATTCAGGAAAATAATGTTCAATTACTGCAGTTTTTCTGAACACCAGATTGTGTGGAGGCTTGTACATGGGTATTGGCCAGAGAAGCCCATCATTCACATCAATGGAGATAAAACAGACAACAGACCAGAGAACTTGAAAGAGAAAGAATAATGCGCAAACTTATCGAAGAATTTAAAGAAATCAAAGACGAATTGGCAAAGATCAAAGAACAAAAGAAGGAACTACAAAAGAAGTTCGATGAATATCGGTTCAAGTTGATTCCTGAGGCCATGGAAGAAGCCGGTTTGGAGCGTGCTACATTTGATGGGATAGGTACTGTGTATCTGACATCAGATATATACTTCAGTATTCCGGCACCCAAAAAGGAGGATGCTTTTAGATGGCTGCATCACCATGGTCACGGGGATCTTATCACGGAAACCGTGAATGCGTCCTCAGGAAAGGCTTGGGCAAAGGAGATGCTCCAGAAAGGTGAACAGTTACCTGAAGATTTATTTAAAATAACGCCTTATACCAGGGCAGTATTAAAGAAAGGATAAGAACGATGACAGACGAAATTATGAAAACAGAAGGAATCATTACCGAAGAAAGACCGGACTGGATGGAGATTGAAGAGGGTGATAACAGGGGATCTGAAGAGGTCACACACGAAGACCTGATTATCCCAAGGCTCAGCATCATCCAGGGCTTGAGTCCGGAACTTAAGAAAAAGGATCCGGCTTATATCGAAGGTGCCGAAATCGGTATGATCTTTAACACTGTTACCCGTGAGCTTTATGGGGATTCAGTGGTGGTGATACCGGTACTCTTTAAGAAGTTTTATATCATCTGGAAGCTTCGAGATGAGGGTGGCGGATTTGCTGGCCAATATGACACATTTAAAGAGGCTGAAAATGCACTTGTAGAATTTGAAGATCCAAACAAGTACGAGATAGTGGACACTCCAACAAACCTATGTTTGCTCCCAAATGGCCAGGAAGTTATGGTACCCATGCCCAAATCCAAGGCCAAGGTAGCCAGGCAATGGAACAGCCTGGTGAGGATGGCAGGAGGGCCACGCTGGAGCCGTGCATATAAATTATACACGGTAGATGAGACATCAGATAAGGGTGATTATGTGAATTACGCTGTGGCCATGATAGGATATCCATCAAAGGAACTCTTTGATAAGGCCACGGAGCTTTATGAACAAATTACCAGCGGTGCGGTGAATGTCTCTATGAATGAAGATGAGCCGTTTTAGCAAATTGATCCGAATGAAAATCTTACAGATTTCCATTTAGTGAACGTTAAGGTGATCATAGGCTGCCCTGGTGCAGGAAAGAGCACATATCTGGCCAGGGCAGCCAACCGGCTTGATCCCAAGAAAACTATAATAGTATCTTTTTCAAGAAAGGCTGCAAAAAGCATCAACAATAAACTTGGAAAAGAATATAGGGCTTCAACCATACATAGTTATTGTTGCAGGGCATCAGGTATAAGACCTGAAGACATTATAACAGACTATGATATATCAAAAGAAGCTATGGAGGTATACAACCATGCATGTAACATAACTGAAGAGATGATAACTGAAGAAAGCATTATTGAAGCATGTTTGCATAAAGGGTATTACAACATTGATGAAATCACAGATGAAATAAGCAAATACATACAATATAAGGAGGACCACGTACTTTATGACTTTAATGATATGTTAAAAGTGTTCACTCCATATAAGGTGCCGGAAAACTTGCTTATAGATGAGGCCCAGGACTTATATCCGGCTTTAAAAGGGGTAATAGACAGGCTCATAAAAGCCGGACTTAAGAATTTGTGGCTTGTTGGAGATCCGGACCAGTGCATATACCAATTCAACGGATCAGATCCAAAGATTATGACTTCATATGGTGGAGAAATCAAATATCTGGATCAATCACACAGATGCCCAGAAGAGGTAGTGAAATTTGCTAAACAAATCTTGCCGCATGCAAGATTTAAACCTACAGATAATAAAGGGGAGGTGATATATACAGATAAGATCCCAAAAGATGCAGAAGTTGTTCTTGTAAGAACCAAGTATGTGCAGGTAAATAGTGATAAGACTATGACTATGCACAAAGCAAAGGGACTTCAATGGAACAGAGTTGCAATATATGATGACATAGGGAGTACAAAAGTAAACGTTAATAACGAAGAAGAGAAACGATTAATGTATACTGCTATTACAAGAAGCCGTGATGTGGTATATATTGTGAAAGGAAACTATGATTATTTATATCGATACAGAAACGACTGGCGTTAATTTGTTCACTGGTGATAAGATATTCGGTATAAGCTGGGCATTGGGTGATACTGAACCCAGGTACATTGATGTGCGAAATCAGGATATTGCACCATTTAAACGAGACCTTAATAAAGCAGATCTGGTGGTCGCACATAATGTAAAGTTTGATGCTCATGCTCTTTATCAAATAGGCATAGACCTTATCCATTATAACTTGGATTGCACAATGGTGCGTGCTCAGCTTCTTGATGAGCACAAGTTCAATTATGACCTGGATAGTCTGACCGGTGAAAAGTTGGACATTATAGATGATCTGGCGGACATGTTTGGGGGCAAGGCCACCAAGAATGTACAGATGAAAAATCTGCATAAAGTATCGCCAGAATTTGTGGCCAGGTATGCCAAGCAGGATATTGTTGCACTCCGCAAGCTTTATAAGGAACAAGAGGAGCAGGAATTTCCGCCTGTATATGAGCTTGAGCGGAAAGTAATCAAGGTGCTGATCCAGATGGAAAGAAGGGGTATCAGGGTAGATACCGGCAAAATTGATGAGACTATTTATTCTGTCAAAAAGATGATAGATGCCAAGCAAAAGGAGCTTGATAGCATTGCCGGAAAGCATCTTAATGTAAATTCTACTCCTCAGATGCGGGGATTTCTGGTAAAGAAAAGGCTCAAGAGCGGGAAATTTGAGCTTGTAGATGGCACTATAGCGGGGGCCACCAAGGCTGATGCTGCGTCTCTTGATGCTGATACCCTCAAGCAAATGACATATCCGCCGGCAAAGCTGATATTGGATATCAGAAGGTATAAAAAGATCCTTGATACTTTTTTGGTGTCTCAGATTCAGGGGCATTTGGTAAATGGACGTGTACATCCCAATTTCAATCAGACCAGGGTGGTAACAGGCAGGCTTTCATGCAACAGTCCAAATTTGCAGGCTATTCCCAAAAGGGATCCTGAAATGAAGAAGTTGCTCCGGAGCTTGTTTATTCCAGAAGAGGGCGCAAAGCTTCTGAGGTGTGATTATGAGCAGAGCGATGTGAGAGGGTTTGCACATTATATATCGCTCAGGGATCCTGACCATCCTATTAAAAAGGCATATCAAAAGGACCCGTACACTGATTTTCACACTTTGGTTGCTGAAATGATGGACATTCCCAGGGACCCTAACCCAGAAACAGGTAATGCTAAGCAACTTAACCTTGCTCAGATTTTTGGTATGGGTGCAGGAAAGCTTGCACAAACCATGGGGCTTAATTACACCATAAATGAAGAAGGCTTTCTGGTGCCAGGAGAAGAGGCTCAAAGGTTATTTGATTTATATCACGAGACCATACCAGGAGTGGGTAACATGTCTAAAAAAGCTGCGCACCGTGCAAGGCTCAGGGGATATGTAATATCTATCCTGGGAAGGTACCTCAGGTTTCCGGATAAAAGATTCTGTCATAAGGCAGCTGGATACCTGTATCAAGCATGGACAGCGGATATCATAAAAGCAGCTATGGTAAGCACCTATAAAGTGCAGCCTCTCCATTTATCGGTGCACGATGAGCTTATATTTTCAGTATATGATATGGAGCTTATCAGCGTGATCAAGCACAAAATGGAAAGTGTGCTGGATGGAATATCTGATATCCCAATTCGTACTGTACCAGAAATAGGCGACAATTGGGCATCTACTAAACCAATAACCGAAGGTTATTGATTCGGATCAGTGAAAGGAAAAAAGAAAAGGAGAAACGAAATGAATCAAGCAATACTTATTGGAAACCTTGGAAATGACCCAGAACTATCATACAGCAGAAACGGTGACCCATATACCAAATTTAACATAGCCACCAATGAAAGAGATGGCAAGACCAACTGGCACCGCATCATATGTTTTGGTAAGACTGCTGAAAACTGTGAAAGGTACCTCAAAAAAGGTAGCAAAGTAGCTGTGTTGGGTAGAATTGAGTATGGCCAGTATGAAGACAGAGATGGTATAACCAGATATACCACGGACATCATTGCATTTAACGTGGAATTTTTAGACACCAAAACCGATAACAATAATAAGCATATTCCACCAACAAGATATAAAAAGAGGTTTGACGATGAATCCGATATCCCATTTTAAACAATGCAGCACCTCTGAATGCCACAACAGAGCTGTAGCTAAGTCAACGCTTACTGGCCAGTTTTATTGTATAAGATGCGCCATACAAACTACTGTTAATATTGGACCAGATGCAGTGGAAACTTTACCCGATGCAGTGTGGCCATGGAATGACACTATAACATGCAGGTCATGTGGCAGGTTGGTATCATTGCAATTGCTGCATCGAAATAACACCTGTCCATTTTGTGCAAAAGAAGCCATTAAACTAAATGTAGAATACTTAGAAGGAGTTGGACATGATTGATCCCGAAGTACACATAATTTGTGGAATGCAATTTGGAAGCGAAGGAAAACGCCTATTCCTGGATGTATATTCCAGGTATTTTGAGCCTGATGTCATTGTAACGAATGCCTATCCTAATTCTGGTGGATATGATGGTAAAGGCAAAAAATGGTCAGCCATCCCATGTAGTTACCATGCAACAATAATGATATCGCCTGGATCTGCCATCAATATGGCAGCATTGAGAAGAGAAGGACACGGAAAAGAGGTACTTATCCATAAGAACGCTGCAGTGGTAAATAGTCATGCCTTGGAAGCTGAAAAGGAACTTGTCAGGATTGGGTCCACCATGACAGGGGGAATGGAAGCTGTAGTAACTAAAATGCGAAGAAATAGTGGTATAAAATGCACCGCTGGGCAGTGGCATTTAGAAGGAGTAATCAATAATGATGAATGGTTCGATAGGCTTTTATCAGCTAAAAGAATCCTGGTATTTGTTGCCCAGGGGCATAGCCTATCACTTAATTTTGGGATGTGGCCACATTGCACATCCAGGAATACCTCACCCCAGCAGGCTCTTGCAGATGCAGGCATCCCTATTCAGTGGGTAAAGCGAATAATAGGCTGTGCTCGTACATACCCTATCAGAGTTGCTAATAGATATGATGATAACGGCAATATGATAGGGTGGTCAGGCCCATGTTATCCGGATCAGAAGGAGATCACCTGGGAAGATATAGGAGTGCCACCTGAATATACCAGTATCAGCAAAAAGAAACGTAGAGTATTTACGTTTTCTGTGAAGCAATATAAGGAAGCTTTGCTTACCAATGGCATCACTGATGTTTTTCTTAATTTTATGAATTATGATCCTGATTTTGATGTTCCTGAAGAAGTATCATGGTGGGGTTGGGGACCAAAATTGGAAGATATTGAATGGTACCCCACAAGAAATTAATTTGTCCGATGATTAAAATAAATATAGAGCACCCCACTACCATGGCAGCCATTACGGTGTGGGGTGCCAAAGGCCAAATTGCTATTTTACAAGAGGAATGTGCTGAACTTATATCCGCTACTGCTCGATTTAACAGGGAAAGAACAGGTACGGATCCTGTTGCAGAAGAGGTGGCGGACGTTATCGTTTCACTCATGTCAGTAATCAATGTCCTGGACATCGAAGAACAAGTTAAATTACATATGAACCACAAAATCAAACGACTTGAAAGGAGAATTAATGAAATATCCAGCACCGTTTAAAGATAATGAAGCTTTAAGGATGCAATATATATCTAGATGGGGCATTATATCTATGAACCGTCAACAATCTGTAGCAGAGCATTGCTACAACGCTATGGTTTATGTTACCAAAATCTGTAAACTGGTAGGCAAATCACCGGAAAAGTATGTGATGTACTTGCTTTTTCATGAACTTGATGAAGCATATACTGGAGATATCCCATCACCGCTTAAAGATAAAGAGCCTATTTATTACGGCTGCCCCATATGTAAACTGGCGGATATGGTTGAAGCATATGTATATCTTAACAATCATTGTAATGATACGTCTGAAATAAGACTATGGGTAAGAAACCGGCTTGAAGAAAAAATGAAACCGCTTCTTAAAATGCTCAATCTTAAACTTGAGGACATAACCAAATGAACAAATACCTATTTGTAGATACAGAAACCACAGGGTTTAATCCAAGCATTCACACGGTGCACCAGGTGGCAGGTATTATTTCCATAGATGGGAAAGAGGTTGATGAGTTCAATTTTGAAATGCGACCACATCCAGATAAGCAAATAGAAGAAAAGGCCCTGGCGGTTTCAGGACTCAAAATATCTGACGTTATTTCACGAGACCTTACATCTGGCCAGGCATGCACAGAATTTCGGCTGATATTGGAGCAGCATGTTGATAAATATAATAAGGCAGATAAATTCATCCTTGTGGCTTATAATGCTTCATTTGATGCAAGTTTTTTGAATGCCTGGTTCAAATCCCATGGTAACGACTTCTTTTTTGGTCTGGTTCATGGTGGTGCTTATCTGGATCCGCTACAGTTGGCACTATTCCTGGAGATAAAAGAAAAGAAACGCATATTTCTGCCAAATCGAAAGCTTGAAACTGTAGCCAGTACCCTGGGGATCAAGCTTGATAACGCACATGATGCTCTGGCAGATATCAGAGCCACAAAGCAAGTGTTATCAGAACTCTGGAAGAGGTTATTCAAAAATGAGTGAAAAGACACTTTGGAGATGGTTAAGGGATCATGGGTTTGATGGCCTTCGCATTGAGGGATGCAGCACTCCGGTGGGCATGCCCGATGTTATCACGCCAGAGGGATTTGTAGAGCTTAAAGACTGGTCAGGAAATACCAGGCACACTCTCACCAGGGAGCAATTAAGTTTCCTGGAGAAATATGGAGGTAGCTGTATAGTGAAAACTAAAACCGGTGTATACCAAATAAAAGACTGTTTTGAAAATTTGCTGGAATATTGCCCTGAATGGGTTGAAAAACATGGAAGAAAAGTTTAAATTCAAAAAACCCGTACTTTCACCAGAACAGAAGTTGATCGTTGCTATTATAAAGCAAGCTATACGAGATTCAAAACTTAAACCAGGGATCAATATGGAGCAAGATGCCTGTATTCAGTCTGCCAAGGACTTTTTATCTGGTGGAAGTGGTATGCTGCAAATGTACTTGGAATTGCTTGGGATAGATGCTGAATCTGGTATACAAATAATAAATCGAATGATTAAAAAAATAAATAAACCAGACGGTAGACATGACACAAAACACTTACAGGCTCGTAATAAATAAAAATGTAGGAGGAATTGAGATAATGAGAATAATGTTGTTAATGATAGTGCTGTGTTTTATGGTGATATTTTTATTGCTCCCATTGTATCATGCAGCTAATGGAAACTTTGTTGGGATATTGATAGTAATTGGAGAAATATTATTGTTTTTTCATGGGTATGAGTTTGTAAAAAAATCACAAAAACAAGCAAAAGAAGAGGCATCGATATGAATTTTATACCGATTAGTTACTACTACACTTGGTTAATTCATGAAGATATGTCAATTGAGCAAACATTATGGCATATAAGACAGGCGTTTCGTGAAGGCCAAATATCCCTAATAGAGTATCAAAGACTTTTTAACCATGTAAAAAGTATAGAAAAAGAAAATTTTGGAGAATGACAATGATGAAAATAATAATAACAATTGTTATGATAGCCTGTATGATATTTTTTATATTAAATGCCAATGTTATAATTACTAAGGTATTCGGCCCTGTTAAAATGCCGTTTGAAGTAAAAGCCTGTATGGAACGCCATGCAAATATGATCCATTGTGATAAGCAGTATGATTATTGGTTTTCATGGTGTCACCATGAAAATAGATATTTTTAATATATGGAGAAGATTGAAAATGAGAAGTTGGAATAGTTATTTTAGAAACATAGTAAGAGAAGTATCAGGGCGCAGTAATTGTGTCAAACGACAAGTAGGCTGTGTGATTGTAAAGGACAAACGCATAATCGCTACTGGATACAATGGCCTACCTTCAGGCTTTCCAAATTGCAATGAAAACGGATGTTTGTATCCCACACGAAAAAGCGGAGAGTCCTTAAACAAAATACCGTGTATCCATGCAGAAGAAAACGCTCTGCTTCAATGTGCCATGTACGGAGTGTCTTGTAAAGGAGCTACTGCTTATGTTAGCATAACACCCTGTAATACCTGTTTAACTAAGATGATCCAAGCAGGTATTCATACCATATTCGTTGAGAAATTTTATTACTTGGGAGAAGATGAAGAATCACAGCGAATATGGCTGCTTGAACAAGCCAAACAATGTAACGGATTTCAATTGATATTATTACCCAAGATAGAAATTGAAAAATAATCAGGAGCCGAAACAAGTATAAAACAAATGGTCTCCTACCTTATATAAGTATTCAATTTTTTTAGCCCACGAAGGATGTACATCAACCCCATGGTAGTGTGTGGGCTTTCTCTTTACCATGTCATTCAACATTCCTGTATAAACTGCATGAGCAATAAGACTGTTTTCTCTCCATATGTAATCAACTTCTCTTTTCCGATGAATGATTCTCATTATATTACTATCCTGAAAACAGGAGAATTGCGTTGGAGCAAGGATGATTTCTCGAAGATTTCTTCCCCAATTCCAATGCCCTGGATGTTTTGACCTTTCCATAGCACACATAGCAACTAATACACGTCCTTCCCAGGATTGGTCTTCTGCTTCTCCGACAATGAGCCCGGACAACAGTTCTAAATCACTCCATGTCTGTATTTCGTGCCTTATATTTATAACATTCATCTAATATCCTTTCAATATCAGCTATATCGTCTTTGATAATACCCAAACAATATTTTCCGTAAGATTTTTGCAAATTGTACTGAATGGTTATCAATTTAGTTCTTATGACATGGTTTGCTTTAAGACATTTTTTACTTATCATACTATCTGAAAAACACCTTTTCTGATTGTACGTTTGTTTGATGAGGTGTCAAACATAGCAATTCGATAATAATATCTTCCAGGTGATAAATCGGAGGTGTCAGATTCTTGAGGAGTGAATGACAATTCTCCTGTGTTATTAGTTTGATCTGGGTCGACAACGCCGTTCACAGAAAAAATAATAGGAGAGCCGGAATCCTCTTTTGACACTGACATGGTAAAAGTATATCCGGTTAGATTAATTTTCTCTCCTGTACTCTTATTCTTAATAGTTAGCTGAATTGGGTAATGATCCCCTGCAGCCCATTCTATATCTCTAAGGTCCATGATAATTCCTCACATATTTCAATACAATATGGCTCAATTGATATTATTTCAGGATCCATTTCTATGTTGTAAATAGGGGTCGAACAAGAAAGATCTATGTTTTGATCAAATGAAATTTCAATCCATTCTTTCAATATGACTTGAGAAGATTCGCTGCTTTCACTATCATATCCGTCTGTCATATACATCTTACATAATCCTCTGCTCCGCACCAAGGACAGAACCATTTTCTGTCTTTAACAGATCCTTCAATATGAGCATCTCCTATTGACCACCATCTATTGCATTTCACACATTGGAAATGATATAATATCTCTCTTTTTATTTTCATGTACTATAAATCTTAATAGTTTGGGTTAGTTGTCCGCCAGACACAACCTTATCAAGCAAAGTTTCCCCAGTGTCTGGGTCTGTGACAATGATTCTGTTGGGTCTTCTTTCTTCGTCTCCAGCCAGTCTTCTTCTTATCCAATCAAGTTTATGCTGCTCTTCTGGTGACAGTCCGCTGCCTGTATTAACGATATAACTCAAAAGGTCTGCCGCACCTTCCAGTCTCGCTATCGGAGGCGGAACACAATCAATCCGATCATTATCGAAAAGGGAATTGTCTGATTGAGCATACAGATTTCCCTTAAATCGAGTCTCATGAGGATAATTAGCCAGAACGATCTTCCAACCGTTATCGTTTAAGAGGGTGAAATCAACCGATTGGTAAAGTTCATTTCCTTGCTCGTCGTAGCCTCGGAAAGCCCCACCTGACCGGCCAAAAGCTAACAGCCCCCATTGATGAGCAAAAGCCCAATCAACCCAACGGCTCCAGAGGTCTTTTTTAATATCTACATATACCAGAGCGTCTGCAGACGGATCGGTGCTGGTGTAAATACGGTAGCCGTTTGGGTCTGTTGTATATGTAGGATGAGGCGGAACCTCATATATCCGCCTCAAATCCCCGTCGAAATACCAAGTAGGAGAGGCCATCAAAAACCTCCATTATGCCGATGTGTAACTTGGATCGGCTTTTGGTGACAAGGTTACAGTCAAGTTTTCATCTTGGATCGTAAAATCCATATCTCCAGGTTCCACATAACCTGGTCTGCCCCAGGCTATTGTACAATCAATCGGTGTTCCTGGAGTATGACCATCAACGTCATAGGAGCCATAAGCAATCGTTATTGCGTCGCTCCCCGTAATAGACACATCTTCTTGATCTGTGCCGTCTTCGTCCTGAAGCGGCACAGCATCATGCGTCCCGAAAGTGTCTTTATGGTAGATGCTGAAATGTCCTCCAACCAGAATGGACGGAGAACTTATAGTCAGGGCAACGATAGTCGGCCACTGGCGTACAGTACCACTGTGGTCAACAAGACGGAGGTCATTACGTTGTGCAGCGGGGTAATTAAGCAAATATGAATATACTGTGAAGACATCCCCACTGAATTCTGTAAGGATATTGTGTTTATCTCCCCGAATTGCGTCCCCAGTATTGTCACTGTTTATGTTGGTAGGTTGTCTGAGAAGGTAGTTAATCTTCTCGTGTATTGTCTGATGGGTTTTATGGTCTCCGTCTATATGACCGTCAAAATCGTAGGTTGTACCGTCAACATCACCTTGGTACAACCCGTCCGAATCTACATAGTATTTAATGTTTTGATAGTCAGCCCCATTAGCAATCTCTGTATCAGTGTGATAAGGCGTCCCCGTTGACGGGTCGGCCAGTTTTGGGTCAATGGCGTTATTTGCTGAAACGGGGTATATTTCAGCGTACTGGAGATCGTGTGCTTCGAAAACAATCGTTTTTCCAGGCTCGGCACACCGAGTGTACCATGTTCCCCTCTTATCATCTCCATCAGTATCATGAATAAGGACTAACTGGTTAATGTAACCAGTCATAACTGCCTCATTAGGGGCATTCATCTCTGGATCATTATAATACCAGAATGTCATTTGATCGGTCGAAGCATGAAGATTGCCTGTTGACCTAAGCAACGCATACGCTTTAGTGTAGCTGGATGTTTCTGTTTCTCTGATTTCCAAGGCAGAATCCCTAATAGCATTTAGAGTATCTGAGTCGTGAGGCTCCCAGCCGTCCTTATTTGCCAGGCTTTTGGCCCTTGGCTCGATAGAGGTGAATACAGACGGATACTTGTCCAAGTCCGTATTATACCATTCGTCAACGCACCACGAGGCGAAAACCAGCCCTTGAACCCCATCAACAAAGCTCAACCCGTTGGCCTCTAAAAACTGATAAGTCTTTTTAAAAGCAAGGACGTTGATATCAGCCCCTGCGCTCTCGTCTGCGGAAGCATTGTCAACGTCCGTACAAGTAATGCTATGGGCTGACACCGAGGTAACATCGCCTCGGTAGCCCTCATTTGTACTGTTTGACGTGTGACTGAGGGTTATTCTATCCCCAACAACAATTCCCCTGTTTACAATACCTCCGTTTTCCGAGGAGGCTGTAAAATCGGTAGATGTAGAGTTGATTGTGGTTGTTCCATTCCCATTATTGGTAATACTGATATCAGTACCGCCTTTATCAGCTATATGGAATTTTACATTTGTACCAAGAACAAGACTTGATTTGCTCGTTATTTTTGCCATCTAAAAATCTCCTTAACTATAACTCGGATCGGGCTTAGCAGTGACTGCTATGGTAGAATTGTTTGTATCCAAGGTGAAATTTACGGGATCAATTACATACCCAGGACACACAAACAATGCTCTTGCCGGATCATCAGACACATCATAGGTATATTCATATTCCCCACCTGTAACAGACGCTTCATGGTCGAGGGTATATGCTCCTTGAACCACTCTGGCTTCTGTGTTTTCTGGCAACCCTGTAAAAGTTTTTGTTCGTTTGTTGTAAAGAATGGTATTTCCTCCGCCTGATTCATTTATCTTTGTCGGGTCAATCTCTGTTCCGTCCTCCTGATAAATCGTCAGAGTGCCTGCGCTATAATGCGTTATTTCCGAGGTGCAGTTATCGAATGTATAGTTGCTCAGGTGAACCGTGTCGTCTCCAAGAGTAACGCCATTAAATGAGTAGAAGAGTTTGATATTTTTAGGCGTATTAAGAGATGAAATCATGAAATATGTGTTGACGTTAAAAATACAGTCATCCATATTGGCGCCGTTTGCTGTGACCTCATCGCAGAAATTGAACGTCGCTCGGATATAATCAGCAGAACAGAATTTGAGGCTATGTGCCCCGTAAAGTGTAGATTGATTAACCAGGAACGTGCCTGCAACGGTATGGAAATCCATATCCCATGACACTAAATCTAGGTCTGCCACCCTGGTAGCATGGTTTGTCCACTTGAGCGTTGTATCGTCGCCGGTGTTGACGAACCCATGAAATTCGTCGCCTGTCGAACTGCTTACATTAGAGCCGTCGTAATAGCTATGCGAGGCAAAGATAAACAGCCGTTTGTCTTCCAGCATATAAACAGATTGACCGGTATCGCCCAGGGAGAATTTACCGTTGAGGAAAAATACTCCATTGTACTCTTCAACGATACCCATACGACGAGATTTGTCTTCTGTATAATCAAGTATCCCTGTTATATCTATCGGGTCGCTTTCCGTTCCGCCTGCAAACTTGACCCCAGGGCCTTTGTGGAAAATATCTATCCAAAATTCGGGAGAATTTACTCCCGTTAGATTCGAACTAAACTTTGTAATGAAACCAACAGCCGTCACATCGGACAGGTCAACTGTCCCATTTGTGTTTATTGGAGTCATGCTGGATGGTTTGAACACGTGTCGAGTCCAGCCCGACCGTAGTGTATCTATCCCTCCCACATAATACTCATTATAGTTACAGGAAGAATCATTCAGAGAATCGCTTGATGTATTTTTAGAAAGAGTCCCAGTATAAATTCTGAGTCTCAACCCTCCGTTGGCAATCGTGTCAAGATTGCCGAAAATTTTATCCGAGATGTTATACCAACACCACAGATAGTCAGATGATAAATCCTGGCTGGATGTAAACTCTATAGCAATTCCCGTAACCCAGGCAGCAGCAAACCCAGGCTTGTAAGCCCCCGCCTGAGAACCCTGCTTGACGATGCTTGTGCTTACAGACACATCGCCCGTTGTCCCTCCTATTTCCCATAGGCGATCATCAAGGTTTGATGCCTCGAAATCATCAAGAACGGTTAATTCTTCTATAATGGTAGGAGTTGCCATATTACTCCTCGCCTGCTATCTTTGGCCCGCCTTCTACCTCGAAAATTAAGGCTATTCCCATACGAGTGTATGCGAACAGCTTTTCTTTGGATATTGTTCCGTTCGCTATCTCTGTACCAACATCAGAGATAGCTTGTTGTATCTGGCCTTGTATGATTTCAGCGTCCTTATTTTCTCGGAGGCAGAGGTATTTCACAAATTCAGGCATGAAATCCTGTGTCGAGACAGAAATTACCTCATCATCGTATACAACGTGACCATCTTCGTCTGTCCCGTAGAGTTTCCCTGTGGCGTTTACAGCAAATTTGTCTGGATCGGATGTTGTATTTTTCTTACCTTGAGTAAATGCAAACTGCATTACGTGGAGTTTATCCAGCGTAATTGCTGGAATGGTTTTTGCTTCCGAGCTATCTATTTTGATTGCCATTATTTCACCGCCTTTGCTGTTTCGATTAAAGCCTGGATTAAGGCTTTTAAGAAAACCTCTGTGTTGTTAGGCCCGTTTCCAAGGCCACCAGTCTGTACATCAACTGCTCCTGTCTTTGGATCAACATGAAATACAAGACCGTCCTGAACTTCCCTGTTCGAATCCACCTTAATCTCAGTTGTTGAATTAGCTGATGTAAATGTGTATCTGTATGTTGCTCCGCCGGAAAATGAAGCGCATCCAGAAATCAGCACACAAATACTCAGCAAGCTTAACAATCTCATCATTGTGTCACCTCAATCTGGATATCAGGAGTAGAAACAAAACGGATATGAAGAACTGTTGCCGGCTCCCAGTCTTGTGTTGCAGGGGGCGAAGCCCATTCGCTTTTTTGCTCTGCGAGGTCGACTGCCCGAACCGTGCATTCAGCCTTGCCTCTTGTGACTGGGACTTTGCCAGACCACTCAAACGTCTTAAAGTAGTGGCGGTTTGTGTCAGATATCTTTAGGTTTGGGTCATCCACAGGAACCCGAACAATACTGGCATTGTCGCCAGGCACACAAGATATTTCGTACCTTGCAATATCTGGAGGGAGATCGTGTTCCCAGGCAAGGCCGATTAGCCTGCTTTCCACGCTTGCATCTGCGGCGAAAACCATAGAAACTTGAATTAAACTGAGTAAAAGAAACCATATAATTCTCATTTATCTACCTCCTTAATAAACATTCTTGAATCGCCAATATCAGGTCTGATTCTAAATTCATCTGCACCAATGTCTGGCGTATCCACAATAGAGTCGCCGTCGATATCTTTAGCCCAATTAGGCCAAGGCTTGTGAATATCTGAGATTTTGACACCCGCATTACGGGCTGGAGATTGACGGGATATGTGATATCCCGTCAGAAGAGGGTCATCAGTTTTAGAATTTACGTCGTGTGAGGTTGCTGATTTCCATCCATTGAAATCGTGATATATGTGGTAATTGCTTTCGAATTTACTACTTCCATCAGGATAGTATAAATTATAATTTATATCATTATTGCCATCGTTTGAGTCAGTAAACCTATAAGCAATATGCTCACCAGTTGGATTGTACGATAAATTGTTCAAAAACCTAATATTAGCGATATTATGGCCTAAGTTAACATTATATTCGTAACCGCTAATAAAATTATTGACTATAGTGGTTGTTAGGTGAATATGGTCAAGAAAAAATCCCCAATCACCTTTATTCCCTTGCAACACATTGTATGCCACAAAGGATTCTGCGTGATTGCCATTGTTCGCCTCTTGCAAGGCTATACCATACGTTTCTACATCATTTAGGATGTTTCGTTTAATTTTTAAGCCCCTATAATGCGAATTAGGAGCACAATAACATACGATCCCTTTATAGCTTTTATCGGCATAATTTTCTACGATTACTACATTATCACCATTTTGTACTGAAACCAATTCTCCGTCTGCCAAAGAACCTGCTTCACTCCATTTGTAATTCGCATTATTTGTATAAAATGTGTTATAAAATTTATTATGTTTGATTGATACATTCCGGCTACGCTCAGGGCCGTCACCATGAGACGCAATAGTGACGTCTTGGGCTACACGGTTAAACACACACCGTTCCACTACAATATCGTTATTGTCAGTATTCCGTGCTTTAAGATGTATTCCTGCGGATGCGATATCATAAAAATAGCAATTTTTTACTTGTATATCACTTACTCCCGATGTTGAATCACTATGTACTCCATACACAACATTTCTAAACGATAAACCGCTGAAATGAAAATGTGAATGCCCCTGCAAATCAAACACAGCTCTCACCATTAACCGTTTAACATCATGATTATTAGGCGTTCCGCTTGACGGTCTATAGTAAGTATCCGCTCCGTCATAATACCATACACCATCGTTCAGTGCCGTATTGGAGGCTTTCGCCTGATAAATACTGTCCTCTAAAAGAAAACCTGTGTATACAGGACTTGTATATCTCCCATCTCCTAAAGATGTCCAAGAGCTAAAGCTGTCAACAACAGACATCTTAGGGCTTACTCCAAATAACGGCTTGATAATTATTGGGTGCTCAGCCGTTCCGTTTACGGTGACTCTGCTACGAGTGTTGGTGTCAGAACAAATGTAGACTGTGTCACCAGCCTGAACACCACCAGAACCGTAAACAATGTAAACTAATTCTGCCCATGCACCAGACTGGCCATTAGCTGAAGCGCATTCGTGACTTGTACCGTCACCATTATGTGAACAGTTGGCATTTACATACCAATCAACCCCAAAAACAGAAGAAACTCCAAACACCAACATACATACTATTGCATATACGATTTTCATTTATTTCTCCCTTTTGCCAAGCTGATACCCAATAGCTGTGCCTGTGGCGATCGAGCCTAAAGATAAAATAATATCTCGAATTAGTGGCGCTGCTTCCTTGGTTGGAGGGTGCCAAAGCACGCCGAGTCCTAACAATGTCATGGCTAATATCACAAAATGCTTGTCCATCATTCACTCCTGTATTCCTATTGTGGAAAATGTAGATAGGGGTTCAATTGTGTTTATTCGTGACGAACCTCTGACAGGTCGTGCCATGAATTCATCAGCACCAATGTCTGGATTATTAATCACATATTGCAGGTCAATATCTCTTGCTGGGGAAGATTGATCGTGAATACCAGATATTTGAACTCCTGCATTGACTGCTGGAGAAGTTTTTGCAATATGAAAACCTAAGAGCATAGGATTGTCTGTTGAAGCATGACCAGACAGATCGATCTCTTGCGACGTTGTGGTACTATGCCCAGGATGTTCAAAGCCATAAATCAAATTATTAGAGGAATCGCTAATTACTTGATCTTGTACATTACTATCAACTGCCAATCCACCAATAGCACCATTAGCCGCCGTTAAAAGATTGTTTTTTATAATATAAATATCATCATAATTCCGACTTGCTCTCACACATTGCCTTGTGTGATCCAAACTGTCAGGCACAAAATCAGGAAAATTGCCGCAATCAACAAAAGAATTGTTATAGACTGTTACAGTGTCACCCGAACCCGTATTTTTAGCAGATAACCGCACGCCCTGCCCAACATGAACACCTACATTGTAATAAAATGTATTGTTTTCGGAACTATGATCCATATATGCCCTGGCGGTATTCTCGGCTATATTGTGATGAACTTTGCTATGACTCGCCCCTTCATCTAAATAATAACAGGACCCGTCTGGCCAATACTCACCATAATGATAATCAGCACAATAGTTGTGCATTATTTCTAAGCCCGGATCAGGCTTAGTAGAATAATGATTCGACCAGTAAACTCCTCCTACAGATCTGGTGTATCCGTTGTGAAAAAGATAATTACGAAGGATTTTACAATCTTCAAAAACTCCATTAAAATATATAGGCACACACAGTATGTTTGACAACACATTTGAATCGATTATTAAATTACTACTTGGGCGTGTGTCTGTTCCTGCACTTTTGATTCCATAAAACAATTGATCGAAACTACAGCCAGATATATGAACTTTCGATATAGGATAAGTATTGGAAGAAACGTAGATTCCTACATAACTTTTATAGAACCTTATATTTTTGATTTTTGCATTAGTGATATTACGCAACCGGATAGTTGTGTTCTGTGCAGTCTGAAAATGGATCTCTCCATAATACGTGAACGGGTTAATTGATGAGGGAGAATAAATATAGAACCCATTAGGGTTTTCGCCAGATAGTGATTGATAGTCCCACTCCCCCCACTCATCTAATGCTTGGTGGGCTCCACCATTATGATATTGTCGCTGTTTTCCTGGTGTCCAATCCGCACCAAGTCCCAGAATGAAAGGAGGATTGCTCGCATAAGAGCTATCAGTTACGCAAAACCACACGTTTGTGTCGTGTAGGGTGCAAGTAGGTGGTGAGCTTTGATAATCATAATAATTGATAATTATAGGATCTGAACCTGAACCGTAGGCCCCAAAGATTAAGCCATCTCCATCGGCAATGATCCGTTGGTGAGTGATATTATGCTTTGAACTCCAATCATCTATTGTGCCTCGCTTCCAATAAACATGTGTATTGTCAGTCGTTATGACCCAATTAGTGGGTGCTGTGTTATAAGCTCCAACTCCTCCTTCAGAAGTTGAACATGTTTGAGCAGTTCCGTCACCATTATATTCACAAGAAGGGTTGATAAACACATCTATTGCTTCTGCATTACTGCAAAAACAAAACAACACAAACAAATAGGATAAAATTATAGAACGTTTCATCTCGGAAGATCCTTTTCACGCCTTATTAAACCACTTTTAATTTTAGGAGGGATATGAAATTCATCACAGCCAATGTCCGGACTATTTACAATATATTGTAAATCTATATCGTTTTCAGGATAAGCCTTGTCATGGATACCGGAAATTGAAGTCCCTGAATTGATAGATGATGAATGATAATTATCTATATGTCCATCTCCGTTCAAGAAAGGATTGCCTACAATCGAATGCGAGCCCATGCTTATGTTGTGCGTATTGTCCGACAAATTTCCAAAATACAAATTGTAGTCATTGTCAATCGCTACATTTGACCACAATCCATAATCAGGGCTCCCGGCCATGATATTATTCTTAACCTCTATATTCGAAGAATCTCCAGATACATATATCCCATAACAACTATCTCCAGAGACATTGTCATAAAAGTTGAAAACTGTATTATTTATCACTCCAAGATCATGGCTTCTATTCGTTACAGCAATCCCTCCACGATTAAGTCCGCTAACCATATTGTAACGAACGACTCCTGATGCGGAAGAAAGCCATATTCCATAATATCCATTCATGATACGATTATGATGGATATTTTCGTCTGTTCCAGAAACATAAACAACATTGGAATGGGTAGTTTCTGTTCCGTAATTTTGACTTTTGAGCCAGTTGTATGAAATCGTTGCGTTATTCCCTTGTATAATAATACATTGTTTTGGTTCATAAAAACTACTTATGTCTATGTGGTTATACTTGATGATATAACCTGTATGACTGCCTGAGCATTGAAGACCGTCCCCTCTTCCCGATGATCCGGAGTTTGTAATTCCAAAGATTGTATTATTTTCAAAGGTGAAATCGTTCCCTCGTTGATAAATCATATCGCCGGGGCCATTGTATATAACGGAATCCTTTATAGTATTGTGGTTCCCCCTTGAAATAATTAGGGATCTGGTATTATCCGTGCTCTGGAGGTCGTGGACTTCACAATGTATAACTTTATTGAAAGTGCCGTCTGTTTCGTCAGCAGCAGTTAAATATACATTTACATAATCGCTACCAAAAACCTCCAAATCCTTAATTACCACATTGGTGGCGTGATGACCCGCCCCATCATACCACGCATAAGTCTTCAACGCAGCGTGATGACCGCTGAAGTCAATCTTGCCAACTCCGTCACCTGTAAGGGTTATGTTGCTATGTTGTATCCCGATATCATGAATAGGATAGAGCGTGTCACAAATATGAAGCGTGTCGCCATCTGACATATTATCCCAATTAATTCCTGTCCAGCCGTACCACGCATTATCGCAAGAAGTCCCGTCTTGCGATCCACTCCCTGTATTAGCCACATACCAATCACTTCCAAAAGCCGACAGATTAGTGAATAAGATTATAAAACAAAAACAAATAAAAAACAAATAAAAAACAATGATTTCATTATATGCAAATCCTCTACGGAATAACTCGCATTTTCACAGAGCCTGCAGTCGTGTCATTCAAATTCGTGAAGTACACGACAGACACTCTCTTGTCGTTAATGATCTTTAATTCATCAGCATCGTTCTCTGAATTACTCGCCTTCAATACAGCAGGATAAGGAGACACAGATGAATTTAATTGAACCATTATATCAACTGTGCCTAAATTATAGAATTTAATAGACAATGTTTCTGGATCAACAATCACACTAACTGTACCACCAGCAGGGATGTCAATATCCTGATCATAAACCGAAAGTGGAGCGTAAGGCTCATCAGAAACTTTCAGCCATATGTCTGATCCGTAGATAGTGTCAAGAAGCAAATAAGTTTCAACCTCCTGTCCCGGCTGAACTGCTTTCTGACAAGCGTACGGCTCATATGTAGCATCCTTGTAACAAGTGTCTATAAAAGTTTGTTTCTGTCCACTGACATTTTGGTAAGTTCCTGCGTATGAAACAACACAAGAAAGGAGAAAAATTATCAAAGTTGTAACAGATATTATTGTTCTCATATTCTATGAGCCTCCTTGAAGTAATGACAATATAGTGTTTTGATGTGTTCGATATTCTTCTAAATTCTGATCTATTCTCTTCTCTAACTGACTAACGAGAACATCTAACTTGTCTGACAATTTATCAACACTCTGTACAACAAGTTTTGTTTTCTCGTCATTTATCTGTCTGACAAGATTACAATCTGTTTTCTTCATAAACTCCTCCTCAAGTTTTACAACAGAACGCCTAATAAAGAACCAAGCCAAAGCTCCTGCAGACGCACTTCCACCAGCTCCTCCAATAACCAGTGCATCCAAAACAGAAAAGTCCATCACACCACACTCCAATTGCTCCCATCAAAACACAACCTGACCACACCGTAGTTGGTGCTGATTGTGAAAGATGAAGCTCCGTCAATAGTAGCATCTCCATGAGGATTAACCACTATGTTGTTTGTTCCCGCATTTCCCGAAGCATCCTTGATAAGAACCTCATGACCAGGCCACTGAGCCTCAGGAGTCATATCAATGGAAATCCCTGCCGAACTAACATCAGCCATAATCACCTCATCCAACTGTCTCACACTGTAGCTGTTTGAAGTGTTGATAGGCGAAATTACAGGCCGATGAAGCATAAAAGCAGGCGGATAGGCCAGATTATCAATTCCTTTGTAAGGAGCATAAGCATATCCGGTCACCCATACATTCGGAATCCCGTTATGTATTCCGAATTGAGTAATAGACAAATCTCCGTCCGCTTCAATCTGTTTCACTTGGTCAACATAAACACGCACTTTGTCCGATGCCATTGCTACGGAGATCAAATATTCCTGGTCCTGAAGAAAGTTGTAAAGGGCTTGAGTAGTTTCGGTTCCGATTTTGAGGGTGATAGCAGAGAAGGTAGAGTTGAAAAACAACTCAAAAGCATCAGTCCATAATATTCTCCCTGATTCCCTGGCCGATGACGCCATAGGGATACAACGAATCCCAAAGTTCATCTTATAGCTTTTAGACAAATTCCAGACCAGATTACAATCGTATCTCTTGTTCTCTTTGGTAGAAAAAGGGGTAACGTGAGATTTGGGTTCTACTTGAATGTGAGCCGCCCATTTCCCTGAGCCCAGAACTTTGAGCTTGTAGGTTGTAGAGGCGGAAAGGGTTATGTTTGCAGGGCTATTGGTGATGGTTTCTTCCAAGGTCGCTCCCTGGTATATTTCCAAGGTCGCATCGCCTTCAAACGACACAATGTGATTGGTCTCGCTTCCTGTAGTAAAATTAACCGACACATCTGACGAACCGTCTGGGATAGAGATTTTCTTTGTCCCCATAACCCGGTCAAAGATAGCGGTTGTCGGCGAACCCGTATATGTCCAATCGGAAGGAGAAAAAGACTCAGCCGAAGGAATAAGATTATCAGTTTCTTCAAACGCAGGCAGCCCATAAACCCCGTCTCGCACTCTTCCCAACGTGTAGGGTGGTAATGTTCCTGTGACCTCGTCGAATCTCAACACTCCTTCCGGAGGTACAATTTGGGAGTGAAACAGAAAATCTGAGTCGCCCCAATTTGTGTTTACATCCCTGTCCCAGTTCATTTGGTTAGTTTGTATTGTAGCAAATCCGTAATGTTCTGTTGACATTATTTGGCCTCCTAATCCACCGGAACATAAGCCCTGTAGTCCCCGTAGTATATTACCACGTCCGTGGGCTTATAGTCCAATTCTGCCTCAACCGTTGAATTCCAATCGCTCCCATCTATAGTCATTTTCAACAAATCATAATTGATCTGAGGAGCTTGTCCGCCGGGATATGTCCCCGCCCCGAACCCCCTGATAAGAGGGGCAACAATCCATTTTCCTTTCCTCTGATATACACGGCCCCCTATCCCATAGGATATATCGTTTCCGAGGTATGATTCGTCTGACATTTGGTTCCCGTACATGACTTGGGCGTGAATATCATACGACAGTCCAAGCCCGTCTTCTGGAACGGGATCGTTTCCAGGGAAAGAAAGGGAAAAGAGCTGTTGGCTGCTATCTTTTATTCTTGTTCCGTCATATCCCCTCTGAAGGTATGTTCCATAAAGCCCTGGGGCCAAGGCTATTAACTCCTTATTGTCTGTAATATAATATCCGGTCTCATACCCTTCAATTCTCACCATCGTTTCATTATCAAGCGAAAGAGAGGTTGACGTAGAAATTTGTGTAACGAAGAAAGAAGATTGATTTCCGTCACCAAAGGTAGCAGTAACCATAACCCAAGCAATATCCGGGCCATAGTCCGCCGAAACATACCATTTGTCAAACGAGTTAGCAAAATACGCCAAAGTCAAGGTCGGCGACGGGGCTGGCGGAGCCTCCGGATAATCCACCGGGGAAATTTGTTGCGAAAGTATATCGTGAAAAGGTTGCGACTCCTCATAACCAGAGTAATTCAACAAGCCCGATTCGTCCACTTGAAGATTCATAACCCGGTAATAACTGTCTTTGAGGTTTGTGATTATCCTCACCCGGTCCCCCACGTGGAAACGCTCCCAGCTTTGGAGTTTGAAGGTGTTGCGGTTATACACCGTGCTAGCAGCTATATACCGGGCCATCATACGGGCCACCAGCCCATCGGGAGCAATGCTTTGGTTGAGTCTTGAATCTTCCCAATTCAGATTACTTCCGATCATTACCTCATAGGTTTCAACTCTGGTTTTAAGCCCCTTGTTTTCAAAGTTCGTAGTATCAAAATATGTAACGGAGGCTCGAATATTTGTTTTAATTCCATCCATTATATCCAATGTCCCTTCAATAACATTGGATGAATCTACATTATAACTCCCGGTAGTATAAGGCCAATCCTGTATATAGCCTCCTGAAATTTCATAACGCTTTCCTGAATGAATTACGTGATCGAACGGTTCATCTATGAAATAGCCGGTTCCGTCTTGTTGAACATTAACCGGATAATCCTTTACATTATACAACGCCCCGTCATCGTCGGGTTTTATGTACTTTGCGGTCAACTGACCGTCGTCCACATAAAAGAGGATAGGCATTTGCTTGCTCAAGGTTTTGAGCAACTCTTGGAAAGGAACGGGGTTGTCTATATAAACATTCCAATACCAGCCATCGGAGCGAGCTTGTTGAAAAGCGGAAGAGATAGCCGATGTGTTAATGTTCAAAGAGATATTGCGCCTCTGTTCAAAATCATTAACAACAATATCCGATACAGGATCAGGATAAGGATATTTCATCCAATGCCCAACTGGTATTCTATATCCATCATCCCAAAAAGACCTTCCTGACCCCATAAGGGTGAAAAGAGGCCGTGAATCAATATTCCAAAGACTGAACTCTCTCAAAGGCAGATTTCCATCATGAGCATTGTCAACTATGCTCTTATAGTAAAACAACTGAACTGTATTACAAACAGTCAAAGTGGTTCCTTTAGGAAGTCCACCCTGAACTGCTTTAGGGTCGAAAAACAAATTGGGCTCGGTCGCTCCGCTGTCTATTGAAGGGCACCCCACTTCAGCAAAATAAATCTTCTTGCTGTTCGGAACCCAATCTGTCTGACTGTTTTGAGAGCCGTCTGGATTGTAATTGTAATGATTGTGAGAAACCCAATATTTAAGGTTCTTGGCAGCAAAAGCAGGATCGGTTATCGGGGCTGTTCCTCCAACATCGTCTTTCCAATCATCATAATCAGTTATGTAATAATCCCAATCCCTTCCCTTGGTCCAACCGTCGTAATAATCCTGATAAGCCAAGGTATGGTGTTCTGTCACGCCGTAATAAGCATCGATGAAAACCTCGTCTTGAAAAGCGAAAAGATCGTCCAACGGTCTCCACCAATACCCGTCATCATCCTTGAATCCGTTTACTTCGCTCCAGTCAGCCGAATACCCAACTAAAACATCGCCCCAGCCCGCATCGGAAAACTTATTTCTCACCTCTTCCACAATATCCATCAAATACGGAATTGAGGTAAAATGAAACGTCCCGTGAGCATCGGTATAAGTTCTCACATCGCTCCGATGAGGAGAAGCGTATGTTTTTTGTTGGTTGATTTTTACCAATTCAGAGCAAGCTATGAATCGTTTTGGTTTGAGATTATTATTTATGAGAAGGTTAGCATAATAGAGACACTGACTCTTAACCTGGGTCAATAATTCACCTATAGTTTTATGCTCTGGCAACAAGTTGCCTCGCCAAGGCTTTTCTCCCGGAGGATCAGCAACCTCCATAAAGGAATAGAAAGAAAATTCAAACCCTTGAGAAATAGCATACTGAATCCCTTGAATAAGCCCGTCGTCTGCTGGCGTTCCTCCATAACAAGGGATTCCGTCTGAATCAAAATAAATCTGCTTTATCTGAGGTTCTCCGTATTGATTGAGAAATTGAACACCCCCTACAGTCGGATTATAGTCTGTACAACCTTCCGGGAATCTGGTCTCATACGACACCACTGTGTCTTCGCCTTGACGAACAACCCCGGTATGATATTCCACCCCCCCCGCATTAACAGGCTTGACCTTCAATTTCATTATTTCTGTATTTTTAGTCTCGGTTCCTACTTGGATGGTGAATCCCATTATTTCTTCATACTTAGGTATTACAAGAGTCACAGGGATCAACTCAAACGCATGCATAGGAACAAAACTGTCATCAGCCAAGTCCCAGAACCAAGGAGCAACAAAAGTAAGCCCGATAACATTATCAGTTCCACCGATGAAATCTTTGACCTCCTTAATAGAGGCTGAAAAATCGGTCTTGCTCTCTGGATTTGTATCATAGGGTTGGTAATCCTTGTTAAAAGGCCATTTGTTATAAGTAAGAGCATTCAAAGGCTCCCACTTATCCTTGTAATAATCCACCAGCTTCCATACTTCGGAGTTGTTAAAACACCCGATACTGGTGGATATCACATTTACCCATGCTCCTTTTTGATTATTGTTCTCTGGAAGGGTGGTGGCTAAAAAATCATATTCATCCGAGCCAGGAGTCCGAGTCACAGACACTTGAAGCGAAGGCATCATGAAAATATTCCGCCCCACTGATCCGTCTAACTCAGCATAGAAAAGGTCTTTGTATTTTTGAGGGTTATCGTAATTGTACTCATTCCACAACCAAGACACATCGTCTTCATCGCCATTCTTCAAAGTCAACTGAAGAGCGGTGTTGAGTTTCCCATTAACATATATTTCACCTATACGGCAATTTCCATTAAGCCCTTGAACCAGCCCTAATAACGCCCTAACAAAATA
>Ga0256831_1000091_pt1 | contig 45396 bp, 45 predicted proteins | sample 132544metaG_FD_189087 | JGI IMG/M metagenome (GOLD analysis project Ga0256831, IMG submission 189087) | Hydrothermal vent microbial communities from Lau Basin, Pacific Ocean - 132-544 | ecosystem: Environmental > Aquatic > Marine > Hydrothermal vents | place: Pacific Ocean: Lau Basin | collected...
GCGAAGTTTGATGTGGTGCGGGGGCGGGGATTTGAACCCCGGAACCCCTGCGGGACGGGACCCTCAATCCCGCGCCTTTGACCAGGCTCGGCAACCCCCGCGCCGCCAGATTATAACGCTCGGAGAGGATTTATAAAGTTTTCTCTTTTCCCTCTCCCTCCAACCGACCGAAAACCTTATAAATTGGCCGCCCCTCTATGGTTTCGGGTTGAGGGCCGGTAGCTCAGCATGGTTAGAGCGCGGGACTCTTAATCCCGTGGTCGGGGGTTCGAATCCCCCCCGGCCCGCCAGATCGCGTTTCTTCTCGGCGCGTTCCGTTTGAGAAGGGGTGCGTCTGAGTAACGTACAGGAGTTAGAAAAATGAGTTTTGAGGAGTTAGGCTTATCCAGGGCCACGTTACTGGCCCTCAGGGAGAGGGGTTTTGAGGAACCAACCGACATCCAGAGGGAGGTTATACCCATTCTCCTTTCTGGCGATAGAGACGTCATTGGGCAGTCCCAGACCGGGACCGGAAAGACGGCGGCTTTTGCGCTTCCGATAATTGAGGCGATTGATCCAGGGAAGCGGGGCGTCCAGGCGATAATCCTCACCCCGACGAGGGAACTGGCACTCCAGGTGGCGGACGAGATCAAGAGCCTCCGCGGGAGGAAGAGGATATACGTCTACGCGGTCTACGGCGGCCAGCCGATAGGCCCGCAGATAAGGGCACTCGAGAGGGGCACGCACATCGTAGTCGGAACCCCCGGCAGGGTTCTCGACCACATAAGGCGCGGCACTCTTGATTTGAGCGGCGTCAGGTTCTTCATTCTGGACGAAGCCGACAGGATGCTCGACATGGGCTTTATAGAGGACATCGAGGCGATTTTCAGGGAGACACCGGAGGAGAAGAGAACGCTGATGTTCTCGGCCACGATGCCCATGAATGTTCTCCTCCTGGCGAAAAAGTATATGCGCGATCCAGAGGTGGTGATAGTCAGCAGGGACGAGATAATCCCCGGGATGGTGGAGCAGGAGTACGTCGAGGTCGTTCCAGGAAGAAAATACGGAAAGCTTAGGGAGATTCTCAAGGATGACTTCTACGGCATCGTCTTCTGTCAGACCAGGAGGGAAACAGGGGAGCTGAGCGAGAGGTTGAGACGCGACGGCTACAGCGCCGAAGCTCTAAACGGCGACATGAGTCAGGCCGCGCGCGAGAGGACCTTCCGGCGCTTCCGGGAGGGGAGAACCAGGATTCTGGTCGCGACCGACGTCGCCGCGAGGGGCCTTGACGTGCAGAACGTGACCCACATCGTCAACTACTCCGTTCCAATGACGGCCGAAGACTACGTCCACAGGGTGGGCAGGACTGGAAGGATGGGTAAGAAGGGCCGGGCAGTGACCTTCGTAACACCCCGGGAAAGGAGGAAGATGTGGGATATTTCCCGTCGTGCCGGCGTTGAGGTCAGAAGATCCGAGCTGAGCGAGGAGATCCCGGCGGATCATCCCGAAAGACACATGACTGGAACCCACTTCGGAGAGGGTTACCGCAGAAGACCCCGTCGCTCGAGAGATCGGGAAGGACGGGGAAGCTACTCACGGGACCGGTCGGGCTACGGGATCCGTTAGCCGGGCTGTGCCCCCGGGGAGCGAAGGGGACTCACTGCTCGCCGATCGCTCATCCCCCGCGGTTTCCCGGGGGCGTTACCATCTTTGCCCTTTCCCAACTTAAGCTTTTACCTCGTGACGATCGCGTTGACACCGGCGGCCGCAAGGACGAGGAGCTCAACGGTTCTGTAGGCGTTCTCCACCGTTTCTACCTCGAACTCCACGGTCTTTCCATCAACACGCCTCACGAAGGGGAGAAGCTCCGAGGCATCGGCGAAGGCACTGTTCAGAAAGCGCAGGCTCACGTGGACGGGCTCTTCCGCTGTCAGGAGCTCGGTTCTGCCCTTCCTAAACCTCTCAACGGCCTCTTCAACGCCCGCCTCCAGCATCCCCTTTATCCTCGCCATACTGGGACTCCTGGCGGCGTATCGCGAAACGGCCTCCTTGAGGGGAATGCCCACAGCCCAGGGGGCGTGAACCTTCACGTCTGCCTCTATCAACCTCCGATCTCCCCCCACGAGGATAACGGGGATTCCCCAGCTCCCGAGGAGGTAGGCGTTTAGAAGGAACTCGCTCACCTCCACGCCGTTTATCTCGAGCCTGTCAACGCTGGCGCTGCTGTAAGTATGGTCAAAGGTCGCCCTTCCCGTTCCGGCCTTAGCGTGGTAGCCCAGGAAGAGGGCGGCGTCGCTTCCCCTGGCAGAGGTCACCATGCTGAGGGGCCTGGGAAAACCCCTGACGAGCTCGACGTACTCGGGCATCTCCTCGGGCAGGATGTTCACCATGGGTCCGTGGCTGTCGGCCACCGTAACCTCGTCAAAACCATTTTCGCGGAGCGCCCCGGCGACGGTCTTCACGATCTCGGTTGCTATCCTTCTAGCCTCGGAATAGAGGGCACCCCTCACGAAGAGGTGCTCCCTGCTCACTATGTAGGGAAGTCCCTCAAGGTCGAGGGATATAAAGGCCCTCACCCACATCACCGCGATCCAAATCGAAGCGGTGCGGGATAAGTCTTTCGGCCGCCCAATAACCACGGGGAATATACCCCTTCAGAACAGATGATCCTCGCTTATGAAAAAGGTTTTATAGGGCTTCTTTCATAAAATGAGACGGTGATAGGAATGCAGATTGTTGAGATCGAAATAAAACTGCCCTACAAAGACAGAGGGGAGATCTTAGGCCGTTTGTATTCTACAATCAGGGGCAGGATAAGGGATGTACACCTCTTCCCGCCCACAGTTAGGGGTATCAGCGAGATTAGGATGGAAGTCATTGAGGAGAACGTTCCAAAGCTTCTCGCAGAACTCAAGAAGATAATCAGAAACGGAAGGGTAACCTTCAGGATCCTCTCAGAGGCCTGAGCTTACCCCTTTATTCCCCGGTTCAGTTCTTCCAGCTTTTTCCTTGCCTCCTCGACGGATCCCGCCTTCTCCACCGCGGTGCCGGTCACCACCACGTCGGCCCCTGCCCTCACGGCGGCCCCGGCCTGCTCTCCGGTTCGTATGCCCCCGCCCACGATGAGGGGAACGTCAACGACCTTCCTGACCACCGCCACCATCTCCGGCGGAACGGGTCTGTCGGCACCGCTTCCGGCCTCAAGATAAACGAACCTCATCCCCAGGTACTGGCCGGCCAGAGCGTAGGCCGCTGCAATCTTCGGCTTGTGCCTTGGTATCGGCTTCGCATCGCCGACCCACCCGACGGTCTCGCCGGGCTCGACTATGAGATAGGCCATGGGGATGGGTTCTATCCCATAGCGCTTCACCCGGAACGCTCCAAGGGCCTGGGCACCGGTGATGAAGAAGGGGTTGATTGAGTTGAGCAGGCTCATGAAGAATATTGCATCCGCGTATCTGCTTATCCCTCCGTGCGATCCCGGAAAAAGTATTGTCGGCAGCGAGGAGGACTCCTTTATGGCCCTGACAACGCCGTCCAGAACCTCGCCCTCGGCCCCGGTTGAGCCGCCTATCATTATGGCGTCAACCCCTATCTCCTCGCTTATTTCCGCTATCCCTCCGGCCGTTTCCGGGTCAACGTCGTCTGGATCGAGGAGCACGAAGTGAAGTTTTTCCCTTTTGAGCTTTTCGTGTATGTAGGATTCAACCTTGCCGATCCTGGGCTTCATTTTCTCCCCCCGAACCCCATAACCTCCTCCCGGCTTTTAACCCTTTTCCACTCCAACCCAAGGGATTTCAGAATGGCCGTAAGAACGTCATCCGGCTCCCCCTCGAAGCGGTAGAGGTTGGTGTTGAGCCTGAGGTCCCCGGCACCGAAGCCCTTCACCGGTTCCCCAAAGCGCGAAACCTCCAGTGAAAGCCTCTCCTCCAGTCTTTCCTCGCCCGGGATAAGGTAGGCCCTCAGCAGCTCGGCTTCCTTCAGAAGGTAATCAACGTGCCAGTGGAGTTTCTTTTCCTTTGAAAAATGCCTGGCAACGCGCCTTTCGAGGGAGTTCATGGCCGAGCCAACGTAGACGTAGTGGCCGGCCCTGAGCGAGAACTCCCGCCCCTTCGTCCTCACGGTTTTGTCTTCATTGAGGCGCATAACGAGGAAGTAGGAGCCCTTCATGGATGGAGCTTTTACCCACAGTTTATAAACCCTCGGGCCCAAACTATGCCGGTGTGGAGGATGGAGCGGAAAAAGAAGAGGGCGATTGATGACTTCGCCTGGCAGGAGTACGATAAGGAGGAGTTCGAGCGGACCTTTCCTGCCCTCGCGAGAGAACTGGAGGGGGAGGGAATTCCCGTTGATGCATATCGGACGGAGGAAACTGAGACCGAAGAAGAACAGATTGACTTCTCGGGCTACAACCCAACGGTGATAGACTTCCTCAGGAGATGCGAGACCGATGAGGAGGCGCTTGAGATAATAAACTGGATGGAGGAGCGGGGGGAGATAACACCGGAGATGGCAAAGGAGCTCCGCGTGACACTTGCCCACAGGGGCGTCAGGGCCTTCGGGCCCAAGAAGGAGTGGGGCTGGTACGAGAGACATGGAAAAAGGGGCTGAGGACTGATCCGGAGGGATAATGAAAGGGGATCAGATGTTTCCTATCCTCTGGAGGACCATTCCCTCTATCCTTATCGGTTCGGTTCTCCTGGCGTAGACAACGGCCTGGTCGAGTCTCGCCTCGTGTTCGGCGTGGATCGTGAAGAGCGGGTCGCCCTCCCTGACCTTCTCCCCGACCTTGACGTAGAGCTCCAGTCCTGCCCCCTTGTCCTCGGGTGCTCCGGCGGCTCTCGCTATCCCCGTTATGGCCCTGTTGTCTATCGCGGTAACGTAGCCGCTCGTCTGGGCGGTGAAGGTGTAGGTCTTGTCGCCTATGGGTATCTCCTCCGGCTTGATGTTGGGATCCCCTCCCTGGGCCTCGATTATCTCCTTCATCTTTGCCCAGGCCTTTCCGCTTTCCAGGATCTCCTTTGCCATCTTCTTCCCCATTCCGGCTGGAGCAACGCCTCCCATCTCCAGGAGTATGCCGGCCAGCCCGGTGGCTTTTTCTATGAGGCTTCCGGGCCCCTTGCCTGTCATCAGTGTCGAGAGGGCCTCCCTGGCCTCAAGAGCTGGTCCAACCGTGTGGCCTATCGGCTGGCCGCCGTAGGTTATCGCAACCTCGACGTACTGGCCGAGCCTCTTGCCGAGCTCTATGAAGTCCCTGGCTAAAGCCCTCGCCTCCTCGACGGTTTCAACCTTAACGCCCTTTCCTGTCGGGATGTCGATGAGGACGTACTGACTGCCCATAGCGTACTTCTTGGACATTATGCTCGCGAGCATCAGACCGGTGGGGTCAACGCTGAGCGCCCTCTCGGCCTTGATCGTTATGTCGTCCGCGGGGGCGAGGTTCAAAGCTCCGCCCCAGACGAGACAGGCACCTACCTTCTCGACTATGCGCTTTATCTCCTCAAGGGAGAAGCTCACGTTGGCAAAGACCTCGACAACATCGGCCGTTCCCGCTGCGCTCGTTATGGCCCTCGAGCTGGTCTTGGGTATCGTGAGGCCGGCGGCGGCAACTATCGGGACGACGAGGATGTTGGTCTTGTTTCCGGGAACGCCGCCGATGCTGTGGACGTCCATTATCGGTTTCCTATCGATGTCGAGCATGTCGCCGGTCTCTGCCATCGCTATGGTCAAAGCCGCTATCTCGTCCATGTCGAGGCCATTTATTTCGAGTGATGTAACGAACGCACTTATCTCTATGTCCCGGAGCTTTCTATCAACGATGTCCCTGACTATGGCCTCGATCTCGACCTTTCTCAGCTTCTCACCATGCATCTTCTTCTTTATGTAGCGGACGCTCTCGGGGGTTCCCGCAGGGATGACCTCGACGGTCTCCCCTTCGGAAAAGTGGTGCAGGTCAAGGATGTCCCTGCTGACGCCGACCTCCCCTTCGCCAACCAGGTTGCTTATGACGACGCTGCCGTAGACGGTCTTCTTCCCGGCCTCGAGCTTCACCAGGTCGTCGGGGTGGAGCTTTGACTCCTTCGCCTCCTTCTCGTTTATGAACACCGAGTACCTTCCGCTGTACATATCCAGGATCTTCACCCTTGCCTTCATTTTAAACCCCCCTTTCACACGAGTTTCCATTATTGTGCAGGGAGGTACTTAAACGTTTTCATCCTGGGGAACGTCAAATTGGGCGATTAGAACCCGTGGATTGGGCAGGATGATGTTAAAACCGCCGGAAGACCCCCGAACAGAACAACCAACGAAGACGGGAAGAAGGATGAAGAATCAGAGGTTCCTGACCTCCTCGTCAATGGACTCCTCCAGCGTCTTTTCCCAGTCCTCGACATCAAAGTCAACGAGTTCGCTCTCCAGGTCCTCCTTGAGGCTGGAAACACGCCTCTTGAGGGCGTTCTTCGTTTCCTCGTCGTAGACCACGTAGTAGGGGTTGCTCTTGGCGGAGTAGTAGAGCATCAGGAGGATTATGTTCAGGACCACGAGGATTATGACTATCCCGTAGACCAGAGCGTCTGCCATCACTTCTTCCCCCCGAAGATGGCTTTGAAGACCCTCTTTATCGGGCTCTCCGGCTCGGGAGGCTGCCACTTTATCCCGGCAAGCTTTGCCGCGAGCTGCTTTATGGCTATGGCCGCCGGACTGGTCGGGTTCTTGATGACGAGCGGGACACCGTAGGCCGAAGCGCGCTTGACCTCAGGGTCCTCCGGAATCGTGGCCAGAACCGGAACCTCGAGGATGGCCTCTATCTCCTCCCTGGTGAGCTCGGTCTTCTCGTTGGTGACCCTGTTGAGTATCGCGCCGAGCGGGAGGGTTCCGAGTTTTTCCGCTATCAGTTTGGTCTTGAGGGAGTCAGTTATGGCGGATATCTCCGGATTGGTGACTATGATGAGCTCCTTTCCTATTAGGAGGGCTGTAACCGAGGTCATCTCCAGTCCCGCGGGGGCGTCAATGAGAACGAAGTCCGCCATCTGGCCGATCTCCCTGATGAGCTGCCTTAACCTCTCGGGCTTGGCCTTCTTGATCTTCTCGAGGCTCAGTCCACCGGGGATGACCTTGACTCCTGCGGGACCCTCGTAGATGGCATCCTTGAGGTCGGCTTCTCCGGCCAGAACGTCGTGCAGCGTTATTGGGATGTCCTCCATGCCGAGAACCAGGCTGAGGTTTGCCATGGTTATGTCCGCGTCGAGCAGAATCACTTCCTTTCCGAACTGGGCCAGGGCGACACCGAGGTTCGCAACGGTCGTTGTTTTACCGGTTCCACCTTTACCGGACGCAAAGACGATTGAACGGCCTTCCAAATTCAACACCTCCGGGGCGGGCAGTGGATACGCTGTAACAATCCCAGCAAATTTGAGGGTATCCATTCTGCGCGTAGAAGCTACACCAAACGGCTTTTATCTTTTGCGGTCAATTGGTCCAATTCCCGGAACAAAAAAAAGAAAGTGCCTAGCCGGACTTCTTCTGGAGGGCCTCGGCTTTCTTCTCTTTACCCTCAACGGACTTCTTTACCGCCTCCGCCGCCTCCCCCACGCTCTTGAAGAGCTTGAGCATCTCCATCGGGAGCGGCAGTATTATAACGTTGCTCTTGTCGCTTGCGACGTCGCTTATGGTCTGGAGTGTCCTGAGCTGGAGCGCCATCGGGTGGGCGCTTATTATCTCCGCCGCCTCGCGGAGCTTTTCAGCGGCCTGTCTTTCAGCCTCGGCCAGGAGAATCCTTGCCCTTCTCTCCCTCTCGGCCTCGGCCTGCCTGGCCATCGCCCTCTGCATGCCGCTCGGCAGCTCGACGTCCTTTATCTCGACGGTTGATACCTTTATTCCCCACGGATCCGTCGCCTCGTCAATGATTTTTTGAAGCTGGAGGTTGAGCTTCTCCCTCTCGCTGAGGAGTTCATCAAGGTGTGCCTGGCCGATGACGCTCCTCAGCGTTGTCTGGGCAATCTGGCTCGTGGCCATTATGTAGTTGCTGACCTGAGTAACCGCCTTGACGGGGTCTATGACGCGGAAGTAAACCACCGCGTTGACCCTCACCGGGACGTTGTCCTTGGTTATGGTCTCCTGAACCGGTACATCGAGAACCCTCGTGCGGAGGTCGACTATCACAGCTTTCTCGAATATCGGGATTATGAAGAAGAGACCCGGTCCTCTGGCACCGACGACCCTTCCGAGCCGGAAGATGACGGCCCTCTCGTACTCCTTGACTATCTTTATTGAGCTGGCCAGTATTATCAGGACGAAAAGCAAAACGATTCCCAGAACCACGGTCCCCATGTCCAACTCATCCACCTCCCTCGGGTTTTTCAAGGGGCTCCACAATCAGTTTGAGCCCCTCAACCTTAACCACCCTGACCCTTTCTCCAACCGGGATCCTCCTTCCATCGGCGCTTTCGGCGGTCCAGAGCTCCCCGTGGAGCTTCACGACCCCCTCGGGGTCAAGGTCCTCAATCACCTTCCCTATCTCCCCGATTAGTTCCTCCTTTCCTGCCCCGGGTTTTCTGCGGTGGGCTTTGACGACGGTCGCGACACCGAAGAGAAAGAACAGGCCGAGGAGTATAGCCATTACCACTATCGCAATTCTGAGAACGTCGTAGGTTTCCCCTGCCACCAGGTACTCACCCCCTCCACTGAACAGCATTATTCCCCCGAGAACGAAGGAAACAACCCCCGCAACGGTGAACAGGCCAAAGGTTGGCGTCAGCGCCTCCGCCACGAAGAACACAATCGCGAGGATCGTGAGGACAAGGCCCGCACTGGTGTATCCGAAGTAGCCGAGACCGATGATTCCGAGCACGAGCATTATGGCCCCCACCGTCTCGGGAACGTGCCAGCCGGGCGTTAGGAAGCCGAATATCAGGCCCAGGATCCCGAGATTCAGGAGCAGGTAGGCGATGGTCGGTTCGGTTATGTACCTGACGACCTCATCCCTGAGGGAGGGTTCTATATGGACCACCCGGGCGTTTCGGAGGTGCAGCACAACCCTCCCCCTTCCCCGAACCGGTATCTTCGTCTCCATTCCGTCAGCCTTCTGGAGGAGGTCTCCGATGTCGGTCGCTATGACCTCTATGACTCCGTACCGCAGGGCCTCCTCTGGCGTAACGCTCCGGTCCTTCGTGATGAACTCCTCGGCGAGAGTCTCGTTTCTACCGCTCATCCTGGCCAGTTCGCGTATGTATGCCACGTAAAAGTTGGTTATCTTCGGGGGGGCCTCGACGATGCTTCCGTTCTGGCCGTAGCCGAGGATCGGCCTGCAGGCCCCGATGACCGTTCCCGGGGCCATAGCTATGAGGTGAGAGCTCAGGGCTATGTAAGTCCCGGCCGATGCCGCCATCCCGCCAGGAGGGTAGACGTAGATAATCACGGGTACCCCCGCGTTTTGAATCCTGCTGACGATCTCCTGCATCGCGTCGGCCCTTCCTCCCGGGGTGTTGAGCTCTATCACTATCGCCTCGGCCCCTTCATCCTCCGCCCTCGATATGTACCTGTCGAACTGATCCGCGGTGTAGCCGGTTATAACCCCTTCAACCCTCGCCACGTAGACGGTGCCGTGGGCCGCCACCCCGGGGAGGAGCGCGAGGAGGAGAAGTGCCACCGCAAGGATACCCGTTACCTTCATCCCAACCGCCGGTAGATAGTACCCCCAGGGTGGTTTAAACCTTTTGTCCATCACTCCGGTGATCTGCATCCGCGTGACAAAACCCGCCCGACCCCAAAGGAATATAAGGATAAACCCGTGATGCTGACCGATGGTCGTTGACATCGAGAAGACGAGCCGGGAGATGATTCGCAACGGAACCTGGGCCCTCAGGGATGGGACGTTTTACCAGGCGCTCAGGCTGAGCACGGGGAAGACCGGCATAGTTTCCTACAACGGTGAGTTCAGTTTTCCCGAAGACTGGGACGGGGGGGAGCGGAGGGAAGCCAGAAAAAAGCTGTCCTTCGTTCTCGGCCTGGACACGGACCTGGACTCCTTCTATACGGAGATAGGTGATTCGCGATTCTCCTTCCTCGTGGAGGAGTTTTACGGGCTCGTAAGCCCCGCATCGCCGGATCCCTATCAGGCACTCGTTGAAACGGTGGCCCAGCAGCAGATCAGCTTCGACTTCGCCCAGAAAACAATAGAAAACCTCGTCCGGATTGCCGGCGAGCGGGTCGGAGAGCTTCGCGCATTTCCCACCGCCGGGAGGATCGCGGAACTCGGCGAAGTAGGTCTCAGGGAGGCGAAGCTCGGCTATCGTGCCCGCTACATCGTAGGACTGACAGAGCTTTACCTCTCCGGGAAGCTGGATCTCAATCTCTGGAATCTGAGCGTTGTGGAGGCGGTAAAGTACCTGACCGGATTCAGAGGAATAGGACGATGGACTGCCGAACTATTCCTCGCCTATGGCCTCAGGAAGAACGTCTATCCCGCTGGGGACCTGGGTCTGCGGCGGGGGGTGGCGAAGATCATCGGAAAGAACGTTAGGGAAGTGGGGGAGCGCGAGGTGAGGGAAGTACTAGAGCCCTTCGGAAGGTGGAAGGGGCTTCTGGCCTTTTACGTCCTCTGCTACGATAGAAAGACGGAGCTGGAGCGGAAAAGAAGATGAAGGAGGTACTGCTCGTTCTTCCAAAGGATAAACTCAGGGCCCTCGGGGGCAGGGATATAAAGGCTATGATCAAAGAAAACCTGCCGAAGGTTGAGGAGACCCTCCTGGCCGGGCGAGAAGAGGTTCTTCTGGAAAAAATGGCCAGACTCGAGGAGAAACTCCGCGAGATGGAAGAGGAGATGGAAGAGCTCGGGGAGTTCTACGAAAAGGCCCTCGGGGACAGGGCGTTCCTAACCGCGGAACGGGACAGAATCAAAGAGGAAAACGCGCGGCTGAGGGCGGAGTTCGAGAAAAACCGCAGGGGGAGGGGATGAAATGCGGCTCGTTATCAAGCCTGAGAAGGGCCTCGGGAAGATGGTGGTTGAGCTCGAGGACGAACTTGGAGGGGAGATTGAAAGGCTGAGCGAGAGGTACGGGGTTCCCGTGGAGGAGATAATAGAGCTCGCCCTGGTAGGGGAATTTAAAAAACCGGAGGGGGACGTTGAAAGACTGGAGAGGATTGTTGAGGAAGTGGAGGGAAAGGTATGGAAGCTTGAAAAGAAGTACGCTCCGCTCCGGTTTAAAGCCTACGGGCTGAGCGAAGACAACAGAATCCTGGCCATTGAGCTCTCGGGTCTCGTGGCCGAGAACAACCGGCTGAGAAGGTTGCTGGGGCTTCCCCCCAACAGGGACCCCGAACTCAGAAAGCTTATATCCTATTATCTCTAAGGCTAACCTGCGGATGATGAAAGCGAATTGCTCGGATGGGTGAAGAGAAAGGAACGCTGACGCCGTCCCGCCGGGCGATGGTGAATCCAAGACGGGCTGAGCCGGAGGCGATGACGTACCCTATGAGCGCCGAGCCCGGCGGGACGCACGGAGGTGATCCCGTGATAATAGCGGTAACCGGAACTCCCGGGGTTGGAAAAACAACCGTTTCGAAACTCCTTGCGAGGGAACTGGGCCACGAATACGTCAACATTAAGGATTACGCCCTTGAGAAGGGTCTCGGCGAGATGAGGGGTGATGAGCTCGAGCTGGACGTTGACGAGCTTGCCAGAAGTTTTGAACGGGACTTTGCGGGAAGGGACGTCGTAGTTGACGGGCACCTAAGCCATTTCCTCAACGCGGACATCGTGGTGGTTCTCCGGGCCCATCCGGGACTCATAGGGGAGAGACTGAAGGAGAGGGGTTACCCGAGGGAGAAAGTGGGAGAAAACGTCGAGGCCGAGCTCGTGGACGTGATACTCGTCGAGGCCATCGAGGAAAACGACAGGGTCATAGAGGTCGACACGACCGGGAAGGATCCGGATGAAGTGGTTGGGGAAATCCTTGAGCTGATTGAAAGGGGGATTACAAAGAGGGTCGGCATCGTTGACTGGAGCGGGGTCTACGACGAGGTACTCCCCTACCTGCGCCCCTGACGTCTCCTCCTCGGGAGCAGTCTCACGGGGCTTCCGCAGTCGGGACAGGTTCCCCCGGGCGGCATCTCTCTGAATCGCTTTCCACAGCCGATGCAGACATAGTTCCAGCGAATCACCTTTCGTATGCCCCTTTTCATGGTCCGGAACTCAATGCCAAGTGTCTTTGCGATGTTCTGGAGATTGTAGTCGTCGGTGAAGAGAATTCCTTTGAGCTCGTAGGCCAGTGCGAGAATCTCTACGTCAGCCTCGCTCAGCTCGTTCAACTCGCCGGTTCTCCTCGCGGCGTCTTCGATAACTTCGATGCTCTCCCGCGATGGAGCCAAAACCCTGACCTTTCCGGCGCTGATGAGACCCTCCAGGAAAAGCCTGGATTCGGGGTCCTTTACCTCTTCCACAACGCCCGGGGCGGTCACGCCCTCCACCTCGACCCCCTGGATGAATATGGCGCTGTCTATAACGTTGGGTCTTCTCATGGTAGAACCTCGGAGAAACCCTTTTTTAGATTTCCGTCGAAAGGAAAGCGGTGGGAACATGAAGGTTGACCTTAACGCGGATCTCGGCGAGAGCTTCGGTCACTACAGGCTCGGCCTCGATGAGGAGGTTATGAAGTACATCACGAGCGCCAACGTCGCGACCGGCTGGCACGCCGGAGATCCAATCGTCATGAGGAGAACCGTGAGGCTCGCAAAGAAGAACGGCGTCGCCGTTGGTGCGCACCCCGGCTATCCGGATCTGCTCGGCTTCGGGAGGAGATACATGAAGCTTTCTCCGGAGGAAGCGAGAAACTACGTTCTCTACCAGATTGGGGCGCTTTACGCCTTTGTGAGGGCTGAAAACCTCGAACTCCAGCATGTCAAGCCCCACGGGGCACTCTACAACGCCCTCGTGAAGGAGGAAGAACTCGCGAGGGCTGTCATTGAGGGTATGGCTGACTTCGACGAAAGGCTTATTTTCGTGACCCTCTCCGGCTCGAGGGCAGCGGAGGTAGCGGAGGAGATGGGCGTTAGGGTGGCCCACGAAGTCTTTGCCGACCGCGCTTATAATCCGGACGGAACCCTTGTCCTCCGCTCGAAACCCGGGGCGGTAATACACGACAAGGAGGAGATAGCGGAGCGCGTGATTTCGATGGTCAAGGACGGAGGCGTTGAGGCGATAAACGGCGAGTGGGTCGAGCTGAAGGTCGACACCATCTGTGTTCACGGTGATAATCCGAAAGCTGTGGAGATAACCTCAGTGGTGAGGAAGGCCCTTGAGGGGGAGGGAGTGAAGGTCGTGCCGATGAAGGAGATAGTCCGTTAGTTTTTAAGGTCAGATAACCAAGTAAGCACGGTGGGAGCATGGGAGTCGTGGAAACGATTTATGGGAACGGGGTTTTCAGGCCGTTGAAGAAGCCTCACCTTCCGAAAAAGAGAAGGGTGAAGCTGATAATTCTGGACGAGTTCATTAAAGACCTAAACGACGCCTTCGGGATCCTGGGGGAAGACGTGGATCTAGAGAAGCTCGGGAAGGAGTGGGACAGGGATGTATCTTCTTGAAAGGATCGACTTTCTTTTCTGGTGAACTCCATGATGCCAGAGCTAAAGCCCGCCGGCGACTCCGCCCTTCTGATTTCCTTCGGTGAGGCCATAGACGAGGAGATAAACGGCAGGGTCCACGCCGTTGCAGGGACCATAGAAAAAGCAGGCTTTGAGTGGCTCGTGGAGGTCGTTCCCGCTTATTCCTCCCTCCTCGTGGTCTACGACCCTCTCAAAGCCACCTACGCCGAAGTCGAGAGCGCCATAAAGCCGCTGTTAAGCGCTGAAACAGAGTCATTCAGGGGCAGGCTCGTCGAGGTTCCCGTTGTCTACGGTGGCCAGTACGGCCCGGATTTGGAGTTCGTTGCAGAATACAACGGTTTGAGCGTTGATGACGTTATCGAGATTCACTCGGGGCCGGTTTACCGCGTCTACTTCCTCGGCTTCCTCCCTGGTTTTGCTTACCTCGGCGGAATGGACGAGCGCATAGCGGCGCCCCGCTTGGAAAAACCGCGCCTCAAAGTGCCCGCCGGCTCCGTGGGAATAGCGGGAAGGCAGACCGGCATCTACCCCCTCGAAAGCCCCGGCGGCTGGCGGCTCATCGGGAGAACACCGTTGAGGCTTTTCAACCCGTCGAAAGAGCCGCCAACCCTTCTCCAGCCGGGTGACAGGGTGAAGTTCGTGCCCATAGACGAGAGCGAGTTCAGGGGGCTGTACGAGAAGGAGTGGGGTGAGGGGATTGATTGAGCTCCTCAGTGTTCCCTCTCTCCTAACGGTTCAAGATAATGGAAGGCGCGACTACAGAAAGCTCGGCGTCCCGGTTTCCGGCTTCATGGATGATTACTCCGCGAGAATAGCAAACTACCTCGTTGGAAACCCCGGAAACGCTCCGCTTTTGGAGTTTCTCCTAACGGGGCCGACGATGAGGTTCAACGCCTCCGCGGTTTTTGCCGTCGCCGGGGACGTCAAGGTTAAGCTCAATGGCGTTCCTGTCGAACCCTGGACGAGCTACTGGGGAAAGAGGGGGGACGTTCTGGAAGTTAGAACCCTGAAAAGTGGACTCTACGGCTACATCGCCTTTGCCGGCGGGGTGAAATGTGAAAAACTTTTGGGCAGCTGTTCCGCTTATCCGAGGGCGAACCTTGGAAGGCCGCTGAAGGCCGGCGACAGGTTAAGCCTGAGTTACGCCATCCTGACCGGCAGAGAAGGGCGTTATCTGTCCCCCGAACTCAGGCCTGATTATTCGAGTAAGGAACGGGAAATAAGGGTTGTTCTCGGTCCCAATTTAGAGCACTTCAGCGAGACTGGTGTGAAGACTTTTCTGAGCAAAGCCTATACAGTAACGTCTGAAAGCGACAGGATGGGCTACCGGATGGACGGGCCGGTTATAGGGCACTCTCAAAAGGGTGCCGGCATCGTCACGGAACCGCTAATTCCTGGAGCCGTTCAGGTTCCAGCCAATGGAAGGCCGATAGTGATGATGCGCGATGCACAAACCACCGGCGGCTACGCGAAGATTGGAACGGTGATAAGCGCTGATTTACACCTCCTGGCTCAAAGCAGGCCCGGGACAAGAGTGTGGTTCAGGGCTGTGGGAGTTGAGGAGGCGCAGGAAATCCTGCGGAGGCGCGAGAAAACGCTGAAGGCGATAGAAGGGTTCCTCGCGGGAGAAATGGGGGCATACAGAATTAAAATTGGAGAAGAAGAGAGAATAGCCTTCACAAAAGTGGAAAAGAGCTAATCCTTCTTGCGCATGACCTTGACGACCTTGTAGGTCTTCCCGTTGCACTCGACCTCCCCGGTTACCTCTATCACCTTCACCTGGTCGCCCTCGAAGAGGCCCTCAGGCCTGAAGAGGTCCGCCTTCTCCCTGTCGTTGCATTCCGCGAACTGCAGCTTTATCACTGAACCCGCTATTGCGAGCCTTGGCTCTATTGCCACCTCGATGCTCGGTTCAACGACCTCGACAACCCTTACCTTCCCCTCGTGGAGCGGGCATGAGTGCGACGGCATGCTCCTTACGCGCAGGATTTTGTACCTCCGTCCGGGTTCGAGGTTTCCAACGCAGACTCCTGCAAGCTTGCACGTCTTGCACGGCTCAGCAGGGCCGTAGAATATGAACTCAACTCCCGGTCTTGCCAGCTTTTCACCGACTAACGTGATTATCGCCATCTCAAACACCTCCGTCGTGAGTGATGACAGTCAGATGACTCCGGTGATTTCAGCGGCCTTCTCGGCCGCCTCCCTCGTTAGGCCCTCCCTCCCAAGGATCGTGTAGCGCTCCGGTCTTATGGTGTGGGCTATGGTGAGGGCCTCGACGATTACCTCGGGATCAATCCCCAGCTCGTATGCGTTAGTTGGCGCTCCCACCTTCTTTAAGGTTTCCCTAACGCGCTCCCATTTAAGGCCGTGGAGATAGGCCATTATTATCGTCCCGACGCCGACCTGCTCACCGTGCAAGGCAGGTTTTTCAAGGAGGGAATCGAGGGCGTGGCTGAAGAGATGCTCCGCACCGCTCGCGGGTCTTGAGGAACCGGCTATGCTCATGGCCACCCCACCGCTTATCAGGGCCTTCACGACCCTCCTCACGCTCTCCTCATTGCCCAGCCTTATTATGTCGGCGCTGCGCATTGTCATCTTCGCGCTCATCAGACTCAGCGAGGCCGCGTACTCACTGTAGTATTCTCCCTTCAGCCTGTGGGCCAGCTGCCAGTCTTTAACAGCTGTAAGGTTGCTTATGACGTCCCCGACTCCCGCCGCTAAATAGCGGTATGGTGCGGTTTTTATTACCTTCACGTCGGCTATTACAGCTATCGGGGGGACGGCTTTGAGGGACGTCTTGAGTCCAAGGTCCCTTATGGAGGCGTTGGCGCTCGCGATCCCGTCGTGGGAGGCTGTTGTCGGAAAGCTGATGAAGGGAACCCCCGCCCGGAAGGAGGACAGCTTGGCTACGTCTATTATACTCCCTCCGCCGACCGCTATGAGCCAGTCCGAGCGGTGATCCTGGATTATCGAGATAACCCTCTCAACCTCGCCCATGGTGGCCCCACTAACGGTCACGCCTTCGACCTCGTAGTGATCACCCAGAGCATCCTCCACGTCCTTCCCGGCTATCCTGCGGGTCCTGGGACCGTAGAGCACCAGGGCCTTCTTCCCCAGTCCGAGGCGTTCCGCCACGTTCACTGTCTCGCCTATAAGGTTCTCGCCCAGGAGCACCTCTCTGGGGAGCTGCATCAGGTGCACTTTTCTCACCACCCCCTGCACTAGGGTGGGAAAAGCTTTAAGGCTATCGGAAGAACCCAGAGGGGTGGTCGAATGGGTCTCTACGAGTTCTTCTACGAGTACTTTATCCTTCCAATCAAGGAGAACCAGGGCTATAACCCGGTGAACACCCTTGTTTACGCCCTAATCCTCGGCATTGCGGTCATACTCCTCTACCGGATGCTCAAGCGCATGGGAATTCGGGTTGACGAGCGGTTCTTCAGGGCCCTGATACCCTACGTAATCCTCGGCCCCCTCATGAGGAGCATGACCGACGTGGGGATCCTGCCGAGGACATACTTAACCGTAAGTCCCGGCGGCTACTTCGTCATAGCGGCCTTTGCGATAGCCTCCCTCTACACTGTCTGGAGGCACTGTGGGAATGAGAAGTTCCATCCCCTCTACCGGGACTTCGGATGGATCCTCGTTGGAGGATTGCTCTTCATCCTGGCGATAAATCTGGATAAAGTGGACTTTAACTGGGGTGTTTTGAAGTACTTCATCCCCGCCCTCCTGGTAGCCGAGGCTTTCATCTGGGTTCTGGCGAGGAGGTTTAGGCTGATAAGGGACAACGATCTGCTCTTCTACACCCACTTCTACGACGCAACGACAACCTTCGTCGGAATTCAGTTCTTCGGCTTCTGGGAACAGCACGTTCTCGCCAGATGGCTGATTGATACGCTGGGAACACCGGCTGCGATGTACCTCGAGAAGTTCCTCATCCTCCTGCCGGTGGTCTGGATACTGGACCAGATGAGGGGAGAGGAAGACGAGGATCTGGTCAACTTCGTCAAACTGACCGTTTTCATCCTCGGCTTCGGGCCGGGGACGAGGAACCTTTTGATAATGCTTATGGGTGGTGGTTGAGATGGAGTTTGAGTGGAACGCTATAGCCAGGGACATTGCCCTGGATGTTGAGAAGGCCATCCTGCCCCTGTTCGGGACGAGGAAGGCGGGTGAGGTTATCGGGGAGAATGCCAGCGGCGACACCACTGACTACGTGGACAGGGTTTCCGAGGACATCGTCCTGTCGAGGCTCGAACCCCTGGGCGTCAACGTGATCAGCGAGGAGATCGGGACGATAGACAGGGGGAGCGACTACACCGTTCTGGTGGATCCGGTTGACGGCTCCTACAACTTTACCGCGGGAATACCGGTGTTCGCCTTCAGCTTCGCCGTTTTCAGGGGGGATAAACCCGTTTACGGTGCCATATACGAGTTCCTTCCAAAGAACTTCTACGAGGCTATCCCTGGGGAGGGCGCGTTCCTCAACGGGAGGAGAATTCACGTGCGAAAGCCGGAGCGCGGAAAGGAGGCATTGAGCTTCTACACCAGGGGAAGATACACCGGGATAATACAGAGGGTCAAGCGCGTCCGCGTTCTGGGGGCGATAGCGGTCGAACTATCCTACCTGGCGAGGGGATCCCTTGACGGCGTCATCGACGTGAGGAACTACGTCAGGCCGACGGACATAGCGGCCGGCGTCCTCATAGCGAGGGAATCGGGGGCGATTGTGACGGACGAAAGGGGAGGGGACCTCGAGGTCCACCTGAGCGCCACGGACAGAACCAACCTCATAGCGGTGAACGACGAATACCTCCTGAAAATCATCCTGGAGGAGCTGGAAAATGAACCTTGAGCACTATTTCCACCGGTACGGGAAGGCCACCTTCAGCCTCTTCCTGATAAACATCGCGGTTTACATAGTTGAGGTCATCCTGAGCGGGAACCCCGTGAGCATAAGCTCGGACGTTCTCCTCCTGCTCGGCCAGTGGAACCACGCGGTTCTGCACTACGGCTGGTGGTGGCAGCCCTTCACGGCGATGTTCGTCCACGTGGGACTGCTCCACCTGATCTTTAATATGTACTTCCTGCTCATCATGGGGAGCCAGCTGGAGGCGATCCTTGGCCCCAGAAGGCTGGTAATGATCTACATCGTCTCCGGACTGGCCGGCAACCTGCTCACCCTCCTCTTCCTCCCGCCGAACACCGTGAGTGCCGGGGCCAGCGGGGCGCTCTTCGGCATAGCTGGAACCCTGATAGTGATGAGGGGTATCATCGGCGGTGACCTTCAGAGTGCCCTCCTCAACGCACTCTTCCTGTTCCTGCTGAACAGCATCCTGCCCGGGGTTAACGCCTACGCCCACCTCGGCGGCCTGCTCGTTGGCATGGCAATGGGCTACTACTACGGCAAGAAAATCCGGAGAAGGATGGCGTTCGCCTACGGATACGGCTACTACTGAAGACGCCGAAAGATTTAAAAATGACTCCCTGAAGGTATAACCCGAGCGCTCGGGCAGTGCCGGGGTAGCTTAGCCTGGTCAGAGCGCTCGGCTCATAGGGCCGCTCCCCTTCGGGGGGAGCCTGAGAAACCGAGAGGTCCGGGGTTCAAAGCCCCGCCCCGGCACCATTGCAAACTTCTCCTGCGCGGAGTTTGATTAAGGTTGGTGATTCTCGCCCAAAACGGCAATTTTAACAGGATTTGTCGTTAAAGTTGCCTTTTAAGACGGAATTTTTATCGGGAGCGTTTTTCAAGTGGGTCGGCTTTTTTTAGCGCTCCAATGGAGCGCGATGGGAGTGAACCCCTCGAGAAGAATCCTTCCGGACAATCCACGTATTAATGCCCCGCGAATTCCACATGAAATCCTTAAAAAGGGAGTATTAACGAGAATCACGAACTTTGATAAAACTTTGCAGTGCAAAGTTTCAGCGCTGGCGGAAAGATTGCCAGCTATTCTGAAAAACTCAAATCCTCAAGGGGTTTACTCATTAATCACATCTCTCGAGCGTTTGCCATCCTCAAGGCGTACTTCGGACGCCAGAATAAAACACAAACCTGTTTCAAGGTTTTTTGGGGTAACCCTATATTTATGAGGAATTTGAGATGTGAACGCTGATGATACTAGCCAACTTGGGAGAAAGGAATTCTTTTGCTCAAGCTTTTTCCAAAGCTTGTTCGTCTGCCGACCTTTGAAATGGGGAAATTAGATGCTATTCGCTGTCTTCATCCTCGACGTAGGGTGCCGTTATGATCCTCCGTATCTCCCTTGCCTTCTTCTCGCCGATACCCTCGACCTCTTTAAGCTCCTCCTCGGTCGCTGTAAACACCCGTTCAACGTTGCCGAAGTGTCTCAGCAGTCTTCTGGCAAGGGTTGCCGAGACGTTGGGCAGCCCCTCGACTATCAAACGCTGCCTCTCAGCCAAGGTTAGTGCCTTCTTTTCGCTCCTCAGCCTTACCTCCTTCTTCCTCTCCTCCTGCTCGCGCTTCGCCATCAGGTAGATGAACTGAGCGGTTTCCTCCTTGCCTGAGGAGAACAGTATCGGAACGCCCCAGTCGAGCGTCACCGCGGCTATTGCTCCCCTAATCGCGTTTGGATGAACGTTCCTTACTCCGTAGAGCTCGCCCTCTATGATTATGACCGGCTTCTCGTAGGCCCTCTTTAACCTCTCAACCTGGTCGAAGAGACGACCGTCTATTATGGACTGGATGAAGTCGTTGGCGCTCTTCCTTTCAATGCCAACCTCCTCGCTAACGACGTAGTCGGCAACGTCCAGCGTTCTAACCTCGACCTCCGCTCCAAGCTCCTTCAAAAGCTTTGGAACGCCGCTCCTCAGCTCGCGTGAGTCAACGTAGACGACGATTCCCTTCGGCTTCCTAACAAAAATCGGCTTTACTGGGAGTTCCTTAACTTCTCCTGAGGGGTTTTCGGCTTTGGCTTTACCCTTTCCGGTCTTTGGGCTTTCCTCTTTACCCGCACGCGCTTTTGAGGATTCCTTCCCCTCTTCCCCTTTCGGCTTCAGGAACGCATCCAGGGGGGTTATCTTTCCCCTTCCCATCCCGGCACTCTCCGGAGCTTTTTTCCTTATTTCAGCTTCCTCTTTTGGCCTCTCCTTCTCAAGCTCCCTCGCTATCTTTCTTATCGCCGCGAACATGCCCTTCTCCTTCCGCCTGGAACTCCAGTAGTAGGCTTCATCGCGAGTTCCCTTCGCCATAAGGACGACGACCCTTCCTGGCCTGTGCCTCCCGGTTCTGCCGCGCCTCTGAATGCTCCTTATCGCTGAGGGTACAGGCTCGTAAAAAACCACTAAATCAACCTCCGGGACATCTAAACCCTCCTCGCCGACGCTCGTGGCAACGAGAACTCTAAACTCCCCGTGGGAGAACCTCTCAAGGGTTTCCTTCTGTTCCTTCTGGCTCATTCCCCTGTCCTTTCCCCTGCTGGCCTGACCTATGAAGCGCTTCGCCGAAATCCCCATGGCTCTGAGCTCCTCGACGATCTTCCTCCCGGTGTCGCGGTAGTTGGTGAAGACGATTATCCTGGAGTTGGGCTTCCGTTCAAGCTGTTCTCTCACGAGTTCCTTCAGCTTCTCCATCTTTGGATGGTCTATTCCGCTCTCCTTCGCCTGGACGAGGAGGTAGATCACCTTCCTCATGCGCGGGTCGTCCATGAGTTCCCTGCTCGACTTTGCCCTCTTATCCTCGCGGAGCTTCTTGAGGTAGGCCCTTAAAGCCGTCAGCCCCTGTGTCTCCAGGAGTTCTATCGCGTGGAGGAGCTTTACTGCCTTTGCCTGGTGCATCCTCAGCCTTCCCACCGCGTAGTTGCCCCTCGCGACCTCCTGGTTTATCTTCGAGCCTGCCTGGAGAACCTCCCTCTTCGATATGTCCGGGGAGTATGTGGAGACGAGCTTGAACTGGGCGAGCGGTTTGAGGCTCTCCTTCAGTATCTCCCTCAGGAGCGAGCGCACCTCCCGGTAAATCCCCGGGAGTTCGACCCTGACCCACTCGAAGGCTATCCTCTGGACGTAGGGCTTCACATCGGGCGAGCTTTCGGTTCTCACCTCGATGTGCTCTATCCCAAGGTTCCTCACTATCTCGCGTATCTTCTCCTCATCGCTCCCCGGTGAAGCCGTCAATCCCAAAACGAGGGGATGCCTCGCCGTCTTAAGATACTCCTTTGCGATGAAGACGTAGGAGTAGCTCCCCACCGCGCGGTGGGCCTCGTCTACAACGAGAAGGACAACGTCCTCAAGGGAGACCCTACCAGTTAAGATGTCGTTCTCAACGGTCTGAGGAGTTGCAGTGATTATGACGCTCTCCTCCCAGAGCCTCTTCCTCTTTTCGGGGGAAAGCTCACCGGTGAGGACGTTTATCTTCTCCGGCGGGAGGTCGAAGAGCTTTCTAAAGCTCTCGGCGTGCTGAAGTGCGAGGGGCTTCGTCGGGGCCAAAAATAGCACCTTCCCGCCGTACTTTGACAGCCTGTAGTCTGCTATAAGCATCGCTATTAGCGTCTTTCCCAGTCCAGTGGGGAGGACAACCAAGCAATTGCGCTCCTTGCATCGGGCGTAGATGACCTCCTGGTAAACGCGCGGCTCGATCAGGTCCCTGCGGAGATACATGCCCCCATCTACGCGGCGAAGTTTATAAACCCTGGGACTAAGTGGTGGCATGCTCCTGACGAGGCACGCGAGGGAGAGACTGATAAAACGGCTCGCGAAGAGGAAGAGGCTCGACAGGATTTACTCTGAGCTGTGGACCTTCCTGGACCGCTCCAGAAGAATTGACGTTAACGAACGGGTTGTGATATTCACCGACGGCAGAAAGAGCCTCGTCTGCGCTCGACTCGAGTGCGAGAGGATTTCGCTGGAAGAGATAAGGGAGTGGGTTTCGGATATATCCAAAACCTACGGGTGCGTCTTCTTCGACGGGAGGCTGGCCAGGGAAACCCTTCCGGGCAAGTTCCTCGAGCTGGTTCCTGATGGTGTTTACTGCTTCTACCTCAACCGGGAGAAGAGGAGTCTCTACATCGGTAGCGAGCCGCCTCTGCTGGCGATAACTCTCAGGCCGGCGAAAAAAGGGGAGAGGGCTACGCATTCTCAACGGGAACCACAAGGATCTCCCCGAAGGGCTCCTCCTGAATGAGGTCAACCTTCCCCATGTTGGACAGGAACAGGAGGTAGAGGAACGTCCTCGCCACTATCTTCGGACTGGGGTCAAAGACGAGGTCCCAGAACCTTATCGGTTCCCCGCGCTCCCTGTACATCTCCAGGACTATCCCGTGCAGCCTGTGGACGTGCTTCTCGATGTCCACCCTGAAGTCATCCACGACGAAGACCTCCTCCTCTATCTCGACCTTCTTCCTCTTCCTTGGCTTCCTCTTCTCGGCCTCCTCGAGGGCGTCCATTAAAGCGTCGAGCAGGTCGTCGAAGGTGTAGTAGCGCTCCACCCTTCTCAGGGGGGGTGCCAGCGGCTCGACCTCAACGCGGAGCTTCTCCTCGTGACGTTCTTCCTCTTCCTCCTCGTCTGCGCGAAGCAAAGCCTCGCTCTTCATCCTCACGAGTATTGAAGCCGCCAGGATCGCCCTTGCCGAGACTCGAAGGTCGAGTTCCTTCATCTCCCTCAGTCTCTCTATGTACTTCTCGGTTAGATCCACTATGTCAATGTTCCAGGGGTCAACCTTTCCCATGGTGACAAGCTGAAGGAGGATGTCAACGGGGGTTATCTCCTCTTCGCGGCGCGATTCCATGGGTTTCACCTCTCAATTCTAATCCATCCTCTCTCAAACCTGCGGAATCTTTTTCTAACGGCTCTAAAGGTTCCCATCAGTTCCCTCAGGTAGTCCTCATCAGCGTACAGAACTTCCCCGTCCGCCAGTGCGTCCATTATCAGGGGGTGCCCCTTGGCGAGCATTCTCCTGACCTCGCCGGGAGTGTAGGCCTTGGCGTCTATCGGTGCCCTCGTCCTGTCGAGTTCGTAGAGGAGCTTAAGCCGGTCGTTCTCCGCCCTTTTGAGGGTGTACTCCGCCTGCGCAATCCAGCGCTCAAACTCCTCGTGGTCGAACATCGAATCACCCGCTCAGGTGCCCGAACATCCCTTCATGTTCCGCCTCGCTCCTCTTCCTGGCCTCCTCGAGTATCTTCATGGCCTTCTCGAGGCTGAGCGCGACGACCCTCGAAACGCCGTTCCTCATGCTGACGCCGATTATCTTGTCCGCGTTGGCCATCATGACGTCACGAAGGGTTATGACTATGAACTGGCTGTTCTTCGAAGCCTCCTTGATGAGGTCGGCAACGCGCTTGACGTTCGCATCGTCGAGGTGAGCATCTATCTCGTCGAAGAGGTAGAATGGAGCGGGCTTGTAGCGCTGTATCGCGAAGACGAATGCCAAAGCGGTCAAAGCCTTCTCGCCGCCGCTCATCGCCTCGATCCTCTTTACGTCCTTTCCGGCCGGCTTCGCCTCTATCTCAAGGCCGCCCGCGAATGGATCCTCCGGGTTCTCGAGGATGAGCCTGGCGCTCCCCCCTGGAGAGAGCTTGGCAAAGAGCTCCGAGAAGTTCCTAGCTATCTCGTTGAGGGTCTGGAGGAACACCTGCTTCTTCTGGCCCTCTATCTCCTCGATGAACTCTTCGATGCTCTCCTTTTCAGCAACTACCTGCTCGCGCTTGCTCTTGAGCTCGAGGTAACGCCTTTCAACGACCTCGAAGTCCTCTATGGCCTTCATGTTCACCGGTTCGAGGGCGCGTATCTCCTCCTCCATCCTCTCAATCTGCTCCCGCAGTGCCTCGAGCTCGCGCGGTATCTCCTTGATGCTCCTAATGAGCTTTGGATCGAAGTGCTTCAGCTCGTCCCTCTTTTCCTTCAGCGCCCCCTCGTACTGGGTGAGCTTTATCTTCAGTGTGTTCGCCTCTATACGGAGCTCCTGGAGCTTTGAGGAAAGCTCGTCCTTCTCCGCCCTGAGGTCACTTATCTCGTTCTTGAGCCTCTCGCGCCTCTCGCGGAGTTCCTTAAGCTCGTCCCTGACCTTCTCCTCCGCGTTCTTAAGCTCCTCGAGCTCGGCCTCGTACTCCTTTATGGCCCTCTCATTCTCCTCGATGTTGGCCCTCAGCGCGTTTATCCTGTTGATGAGGCCCTCTATCTCCTCCTCAAGGTCGGCCTTCCTCGGAAGGAGTTCCTCGTTTATTCTAACGTCGAGACTCTCCAGCTTGCTCTCGACCTTTCCGAGCTCTTCGCGGAGCTTGCTTATTTCCGCCTCCACTTCGCGTATCTTCCGGTTGAGCTCCCTTGCCTCCGGGTTCTCGAGGGCCCTCCTGAGCTTCTCGCGCTTCTTCTCGAGGCGCTCTATCCTGCCACGGAGCTTTGCCATCTCGCCCTTTGCCTCGTGGATTCTCTTTTTGAGGGCCTCGATCAGCTTCTCGTTTTCCTCTATCTCCTCGGATAGGGATTTGTCCTCGGCCAGAAGCCGCTCCAGTTCCTTCTGAACCACCTGCAGGTCCTTGCTCAGCTCACTCTTCCTCATGCGCAGGTTGAAGAGCTCGTTTTCCAGACCTTTGACCTCGAGCTTGAGGGCGTTGACTGCTGACTCGAGTGCTTCCTTCTCGCGCTCCAGCCTCTCAACGCGCTTCCTTATCTCTTCAACGTTGACTCCGAGCTTACCCCTCGGCCTGTAGTGGCCGCCGGTTATGGCGCCGCTCCTCTCGAGGAGTTCTCCGCCGAGGGTCACCATGCGGACCTTTCCTATTCCGACGCTCCTCGCCTCGTCCATGTCACTCACGATAAGCGTGTCGCCGAGTGCATACGCTACAGCGTTCTTAAAGCGCTGATCGTAGTGAACCACCTCAATGGCAGGAACGCCGAGGGGAGGCTTTTCACGCATCGAGCGCGGCTTTATCCTGTTGAGGGGCAGGAAGGTGAGTCTACCGAGCTTCTTCTCCTTGAGGAGTTTGATGGCCTTCTCCGCAACGCGGTCATCCTCGACGACAACGTTGTCGTAGTTCCCACCGAGGGCCACCTCAACGGCTAAAGCGTACTTCTCGTCGGCAACGGTTATCAGCTCACCGAGGGTGCCGTAGAGACCGGGGATGTTCTGCCTCTTCAGGAACTCCACGGCGCGGTTTCCCCTAACTTCCCTCCGGGCCTCCGCCTTTATCAGCTCCTCCTTTGCCCTGGCCAGCTCGCCCTCGACCTTTCTCAGGGCCCTGGTTTTCTCCTCCAGTTCTTTCTCGGCCTTCCTGAGACGCGCCTCTATCCTTGATATTCTGCCGTCTATCTCGCCGAGCTCGGAGCGCTTCTCCTCGAGCGACTTCTTCGCCTCCTTGATGAGAGACTTCAGACTAACCCTTCTGGCGTTGTTCTGGGCTATCCGGGATTTCGCGCGCTCTATCTCCTCCTCGAACTTCTTCATATCCGCCTCGCGGGTGTAAAGCTCTCTCTTTGCCTCCTCAAGCTCGGCAACGACCTTATCGAACTCCTCCTTCGCCATGGAGAACCTCCTGTCTATCTCGCCGAGCTTTACAACGAGTTCGTTCTTCACCACTTCCTTCTCCCTGATCTCGGCGATTAGCTTTTCCCTCCTCTTGCTCCAGCGGTTTATCGCGCTTCTGTTCTTCTCTATCTCCTCGGAGACCTTCTTGAGTTCTTCTTTCGCGCGGATGAGCCTCCTCTGACTCTCCTTTATCTCCCTGCTTGCGAGTTCAATGTTCTTCCTGGCCATCTCGATCTTCGATTGAATCTCGCTGATCTTCTTAGTGACTTCCAGGATGCCGTCCTCGCTTTTTTCCTCGAGTTCCCTCTCTATTGCGTTCAGTTCCCTCTCCCTGGCAACTATCTCCTTGGCAACCTCCTTAAGCCGTGCCTCTACGGCCGCTATCTCCGCCTCGATTTCCTTGTCGCGGAGGTTGCTCTCCTCTATGAGGTTCTCAAGCCGCTTTATCTCCCCGAGGAGAAGGGTAACCCTGGCCCTCTCAAGGCGGTCCTTAAGGTCGAGGTAGCGAAGGGCATCGTTGCGTTCCTTTTCGAGCTTGTCGAGCTGGGCCTTGACCTCGCGTATGAGAAGGTCAACGCGCGCTAAATTCTCCTCCGCCTGCTTGAGCTCCTTTAATGCTTTCTCCTTCTTGGCGTCGTACTCGGCTATGCCGGAAATCTCGTCTATGAGGAGTCTCCTCTCCGTTGGGGACATCTTGATGAACTTGGTGATGTCCCCCTGCAGAACGAGGTTGTAACCCTCGGGCGATATCATCGCCGCGCTGAGAACGTCGAGTATGTCGCTCCTGCTCGTCCTCTTGCCGTTGAGCCAGTAGGTACTCCTGCCGTCGGGATAGACGCGCCTCTTGACGACCACTTCATCCTCGTCAACCGGAAAGCCCCTGTCCTCGTTGTTGAAGTACATCGCAACCTCGGCGTACTTGGCCGGCGGTTCGTTCTTTGAACCCGCGAAGATCAGGTCGCTTATCCTCGTTGCACGCATCGCTTTGGCTGAGAGCCCGCCGAGAACGAAGAGAACGGCATCTCCGATGTTGCTCTTTCCAGAACCGTTGGCACCGACGATGGCTGTGAATCCTTTAGAAAGCGGAACGACGACCTTTCGGTTACCGTAGGATTTGAAGCCCTTCATTTCAATCTTCTCAATGTAAGGCATAGCTCACACCTGAAAGGGAAAGGATGGGAAGGGTTATATAGCTTTACCCGGGAAGGTACGTCCTCATTCAGGCCTCTCGCAGAGTTCCAGCAGAACACCGGTTACCGCCTTGGGGTGGATGAAGGCTATCTTCGCCCCGCCGGCACCGATGCGCGGCTTCTCATCAATGAGGCGGTAGCCCTTCTCCTTGAGTTCCTCCAGGTGGGCCTCTATGTCGTCCACCCCAAGGGCTATGTGGTGTATGCCCTCACCGCGCTTGGCGATGAACTTTGCTATCGGGGAATCCTCCGAGGTCGGCTCAAGGAGTTCTATTCTGCTCTCCCCGATGTGGATTATCGCGGTCCTGACCTTCTGGTCGGGCACTTCCTCGATCTCGTCCACTTTAAGGCCGAGGCCCTCCCAGACCTTTATCGCCTCGTCGAGGTTCTTAACGGCGATACCAACGTGGTCTATCTTCCTGAACATCGCGACCACCACCTAAATTTTGAGCGTTTCGCCCATAACCCTTTCGGCGGCAGAGTATGGATCGAGCCTTCTCTCCACAACAGCATTTATAAGCTCCTCGGCGTTCTTCTCCCTCAGCCTCTCCTCCACCTTCCTCGCAACTTCTCCTGCGACGATAGTCTTTATCTCCTCCCTGGCGCGCTCCTTTCTTCTCTCTGCCAGCTTCCCGCTCCTCTCGAGGAACTCGCGGTGCCTCTTTATCGCCTCCCAGAGCGGCCTGACTCCTTTAAGGGTGAAGGCAACCGTCTCAACTATCGGCGGCTCCCAGCCGAGCTTTCTCCATTTGTCCCTCTCGAACTCAATGGCCATCTTCAGCTCGAGGTAGAGCATCTCCGTTCCTTCTCTGTCTGCCTTGTTGATGGCGAAGATATCAGCTATCTCCATAAGGCCGGCCTTCAAAGCCTGAACCTCGTCACCGAGGCCGGGAACGTTGACGAGGACCACCGTGTCGGCAGTCTTGACGATGTCAACCTCCGTCTGACCAACCCCGACCGTCTCGACGAATATGACGTCGCAGCCGTAGGCATCGAGAATCCTCACCGCGTCGTTCGTGGCCTTGGCCAGACCGCCCAGGGAACCGCGAGTGGCCATGCTCCTTATGAAAACGCCGGGATCTGTCGAGTGCCTCTGCATCCTCAGCCTGTCGCCGAGAAGGGCACCGCCGGTGAAGGGTGAGGTCGGGTCAATGGCTATAACTCCAACCGTTTTGCCCTCGTCCCTCGCGAGTTTTATGAGCTTGTCGAGGAGTGTTGACTTTCCGGCTCCGGGTGGACCGGTTATACCGACGACGTAGGCCTTTCCCGTGTGGGGGTGAACGAGCCTCGCTATCTCTTTGGCCTTCTCCTCGTCGTTCTCGGCGAGCGTGATAAGCCTCGCCGCCGCTTTCTTATCGCCCCTGAGAAGTGCTTCGACCAGTTCTTCAAGGCTCATAGGGCATCGGGGAGAATAGGGAGGGGAGGATATAAACTTAAGCCTCCTTGAACCTCTTGAGGTTCTCCACGGCCCTGTCAACGAACTCGATGGTCTTCTTTAGAGGAGTTCCCGGACCAAATACCTCGGCAACGCCCATCTTTTTGAGTTCCTCTGCATCGTCGGGCGGGATTATTCCTCCGGCGAAGACCACGACGTCCTCGTTGATCTTCAACCCCCTCTCCTCAAGGAGCTTAAGTATCTTCGGGATGAGGACCATGTGCGCACCCGAGAGTATGCTTACCCCCAGGACCGGCGCGTCCTCCTGGATCACAGTCTCGACTATCTGCTCGGGCGTCTGCCGTATTCCGGTGTAGATGACCTCGTAGCCGGCCTCCTTTAGGGCCCTGGCGACGACCTTTGCGCCCCTGTCGTGACCGTCCAGGCCGGGCTTCGCTATGACAACGCGAACCTTTGAGCGCTCTACCATGCTCACCACCGGGATTAATTTTCCGGACCGGATATTTAAAGCTTTGTCAAAGTTCAAGTGTGGGCTTTACGTTGGATATTTTGTCCAGAAGCCTTTTTAATCCGGGGGCCCTATTTTCCGGCATGCTAAAGTACCCCCACGACGCCCACACCCACACGGTTTACTCCGACGGAAGCGGTGCCATAGCGGACAACATAGCGACCGCGGAGGAGAACGGACTAACACTGCTCGCGATAACCGACCACAGCCACTACCTCGGGCCTAAGACGCTGAACCGCTACGTCCGCGAGGTGAAAAGGTGGGCCGAGGATTCCGAGGTTAAGGTTATGGTGGGTATCGAGGGTAACATAACCCCCGGTGGAGTTGACGTTCCGGAATGGATGGCGGAGAAGCTCGACTTCATTATAGCCAGCGTCCACGAGTGGCTCGAAACGCCGGAAGAATACCTGACGCTCGTGAAGGCCGCCCTGATGGACGAGAACGTCGATGTAATCGGTCACTTCGGGGCGAACTTTCCCTACATAGGTTTTCCTGGAGCGGAGGGGCTTGAAGAAATCTTAGAACTTGCGGAGGCTAAGGGGAAGGCCTTCGAGATAAGCTCCCGCTACAAAGTCCCGGACGTCGAGTTTATCAGGGAGTGCATACGAAGGGGAATAAAGCTCACATTCGCGAGCGACGCCCATAACCCGCGTGGAGTTGGAAACGTGGGCTGGAGCGAGAGGGTTTTTATGAAATCTGGGGGGAAGAAGGAGGATCTGCTTTTCGGGGAGTTTTTGTGAGATTCGGTTTTTCTAGCAAAAGTCCTCCCCGATATGCCCCCCACTTTCAATTCTCCTAGAGTCTTATTGCAACCCTGAGCTATCTAATTGTGATAGTAGCAATACTGTTGTTTCAAGTCTTCTAAAGTCTTATTGCAACAAGCCAGCCGACCTACTACGAGACCGACCCCGTGACGTTTCAAGTCTTCTAAAGTCTTATTGCAACTCCCGAGGAAACTCCAGCAGAAGCACCAAAGAAGCCCAGTTTCAATTCTTCTAGAGTCTTATTGCAACTCACGTCAACTGAATACCTGCCTTTGTAGTGTTCCCTGAGTTTCAATTCTTCTAGAGTCTTATTGCAACATTTGGACTGGAAACGCGCTGAAACCATAGATTTTGTCGTTTCAATTCTTCTAGAGTCTTATTGCAACACCCATTTCCGAACTCTCGAACCTTAACCCATTCTGCGTTTCAATTCTTCTAAAGTCTTATTGCAACTAGATTATCGGAGTGTTTGGGAAGCCGGCTCTAAGGAGGTTTCAATTCTTCTAAAGTCTTATTGCAACGGTGAAAATCAATGACGAGGTAGTGTTTGATGCAGCGCGTTTCAATTCTTCTAAAGTCTTATTGCAACCGTTTCCTCATTGTACGGGGCCGAAACTTCCTTGCGGGTTTCAATTCTTCTAAAGTCTTATTGCAACAGCCCTCGCCGGGCTTCAAGGCCTTGTAGCCATCAAGTTTCAATTCTTCTAAAGTCTTATTGCAACTTATTGTCGTCCTTGTTGTTTTCTCCGCAGGTTGTCTTGAGTTTCAATTCTTCTAAAGTCTTATTGCAACGGGCACTCACCATCAGCGACCTCATCTACGCTTTCGGTTTCAATTCTTCTAAAGTCTTATTGCAACTAGATTGCCCTGAAGCCCTTTCTGAGGAACTCCTCAGGTTTCAATTCTTCTAAAGTCTTATTGCAACGAATTCATCAAGAAGCCACAGTAGTAACTCCTCAGTTTCAATTCTTCTAAAGTCTTATTGCAACCTCGCCATAGAGGGCAGGAACCTCGTTGAACAGCTCAGTTTCAATTCTTCTAAAGTCTTATTGCAACGTAGCTTTCAGGAGTATGGTTTTTCGCCGTAGATACGTTTCAATTCTTCTAAAGTCTTATTGCAACGCGCAGCGACGCTAACCGCCATCACAACCCCTCCAGCATGGTTTCAATTCTTCTAAAGTCTTATTGCAACTCAGGACAACATAGCAAAGTACCCGCTCCACGAAGGTTTCAATTCTTCTAAAGTCTTATTGCAACCCACGATATTCGGAGCGGCAGTCTATGGCACGGCAAGGAAACGTTTCAATTCTTCTAAAGTCTTATTGCAACCTCAAGAGCCGCGGAGTGATAACCCGCGAGCAGCATCGTTTCAATTCTTCTAAAGTCTTATTGCAACATACGCTTTGGTCTCTCCACAAAGAGGCTTACCAGAAAGTTTCAAGTCTCCTAAAGTCTTATTGCAACCGTGTTCTTGATGCCCTCCCACGTGAGAGTCTTCTTCGTTTCAAGTCTCCTAAAGTCTTATTGCAACTCGAAGACGATGGGCGTCCCTATGCCCCTCATATAGGTTTCAAGTCTCCTAAAGTCTTATTGCAACCTTCCACCAGATGTCGCTGTACCGGCTGTTTTCCACGTTTCAAGTCTCCTAAAGTCTTATTGCAACAGGCGGGATTTTCGCTCCTTTAACCAATACAGGAAACCTAAAACCCCCAATCTTATAAGCCTTTCCCCAAGGGGGTCTCAAAAACCCCGGAAAAGCCTTTAGTTCAAGGGCAAAGAAAATCCCCCCAGCCCGGAAAAGAGCGCTCCAGCCACCGTTCAGCCAGTGCACACTTCCAATCACGAGACTTCCAGAGGTTTTTAAAGCCCTCAAACCCGCTTTAGAGTTTTTAAAGTGCTCTTCTGCCGAAAAGGTCGGGGTTAAGCAGGGTTCGGAGTGAGAGGAGTTATCTCCCGGCTTTTCCCGGAGTTCCGAAGAAAACTCGTTACAAAATCCCACCAAATCATAACCTTTTGAGAGATGATAACAAAACGTTACTAAAGACTTCCAGATGCTCGGTGGTCTCTCAAATCGAAGATAAGCACAGAGGAGGGGCGTTAAACTCGAAATGCCGGTTCTCAGTGTGATACCGTCCCGACGGCCGGTAGTATCGAAACTCTTATAACCCAATGTATCGGACGACATATCGGTGATATTGTGGAGCGTCCGTATTTCAGGGGACATCTCAAACTGCTTATACTCAAAATCCTCACCGAGAAGCCGATGCACGGCTACGGGTTGATGTCCGAGCTCGAAAAAACCTATGGGATTCCCCATCCCAGTCCGGGAACGGTTTACCCCATCCTCGCCTCTCTAAGGAGGGCCGGTCTTATCGAGGCCGCTGGAGGGGGTGGCCGGGACAAGAGGCTCTATCGGGCCACGGAAAAGGGTATCCAATATCTCCGGGAGCACGAGAAGGAGCTCCAGGAGATCGAGGATCTAGCGCGCAGGTTCAGGGAGTTTTCCCAGCTGGGCGGAAGGGAGCTCGGGCGGGTCCTTAAGGAGGTCCTGGACTCGATGGACGATCTGAGCGGGGAGCAGAAGGAGGCCCTTGCGCGCGAGTTCTCGGAGTTCATTCGGAGGGTAAGGCTGATACTCCTCGGGGGCAATCCTCCCTAATGGGCTATCCCCTCCGATCCTCCGCACCGGTCTCTGAAAAGGTCTCGTAGCTCGTTCTCAGGGCCTCAAGGACCGGCAGCTTCTCGCCGGCGAAAAAGCTCAGCATCGCCCCGCCGCCGGTTGAGACGTGGCTTATACCTGTTATGTTGTACTGGTAAATGCTCGCTATAGAGTGGCCACCACCGACCACGCTGAATGCTTCGCTCTCTCCAATCGCCCTGAAGACTCCCACGGTGCCGAGGGCGAACTCATCCCTTTCAAAAACTCCCATGGGGCCGTTGGCGACTATTATCTTCGCCTTCATGAGAACCTCGCGGTATTTCTCTACCGTGCGGGAGCCTATGTCCAGTATCGGGTGCTCATCGAAGAGCCTCTTCTCGTCGCTGAGGAGGTCAACCTCCAGCCTCTCCCCATCGAGATCAACTGCGAAATCCACGGGGGTTCGTATCATCGGGTAGAACCCATCCAGTATTCTCTCCGCCCTATCAACGAGTTCGAGGAGGCCCTTTCTGGCCATGAATTCGAGGTTTGCATCGCCGAGATGGAACCCTTTGGCCAGGGTGAAGACGTGACCAACCAGTCCCCCCGTGAGGATAACGTCCGCCTTTCCCCTCCTCAGGACGTTCTCCGCAACGCGGAGCGAGTCGTCAACCTTTGCCCCGCCGAGGACGTAAACTCTGGGTTTTTCCCCGGTCCCGTAGGCCTTCGTCAGGGCTTCAACTTCATTCTCCATCAGGAATCCCATTATCATTGGCTTCAGTCGGGCAAAACCAACGAGTGATGGCTGACTCCTGTGAGCTGCCGCGAAGGCGTCGTTTACAACGTAGTCAATGAGGGGGGCGAGTTTTCGGACGAAAAAGGTTCTCTCACACTCCTCGACTGGCCTGTACTTAACCTCCTCAGCGGCGAAGCGGAGGTTCTCGAGCATCATCGCCTCCCCGGGTTTCAGTTTTCTGATCTTCTCGCGGGCGTATCTGCCGAAGACGTCCTCGATGTACTCCACCTCCTGGCCGAGGAGTTCGCTTAGGATCCGGGCGTGTTCCTCGGTGGTCGTGTAGTCGCTGCCGTAGGGCTTGCCCTGGTGGGTGCCTATAACGAGCCTGGCACCGTCATCGAGCAGGTGCCTCACCGTGGGGAGAACCGCCTGAAAACGGGCGTCGCTGATTATCCTCCCATCCCTGACGGGGGAGTTCAGGTCGGCCCTCAGAAAAACGGTCTTTCCATAAAAGTTGAAGTCAGTGAGCCTGAACATCCCACCACCGGTTTCCCCTCGGGTGGTATCGTTAAAAGGTTATTCCATCCACCGGGGGTGATAAGGGATCAGGCCATCAGCATGCTCTCTATCATCCGTATGGCTTCGACTATTTTCTTCTCGGGCCTTTCCTCGTTCTTTGGTATCTCCAGGTTTATGACGAGCCTCTCCTCCTTGCCGTTTTCGAAGTCGTATACCTCAAGTTCCTCCACCTCAACGTCCTCGAAGACGCTCTCGAGCTCGGGGCTGATTACCTTCCTGTCGTTGCCATACACTTCCACCCTGACAACGTCGTCGGTGGTTGATGCCATGACCACGATGCTGTACTGTCCGACCTTCTTGGTGAACCGAAGAACGCTGCCGTAACCCTCCACTTCCTCCCTGAAGCCGAGCTGCCGCATCGTGCTCCTTATCGCCTCGGTCTTGCTCCGTATCCTGCTCAGGATCCTCTCGCGAAGCCTGTAGCTCTCCAGGAGGGCCTTCTTTATTCCCTCTCCCGCCTCCCCGACGGGACCCTCCCATATGCCGATTACCTTCAGCCCCGAGGAGGTGGGCTTGAGTTCGATCTTGATGGAATCAACGTCAAAATCGCGCAGGTCCTCTATCTTCAGCTCGCTAAGGGTGAGGATGTCAAACTCCATTCTCACGACGCTGCCGAAAACCTTCCCCCTGAATTTCACCCTCATCACCCTCGGGCTGGCTTGGGATGATGGTTTAAAAACCTTCCCGGTAAATGAAAAGGGAAAGGGGCTTACCTCCTCCTCAGGAGGATCGGGAGGAGGGCGAGACCGACTATTATCGCCGGACCGCAGGTGCTTCCGCCACCGCCGGTGGTCGTCGGGGTCTTTGATGGACTCCCCGTGCTTGAGGGTGCCTTTACCTCGTAGGTGGTCTCGGCGGTGTTGCCGTAGAAGTCGGTGGCGACAACCTTTATCGTGAACTGGCTTGCATCAACGCCGGGAATATCGGTGACGTACGTGGTGTCAACGAGGGAGGGCTTCATGGAGTAGGCGGGGTACTCGAGGAGGGTCTTACCGTCGCTGACGATCCGGACAGTAACGTCCCTCACCCCAACGTTGTCACCCACCGAGATGTACACCTTAAAGCGCTGGCCGGGTTTGGGCCTGCTGGGGCTGAGGTATCCGACCGCGACCTTGGGTGGCTTGGTGTCGGCCTCCTTAACGGCGGTTATCTGGCTCACTCCCTCGGGGACGCTGACGTTGAGGAGCATGTAGTAGTTTCCTCCTATCTCCCTCTCGCCGAGGACGGTGTAGGTTACGTTGGTGTGCTCGGGGTCAACCCTGGCTCCCTCGGGGATCTGGAGGACTATCGGCCCGGTAACCGCCTGGTCGAGCTCGTTGACAAACTTGACGGCGGTTCCATCTTCGCCGTTCTGCCTGTAAACGATGAACTTCTGGGGAATGGGGAGGGAGCTTATGCCCGGGTGGAGAACGTTTCCAGCGAGCGGGAACTCAACGGTGCCGTTGGAGTAGACGTAGGCCACCTGTGAACCGTACCAGCTGGGTGTGGTGTAGCCGCGGCTCTTGTCCTTCTCGCTCGGCGGGTTGCTGGTCTTGTCCGGGGCGCCGGTCGTGGTTACCGTGTAGAACCAGTGCTCGTTTCCGTTCTTGTCGATGTAGAGGACGGGCTTGTCCCTGTGGATGTGGCCGGCAAGAACGAGCCTGACGTTGTACTTCTCGACCATTTTGAGGAAGTACCTCGCTATGTCGTCGTACTCGCCGTTCCTGCCCTCCCAGTCCCAGCTTATAAACCTGGTGAGGGCCTTCCAGTCGTTGTCATCGAAGGCCGTGTAGCCCTTTATGGTTCCGCCCCACTTTCCATCGGGGGTGCTGTACCAGAAGGGGTGGTGAACGAGGACTATTACCGTCTTGTTCGGGTGGCTCTTGAGGACACTTTCCATCCACTGGAGCTGCTCCATCTCAGGGTGCCTCTCCTCGCCCCTGCTGTCGAGGCCTATGATAAGGAAGTCCCCGATGACCTCGTAGAAGTACCTTGGACCGAGGTACTTGGTGTAGTAAACCGGCGGGTGGTCGTGGTTGCCCTTAATGCTTATAAAGGGCGTTCCCGCCGCCGTTCCAAGGAGAACACCGTGATCGAACATCTTGTAGCCTTCCTGGTCACCGCTGGTGTCAACATCATCACCTGTGCTGATTATCAGGTTGACGATGTCCTGGCCCTTGAGGCCGGTCATGGCGTAGTAGGTTAACGCGCTGACCTGGGCGGTGTAGCTGTGCATCGCGTAGGGGTGCTTGCAGTACTGCATTATCTCAGGCAGACTCTTCTGGAAGTAGTCACCGCAGACGAAACCTATCTTCGCTCCGCTCGTCACGTGGAGGTCGCTCACGTGGGCTATCCTGATGACCTTGGGGTTTTCCTTCATTACCCAGACGCCGTTGGGTATCGTTACCTCGCCCTTGTTGCTTTTCACAATGAGGAAGTAGACGTCGGGAACCGCGTCTTCTGGTATTTTGGCCTTCACGACGCCGTTTTCGGTGCCAAGTATTTCGAGCTCATAAGGTCCGTGGAGTATTGAGACTATCTGGAGTGCCTCGATGGAGACTCCCTCCGCGGGCGTCAGCTCGATCACTTCCCCGGGCTTTCCTATCGCCGGAACTCCTGGGAGGGGCTTTATCAGAACGCTTCCCGGGGCGGGACTGCCTGCTGCCGAGACCGTACCCAGCGGTACTGCCACCGCGAGAAGTACTATTAAAAGGGCCAGAAACCTTTTGCCCTGCATGGTATCACCGTTCCAGGGTGTGCGGGGAAGGTTATAAGTTTTCCCGCGGGGCGTTACCCAAAAATGTTCCCGGCGAGCTTGAGGATCTCTTCGGCGGTTTTCGAGCGTCCCCCCAGCCTCCGGTAGGTTTCGTAGTCCTCCAAAATCCGCCGGTAAAGTCTCTCCGCCACTTTCCTCTTTCCCCCCCTCACGGCAACGGGCAGCCGGGTCACGTTGACCGCCATTTCGAGCAGATGGTTGTCCGCGCGACTAACCGGGCGGGGTGGAAGGTACCCGGGGAGTTCTCCTTCCGGGATCAGGGAACACCTCAGGACGGTTGTGGGACCGAGCTCATCCTCATGGCGTTCCTCCCTGAACTCGACCCTTCCATAGAGGCCAGGGAGGTGCCTGATCCTGCGGTGGGGTGATTCCTCGAACTCGAGCTCCACGTCGAGGTTGAGGGCAAGCCTCACGATGAGTTCGACGTCGTTGGTCACCTGCACCGAGACGACGGGATTGGAGCGTATGTCCTCCGCGCTCCTTCCCCCGAAGAGCTTGAAGAAGAGCCGCCCTCCCCTCCTCACGACACCGATTGGAGCGGCGTTGGACTCCGTGACCAGGAGAACCTCGTAGACCTGCCCCTCGTTGAAAAAATCCAGGAGCATGGGATCACCCGAAGAATGAAAGAAAGGTCAGCGCTTCTGCCTCGGCAGAATAATCACATCGTCCCTGTTCACGTAGAAGGTCACCGGCTGGGTCGGTTTAAGACCCTCAACGTCCCTGTCGCTTATGGTTCTGGCTATGATCCTTCTCTCTTCCCCGAAGAGACCGACGACCTCTATGAAGAAGCCATAGTACTCAACGAGGTCCACGATTCCGGAGATGGAGATGGCGTTCTCCACCGGTTTCAGTTTCACCCTCTCGGGTCTTATGACTATGACGACCTCGTCCTCCTTCCCCGTGTAGTGGAGACCGTCCAGCCGGATGCCGTCAAACTCAACCGTAACGCGGTCTCCCGTCCTCTCAACGACTTTGGCGGGGATGACGTTGGTCTTGCCCATGAAGGAAGCAACGAACTCCGTCTTGGGCCTCTCGTAGATGTCCCTTGGCGTTCCGACCTGCTCAACGGTTCCGACGTTCATGACCGCTATCCTGTCGCTTATCGCCATCGCCTCCTCCTGGTCGTGGGTGACGTATATCACTGTAATGCCGAGCTCGCGCTGGATTCTCCTTATCTCGGATCGCATCTCAAGGCGAAGCTTTGCATCGAGGTTGCTGAGCGGCTCGTCGAGGAGCAGAACCTTCGGCTCGACCACGAGGGCCCTGGCTATGGCAACGCGCTGCTGCTGACCGCCGCTCAGCTGGGTGGGGTAGCGGTTCTCATATCCCTTGAGCTTTACGAGTTCGAGGGCCCATTCAACCCTCCTCTTTATCTCCTCCTTGGGGAGTTTCCTGAGCTTGAGGCCGTAGGCGACGTTGTCGAAGACGGTCATGTGGGGCCAGAGGGCGTAGTTCTGGAAGACGAGAACGGCCCCGCGCTTGCTGGAGGGAAGGTAGGTGACATCCTCATTGCCGAAGTATATGTGCCCGCTGTCGGGGAAGTCGAGGCCCGCTATTATCCTTAGCGTGGTTGACTTTCCGCAGCCGCTCGGGCCGAGCAGGGTGAAGAGCTCGCCGGCCTTTATGTATAGGTTTATTCCCTTGAGGGCAACGGTATCGCCAAAGGTCTTGACCACGTTTTCGAGCTTAACATCTACCATTCCAACCACCACCTCAGGTGAGACCTATGAAGGAGTACCTCTGCTTGGTTATCAGGTTCGCGAGGACTATGGCTATTATCTGGACGGTCATGAGGAAGACACCGAGCGCTGCCGCAAGGTTTGCGCTTCCAACGGCGCTTGTCATGAGCTCGACCATCCTGGCGGTTATCGGGTAGTAGTCGGGGTTGATGGAACCGAGGGTTATGCTAACGCTGGTCTCGCTCATGCAGTAGACGAAGCTGAGCATTGCACCACCGAGCAGGTTCAGGAGTATAAGGGGTATGAGGATCCCGGTCAGGGCCTTCCATCTGCTTGCGCCGAGGTTGAGCGCAGCCTCCTCGAGCGAGACGTGGACCTGCTGGATTCCAGCCGCTATGGAACGCGCCGCGAAGGGGAGACGCCTTATGGAATAGGCCAGCACGAGCACCAGTGCCGGGTTGAAGCCGAGCAGGTTTGTCGGATCGAGGAGGGTGTCAGGGAAGGCCTTGGCGAAGAAGAAGAAGTAGCCCATAGCTATGACGATACCCGGAACGGCTATCGGGAGGGTCGAAAGGCTGTCGAGAACGGGACCCAGGAGGCTCTTCTTGAACCTGCTGGAGGCGTAGGCCGCGGTTAGGGAGAGCAGTATGATGACGACTATCGCCGCGGTGGAGTACATGACGCTGTTCATGATGACCCTCTCTATGTCCGGCTGGGTGACTATGCTCATTATGTGCTGCATCGTGAAGCCCTCGGGCCAGGTACCCGACCAGCTCTCGCTGAAGGCCAGCAGGACCACACCAACCTGGGGGAATATTGAGATCAGGAGCATTGGAATGACGAGGAAGTATATAAGGGCCGCCTGCCAGGCCTTGGGCTTTGCTATCCTCGGCTTCCATCTTCCTCCCTTGCTGAGCATCGCGTACTGCCTCATACTGACGTACTTCCTGATTCCAAGGAACATCAGAATGGCTATGGTGAGCATTATTATTGCGAGGGCCGCGAGCTGCGGGCTGCCGACGTTGAAACCGCTCGTGAAGGCGCTGTATATCTGGAAGGACATGAGCTTCCTCGCGAGGGGGTTGCCCTGGAAGACTATCGGAGCTGCCAGATCCTCGAGGCTGAATATTCCGACGAGGGTCGCCCCCGCCGCGATTCCCGGAAGTGCGAGGGGCAGGGTGACGGTTCTGAAGAGATGGAAGCCCCCGCTCCCGAGGTTCTCGGCCTGCTCTTCCAAGGTTGGATCAATGTTGATGAAGCTCGCGTAGGCGTTGAGGTAAACTATGGGGTAGTAGGTCATTGTCTGGGCGATTATGACGCCCACCAGACCATCGATGACGATCCTGTGGGGGAAGATGTGGAGGATATCGTAGAAGAGCCAGTTGATGAGGCCGTTCGGGAGGAACATCTTCTTGACGATGAAGACGTTGACGAAGGGGGTAACGAGGAGGGGAACGAAGAGGAGGATCCTGACGATGTTCTTGCCCGGAAAGTTGTAGCGGGCCATGACGAAGGCGAAGATCGTCCCAAGAATCGTCGTGAGGAGCATGACGCTGAGGGAGACGAGGAGGGAGTTGAGTATAACCCCGAAGTCAACGCCCTGGACGTAGTATATCTGTTCCCCGCTGGGAAGCGTCACGAGTTTGTAAAAGTCGCCCGATGGAAGGCTGATATAATAGTCCGATCCCAGGATGCTGCCGAACCAGTGGAGTGAGAAGTGTCCGTTGTAAACGAAGGCTATCGCAAGCATCGCCAGCACTGGTATTATAAGGAACGATATGAGGTACAGGAGCGGGAAGAGGAAGGAAGTCGCAACTACGGGGTCGAATATGGGCGTTCCAAAGAGTCTCTCGCTCCACTTACTAACCCTCATGAGCATCAACCTCCGTTGAGTTCAGCCATTCACCCTCACTGGGTCGAGCCGCGGTCTATTTAAACGTTTCCGAAAAGCCTTGCATTTTCCGCATTTAAAAAGCTGAGAAAAGGGAATAAAATGGGCAGGAGGCCGGCAAAACCTCAGCCGGTTAGGGCCTTGAGGTCCTGGAGGACCTTATCGTACTTCTCTCTAGCTGCCTGGCGCCACTCCTGAACGAGCTGGTCCTGGAAGTTCCTGTCCTTAGTTATCCTGTCGTTTATGCTCTTGGCGTACTCTTCCGTGAACGTGACGATCTTGCCAGTCTCAGGATCCTTGAACTTGATCGGCGCGGTCAGCTCGTCCTTGAGCTGGTTGAACTGTTCGTCGGTTATCTTACCCTGCCTGTGAGCCTGGACTATGGCAACCCAGGCGTCGTGGAGCTTCTGGTTGGGGTCAACGAGCGTGGCCTTGAAGTAGTACTGGAGTGCGTTGACGGTCTCGAGGGCGCGCTTGTCGTCGAAGGGTATTCCCTCGGCCTTTATCGCGTCCTCGTAGGCCTTCCTGAGAGCCGGCCTGGCCTCGCCGTAGGTTTCACCAACGTGCTGTCCCTTGAAGATGATCTTCGCGTACTCCTCGGTTATCTTGGTATCGAAGATCTGCGGGTTGATGGGCAGCCTGTTTACGTCGGGGCTCATCCAGATGGCCTGTCCGTCGGTGAGGACCCAGTAGATGAAGGCCTGGGCCGCCTCCGGGTGCTTGGCCTTGGCAAGAAGCGCTATCGGGTCGCCGTTGATGATGCTCTCCCCCTTCGGGACGATGTACTGGCAGTCGGGGTTCTGCTGCATGGCTGTGTAGCCGTAGAAGTCTATGGTGTTTCCAGCGGCGATCTCACCGTTTATGACCGCGTCCCTGACGGCGTCGCTCTGCATGTATATCTTGGAGTTGGCCGCTATGAGGGTCAGCACCCTCCAGCCCTGATCCCAGCCGAAGGCCTGAAGGATGATCTGGTATATCCTCGTGTTGGAGGTGCTCCTCGTCGGGTCGGCTATGCCGTACTGGGGTGGGTTGAGGGCCCAGGTCTCGCTGGCTATGTCCTCCCATCTCTGGGGCATAGGGAGGTTCCACTTCCTGAGCTGTTTCTTGTTGACGGTGAAACCGAAGGACGAAAGCGCGGCAGCTATCCAGTAGACCTTGTCGCCGTCCTTCCTTATCATTGGCATTCCCGCGAGCTCGGTTGGGATCGGGTTCCCTATGAGTTTGAGGATCTTCTCGTCGGTTATTGGAGCGAGGTAACCGGCTTTATAGAGGTCGTCAAAGAGGGTCGGGCCACCACCCCATCCAACGTCCGCCCCTTTCTCGATATAGCTCGGCCAGAGGCTCTCGGGAACCTTGACGAACTTGATGTCCTGGATGTTGTACTGTTTGGCTATCTCGCTGTGGAGGAAGGCCTGCTTTGCCATGTACTGTATGGTCGCGTCGTGTCTGGTGACGACGACGAGGGTTACGCCGCTGGTTTCCCCGCCTCCGCCACTCATACATCCGCTGGCCACGACGCTGAGGGCGAGTAGAAGAACAACGCCAATTGACGCGAGTTTTCTCATGGCTACCACCCGGTTATGTCGTCGGAAAAGGGTTCGAAGAACTCAATAAAAAATTAATGGTTCGACCAAAAAAGAAAGGAAAGTATCACTTCCTCTTCCGGTAGAGGGCGAGAGGTATGAGGGCGAGGCCGACGAGTATTGCCGGGCCGCAGGTGCTTCCGCCACCGCCACCCTCTTCCTTACCGAGGTTGCTCTGAACGTTGATGGTCCAGTGGATGAAGTTGGTAACGAACTGCGGTCCATCGAGCTTGACGCCGTGGTACTCAGGGGTCCACATCGGCTCGTAGCCACCGTAGGGGGTCTCACCGCTGACGATGAGGACGTTCTTCTTGTCCGGGAAGACCTGGACCGCCATGAGCGGGAACTGGCCAGTCTCGCCAGCGGTGTATGCCTGGGCCGGGGGATCGGTGTTCTCGACTATCTGACCGTCGCTGCTGCTGGTGACTATAACGTAGACGTTCTCCATGCCGCTTCCGGCCGGGAGCTTCTTCCAGTTGCCCTGGTCATCAACGTAGGCAACGACACCCGGTCCGTGGAAGAGGACCTTTCCTCCGTTCTTGAGGTCCTTGGTGAGCATGTCCTTGTCCGGGGTGTTGGAGGATGGGTTGACGAGGCCTATGACACGATAACCGGCTCCAGCGTTGCTGGTGGCGTCCTCAACGGAGCACTGGTCGAGCCTAAGGTTGACGCCGAGCCTGTCGAGGACCGCATCAACGTTATCGATGGTCTGCGGACCGTTTCCGTAGTCGGAATCGCCCGCTATCCAGAGGATCCTGTTGCCGTCGTTCCACCACTTCTCAAGGGCTGCCAGCTCATCCGGGGTAAAGGCCTGGGTCGGCTGGCCTATGATGAGGAAGTCCACGTCCTTGATGGCGTCGTAGGTGATCTGCTCACCAGCCTGCGGTATTCCGAGGGTGTCGGCCTTGTCCGCCGGTCCAATGTAGACCCAGTTGACGTCGGTGATGGTCTTTATCATTCCGTCCGCTATGACGTTGCCGTCCTTGTCCGTTAGAACCGCCAGACCCTTGTCGTTCTCACCGTGGGCGAGGTCGACTCCGATGGTAGTGGCGCTGGCCATGGCAAACCCGAAAACGCCAAAGAAAACAAACACTGCAAGTAATATTGCAGCCTTCTTCATGGTATCACCGGGTATCGTAGGGCGCTGGAAGTTATAAATCTTATGAAGGAGAAGTTTTTCGGCTCCGTTAAACTTTGGGGGTCTCGAGGATCAGTAAAACCCTTAAAGCCTTTCACCCTTTCAGGCTCAGGTGATGACTGTGGACATTGAAGAGAAGATAGCGCTCATAAAGAGGAAGCCCACGGAGGAGCTCCTGACAGAGGAGAACCTCAGGCACCTCCTTGAGGTTGGAATCCCGATGCAGCACTACATCGGGTTCGAGATAAGCGGTTACATTCACCTCGGAACCGGACTGATGGCAGGCGCTAAGATAGCGGACCTCCAGAAGGCGGGCATAAAGACGAGGGTTTTCTTGGCTGACTGGCACAGCTGGATAAACGACAAGCTTGGTGGTGACCTTGAGACTATACAGAAGGTTGCCTTAACGTACTTCAAGGAGGGCATGAAGCAGAGCATAAAGGTCATGGGCGGCGACCCTGACAAGGTCGAGTTCGTTTTAGCGAGCGAGATACTGGAGAAAGGTGATTACTGGCAGACGGTAATAGACATCTCGAAGAACGTAACGCTAGCCAGAATGATGCGCTCGATAACGATAATGGGCAGGCAGATGGGAGAGGCCATAGACTTCGCCAAGCTGATTTACCCGGCAATGCAGGTCGCTGATATCTTCTACCAGGGCGTTACCATCGCCCATGCGGGAATGGACCAGAGGAAGGCCCACGTTATAGCGATTGAAGTGGCTCAAAAGCTCAAATACCATCCCCTCGAGTGGAAGGGCGAGAAGCTTAAACCGGTAGCTTTACACCACCACCTCCTCCTCGGCCTTCAGGAACCTCCTGTCTGGCCGATAGAGAGCGAGGAGCAGTTCAAAGAGCTCAAGACCCAGATGAAGATGAGCAAGAGCAAGCCCTACTCAGCTGTGTTCATCCACGATTCGCCAGAGGAGATAAAGCAAAAGCTCAGGAAGGCCTTCTGTCCGGCAAAGGAGGTCAAATACAACCCCGTTCTGGACTGGGCCGAATACATAATCTTCCGCGAGGAGCCGACTGAATTTACCATTCACCGCCCGGCCAAGTTCGGTGGGGATGTGACCTACACGACCTTCGAGGAGCTCAAGAGGGACTTCGCCGAAGGAAAGCTCCACCCGCTCGATTTGAAGAACGGCGTTGCCGAGTACCTCATCGAGTTGCTCAAACCCATTAGGGAGTACTTCGAGAAGCATCCTGAACCGCTTGAGCTGATGAACCAGGTAAAGATTACCCGCTGATTTTGGCCTTTCGCTTTATCCTGTTATCTTTATGAACAACTAAATTCGGTGGGAAAATGCCCGGTGTCGATGAGAAGGACAGGGAGATACTGCGGATCCTCAGAAAGGAGAGCAGGATAACCCTCACAGAGCTGGGCAGGAGGGTAAACCTCTCCCCGGCGAGTGTTAAAAACAGGATGGAAAAACTCGAGGGTCTCGGCGCGATAAAGGGTTATTCGGCCGTCGTTGATCCCTCCTTTCTGGAGGAGTACGTCTCGGTGTTTATCGAGCTCAGGCTGGCCATAGACGACCACACGGTTGATCCTATACTCAGAAGGATAGCGGGGATGGCGAACGTCGAGGCAGTCTATAGAAGAAGCGGCGAGAGGCAGATACTCATAAAGGCCCACTTTCACGATACCGACGAGGTCAAGACCTTCGCCGGAAGGTTAAAGCATCTCTTCGGCAAGAACCTGGAGCGGGTCGAGGTAACGCTGATCATAGACACCTTCAAGGAGTGCTGGATCCCCGTGGAGTGAGGGTCGAAAGATGCTCTTTGTTATAAGGCCCGGCAGGAAGAAGAACGAGCTTGAGGCATTTTTCATCGAGAAAGAACCTGAGAAGCTCTCACAGATGCAGGGACTTAAGGCCGATAGAGTTTACCGCTTCATAATGCGCGAGGGCAGGCTCTTCAAGGTCCTTGAGGGAAGCCAGTACAGGAACCCCAAGGAGATAGAGAAGCTTTTGAGGGGGGCGAGAATAGTTTTGGTCAACGCCGACGATTGGGAGGACTACTTCAGGCGGAGGCTTCAAAACAGGCGCGTTGAAAAGGCCGAGCTGTGCCGTCTCTGCCTCCTGGAGGGCAGGATAACGGTTCTAACGCCCGGCAACAGGATAAAGTACCGCAACGAGTACATCTGCGAGCGCTGTGCCGAGGACGAGCTTAAGAGGGAGCTCCGCTTTCGTTTCAACAGCATAGCGATGTTCGAGCAGGCGAAGAAGCTCCTGGAAAGGTTTAGGGACCTCGATAAAGTCCTATACGCCTTTGACCCCCGCTTCGACCCGACGAAGCATCCGGAGATAACCAAGTGGGACGAGCTGAAGGCAAAGCGCGTGAAGGTTGAGAGGATTAAGGTTGATGAGCTTTCCGTTCCTGAGAAGTTTAAGGAAGTCCTGAAAAAGGAGGGCGTTAAGGAACTCCTCCCGGTTCAGAGTTTGGCCGTGAAAAACGGCCTCCTCGAGGGGGAAAACCTC
>Ga0256831_1000092_pt1 | contig 45349 bp, 43 predicted proteins | sample 132544metaG_FD_189087 | JGI IMG/M metagenome (GOLD analysis project Ga0256831, IMG submission 189087) | Hydrothermal vent microbial communities from Lau Basin, Pacific Ocean - 132-544 | ecosystem: Environmental > Aquatic > Marine > Hydrothermal vents | place: Pacific Ocean: Lau Basin | collected...
AAGGCTGGCTGGGGTATCTCCGTAAGGTTCTCGAACGGCAATTCTGAACTGAGAAGAGAGTTTGCTAACCTCGTAAGGGAACTCTTTGGAATAGATGCAAAGGAGAGCGTTGGGGAGGGAAGGGTTCCCTCGGTGCGCTTCCATTCCAAAGTGGTCGCCCACATCCTTGAAAAGCTTGGGATTCCACTTTCACCCAAGTCAAACAGGCTGGACATACCACCTGGGCTGTTCAACGCCCCCAAGGAAGTCCTTGCCGCGTACATCAGGGGACTGTTTGACTGCGATGGGAGTGTTGTTCTTAGGGAAAATGGTTCATCGTACATTGAGTTTGACACGACGAGTGAAAAGCTTGCCAGAAAGCTCCAACTGGCACTGCTCCGCTTCGGCATCATTTCCCATCTGCGGAGAAGGAAAAGGAAAGGTCACAGGAGCACGATAAACGGAAAGGAAGTTGTGTCCAAACACGACCGCTGGGAGCTGAAGATATACGGAGAAAACATCCTCCGCTTTGCAAGCGAGATAGGCTTCAACCACCCCGAGAAGAGGGAACGCTTAGAAAAGCTCCTCAGAACGCTAGAGAACTCCAAGCGCGACACCAACATCGACGTGATTCCAAACGTTGGAGCGATTATAAGGGGGATACGCAGTTTCTATGGCATCACTCCAAGGGAAGTTTACGGCTCAGATACCAGCGTAACCATAGAGAGGAAGAAGACGATTTCAAGGGGACTCCTGATTAGAGTGGTGGAGAACCTGGAGAACGCCATAAGAGAAGCAGACATTCCGGTAACTCTACCCAACGGGCTGCGGCTCAAAATCGGAATGGCGATAAAGCCTGAAGAGCTTGGAATGACGCCGAGAGGATTCTACGAACTCTTCCGCAGAGAGAACAGAAATCCAAGGCTGACCTACAGCCTTCTCGTAAAAGTGGCCAAGCTCCTTTCGGAGAGGGACTCCAAGACATACAGCGAACTCGCGTGGCTGTTGAGCGACGTAACCAGCAGGGAATCAGAGATTAGGGAGAAAATGGAATTCCTGAAGTCTCTGGCATACTCGGATATCCTGTGGGAAAAGGTCAAGGAAGTTGAAACAATTCCCTCCCCCTACGAGTACGTCTACGACCTTACTGTGGAAGGCTCTCACAGCTTCATAGCCAACGGCTTCGTTGTCCACAACACGGCAGCAGCGGTAAGGGACGAGTTCACCGGCTCCTGGGTTCTGGAAGCCGGTGTTCTCGTCCTGGCGGATGGTGGTTTTGCCTGCCTGCATCCTGACTCAAGGGTATTGGTGGATGGGAAGTACGTTCGCATCGAAGACCTCTTTGAGCTGAACAAATCATACAAGGCCCTCTCCGACGGTCAGGTTGTGGACATTCAGGAGAAGGAGATGGGCGTTGTAGCCCTCGACCTCGAAAGCATGAAGACAAAGAACTCAAAGGCCACGATAATCCGCAGGAAGCCCTGGAAAGGAGAACTTCTCAGGCTGAAGTTCCGCTCCGGCAACGAGGTAACCCTAACCCCAGACCACCTCCTGATAGACGGTCGGACCCTTGAGTGGAGGGAAGCGGAAAAGTTTGAGGTTGGTGATTTGATTATGGCTGTGGATGAAGAACTGAACCCGCGCCAAGATGAAATCGTCTCCATTGAGCGTATCCCATACGAGGGCTACGTCTACGACCTCTACGTTCCGGGAGAGCACAACTTCCTGGCTGAGGGTATTATAGTTCACAACTGCATTGACGAGTTCGACAAGATGAGCGAGAGGGACAGGAGCGCCATACATGAAGCCCTGGAACAGCAGAGCTATCACCACGATTTCAAGATAATGCTCGCCGACGGCAGGAAGGTTAAGATAGGCGAGCTTATAGACAAACTCATCGAGGCCAACCGCGATAAGGTAATTCTGGGTAATAACACCGAGATTCTGCCGGTTGATGACATCGAGCTCCTAGCTTATGACCTTGAGAGGAAGGACATCGTGAAGGCCAAAGCGGACCGCGTGAGCAGGCATAAAGCTCCTGAGAAGTTCATAAAACTCACCTTTTCCAACGGCAGGGAAATCGTTGTGACGCCCGAACACCCGATAATGGTCTGGGAGGGCGGAAAGATAACCGAGAAACCAGCCGAAATCATCAGAAGGGACGACGTTGTCCTCGGCGTTGCAGGGTATCCAATCGAGCTCAGGATAGTTGAAAGGCGGACGTTCCACAACAGGGAGGATGCCGAGGATCTCCAGGACGCACTCTACTCGAAGGGCGTTCAGTCGAGGATAAGGAGACACCCAATCGGCTACGTTGTTATCGAGGGGGAGAGAACCTTCCCCGCTGAGCTGGCGAGAGAGCTACTCAAAATTGGAAAGGAGCTCAAGTTCAAACCGCCCCGGGATCTCAGGGTTTCGCCCTCGAAGAGACTCGTTACCGAGTCACAGCTCAGGGGGATAATAACGGCCCTTAAAGAGCACGTGGAGAAAGTCGAGCGGCTGGCCGAGAGCGATCCCATCGCCGCGGCTAAGTTCGTTAAGATCATCAACATTCCCGCCCGGTATCCCCTGACGTATCCCACGTTCCGCCTCAAGCTGAAGAGGGGTGATGCCTCGATCGGGTGGATGATCCAGAACGAGGTTCTCAGGGGCTCCCGGGAGATCAGGGGGGCGATAAGATCCGTGGAGAAGCTCCTCGACCGGAACGTAAACTTCCTGACGGTAAGGGGCATGGAGCGGATTCCAAACGATGACCAGGAATGGGTGTACGACGTCACCGTCGAGCCCCATCACCTCTTCGTCTCCCACGGACTGGTTCTCCACAACACGATAAGCATCTCCAAGGCGGGAATAACGGCCACCCTGAACGCCAGAACGACGGTGATAGCGGCCGCAAACCCCAAGTACGGGCGCTTTAACCGGCACAAGAGCCTCCCGGAGCAGGTGGATCTGCCACCCACCCTTCTGAGTCGTTTCGATCTGATCTTCCTCCTCCTCGACGAGCCCGATGAGAAGGTCGACTCCCAGATAGCCGAGCACATCCTCAGGGTAAGGAGAGGCGAAGCCGAGGTCGTTACGCCGAAGATACCCTACGACCTGCTCAAGAAGTACATAGCCTACGCGAGGAAGAACGTCCATCCCGTCCTCAGCAGGGAGGCAATGGACGAGATAAAGCGCTATTACGTCAGGATGAGAAAGGGTTTCAAGCGCTCCGGAGAGGATGAGGGAGTTCAGCCGATTCCGGTTACCGCGAGGCAGCTCGAGGCGTTGATAAGGCTCAGCGAAGCCCACGCCAGGATGCGGCTGAGCGAGACGGTCACGAGGGATGACGCGAAGGCGGCTATAAAGATAATCGAGGAGATGATACGAACCATTGCCACCGACGAGGAGGGAAGGCTCGACATCTCCATCCTGGAGGTCGGCAAAAGCTCAAGGAAGATAAACAAGATCGAGAGGCTCATTGACATCATCAAGAACCTCGAGGGCGAGGGAGAGTTCGGCGCGCCGGAGGAGAGGGTTATCGAGGCGGCCAAGCAGGCCGGTGTTGGCACGGAGAGGGATGTGAGAAAGCTGCTCGAGGGCCTCAAACGTGAGGGAAGGGTGTACGAGCCGCGAACCGGGTTCTATCGGATTGCATCCTGAGGCCGCCAAAAGGTTATAAACGGGATGGAAAAGGTAGAAGGGAGGTGAAGGCATGAGCGAGAGGAAGATTGACTTTTACGACTTTGAGGGTCTGCTCGAAAAGGCTTACGAGGAACTCCCGGAGAACGTCAAACATCACCACTCCCGTTTTGAGGTTCCCCCGGCGCAGGTCACCATAGCCGGAAACAGAACGATCATAGAGAACTTCGTGGACATAGCCGAGGCCATGAACCGCGACCCGAACCACCTCCTCAAGTTCCTGCTGAGGGAGGTCGGAACCGCTGGAACGCTCGAGGGGAGAAGGGTGATCCTCCAGGGACGCTTTACGCCCTATCTCATAGCCAACAAGCTCAAGAAGTACCTCAAGGAGTTCGTCATCTGCCCGGTCTGCGGTTCGCCGGACACGAAGATCATCAAGAAGGGCCGCTTCCACTTCCTCAAGTGTGAGGCCTGCGGTGCGGAAACACCGATACAGCACATCTGACCTCCTGTCCCCTTTTTCTTTCGGTCTTCTCCTCTGCCGGTCCAGCTCAATGGACGTTTTATCCGTTAGGGGATTCTAAAGGTTGAAAACCCTTTTAAACTTTACAAACTACAAGTGCCCAGCAAATCCAGGGGGAGTTCTGATGAGCATGGAGGAAAAGCTCAAGGACCTGTATGAGCGCAGGAAGAAGATTCTGGGGATGGGCGGCGAAAAGGCCGTTGAGAAGCAGCACGCCAGGGGAAAGCTCACCGCCCGCGAGAGGATTGAAAAGCTCCTCGATCCGGGAAGCTTCGTCGAGATCGGAGCGTTTGTCAAGCACCGCGGAACGGAGTTCGGACTCGACAAGAAAGAGCTTCCAGCCGACGGCGTCATAACCGGCTACGGAACGATTGACGGTCGCTTAGTCTTCGTCTACGCCCAGGACTTCACGGTGATGGGCGGCTCGCTCGGTGAAATGCACGCTGCGAAGATAAAGCGCATCATGGAGCTCGCCCTTGAGGCAGGAGCGCCGGTCATAGGCCTCAACGACTCCGGGGGAGCAAGGATCCAGGAGGGCGTTGACTCACTCAAGGGCTACGGCGAGATTTTCAAGATGAACACCCTGTTGAGCGGTGTGGTTCCACAGATAACAGCTATAATGGGCCCCTGCGCCGGTGGTGCCGTTTACAGCCCTGCTATAGGGGACTTCATCCTCATGGTCGACAATCCAGCGAGCTTCATGTTCATCACCGGCCCGCAGGTCGTTAAAGCCGTCACGGGTGTTGAGGTTACTCCGGTCCAGCTTGGTGGCGCGATGGTCCACGCCCAGAAGGCCGGACAGGCCCACCTGATAGGGAAGAGCGACGAGGAGGTTCTGGCGTTAATCAGAAAGCTCGTGAGCTACCTTCCCTCGAACAACATGGAGAAGCCACCGCGCGTTAAGACCAATGATTTGCCCTTCCGGAAGAGCGAGAGACTCTACGAAATCGTTCCAGACGACCCGAACAAGCCCTACGACGTCAGGGATGTCATCTACGAGATAGTTGACAGAGATGAGAACGGCAACCCCGATTTCCTTGAGATTCTTCCCTACTTCGCTCCCAACGCGGTTGTTGGCTTTGGAAGGATGAACGGGCAGACCGTTGGAATAGTTGCAAACAACCCCAAATACTTCGCGGGCGTTCTTGATATAGATTCAAGCGATAAGATCGCGCGCTTCGTGAGAACCTGTGACGCCTTCAACATACCGATAGTTACGCTCGTGGACGTTCCCGGTTATCTTCCGGGCGTTGACCAGGAAAGCCGGGGAATCATCAGGCATGGCGCCAAGGTCCTCTACGCCTACGCGGAAGCCACCGTCCCGATGGTCACCGTAATCCTGAGGAAAGCCTATGGTGGAGCCTACCTCGCCATGGGGAGCAAGCACCTTGGAGCGGACTTCGTCTTCGCGTGGCCCACAGCCGAGATAGCGGTCATGGGTCCGGAGGGCGCTGCAAACATCATCTTCAGGAAGGAAATCGCTCAAGCGGAGAACCCCGAGGAGGTTCGCCAGCAGAAGATAGAGGAGTACAGGGAGAAGTTCGCCAACCCGTATGTGGCGGCATCGCGCGGCTACATCGACGACGTCATAGATCCGGCTGAAACGAGGGCGAAGATAATCATGTCGCTCGAAGCCCTCGAGAGCAAGCGCGTTAAACTTCCACCCAGGAAGCACGGCAACATACCCCTGTGAGGTGTTAGCATGACCACGATGGCGGAGTTTATGGAAGGGCTTAACCTGACAGTGCTGGGGGTTACGATAGTCTTTCTCGTGCTCTCCATACTGGCGGTGGTGCTGTACGCCGTCGGATGGCTCGAGAGAAGATTGGTGGAGAGGGAAACCCCGGCCCCGGTTTCGTCCCCAGGAGAGGAGAAGAGCCTGCCACCGGAGGACCTGGCAATCATAACCGCGGCGGTTCTGGCCTACGCCTCCGAGAAGGCCTCACAGCTCAGGTCCCTGCCCTTCAGGAGGAAGATTTCAGACCACTGGAGGCTCTACGGTCTCCAGACCCAGATGGAGGACGTTGAGGATTTCAACTACGAGATAGGGAAGTGGTGAAGATGGCGAAGGTCAGGATCATTGTGGACGGTGTCGAGTACGAGGTAGAGGTTGAGGAGCTCCCAGGTGGAAAGTTCAGGGTTAACTTCAACGGAAAGAGCTATGAGGTCGAGGCGAAGGGACTGGGAATCGACGTTGGAACCCTAAGCGCTCCGGCCCGGGTTTCAGCTCCAAGCGTTCCGACCGCCGTCACGTCCCCCTCGTCCGTTCCGGCCACACCAGCAACGCCAGCTCCTGTCCCGGCAGGGGAGGGCATCGTAACCGCCCCGATGCCCGGTAAAATTATCAGGATACTCGTGAAGGAGGGGCAGGAGGTCAAAACGGGCCAGGGACTGCTGGTGCTCGAGGCAATGAAGATGGAAAACGAGATACCCGCACCAAAGGACGGTGTCGTGAAGAAGATTCTGGTGAAAGAGGGCGACACCGTTGATACGGGGCAGCCACTGGTGGAGCTCGGGTGAGAACCATGGCGGGAATGCTGGACCAGATAGTGGCGTTCTTCCAGGGGATGGGGCTCCTCCACCTCACAGCAGGAAACGTCGTCATGATACTGGTGGGGCTCACGCTCGTCTACCTCGCCATCAGGTACGAGATGGAACCCCTTCTTCTCCTTCCGATAGGAATAAGCGCCGTTCTCGTGAACATCCCCCTGGGGGGTCTCGCCAACTGGCCTGTCGCTCCAAACCTGCCCGAGAGCATAGCGGACAACATCTTCGCCACGCTCAGCTACCTGAACCAGCACTACGGACCACCGGGTCTCTTCGACCTCATATACTACACCCTCATAAGGACGGAGATAGTGCCGCTCCTCATCTTCTTCGGCCTCGGGGCAATGACGGACTTCGGCCCGCTCATAGCAGATCCAAAGACCGCTTTGATGGGTGCCGCGGCACAGATAGGAGTCTTCATAGCGATGCTCACCGCTTTAGCTCTCGGCTTCAACCTGCACCAGGCGGCCAGTATAGGAATCATCGGCGGTGCAGACGGTCCAACAACCATCTACCTGACGACGAAGCTCGCGCCTGAGATACTGGGAGCGACTGCTGTGGCAGCTTACAGCTACATGAGCCTCGTGCCCTTGATTCAGCCGCCGATCATCAAGGCATTAACGAGCCCCGAAGAAAGACGGATACGCATGGAGCAGCTCAGGCCCGTCTCGAAGAGGGAGAAGGTGATCTTCCCGATAGTGGCAATGATAACTATCGGCCTCCTCGTCCCCAGCGCGGCCCCGCTCGTCGGAATGCTAATGATAGGCAACCTCTTCCGTGAGAGCGGCGTCGTCGAGCGCTTAAGTAAAGCGGCTCAGGAGGAGCTCATGAACATCGTTACCATCTTCCTCGGGCTTGGCGTCGGTTCGACGATGCGCGCGGAGAGCTTCCTCACCAGGGAGACCCTCCTCATCCTCGGGCTTGGAATAGTCGCCTTCGCCAGCGCAACTGCCGGTGGAGTGCTCTTCGGTAAGCTGATGAAGAAGATCAGCGGCGGCAGGATAAACCCGATGATAGGTGCCGCCGGAGTTTCGGCGGTTCCGATGAGCGCTCGCGTCGTCCAGAGAATAGCGAGCGAGGAAGATCCGGGCAACTTCATCCTCATGCACGCCATGGGGCCGAACGTGGCCGGCGTTATAGGAACTGCGGTTGCCGCTGGGGTTTTCCTTGCGGTCCTTGGCTGACCTCCTTTTCTTTACCCCTTCCCCGACGTCCGCGAAAGATTAAAATAGGGTGAGGGCACTTTAACTTAAAGCGGTGGTGAGAAAATGCGCGTGAAGACCCTGATGACCAAGAATCCAGTGGTCATAGAACTTCCGGCCACGAGGGAGTACGCACTGGAGCTTTTCAAGAAGCACAGGGTGAGATCTTTTCCGGTCATCAACAGAAACACAGGGGCCCTTGTGGGGATAATAAGCATAAAGAACGTTCTCCTCCATCCCGATGAGGACCAGCTGGCGATGCTCGTGAAGAGGGACGTCCCGACGGTAAGGCCCGACGACGACCTGAAGAAGGCCGTCCGTCTGATGCTGGAAAGGGACTACCGGCGCGTCATCGTGGTTGACGATGAGAACAGGGTCCTCGGCATACTGACGGTGGGGGACATAGTCCGGCGCTATCTGGCAAAGAACGAGAAGCTGAAGGAAGTGTCCATAGAGCCCTACTACCAGAGGAACGTCGGCGTCGTCTGGCACGGCACCCCGCTCAAAGCCGCCCTCAAGGCGCTCCTCCTCTGCAACGCGATGGCCATTCCGGTTATAGACGACGACGGCAACCTGGTGGGAATGGTTGACGAGACCGACCTCCTGAGAGACAGCGAGGTTGTTAGGGTAATGAAGCAGACATCCCTAGCGGCCTCCAGCGAGGAGGACTGGATACTGGAGAGCAACCCGACGCTGCTCTTCGAGAAGGCCGAGCTCCAGTTACCAAAGAAACCTGTGAAGGAGATAATGAACCCCGAGCCCGTGGTTGCAACACCCCACATGAGCGTTTACGACGTTGCCCAGAAGATGGTAAAGCACGAGATAGAGCAGCTCCCCGTCATAAGGGGCGAGGGCGAGCTCGTTGGTATCGTAAGGGACATGGACATAATCCGCGTCATCCTCAACAGGAGGTGATCCCCGCCCTCGGGGAATGCCCATGCGTGCGATCAGGGTTTCTCTCTTCGGATTTGGCAACGTCGGGAAGGCGGTAGCGGGGGCCCTCATTGGGAAGGAAAGGTTCTTCCGCGAGAAGTACGGTATCGCGCTCAAGGTCGTGAGCATCTCCGACACGAGCGGGGTGGTATGGCTGCCCGAGGGTATAGACCTCAGGGAAGCCCTCCTTGTCAAGGAAACCCTTGGAAGGCTCTCCGCCTGGACGAACGACTACGAGGTCTATGAGTTCTCTCCGATGGACGCGGTGAAGGAGATAGAGGCCGACGTTGTTATCGACGTCACCAACGACAAGAACGCCTGGAGGTGGCATCTGACCGCGCTCAGGGAGGGTAAAGCCCTTGTCACGAGCAACAAGCCGCCCTTAGCGTTCCACTACGCGGAGCTGGTTGGCGAAGCCGAGAAGAGAAACGTCCCCTATCTCTTCGAGGCGACCGTCATGGCCGGAACGCCGGTAATCGGTCTCCTTCGAGAGAACCTGCTCGGCGATAGGGTGGAGGGGATCGAGGCGGTTCTCAACGCGACTACGACCTTCATCCTCAGCAGGATGGAAGAAGGCAGAACCTTCGAGGAAGCCCTGAAAGAGGCGCAGTCGCTCGGGATAGCGGAGAGGGATCCGGACGGTGACATTCTGGGCATAGACGCGGGTTACAAGGCGACGATTCTGCACTGCGTTGCCTTTGAGCCGATAACCTTCGATAAGGCGAGGGTAAAGGGCATAGCAGGGATAACCAGAGGAGAGGTTCAGAGGGTCCGGGCCAGGGGGAAGACCATTCGCCTAGTCGCGACGGTGGAGATGGGAAAAGTAACCGTCGAGCCGCGGGAAGTTTCGCTGGATAGTCCCCTCGCTGTGGAGAGCCACGAGAACGCGGCGGTGATAAAGACCGACCTCCTCGGCGAGCTGGCCATCAAAGGCGCTGGAGCCGGGTTAAAGGAGACGGCGAGCGGTGTGGTGAGCGATGTGATAAAGGCCGCGCTCAGGCTTTGAGGAAGATTTTTATTCCCGCCTGAAAAGATGGGGCCGGTGGAACCATGGAGCACGTCATAGCACTCCACCAGGTCTACGCTGAACTCCTGTTCCGCGGATTGAAGACGGTGGAGCTCAGGAAGTCGAGGGCCTTCGAGGAGGGTGATCTGGTTTTTCTCTACATAGCCCGGGGCAACCCCTACGAGCTTCGCGATACGCTGAGGAGACTCGGCCTCCATGAGGAGCAGACTTTGACTGAGAGGGGAACGATAGCTGGAGGCTTTGAGGTTGGAGAGGTGATAAAGGCCGACCTCGATACCCTCTGGGAGCTGACGAAGGAGACGAGCGGCTTAAGCCTCGTCCACGGCGAGAACGGGAAGAAGTGGCTGGGGGAGTACATTAAGGACTACGGATACGCCTTCACGGTGGAGAGGCCGTTTCTCTTCAGGGAACCGGTGAGCAGGGAGGAGATGAGGGAAAACTACGGTGTCCACGTGGAGGGGATAATCCACCTCTCCAGGAAAACGAGAAAAGGATGGGTAAAGAACCTGATGGAGGACCTCCTGACGAGGGAAGCGGTTTACCTTTGATCCCTTTCATTCTCACGCTTTTCAGCGTCGCTTTCCTGCTTCTGAGAGGTCTTCCCCTCACCGTTATCTGGGGCCGCCTCCGGATCAACCCTCACGTAGGGGCCGAGGCTCAAACTGTCTATCTCCTCCTGGGTTAAGAGCCTGCTCCTGACCTTCTCGCCCACAAGCGCGCTGTTCCCGAGGGGATCCGCTATCTTGACCGTCAGGGGCTTCTTGCCCTCCCTGACTTCCTCGATGTACTCCAGTATCTCGTCCGTTTTCTTCACGGCTTCCTCGTCACCCTCCTGCTCCCTGAAGTGCCTCGCCATCAGGAGGGTCTCCCGAACCCTTTCGAGGACGCCTTCCACGTTGGTAACGAAGCCTTCCGCCGCTGGTCCCGGTTCAATCTTCACCCCTATCTCCTCGAGTTCGATCGTTCCGCTCTTGCTCCTCACGACCCTCGTAAAGAGGTCCTTCTCGTCCTCAACCTTAACGGTGTAGAGTTTGGGCGGCCGGTCTTCGAGGATCATAACGTCCGCGTTTCTATAGCCGCATTTCTCACAGTAGATCGTGCTCTCCATGACCTTTCCGAAGTAGGGAATCTCGTGGATATGCTGTATGGCCTTCAGCGTGCCCTTACCTCCACAGATGGGACAGTCGCCGAGGGTTACAACCTTAATATCCTCGGACCCGGTTTTTTTCTCACTACCTTCCGCCATTCGCACCACCGAAGAATGGGATCAACTCCCCTTATAAATTCTGGGGAGAAAAGGGATCACTTCGCTATCCTTATGTCCGACGGAACGAGGATGAGCTTTATCTCGTGCTTGCATATCTTCGCAGCCTGACCATCGAGGGCGTTGACCATGCCCTTGAGCTGCTCCGCGACCTTTTCGAGAACCTCGGGCTTGACCTCGAGCGGGCTGAGATCAACGAGAACCAGGTTGCCCTCCTGGAGCTCCTCCGAGATCCTCTCGAGGTCGGCGTAGCTGGTGACGACCACCTTCTTCAGGTAGCGGATCTGGGGTTTGATTATCTCCTTGGCCAGGACGTCCTCCTCGATTGGGATGACATCAATATCGTGCCTCGGGGAGGAAACACTTTTCTTAACCTCCGATGGCGGCTTCTTTTTTCTGGGCCTTTCTTCCCTCTTCAGGATGCTGTCAAACAATCCCATAACCGTCCCCCCGGTTAATCGTAAGGGCCGGGTTATTTTCGGTGTTGGCCTTTATATCTCTTTCTGAAAAATACCGGAAACGGCCCGGACGGTAAAGGGAGAAAGTGAGGAGACCCTCACTCCGCCCTGACTGCCTCGAGAACCTTCTCCCTTAGCTCGGCACCCTTCTTTATCGAGGTATCCACGGCGTAAATGACTTCTTCCAGCTTGAAGGAGCCCCCTTCACCCTTCTGAACCGATGATATCATCCCGTTCTCGTCGGTGGTTATGGTTATTCTGCCGTCCATGACCATTTCCTCGTCGAGGCTCGGGTCAACGATCATGGTGTTGCCTATCTTGGCCATCGTCACCGGGATCGGAATCTTGCTCACGGGGAGCGGCTCGTATTCGTCGAGAACCTCCACCTCGCCCGTCTCCTCGTTGTACTCTACTTTGGGCATCCTAGCGCTCAGGAGGGCGGCTATTGCACCTATTCCCGTCGCATCGAGGAGGTTCCCATCGTGATCGAGAACGTGGACGTCTATGAAAACGACGCGGACGAGCTTGCCAGGGATTATAACCAGTTTCTCCAGCTCAACGGCGCCGCTCTCCCTTATGCCCCTGTCAACGACCCTCGCCAGCTCGATGGCGTTCTCGTCCGGCGGCCCGGGTTCGAAGCTGGGTGAGGCGAGCGGAACTAGCTCAACGTTGGTGGTTATAACGCCCCTGTCGGGGAGGTCCGGGAAGGGCTCACCGAGGTCAACCTTTATCCCAACGAGAACCTGGGTGTTTCCGAGCTTCACCCAGGCGGAACCTTCCGCCTTCTCGATGATGTTGACCTTGATCTCGAGGTCGCGGTAGTCCTCGAGGCCCCTTCCATCAATGCGCTTGCCCTCCCTGAGGAGCGCCAGGATCCTGTCGCGCATTATGGCCGCCATAACCTCAACGTCACTCATTTGCACCGACCTCCTCCGCTATCTTGATATACTTCTCCTTGAGCGCTTCCCTCTGCTTCTGGTAGACCGCCTTGGCACCCTTGATGGCCAGCTTAACGGCCTCGATGAACTCGTCCCTGGTGAGGTAACCGTCCATCTGGAGGAGCGTTATGTCGTTCTTGAGGGGCATTATGGCAACCGGAACGTCGGCCTCGCCGTAGTTGTCCTCCTCCTTGTTTAGATCGAGCACTATCTCCCCGTCAACCTTTCCGGCGGCACAGGCCGCGACGAGGTCCCTCATCGGAACGCCCGCGTCGGCGAGAGCCAGGGATGCGGCGGTTATACCTGCAACGCGCGTCCCAGCGTCCGCCTGGAGCACCTCTATAAACACATCGACCGCCGTTCTCGGAAACGGGTCGAGGATCAGGGCCGGTTCAAGTGCCCCCCTTATGACCTTGCTTATCTCGACACTCCTCCTGTCGGGACCGGGCTTTTTGCGCTCTTCAACGCTGAAGGGGGCCATGTTATAGCGAACGCGCAGGATTCCCCTGTCGGGTCTCTGGAGGTGCTTGGGGTGTATCTCCCTCGGGCCGTATACGGCAGCCAAAATCTTGTTCTTGCCCCATTCAACGTAGGCGGAGCCGTCGGCGTTCTTAAGAACCCCAACCTCCATCTTTATCGGCCTTAACTCGTACTTTTTCCTTCCGTCAATCCTTCTACCGTTTTCGTCTATGAGCCTTAACCCCTCTGGTCTGCCCATCATTCTCCTTCACCCTCTCCGTTCTTGGGTTCCTCAACCTCAGGTATCTCCTCAATGATCCCCCTCTCCTTGAGCTCCCGCAGTCTCGTGAGGAGGAGCTCCTTGATCCTGTCGGTGAGTCCCTGGGTGTGACTCTCCCTGTCGACCTTGAGTATGGCCTCTATCGCGAGCTTCTCAAGCTCGTCGTTCTTTCCGCTGACCCAGACCCAGCCGTTCTGGCCGACTATTATGCGCGTGTTGGTCAATCTTTTGATGAGGTTTATCATAGAACCGCCCTTGCCGATGAGCCTCGGCACCTTGGAGGGCGTTATCGTCACCAGCTGCCCGCCCCTGAGGGGACCACCCTTAAAGGGCATGCCCTTCGTGGTGAGGTCTATCTGGTTTATCTCGTTGTAGCCCTTTATCTTGGCGTAGATTATGTCGCCTATGTCGAATATCTTCCTCAGGTCTGTCTTCATGAGATCGATGCGCTCCTCTACCGCGTCCTGAACGCGGAGGCTGGCCTCGTAGGGGGCGCCTATGTCAACGACCCAGTTTGAGAAGCGGACGTCCACTATCTTCCCGAGGACGTTGTCCCCCACCTCGGGAATGTAGGGGCCCTCGAGGGGTATGACCCTTATAAGGTCGCCCCTGATCTCAACCAGACCAACCACCGTCGAGTATATCCTGTTGCCCTCCCTGAAGGTTCCTCTTCCGTTCTTAAAGGGGCCCTGTGCGAGCAGGGTCCCGGGAACGACCAGTTCCCTTGGTTTCACAAAAATCCTCCTCATAGTCCCTTCCTCTCTATCAGTTTGGTTACAGCAGTGCCCTTCGTCAGGGCGTTCAGTCTCTCATAAAACTCCTCCTCAACCCCTCCCGGGATCTCGATGAGGAACATCCACGAGCCGTCGCTTGCCCACTCCTCGCGCTTTATCGTCCCGAACTTCCTGACCTCTCCGTAGGCCCTGCCCACGTAGTCGCTCGGTACCTTAACGGCTATCACCTTCATCTCCAGCTTTATCGGGAGGAGGGGCCTTATGGCCTTTATCACCTTTGGAACCTGCGCCTCCGCGTCCTTGAAGAGGTCGACGTGCACTCCTGCTTCTTCCATTGCACGGAGAATCCTGTCGACCGGATGCGGATAGCCGGTTCGTGGATCAACGGCATGCCGGTGGATTATTGTAGCTATGTAGCGTTTCTTGTCCTCCAGCATCTGCCTCCTCTGTTCGGCGGTGAGCTGAACCTCACCCTTGCGGAGAATTATTTTCGCAACCTCGTAGGGATCGCTGGTCCCGAAGATCTTTTCCATCTCGTGCTCGCTCGCCTTGTCGCCCTTGTGTGCATCTTTGAAAACGTATGGAGTTGCAAGGATTTCCTCTATCGGAACTTCCTTGCCCTCCTTGAAGTCCCTCGCAAGGTATGGGTCAACCAGTATCTCGAAGGTCTCGCCGTGGGTTTTGAGACGGGCAATGACGGCCTTGTCAACGCTTACGGGCATTGCCCGTCACCTCAGTAGTTCTGGTCAAGCTCGGAATAGTCCTCTTCCTTTTCCTCAACTTCCTCTTCCCCGGCTTCCTTGAGTATCCCCGAGAGATACTTCTCGAGCTCTTCCCTCGCGAGCTTCTTCCAGTGCCTGTCCCCGGTGGTTATGTAGGCGACCTCTATTCCCTCCGCGCTCGGTTCCTCGAGAATCTTCGCGAGGGCCAGTATGGCGAGCTTTATAGCCCCCTCCATATCGAGGTCGTCCCTGTAGTGTTCCTCGAAGATGGCCATCGCCACGTTTCTCCCGCTTCCTATCGCGACGGCCTTCCACTCGAAGTAGGCACCGCTCGGGTCGGTCTCGTAGAGCTCGGGCTTCTCGTTAACGCCAGCCATGAGGAGGGCGGCTCCAAAGGGCCTCACACCACCGTACTGGGTGTGGGCCTGCTTGAGGTCGCATATCTTCTTGACGAGAACGTTGAGCGGAACCGGTTCTCCATAGGTCAAGCGGTAGATTTGAGCCTCCAGCCTGGCCCTGTCGACGAGAACCCTCGCGTCGGCTATTATGCCGCTTGGAGCCGCGGCTATGTGATCGTCGATCTGGAATATCTTCTCATAGCTACTCGGCTCGATGAGCTTGCTCGTTATCCTCTTCTCAACGGCGAGGACAACACCTTCCTTCCACTTGACACCGACAGCCGTGGCCCCGCGCTTCACGGCCTCCCTCGCGTAGTTCACCTGGAAGAGTCTTCCGTCAGGGCTGAAGACTGTAATGGCCCTGTCGTAACCGGCCTGCGGTGGTACAAACGCCATTCTACATCACCTCTGGAGTTATGCTCATCTTTCACTCCCAGCCAATAGTTCCTCACGGCCTAATTAAGCTTTTCTATTGACTCCCAGCGACGCCATCGCCATTCTTCTGGCTATCCTGCGCGCGAACTCAAGGGGGATGAACGCGAACAGGAACACCACAGCCGCGAGAACGAGCGAAGCATTTCTACCCAGGGGCCGCCAGATCATGAGTGCAAAGGCAACCAGCATCAGACCGAGGCCAACCGCGAGAAACCTTCTGTAGGTCCTTCCCATAACCTCCAGCGTCTCGTCCATCCCTCCCACCGGGAGCTTTTTATTCCAAATCCGTTTTAAGCCTTTGGTGTTGGGAATGAAGTGTCCCTTCTGTAACCCGGATGGGGAGGCTCTCCTCTACGAGGACGGGCTGATCAAAATACTGCTGGATTCGTATCCAGCCAGCAAAGGCCATCTGCTCGTCGTCCCAAGGAGGCACGTCGAGAGCTGGGAGGGGCTCAGAGATGGGGAGAAGCTCGCCCTCCTGAGGGGCATGGAGCTGGCGATGGAGAAGCTGAGGGAGGTTCTGAGGCCAGACGCCTTCAACGTGGGCATGAACCTCGGAAGGGAAGCAGGCCAGACGGTTCCCCATCTGCACCTCCACGTGATTCCGAGGTGGAATGGAGACTGCAGGAGTCCAAGGGGAGGGGTGAGGAAGGCTGTCCTCGATTTAGAGGACGAGAACTTGAACTTAAAGGAGCGCTGGGAGAGGAACAGGCTGAGCGGGGAGGAGGTAGAAAAGCTCAGGGCAGCGTTTAACCGACCTCTCCATGCCCCGGAGGGTGAGACTTGAAGAAAAATCATCCGAAAAGCTTTTTACTTTTTTTATACAAACTTAATTGCTTAAGCCCATCGTTGGGTGATGGCAATGAACAGAAGGGTATGTGCGTTACTATTGGGCATATTACTAATTCTTGGAGGAGTTCCAACGGGAGCCTCAGTAAAAGAAACGCACCGCTACAGGGGGGGCGTTATCAATCCGTTCTTTGAAGGCTACCTAAAGGTATTGCCCAATTCAACGGAAGAAGAAAAAGAAGCACTGTTAACCCTTATAGAGGCCATGCTAAACGGAACTCTCAACGGTGAAATAACAGTCTCTGACACAATGAAAATCAAAAACGCCCAATGGAACGGGACTGATCTGATATTCGAAATCTGGTGGTACGACGGGATTAACCCTGTTGCCATAAAAACATACCGTTGGAGAAATCCCAGGCAGGCGCTCCAACTGGTGCATCAAATGAAAAACGGGAAAGCCTCAGAGGAATCCATAGAAGAAGCCTTCACTGTTGAGCCCCTGACAATATCCTATGCCGTTCACATTGAGGACGTTGACTACCTCACCAACGATGGAAGCGGGGAGTACGTTCTCCTCCACAACCCAGGCCTTTCAACTGTAAGTTTACTGGGCTGGTACATAATGGACGAATACGCTTATAACAACCCGAGCTGTTGGATAAACAACACCATCCCGAGGGACGACTGTATAGATTCGTATGGAAAAGACCACGTGGTTGGGTTCTCCATTAATATACCTCCGGGGGCAGTTGTGAAGATACCAATTGCCAGCTCCCCTTACAACGCCATTCTAAACAACGATGGGGACACGGTTTACCTCATCAACGACAAGGGATATGTTGCCGGCATGTACTCCTACTCGGCATCACCCGAAATAACTGTGGAGGGAATATCCTACTATCCAAACCCACTTAGGGAGGGCGATTACATGGATTTAACCATAGTCCTTGACAACAGGGGTGCCCTCGATGGAACTGGAACGATAGAAGTTTACATAGATGGAAAACTCGTAAAAAGCTCCACAGAAACCGTATGGAAATACCACATATGGTACTACAAAATGTATGACGTCTGGAAGGCAACGTCTGGAACCCACGTTCTGACCGTCAAGTTTGTCCCGCAGTACGATGGAGAAGTTTCTTCAAAGTCTATAACGTTCACAGTCTCGGCCTCAGAGCCATACATAACGGAAGTAACCCACAACGATCTGGTCGAGGGTTATCCGGCGAAATTCCACGTTGATGTAGTCAATCCAGATGGAGAGAGAAAGGACATCATTCTGAAGCTCTTCGTTGATGGCGTTGGGGTAGACACCGTAACCAGCTACGTTTATGAAGAGTGGGGATTTGACTTACAGTGGAGCAACCCCGAAAAAGAATTCCACAAAGTGGAGATAAAGCTTTATGATGAATCTGGGACCGTGCTCTACTCCCAGTGGGCGGGCACGCTGTACTTCAGGCCCAACACACCTCCTGAAATAGAAAGCCTCCAGCTGCCTTCGTGGGTGTACGCAAACGAGTGGAGTAATGGAACGATCCAGGTTTACGATTCAGAGGGAGACCTAGTAGATGTTGAAGTGAACGTTATTGGAAGATTCAGCTTCACTCGCAGTAACCTATTGCCAGGTGTCCCACATGAATTCCCCCTTGCACCCATATACAACCACACCAACTGCCGTGAGAACGTCACCGTGGAGTTTACACCAAGGGATCAATACGGAATGACGGGAGAAACCGTAACGAAGGTACTAACAGTAGTCACCGACAGCGACAGGGACGGGTGGTGCAACGGCCTTGAGCTTGAATACGGCACGAACCCCTACAACAACGACACGGACGGCGATGGGGTAATTGACCCCAGAGACGTTGATCCGCTGAGGGATGCCGTTGTTGAGTTGTACCTCTTCAGAGCGAGGGCCCTAGATCCTGCCGAGGACGATGACCAAGACTGGAACGTTGACTTCCGCATTGATGCCACTTTCAAAGCCGGCTCAATCACACAAACCCTAAAAGAAGACCTCCCCGACAACACCCAAGACGTCGAGAACATGGCAATGCTGACAAACGACCCCTTCGAGAACACGCAGAAAGAGGCCGTGGCGGTTCTGAAGTTCAACCCACCTGATAACGTTGAGACCGTTGAGATAGACCTCAAACTCGTGGACAGGGATTCAGGGTTTATAATAGACAATCCAGACGAGATTATGGATATTTCCCCAAGACCGGGAGACAATGAGGAGGGAAAAGTTGCCAGGCTCTTCTTCAGCCTTAAGAACGGCACGTGGTGGGGCGACGATTACATAAACGACCATAAAGATTACTTCGGCTACGGCCATCTGAGTGGCTGTGGCGACGGTTCCTGTGGTGATATAAACCCAAGCACCGACATTGAACCTTTCTCAAAGTACTACGACGAGCTTGAGTCCCTTGGCTACGATTTAAGCGTTGTAAATATCACAGACGTTCAGGGCTGGGACGGAATAGAGTCCTTAGAACTCAAGGATCACCAGACCGGAACCCTCTACCAGTACACGAACCCTGATGAGGCCGTGCTCTTCACCCTCGTACTCCCCAACGGGACCCAGAGGAGGGTCCTCATCATCAACAGGCGGAACGCCGAAGTGAAGACAATGGAGCTAAACGAGGAAGTGAGTGCAACCTCCACGGGAGGGGTGGACAAAGACGCCAACATGAGTAACCTCACGACCAACGCAACGCCAAAGGCCAAGAACGAAGCCAAATACGAGGCAACGCTCATTTTCAGGAGGGGAGGAGATAGCATCAAGACCCTCAGCACCGAGTCAGTTTCGAGTTCAGAAAACTCAACTGAGACGAGCTCGCTGACCTTTGACGCCGTTGCAACCTCAACGGACGTTGATGAGGACGATGCAGAAATATGGTTCCTCATAAAGACTAATGACGACGATGGGATACCATTCCACAGAGAGCTGGAGCTTAACAAAGAGCTTGGAACTAACAGATTTTCGCCAAGCATAAACGACGCTTACGGCGACTACGACGGCGACGGCGTTCCGAACAGTGTTGAACTGTTCATTGGAAAGAATCCAGCAAAGCCAGATGTTCTTGGGATAAAGCTTTCGGTCGCAGTTGGCTGGAACGCCGACGAGGATTACCTCAAAAAACTAATCAAGGGATTCCAGAGGGCGAGTCAGGTGGTTTATGACTACACTGACGGCTACGCGATGATAGTGAGCGTTAACATCACAAACAATGCCCTGAACACAGATGCCTGGATTCACTCAATGATAAAGATAGAAGAAGGGGACAGCAACAATTTCAGAACGTTCCCCAAGTTTGGATACTGGGAGGAAAACATGAAAGGGATTACAATCCTACACGAGACATTCTCTGGAAACTATCCCAATGAACCTGACTATTACAAGGGAATTGCACACGAATTGGGTCACCTTGTATTTGGATTCGGAGAAGACTACCAACCACCCATTAAGTGGGATCCAGACGAAGAAGGGAAACCATCAGAGTTCTATTATTGGGACCTCGTCTCACTGCTTGAGAAATACAACATCAGCGGCTTTGAAAGACTTCACACGATAATGGAAACTCTCCCATACATAGGCACCGAACTGAGTACTAACGACCACCTGGGGTTAGAAACCGATTATGACTGGTTCTATTATGAACAGCTGGTTAGATACAATGAGATTCTGATGAACAAAACAGGACACAATCTAGTTGAACTAATAGAAAATCACGGAGGGCAAATTGACTCTTTAAAACAACTAATGCCCGATCACTGGCAGACAAATTATACAATTGACGGTATCATAATGAACATGACCTCCGAGTGGGAAGTAGTCTTCGCATTACTGGCAAGAGGACATAATGTAAGCGTCGATTACAGTCCCCAAGTCGATGCAGGGTTGTACTTGGACCTGGATTTTAACAACATTGATGACAATACATTGCCGGACGGGTACACCCCCTGGGCAGGCCCATATACCGGCGTTGGATACTATATGAGGTTCCTCATCAAAACGCCAGAAGAGGGGTGACACGAAATGAAAAGACTCGGCTTGGTAGTTCTTTTCCTTTTACTCCTCCTTCCGCCTGTTAGCGCGGTGAACGTCTGGGAGCACATAAACACCAGCAGGGAAATGTACTTCGTTAAAGTATGGGGTAGATGCAGATGGAAACCGCCCTTTGACCCGTTAAACGACTCCGGAATCGGCCCCGTCAGCATAGGCTACGTCCACAGTAATCCCAGGTACATAACCGTCACTTACTACACCGCTAATGGCTCAGAGTACTGCAAGCACACAGGACATTGCGGCTGGTGGGAAGCTGTAATACCAAAACAAGAGAACCTAACACCCTTTAACTTCTCCATCTGGAACGTCACCAGAGTCATGGAAGAGTATCACTGGGGACTCGAAAACTACCTTCCTAACATAACTGGAAAAGTCACGGACGACTTTGAATGGCCCGAAAAATACTGGGTGAGGAGAGCAGACCTGTGGGAGGTCTGGATAGACGCAAGCGGGTTCCGGGTAACAATATACTCCTTCATCTCAGAGATTGGAGGGTTGGGCTACGTAGTTTTTGAATGCCAGAACCCGGAGAACATGACGTGCAACTGGAACGAGCCAGTAGTAGACATAGAGCTGATGGTACCCCCAACAACCACCACAACAACCACCCCAAAACAGGAAGATAAAGGAACCTGCGGTCCAGGATTGCTAATTAGCCTGATGTTGGTCCCTCTGCTGATAAAACGGGTGAAGAGGTAAGCTGGCCAATGAACCGGCAATCCTCCACTACCCAGAATCCAGCCCAAACGGGCGTTGGATCCTTCATGAAACGCTTTGTAATCTCTTCACTGCTCCTTTTCATGATTTTTGTACCCGCTAGTCCCGCAACGGCCATTAGTCTCTGGGACATGGTGAAGGATAACCAGACCGTTTATCTAGTCTTAATCGAAGGCAAAGGCCCACTTCCGCCCGGGAACCCCTTCAAAAGCCCTGGAATAGAGGAGATACACATAACCTATCCATACAACGAGACCCACGAGAGGGTAGTGTACTGCTACAGCGATGGCATAACTCACGAAAAGATACTCCCCAAGTGTCCAAAGTGCAATCAGATGCCATTCAACATAACATCCTGGAACACCACTAAAATCCTCTCGGAGTACCAATGGGGCCTGGAGAACTACCTGCCCACCCTGTCCAATAACTGGAGTAACCACATTACAGACTGGGTTCTCTTAATGAATAAATCCTCGGTTGTGATATACTTGTACCAGGATTACATCAGCACAAGCGCGTACGTACTCTTCGAGTGTCACGACCCCTCAAACGTAACCTGCGAGTGGAATCCACCAAAACTGAAAATCCCCCCATACCCCACGGCCACCCTTTCCACAAAAACCACAGAACAGGAAGACGAGAAAACCTGCGGGCCGGGTTTGTTAGTTGGCCTAGCGTTACTCCCTGCGCTGTTGGAAGGAGGATAAATGGAAAGGGGTAATACCTACCCACCAGGCAACATACCAAAAACGGGCCCCTACACAGGCGTTGGCTATTACTTAACCGTACGGTGGAGGTGATCTGGGGATGAGAAAAACGTTCCTTGCCCCCTTCATTATCTTTCTCTTGGCCGCCTCATGGGTATTCTGGGAACGGTATGAGATTACCTCCTGCTTCAATACGCCCTCCTGTGTTTTAAACAATGCAGAAGCTACAGAAGGGGTAATCCTCATGCAACACCACGAGAACGAGTGGAGGCTGGCAGTGTATCAGAACGGAAACCTAACACTCCACATCCTCAAACTGAAAGGAAACATAATTCCAGAGGTGGAACACCACGTCAGAAGCGTTAAAACCTACGCCGACTATTCACCCCTCTCATTTGAAGCAAAAAATATTGAGAACCTTGAGCGCGTTAAAGAGGGACTGATAGTAAAATCCAACGGCACGGTAAAGGTCTTTGAAAGAAACTCTCTTGAGGAACTGGTGCAGAATTCTGTCCACTGCCAGAAGTTCATAACCATCTGTCCAAAGTGCAGAGTCACCCTCGGAGAAAGCTGGAAACTCGTGAGACTGGGACACACTAACGTTACAGGGGGCTATCTCGTCTTTCCCTCCGAGGACAAGTGCCTCTCAGCCTTTGTCCTGAAAATCTCACCTCACAACAGCACTCACGACCTCCTAAAAATAGAATATCCCATCGGAATTGTCAATGGTTACGTCCCAAGGCTCAACCTTCCCCAGATTGGAAACACAAGCGTTCCGGCCAACGTTTCCCAGTACTTTGAGTCTGCGTGGGGAATCCTCGTAATGAACAGTGAAATTATCCTTAACCCAGATCCCTGGAGCATCGCCGAGGAGCTAGGAGAATGCAGAACCGTATACAAAATTACAATTCACAACAACGGAACAGTAGAGAAAACAGGATATGGACTACCCTGCTGGGGAAGATAGATATTCACACCAAAAACTCCCTGGGATTACATGCCAAAACCGGCCCGTACACCGGAGTAGGCTACTATCTAAGGGTCAACTGGGGGTGATGCTGTGGGGGTTCGCTTTCCAATTTTTGTTTTTGCCCTACTGCTCTCAGTCCCATTAGTTAAGGGTGTAAGCGTGTGGGAGGGTTTTATTGATAAGCCCGTTTACTACGTCAACATTGAAGGGTACAGTCTCACTGGAGTCCCACCGTGGAATCCCTTCAACGACTCTTCCATAACCTGGATTAACATAGGCTACAAATACAACGAAACCCACACATTCAACAGATATTACGAAGGGGGAAGATGGAAGGAAGGCTTCTTCTCCAAACACGGAAACCCCAAACCATTCAACCTCTCGGACTGGAACCTCTCAATGGTCCTCGAGGAATACCGGTGGGGCGTTGAGAACTACCTGCCAAACATCAGCGGGAAATTCGCCGCTGGAGAGTGGAAAAAGGGTTATTGGAACAGCACCATAGAGAGATGGAACGCAGTAATCACGTCAAACCAAGTGAAAATCACATTAAACACCTTCGCCTGCGGAGGCTCTGGGGAATGCGACGAATACATCACCTTCGAATGCTGGCGGAGTGATGGCAACGTGACCTGCCAGTGGGGAAAACCGGTGTTCAAAACCTACCCCGGGCCTCCCATAGGAACACCACCCCAAAGCACGATAACGTGGAAAAACACGATTTGCAGCCCCGGACTGCTAATCTGGCTGACTCTAATCCCAGCACTGCTCATCGGCAAAAACGGTCCGGAGGAATAAAAGCCTATCCTCGAGTTTTCTCGATCGGATACTTCTTCCCGTTCTTCTCAATCTTCCTCCCAAGCGCTTCACTAAGTCTACCCCAAGTTCGCGGGCGAGCAGGGAGTAAATGACCACATCCGCTAATAAACGTGCGCGTCGGCGTTCCTGAGCAGTTCGAGGAGCTTCAAAAACTCCTCCAGTTCTTCCCTTGAGAAGTGCTTCTCGACGTCGTCATCTGGATTTAGCTTCGCTATGTTCTTCCGTGCCTTCATGAGGTCATCGAGGTCCTCCTGGAGCTCAATCGCCCGCTGGGTGAACTCATAACTCGTGTGCGGGCTCTCGAGGGCCCTCTGCTGGTTGGCGATTACCGCTATCTTGAGGTTCGCTATCGTCTCGTCAATGAGCTCGAGCAGTTCCCCAACCTTCATATTCACCACGACCTTCTATATCGGAGGCAGAGTATTTAAGTTCTCCCGAAAAGAACGCCCAACGAGAGTCACCCGGATAAGAAAAAGGGAAAGGTGCAGTAACTCCGAAAATTTTTCGATTTTTGGAGGGGCTTCTTTGAAGGCAGAGTTTTAACCCTTCGATGGTAGTTTCATCGGTGGTATCATGGAGGAAGTCGGAGCTTACCCTTCTGATTCGACCGGGATGAGAATGGAAAAGCGCGAGAAAAAGCTCCTCATGGGCAACGAGGCCATAGCCTACGGCGCCCTTGAGAGCGGTGTCATTTTTGCAACCGGCTACCCCGGAACGCCTTCAACCGAGGTTATAGAAACCATCGCGAGGCTTAAACCTGAGGTCTTCGCCGAGTGGGCACCGAACGAGAAAGTCGCTCTGGAGGAAGCGGCGGGAGTTGCCTACACCGGGTTGAGGGCTCTCGTCACGATGAAGTGCGTTGGCTTAAACGTTGCCGCTGACCCGCTAATGAGTCTGGCCTATTCAGGTGTAGAGGGCGGTCTTGTAATCCTCGTCGCGGATGACCCCGGGCCACACACCTCTCAAACGGAACAGGACGACCGCTATTATGGAAAGCTCTCCCTCCTGCCTGTTCTCGAACCTGCCGACCCGCAGGAGGCCCACGATTTAATAATCTACGCCTACGAGCTGAGCGAGAAATACAAGGTCCCCGTAATCTTCCGCACGACCACGAGAGTAAACCACACGACGGCCGATGTGGAAGTTGGCGAGTTTGTTGAACTCGATAGAAAGCCGGTCTTTAAGAAGGACATTGAAAGGTACGTCAGGGCCAGCATGGAGGGCAACAGGAAGAGGCACCGCTGGTTGAACGAGACCCTCTCCAAAATCGAGGAGGAGTTCAATGACATGCCCTTCAACTGGGTCGAGGGTAGCGGAAAAATCGGAATAATCGTTGAAGGCGCGCCCTACAACTATGTGCGCGAGGTTCTTCCAAAGCTCAACGCGGACTTTAAGATTCTAAAGCTCTCAACACCGCATCCCCTCCCGAGGAAGCTCGTCATTGACTTCCTGAAAAGTGTGGACTACGCGATAGTGGTCGAGGACGGGGCACCTTTTCTCGAGGAGGAGGTCAAAATAGTTGCTTACGAGGCCGGCTTGAACGTCCCGATATACGGCAAGAGAACAGGCCACCTGCCGCTCGAGGGAGAGCTGACGCCGAGCCTCGTCAGGAACGCGCTCTTAAGGCTCCTCGGAGAGGAAGGCGAAACCTATGAGAAGCCGGAGGAAGTCAAGTATGCTGAAAGACTGGCCCCAAAAAGGCCCCCAGTCATGTGCCCAGGCTGTCCGCACAGGGGAAGCTATAGGGCAGCCCTGGATGCGCTCAGGGATTTAAAGCTCGGGCGCTACTCCGTTCCAATCCACGGTGACATAGGCTGTTACGCTTTATCGCTCCTCCCGCCGCTCGAGGCGATATGGACGGAATACGTAATGGGCGCGAGCATAAGCCTTGCCAACGGTCAGAGCGTCGTCATGGACAAGAAGATAATAGCTACCATAGGAGATTCGACCTTCTTCCACAACGGGATCCAGCCGCTGATTGATGCCGTCTACAAGAACCTCAACGTCCTCGTCATGATACTCGACAACAGAACCACTGCCATGACCGGTCATCAGCCGCACCCTGGAACCGGTGGAAGTGAAACGGGAAGGAAGTTCAACGAGATTGACATAGAGGCGCTGGTTAAAGCACTCGGTGTCAAGTACGTTAAGACAGTTGACCCCTACGACCTCAAGCAGACGAGGGAAGCGATAAAGGAGGCCATGCAGGTGGAGGGGCCTGCAGTCATAATAGCCAGGCAGGAGTGCGTCATTCCCGTGATAAGGCGCGGTGAGATAGGCGAGAAGCCGATAGTCATCGAGGAGGAGTGTACCGGCTGTAAGGCGTGCATACTCCTGACCGGCTGTCCTGCTTTAGTCTACGACCCGGAAAAGAAGAAAGTCCACATAGACGAGCTTCTCTGCACCGGCTGCGGCGTCTGCAACCAGACGTGCCCCTTCGATGCCATAAAGTTCCCTAGCGAGCTGGAAAGAGACCAATACCGGCCGTAGCGTCAGTCTTTTCTTCTTTTCGCTTCCCCTTCACCGGAGATTAAAGCGCGAAGGAGCAGATTATAGACCCCTATCCCGGTGAAACCCAACATAGCTGCTGTGACTCTATCGAAGTGTTCGGTACTCCCAACTAGGAAAACCAAGAGAAACGCAACTATTAGGGTCTTTCTGAATATCCTCCTCCAGCTCTCGGGACGAGATATCCAGGACCCCCAATGTTCCTCGGATCAAAGTAGTCGTGAAAATAATTAAAAGAATTCAAGGCTCCTGATGCCGATGACGCTCAGCTCAAGGAGAATGATGAGGGTATATACCATTGTAACCTCAAACATCTCGATCATAAGGAAACCGATTAATGAGACTTTAAGGTCTATTCTTCCCACACTTCAAGCACCATGTACCTCCTCACGAGCGGGTTCGGATACAGCTCCCAGCCGATTCCTTCCGTTTCAGCCTCAATCTCGCCGAAGAGACCCCCCTCCCTTGGATCGAGGCTTTCTCCTCGGATCTTCCCGGGTCTTATCTCGACGCTCATATACCTCGGAAGGCCAACGATGACCTTTTCCTCTTCCCTGGCGCGATCAATAGCCCACTTAGCGGTGTATATCCCCGAGTATATCTCGGCTATCCTCACCGGAACGCTCGACTTGCCTATCGCTATTATCTCTATTCCCGTTTCCTCCCAGAACTTCTTTGCCAGGGGCTGGAGATCCTTCGCGAGATCCTTCCAGACCTCCTTCCCGCGGTCGGTTATTGTTAAAGCGTCTATCGTCGGTTCGTCGAGCTTCCTGACCTCTATCCCACCTATGGTAGAGTCGAGGTGGATCACTTCCGGCCTGACCTCCCTCGCGAGTTCGATCGCCAGGAGGGCCTCGTCCTTAATGGCCTGCCTTCCGCTCATGTCGTAGTTGAAGGGGTCCGCATATTTTACCCTGCTCAGCGTTGCAGTCCTGTAGGGTTTCTCAACCAGTACCGCGGCAGTCGCTATGAGTCCCATAGGTTCGTAGTTTTCATCCAAAAGTGCACCTCCAGTGTCGGCCGAAACAATCCTCATGGTAATCACCGTTAACGACCAATTACCGATATAGCATCCCGCCGTAACCGTAACGGTGATGGGCGTTGGAACGGAGCGTTTATGAAGCTTTGGGTAGGTACGTTGACGATCTGAGCGAGGCGGTTTTTGTGGGTATCGCGCGGGGAAGGGTGTTTCTGTGCGGAGAAGGGGAGGTCACACCCCGCGACCGACCACCGCTTCTGAACCTGTTCTGGGAGAACGGCAAACTCCACGTGAGCGGGTTCTGGATGGAGTGGGGGATCATGAGGGGGTTCTTCGTCGAGATGAGAGATTGCAGGATGGAGATCCGAGGATGGACGATACACCTCCGTTCATCCTCTGGAGAAAAGGCGATGAAAATCGAGCTCCATGGAAACAAGGGACTGGCCAGAACGCTCGCCGATGCGCTGGGAAGGTGCCTGTAGGGGGTCAGCCGCTGAAACTCATCACCCATCAGGACTCGGCAAACTCATCATCCCCCGGAGTTTCTCAAGCTCCCTCCTCAAAGCCATCGCGTTCTCGGGATTCCCTCTTTCGTATCGGGTGATGATCTCATAGATCTCCGGGTACCTGCTCCTCAGCATGTCGATGAGCTGATTCGTGGGAAGCAGGAGACCGGTATCGCGATAGATGAGGAGCGCCCCCAGGGTGCGAAGCGCGTCCAGGTACGATTCGTACGCCCTCTCCGGGAGTCCTTCTCCGAGGTAGCGATCGCCGAGCTCGATATAACGACGGGCCCTTTGAATTAGCTCATCCTCCATCCTCCCACCTGCAGGGTTTATAAGGGGGAAGTTAATAAACCTGTCGAGGGCCATGAGGGTGGAGCTGTTAGTCTGGGGAACGGTGGTTGCGGCCATACTGTACCTCGCCTGGGAGACCGTCAGACCCCTGGTAACTCCCATATTCTTCGGCGTTATCCTTGCCTACGCCTTCTATCCCGTGCACAGGCGACTCTCGGGGCGGATCGGTGAGAGGTGGTCCGCGGTCGTAATCTCGATCGGCATGGTGGGGATCGGCGGGATCGCCACCTTCGAGCTCGCGATGATCTCGGTTCAGGTCGCGTCCTCCCTTTACCGAAACGTCGTCCAGTTCTTCGACTGGCTCCTGGAACAGCCTCTCCCACCGGAGGTGCTCAACTTCCTCCAGCGCTTTCTCGATCAGCTCATCCCCAGGCTCTCGGAATACATATCCCGGAGTGCGTTCTCGCTCCCCATGTACATCCTCCAGGTCCTGATATTCCTTCTCGCCTTCTACTACACTCTGGCCTACTCACGGGAGATATATCTGCAGATTGTCCTCTCCCTCCCCGAGAAAAACCGTGAACTCGGAGAGGAGATACTGGCGAGCATCAACAAAACACTCGGCGCCCTCGTCAGGGCCTGGCTCGTTCTCAACGTCATTAAGGGACTGCTGATGACCCTGGGTTTCATCATCTTCCGTGTTTCCGATATCTACACCGCCATCGTGGCCGGCTTCCTGACCTTCATCTTCAGCTTCATTCCGCTCTTCGAGGGCTGGATGATATGGCTCATCGCGGCTGCCTATTTCGCCATGAACGGTTCATACCTGCACGCCATAGGCATAGCGCTCTACGGCTTCTTCCTGGTTTCTCCAATGCCCGACTACACGATAAGGCCTATGATGGTGGCGCGGGACACGGAGCTCGACGAGACGCTCGTGTTCATAGGAATGATCGGTGGGACGTGGGCAATGGGAGTTAAGGGCCTCATAATCGGCCCGATAGTCCTCAACCTGCTCCTCGTCCTGCTGAAGGAATGGAAGAAAAGGGTATCTAGAGAATCCTCACTCCAGCGGACTTCATCTCCTCAAGGGCACGCTCCTCGTCCTCAGGCGTAATTCCCTTCACCGCGTCGCTCAGGAGGTATGTCTCAAAGCCGTGCTTAACCGCGTCCAGGGCGGTGGCCTTCACGCAGTACTCGGTTGCCACGCCGCAGATGTAGACCCTCTTCACCCCGTTTTTCCTGAGGATTTCCTCCAAGTCAGTTCCCTCAAAGCCGGAGTAGGCCTCCTTATCGGGCTCGGTGGCCTTGGAGATTATCACCGCATCGGCCGGGAGCTCGACAACGAACTCCGCTCCCGGCGTGTTCTGGACGCAGTGAGCCGGCCAGGGGCCACCTCGCTCCTTGAAGCTGATGTGGTCCGGCGGATGCCAGTCGCGGGTCGCCACTATCAGTGCTCCTCTCTTCCTGAACTCCTCGATGTACTCGTTGCATCTGGGAATTATTTTGTCCCCGTCCGGAACAGGGAGTGCTCCCCCGGGCATGAAATCACGCTGCATGTCAACAACTATCAAAGCCTCCTCGGGCACGGTCATCACCAAATTCGAATTGGACGGGGGGTTAATAACCTTAAACCTCGAGCCGGTTCCGGAACCGGGACATATCAACACCCTTCTCAAGACCGAAGAGGTACGCCAGAATCCTCTCGTCCAGGTCACCGTAGCGCTCACGGAGGGCCTTTACGCCCTCGAGGACCTCAAGCTCCGTCCATCCCAGGGCCCGGGCTATGTGGGAGATCATCTCCCCCAGGAGTTTTTCATTCTTTCGCTCCTCCTCCAGGGCCTCCATCCTCACGACGAGCAGTCCGTCCCTTTCCTCGAGAAGCCCCTCTGCTATCCACTCCTCGATTGATCTCCTCGCCTCGGAGGGGGACATCCTCCCCAGCCTGAAGGAGAGGATCCCGACAAGCTCACTCCTCGTAAACTCCCCCGAGCCCTTAACCCGAACTGCCTCCTCAAGCGGGTGCATTGCCATCAAGCTTTTTTAACAGATCCCCTAAATAAAGGTGGTGGTTGGATGGAGGTCAGAACCCACGGACTGGCGAGCGAGAGACTCGTGGGCAGGCCCCTGAAAGTAGAACCAGGCTACGCGGAAGCCGAGCTTTTAACGACGGAGGAGATGGCCGTCGACGAACACGGCCTCGTCCACGGGGGTTTTACCTTCGGGTTGGCCGATTACGCGGCGATGCTCGCGGTTAACGAACCCACAGTAGTCCTGGGAAAAGCGGAGGTGCGGTTTTTAAAGCCGGTGAAGGCCGGCGACAGGCTGGTGGCAAGGGCACGGATTGTGGACGACCTTGGCAGGAAGAAGGTGGTGGAGGCCGAGGTCTTCAGGGACGGAGAACCGGTCTTTGAGGGCGTTTTCCACTGCTACGTCCCGGAGAGGCACGTACTCGAGCGGGATGGGTAGGGTGGGAAACTTGAAGGGAGAGAAAAACCGTAGAAAACCCCTCGGTGTGGACCGGAACGTCCTTCTCCTCGGGATGGTCAGCCTGCTCAACGACATGAGCAGCGAGATGATAGCCCCCGTGATACCCGGTTATCTCATTGACGTTCTCGGTGCCGGGAAACTTCTCGGCGGCTCCGTGATGGGCGCGATAGAGAGTCTGAGCTCGCTCTTCAAGGTTGTCTTCGGTTACGTCAGTGACCGCTTTAGAAATCGCAAGTCTTTCATCCTCCTCGGGTATGCCCTCTCCACCCTCTCCAGGGGTGCTCTGGCCTTCACCCGCCAGTGGTGGGACTTCCTGCTCCTGAGGGCCCTGGACCGGATGGGCAAGGGGATAAGAACCGCTCCCCGCGACGCGCTCATAGCCGAGTCAAGCGAGGGAGGAAAGACGGGCAGGTCCTTCGGATTTCACAGGATGATGGACACGCTGGGGGCCGTTGCAGGGCCGCTCCTCGCGATAGCGCTCATCGAAATCCTCAGGGGGCTCCCGGAGGAGACGATGTACCGTCGCGTTTTTCTCCTGGCGATGATCCCGGGTCTGCTCTCGCTCCTAGTGATAACCCTCTTCGTGAAGGACAGGGGAGGGGAAGTGAGGAAGAAGATCGAGAGCGTCTCAGCCCTTAAAGACAGGAGGCTCCAGCTCTTTCTCGTGGTGGTGGCGATCGGTGCTCTGGGAAGGTACAGCTACGCCTTCACACTGTGGAAGGCGGGGGAACTCGGCTACACCGTGGTTCAGGGCATAGCCTTTTATTTCATCTTCAACCTCGTCTACGCCCTCGCGTCCTACCCCATCGGGATTTACTCGGACGGTTTTGGGAAGAGAAGGCTGATGACCATCGGTTTTCTCATGGCATCGGCCTCTTCCCTTGCGTTCGCCTACGCCCGGGACTTCGGAACGCTCCTCCTAGCCTTCCTCCTGTATGGTTTCTATACGGCCATTGAGGACACGGTCCCCAGGGCTTACATGGCCGACCTGGCAGGAAAGCACGAGAGGGGAAAGGTAATAGGTGCCTACCACACGGTTTTCGGTGTCTTCGTTTTTCCCGCCTCGGTCATAGCGGGCTGGCTATGGCAGGTTCGCTCCCTCGAGGCGGCCTTCCTCTATTCCGCGGCGATGAACCTCTTGGCCTTTGTCATGATGATCCGATTGGGGCTTGAGGATTGAACATCGTCCAGGTTTTTTCCCGGAATTCGGGCCAAAATTGTCGGAAAGACTAAAAAGCAGCCCGAGTATGGAGAATGGTGGTGACGTGAGGATTCTCATCATAGGCACCGGCGGAACGATAGCGAGCACCAAAACGGAAAGGGGCTACAAGGCCGGCCTCGGAGTTGACGAACTCCTCGAGTTAGCGGGGATAGAGAAGAACGATGGCGTAAGCATCGACTCGTGGGACCTCATGAGACTGGACAGCACTCTAATACAGCCCGAGGACTGGATCACGATCGGGAAGGCCCTTTGGGAGTCGTTGGAGGAATACGACGGAATAGTGATAACCCACGGGACTGACACTTTAGCCTACACCTCCTCCGCCCTGAGCTTCATCGTGAGGAACCCGCCGGTTCCGGTCGTTCTTACCGGATCAATGCTCCCCATAACCGAACCCGGGAGCGACGCGCCAGGGAACCTCAGGACCGCCATAACCTTCGCCTCCAGGGGGATCCCGGGGATCTACGTTGCCTTCAGGAACAAGGTGATGCTCGGGACGAGGGTTTCAAAGGTCCACTCCCTGGGATTAAACGCTTTCCAGAGCATAAACTACCCCGATGTTGCCTACATTCGGGGGGATTCCCTCGTGGTAATGCACCGCCCCTGCCACGGTGGAGAGCCTCTCTTCGACCCGCTGATAGACCCGGACGTTGCCCACATCCGCCTGACCCCGGGCCTTTCACCAGAGGTCTTCCTGGCGGTGGCCGAAAGGACCCATGGGGTGGTACTCGAGGGCTACGGCGCGGGTGGAATACCCTACCGCGGGAGAAACCTCCTCAAGGCGGTTTCGAAGGTCGCCCCGGAGAAGCCCGTAGTGATGACGACCCAGGCCCTCTACGGCGGCGTTGATTTGACCCGCTACGAGGTCGGAAGGAGGGCGCTCGAGGCTGGAGTCATCCCCGCGGGAGACATGACGAAGGAAGCGACCCTCACGAAGCTCATGTACGCCCTCGGTCACACGCAAAAGGTTGAAGAAGTGAGGGAGATAATGGAAAAGAGCCTCGCCTGCGAGAGGTCACGCTGAGAGTTTTTCGAGCTCCTCGTTTCCGATAATGAGGGGTCTTTTTGACTCCATCACGTACTTCAGTTCCCACCTGACCTCTCCCCTGTTCATGAGCTCGGCGTAGCGTCTGGCTTTCCCCTCGGCCTCTTCCATGCTGGAGGCCTCAACGATCCTCCTGACGTACCAGGTTCTATCCCCGAACCGGAGCTTGAACTCGGCCAGGTACACGGACATCACCAAACAATCCTCTCCGGAAGGTTTAAAACCCTAATGGACGAGGGGAACCCATAGAAACAACGGTGATGAGTAATGAGGCCAGTGCGCTCCGTGTCCGTGATGGTAATCCTGCTCGTGGTATTCAGCGGGCTCGTTTCCGGCGGTAGCCTGCACCGGGATGTTAGGGTGGTTGGATACGCGGTGGGAAAAGAAATCCTCATAACCGGGACCATGGTGGAGGGCGATTCCATCTACCTGCTCATGGAGGCGCAAAACGAGGGGGGAGAAACAGCGCACCTGCTGGCTATGATAGACGATAGGCTGGATCTGACCCCGATGGCTTCGTACAGAGAGGTCGGTGGGAACCACTACATAACTCCAATCACCCTCGTCCGGTACGGTAACGGTTTCCTCATTGCGGGCACTCTCCATCCCGGGGACACCGAAAAGCCTGGAGGGGGTTTCTGGATCTCCTTTGTGGACGATAGACTGAACGTTGTCTGGACGAGGGCCTACCTGACAAAATACTCCAGCTCAGTTTTCAGGATAATCCCCGACAGTCGTACCGGAAAGATCCTCTTGGTGGGAGATGGCTGCTTCTACTCCGGTTCCGATGGGTTTCTGGCAGTTTTCGATCCGGAAAAGAAGGATATCGAGAGAATGATCGGGATAGGTGGAATCAACGCGGACGGCGTTTCCACCGTATTGCTGCCTGAAGACGGGACGTACCTCGTGGTCGGCAGCACGTGGAGTATGGGCGACTCCCAGGAGAAACTCTTCCTCCTCAGACTTGACAGGGAGTTCAGGGTTATCTCGTCAAGGGCATTCACTGTCTCAAAAAACGAAAAACCCGTCAAAAGACTTGAACTCAACGGCCTCCACGCGGTTCTGGAGGGGAATCGGGTCAACGTGAGCGGAACCTTTGTGGTGGAGGAATTCCACCCCACGAAGACGATCGTCGTAAACTCCGGGATCTGGCGGGCAGAATTTGACCGGGATCTGAAGCCCGTGGAGTATCGTTTTGAAACGACGACCCTCAACTCGAGTCCCATTGAACTTGGGAGTCCCGCCTGGATCTTCAGGAGAAGAGGAGATCTCATCCTTTCGAGCGTTAACCTGCGGTATCCGATGGTTATGGTTGGAAGGTTTGGAAGGGATTCCATCAGGGGAGAACTCATCGGCGTCCCCTATCCCGCGGGGGCCTACTACTACCTCACCTATCCCCTCACCGCGGTTTTCAGGAAAGAATCCCTAACGGTCCTCCTCCAGGCGAGAAGGTTCTCGGACAGAAATTTCCGCGTCTATTCCAATTCGATGGTTGCCGTTGACGTGCCCTATGAGAGACTAGACAATCTGAGCGTGCTGAAGGAGTACTATCTCTACGGGGGCAACGTTACCATCAAACTCCATCCCTGGAACGTCTCCCTTGATGATGCGAGTGACATCGTTCGGAGGGACCTATCCTACGGGATACGACTCGTTGATGTCAGACCGAAGTCCGTCAGTCTGAAACTGCTTCGCCGGAGCGCCTTTCCGAAGATAATCTACCTCAAAAAGCCCCGACCGGTAGGGGAGCTGAAGGTGTACCTAGGAAAGGGGTTTATTGATATAAATCCCCTGAGGATATACCTGGACGGAAGGGAGATTAGTCCTGACGAGTGGTACGTCCTCCCCGCGGGAAACCACACCCTAACCGTCAGGAGACCCGGTTTCATTCCCTACACGGAGAAAATTGAGGTTAAGCCCAACGCAGCTCATCACCGGAACCTGGAATACGTCGGGTTCCTCGATCTGAGCGTGGTTCCCGGGGACGCAAACCTCACGATAGGGGGAAGGTTTTACGATCTCAACAGCACCAACGGCTCCATCAGGATGATACTGTCTCCCTGCAGGTGCAACATAACGGTCCGGAGGAAGGGATACCTCCCCTACTCTGGAGAGGTCATTCTAATGCCCGGTCAGTACGTAACCAGAAAGATCGTACTCAAGCCCCGGCCGGGAAACCTCCTTGTTGAGAGCAGTCCACGGGCGATAATCTGGGTGAACGGATCCGCCTGGGGACTAACACCCGGAAACATAACCCTGCCACCCGGGGAGTACAGGATAACGCTCACGAGGGAGGGATACGCGAACTATTCCACCAGGATAAACCTGGACCCGGGAGACTCCCGGTGGCTGAACGTAACCCTCCAGCCGGTTCAGACGGTTTCGAACGAAACCACCGGTTATCAGAAAACTTCCACAGAAAGAACCCCGAAACCTGGGCGGAAAAAGGGGAAAAGCGTCTGCGGTCCGGCCATCATGGCGCTCCTGGCAACTTCTGTGGCGCTGCTCCGGAGGGACGGATCTTAGGGCTCGGCCGCAAGGTAAATCCCATCCCGTTCGAAGGCTTCGAAGACCTTTCCCCCATCCTTTGTTTTTAGCTCGACGAGAACCTTTGAGGGCGGTCTATCAACCTCCGCCTCAACCCGGTGGTTGCTCAGAGCCTGTATAAAGGCATCCCCAAGCCTCTCGAACTCAAAAACCAGCGCATCGTCCTCCCATCTATAGCCGCGGTAGGTAACGCCGCCCATTCTAAAGGTCACTTCAAGAACAACTTTCATTCTCATTCCTCCGCTGGAGGTTTCTCACGGGGGGTTAAAAAGGTTGGGGGTTATGCCCTCCTCAATTTTACGACCTGTTTGGCAAACTCCTCCAGAACCTCCTTCCTCATGCCCTCGAAGAACTTAATCGAGCCCGCGTAGCTGTGGCCGCCGCCCTCTATTCCGGCACTCGGAAGGGCCTCCTGGAGCTTTGGAATTATCTCGTTGAGGTCGAAGCCGTAGGCTGCCATGCCCTCGCTGGCCCTCACAACGGCGAAGTCCGGGCCGTAGGCGAGCGTTAAGATGGGCGCGTCCTCGCCGTACTTCTCCTTGAAGTGGTCGTGGATGAGTCCGCTCAACTTGCCCGGACTCGGATAGCTGAACTTCGGGGCGAACAGCTCTATGTCTATCGTGTTGAACCTTATGCCGTTGGGCAGGACTACGCTCTTGACGTGCGGTAGCGAGGCCCTCAAAGCCTTCTCCTGCTTCTCCCTGACCTCCGGGTAGACCGCGTTGATAAGCTCGCGGTGTCTCTGGAGGTTGCCCGTGAGGAGGAGTATCTCGTCGATGATGCCGTGCCCGTCCATGAACTTCCAGTAGAAGGCCTCGTGATCTATCACCTCGGCTATCTTCTTGAGGTCCTCCTCGGTCAGGCCCTTGGACTTCTTCGCTATCTCAAGGTACTGCTGGAACTCTGGAGCCTTGCTCCTGTCGCCGGTTCCGGCTATTGCAGGGAGGTGCTTGATTTTGTCCTCCACCTCGGGGTTTATGAAGCGCGCCACCTCGGTCGCGAGCATTCCAGCGGTGAGCTCGTAGTAGCCGCGCTTGACGTGGTGCGGGTTGACGTGCACATCTACGTAGTCGTCGACCTTAGCTTTATCCTCACTAATCCACTCCCTTGGATCGTGGTGGTCTATCACCACAATTGGAACGCCATAAGCTTTAATGCGCTTGTAGGCCGGGATGTCCTCGCTCGTCCCGCCGTTATCCACTATAACCACCAGAGGCAGCGGGTCTCCGTACTTCTCGTGATCCTCGACCATGAAGATTATGTCCTTGAGGACATCCTCAAGCTCGTAGAAGGGCGCCCTGCTCGGCCTCCTCTTGAAGAGCTTCCACCTGGCCTGGGGATCGGGGGAGATGCCCTCTATCAGGGGCACGATGGCGTACTCAAGGGCTAAACCGGAGGTGTAGCCATCCGCATCCGAGTGGTGCCTGAGGAGTATGGGCCTGCCCTCGTATATCGCGCGCCTTATCATGAATGCAGCCTTCATTATCTTCGGCTTCAGCTTCTCTAGGACCTCGCTCTCAACGAGGAAGCCAACATCTTTAGGCTGCGCCCTCCTGTCGAGCTCCTCCTCTATCCTCCTCTTAACCTCGGCAGCCTCCGGTCCCCAGAGCCTTGTCATGTCGCTTGCCTCGATCTGGATCTCGCCGGAGTGGAAGGCGACCTTGCCTATGACCTCAACGATGTCTCCCACCTGTATGTTGGGATAGGCCCTTACTCCAGGGGCCTCAAACGCGGCAACCCATGTGATCCCGGTTCCATCGGTTATCGTGAAGACCGTCGGACCGCCGGTGACCTGTATCTGCGTCACCTTACCGCGCAATCTGATCGTTTTGCCCGCCATGTCCTCGCTCAGATCCTTTATGAGGGTCACGGGGAGTTCCTTCTTCACCACGACCTCCTTGTAGTGTCTGAGGGCCGATTCTATGAGGTCTATCTCGCGCTTGTCCGGCCTCACGTCGAGAACCTGAACGAGTATCTCATCCCCCGGCCTGTACTCCCTTCCTCCCAGGAGGTCCTTCCGCTTTATCAGACCGGTAACGTGCGGGTTGAGCCTGACGAAAACTCCAAAGCGCTCCACCCTATCGATTGTACCCTTGTAGATGCTCCCTATCTCAACGTCCTCGTAGTCGCAGGTCTTGTCGAGAACGTAGACGACCTTGTACTTCCTGAGGCAGTCCGGGCAGACCCACGTCGTTTCCATACCCGGTTCCCAGGGTTCCTTGATGCGGCCGCAGATGTCACAGGCCAGGACGCGACCGGTCCCAGCGCAGGTCGGACAGGTGTCGTAAACCGGAACGGTCCCCCTGCCGTGACACTCAGGACAGGGGATTTCATCGACCTCGTCCTCAACGCCCAGGTGATCCAGGTTTCGGTAGCCCTTCAGCTTGTCCCCTACCTTGAAATCAGCGGGAACGTAGCCCCAGCCCTCGCAGACGGGGCACTCCTTCTCCCCCACCTTAACCTTCCCGGTTCCGTGGCACTCGGGACAGTCCTTGACGACCATGAGCATCACCCCAGAATCCTCTCACCGGAGAACCCTTAAGCCCGGAACAACTTATAACCTTTTGTCCCCCCAAAGAAGGCCCAGAAGACGGCCATCGACAGGGCATAGAGCAGGGCCGTTATCAGGAAGGGCCACGTTAGCGAGACGTCGAAGAGTCTTCCCCCAAGGTACTGGCCGAGGCCAAAGGTGGCCGTCCAGGAGAGGCTGTTGAGGGCCATCGCCGTCGAACGCTCCTCCTTCTCAAAGAAGCCCATCATGAAGGAGTTCCATATCGGGTTCACGATGTTCATCAGTATCGTCCTCACCGTGTAAATCAGAGCCGCGATGTAGAAGGTAGGCGAGAAGGGCATAGCCGCTATGAGCAGGCTCGCGCTCCCGTTGAAGGACACTATCGTCTTAACGCTTCCCAACCTGTCCGCTATGGCTGGAAGGAGGAAGGTTCCGAGGCCCATTATGAACTGCTGAACCGCGAAGAGCCAGCCTATGCTTTCGAGGCTCGTGCCAAAGCGCTGATTGAACCAGAGGCCGACGTAGGGGATGGCAATTCCAGCGCCAAGGCCGATGAGAACACTCGGAAGGGCGAAGCGGCCTATCCTCACGATGAGTCCGCGGTCGATTCTCGGGAACTTCTCCGAGTCGGCAAGCACTGACTTAACCAGGGCCACCAGGAGGAGCCTCACCGGGATTATCAAGAGGACGAGGGCGAAAACCTCGCGGTAGGTCAGATACCGGGGGAGAAAGCCCGCAAGGACCAATCCCACGGCGGAACCGATTGTCCCAACAGCAGAGGAGAGGCTGAAGAGGTAGTGTCTCCTATCATCGCTCACCTCCCCGCTGAGGAGGGCCATAAAAGAGGGTCCCTCGAAGGCCATCCCTATTCCGAGAAGGACGCCGCCGAGGGCGAGAAAGACCAGCTGGGGGTATAGAACCTGGATGAGCCTGCCGAGGAAGATGAGGGAAACGCCGAGGAGGACAGCCCGTTTATAGCCGAGCCTGGCCCCCAGCGGGCCTGAGAAGAGCAGAACCGAGGCCTGGGCAAGCGTTGAGAGCGAGAAGACGGTTCCAATGCCGGAGTAGCTGTAGCCCAGGGATTTGAGGTAGAAGGGGAAGATGAACCAGGCTATGTTGCCCCCGAGCCAGGAGACGAAGGAATAGGCAACGAGAAGCCATGCGTCCCTGCCGAAGCCCCGATAGTTCTGCAGCGACATGAACGTTTAGATGTCCATCGAGTATATAAGGTTAACCGAAAAGCTTATCAAATCCACAGAAAACCTACGGCGAATCCAATAAGGGGTTCAATAAGAGGCTAAAAACCAAAGGGGATAAAATAAGCCTCACAGACTCTTCATGAACTCGTCAACTGCTTTCCTCGTCTCGGAGTAGGTTTTTCCTGCCAGTATAATGACCTTGTACCTGGGATTCGATGGGTTGTCGAGAATCTTGACGACGTAGCCCCTGCTCATTACCTCCTTCTTGATGTTCTCCACCGTCTTCTCCCCGTATACCTTTTCGAGTAGGTCCCAGGCCCTGTTGCTGATCCATCCTCCTACGATGATGACGTTCCTGTTGGCCGGAATGGATTTGAGGGCGGTATCGTTGATTATGAAAGAGTAGACGTCGTCGGTGGCCTGAACCCTTGGGGCCGTTATCGAAACGACCTTTGATATCATCACTGTGCGGACAAACCTGTATGCTTTCACACCCGTGATCTTCCCGTCCTTGTTCCTGATGAAGAGGGGCTCAAGGGCCAGTCCCCAGTCCGTTGGAAGCTCCAGTCTCTTGCCTGCCCCAACGAACACCCTGTGGAAGCCGGCACTGGTGTTGACGTGGAGGTAGAGGATGAAAAGGTTCTCCGCGGGGTCAATGTCCCACACCCACTGGCCCCTGTAAACCTCGCCGTCCTGGTACTGTCTGACCTTCTCGTAATACCAGTAATCGTATATCACAGAACGGGTTCCTCCGATGCCCACGAAAAAGTCCTTGGGGGTGAATACGAAGAGGTTCTTGACTCCCGTCTCAAGGAGCTCCCGTATCCTGGTCTCGGGGTAGCTGTCAAAGGGCTCAAAGTCCTCGTTACCCCTGGAGTCAACGTACATAATATAGTAACGCCCTTCCTCCATCAGCTTCTGTCTTAGCTCGCCGCTCGGGTAGTGGATGTCAACGAGCATCTCCCTCTGGTTTAGGTTGATGTCCTGGAACTCGATGGCCCAGTCCCCGACGGTGAGCGTGTCCCCGATCGCGCCCGAGGCGTCCTTAACCTCGGTGTAGGAGTAGAAGTACATCGTATCCTTCCCGTCAACGATGGTTGAAACCACCTTGTAGTCACCGCCGATGTCCAGGGGGGTGGTGTTTTCGTTGAAGATTATCTCAACGCTCCTGTCCAGGAACTCAGCGGCCCTCTTGGTCGAGTTGAAGTAAACGCGAGAGAAGTTGACCTGGATGACGATGGCCCTTCCAACTGGCTCATCGCTGACGTTTATCCCCACGTCAGGCATGTCCCTCCTGTTGAGCCTGTAGGTCTGGTTCTCGTCCGCTACTGGAACGCTGTGGTACTCCACGGGGACCGAGACCTTCGAGGTGTAGGTGCCGGTTGTGATTCCCTGAAGAACCAGGAAGGCACCGAGCCTGGAACCGGTTATAGCGTCCTCCCCGATGTGGAGGGGGGTGCCATTAACTATCTTTGTCGTGGGAAGAACTATGATGGTGTTGGCCGAGTTGATAGGGGGAAGGGCTGCTCCATAGGGGGCCAGTAGAAGTCCTGTCAGGAAGAAACCCAGTACCAGCGCCAGAACCTTTCTCATCGTTAATCACCGCTTTAGAATTGGACCGAAACTTTATAACTTTTCCCGGGAAGGGTGGGACGCGATGATGAGTGAATCCAATGCTGACGGGATGATGAACCCCGAACCTGAGCGCGAAGAAGAGATGATGTTACTTCAACCCAGTAAAGAACAAGAAAAAACACTCGTCCAGTTAGCCGATACCGGAGCCAAAATCTGGAATCGAGTGAAGTATCTAAGACGACAAGAATTTTTTGAAGACAAACCAATAGACTTCAACAAGACTGAAAAGATAGTTTACAGGGAATTCAAAAAGGAAATCGGCTCGGCAACCGTTCAACAAATAGCCAGAAAGAACGCCGAAGCCTGGCGATCATTCTTCTCCCTCTTAAGGAGTAAGCGGAATGGTGAAATGCCAGAATGGCTCAAACCAAAACCACCACACTATCTCAAAAAAGACGGGATGAGAAAACCATTAATCGTCCTCAGAAACGACCAGTACAAGATTGAGGGGAATACGCTCATTCTAAAAGGCCGTGGCAAGTTCAAACGCTTGGAAATCCAGTTTAAAGGCAGAATACACTTGACGGGGAAGCAGGGGAGGTTAGAAATCACTTATGACCCCATTAAGCGGAAATGGTATGGTCACGTTAGCTTCACGGTGAATGAGAAACTAATCAAGGGCGAGTGGGTGAGCGTTCCAAAACAACTCTTGGAAAACCTTTCAGCCGGGATAGACTTGGGAGTAAACAACCCAATGGCTATCTATGTCGGGAATGAAGAAAGCCTCCTCGTGAACGGGAGACCGTTAAAAGCCATTGCCTTTTACTGGCGGAAGAGGATTGCGGAGTACCAGTCCAAACTCAACAAGAGTGGTGTTAAAACGAGTAGGAAACTCAGAAAACTGCACGAGAAGGCTAAACTACAAGCGAGACACTACATTAACACGGCGGTAAGACAAACCCTCGAAAGACTGTATCACCTGGGAGTTTCGAGAATTGTAGTCGGCTATCCCGAGGGCATCAGTAGGAATTCCGATAGGGGAGCGAGGCAGAATTTCATTCTTTCCCACGTTTGGAGGTTTAATTACATTATTAAACGTCTCAAGGAAGTTGCTGAAGAGTATGGTATCCTCGTTGAAGTCGTTGACGAGGCTTTCACGTCTAAAACCTGCCCTGTCTGCGGGAAGCCTCACTATGGGGCTCGCTTCGTTCGTGGGTTATTTAAGTGTCCCGCAACGGGGATTATCTTCAATGCGGATTTAGTTGGTGCTTTTAATATTTTAAAGAAGGCCGTAAAAACCATAACCCCGAGTCTGAGCGGTCTTTACGCTCAGAGGAGGGGTAACGGGGGGGAAGGCCCTCCCTGAGGGGCTGAAAGCCCACTTTGATTTGGGCTTTAGTGAAGCATTCGTTGGAACCCTCGCCGTTCACGGCGGGGAGGAGGTCAGATCTACGGCATAAACAACGTTGCGGACTTCACTCCCCTCCAGTACGTGAACGCTATGGTCATAACGAGCACCTTCGCGGTAATAGGGGCGATAGCTGTGGACATGGTGAGATGAATGGAGCTGGTAACCGGCCGGAGATGGGAGGCCTTCGCTAAGGAGGGAGCCCTTCTTTTCCCGGAGTATGGCAAGAACCGCGATGAGCTGCTGGGGCTAGCGGAGTCCCTGGAGGGAAAGGAGACGGTCGTAACTTCAAGCCTCGAGCTGATTGATTTAATCGCCCGGAGATTCCGAAAAGGCGAGGAGAACACCCTGGTTTATTCCGACACCGGAAAGACCCTAACTCTCAAGGAAGTCTATGAGCTGAGGAAGTACCTCGACTTCGACGTCAGAGGTGGGTTTTCTCAGGAGGAGGCGAGAACATCGGTGCTCTTCGTGGAGGGGAAAACCGACGCGAAGTTCTTCAAAGCGGTTTTCAAAAAGCTCTTCGAGTTCAAGGAGAGCAGAAAAGCCCCTGGGAGTTTAAGGTTCATAGAGAGCGTTTTTGAGCGCGACAACTTCGACCTCCTAAAGAGAGAAAGTGACGGCCACTACTTGGCTGTTATCCCAAGCGAGGGGAACTCAGGGGTTATTAGAAACCTCGGAAACTTCCTTAAGGCTATGGACGTCTTTGGATTCGCAGTTGAAAGGCTCGGTGTTGCCGTTGATGTTGACGAGAGCAGGGAAAATGCCCTCGCCTCGATAACCGGAAAGCTCTCCGGATTCCGGCACGAGAAAACGAAGTTCGGCTACCGCGTCGGTGAAACGGAGGTGGTCCCTCTCATAATCGGCCTGCCCTTCAAGGACGAGCTCATAGACTGGAAGAAGCCGACAGTTGAGGATTTGATGCTCCATCTCATAGCGAGGGGAGGCCTCCTTGATAAGATAAAGCCCGGTCTCAAAGCCCTCAACGAGAGCCTTGGAAGAAAGCTCAAGCCGAAGGAGGTTATGTATTTAGCTCTCTCAGCCTATGGGCACTGGGGAAATCTTGAGGGGTTCTACGAGCTCTTCGTCATGCGCTCTAGGTTTAGAAACCTTAAGGCCGTTCTGCGGGAGGCAAAGCTTATGGAATCCCTCCAGCACCTCGCGGGGTGGGAGAGGTGAGGGTGAAGCTGGTTTCATTTGACGTCTGGAACACGCTCCTCGACATAGGGGTCATGCTCTCCTTCCTCTCAAAGGGCCTTGGGGAGGTAACCGGAATAGAGGAAGAAGAAACGGCAGGGGGAGTTTCCCTCGCACGGGAGAGAATAAAAGGGATGCGCTCCAAGGGGACAGGAAATCCGGAAAGGGCCCTGGAGGAGAGCCAGGAACTTCTGGCGGAGCTCCTTGGAATAAACGTTGAGCTCGTTAAGAGAGCCACCGCGAGGGCAGTTCTACGGGTCGGGGACGAGATAGTCCTGCCGGGAGCGAAGGAGGCTTTGGAAGGCGTTAAGCGGAAAGACTTAAAGGTCACCGTCACGGGCAACGTGATGTTCTGGCCGGGTTCTTACACGAGGCTTCTGCTTGAAAGGTTTGGCCTTATGGACCACATCGACAAGACCTTCTTCGCGGACGAGGTTAAAGCGTTCAAGCCCATGAGGGAGATGTTCGAGAAGCCTCTGAAGGCCTTCAACGTGAGACCTGAGGAGGCCATACACATTGGCGATACCTACGCGGAGGACTTTGAAGGCGCTTTAAAGGCCGGCCTCTGGGCGGTCTGGATAAACCCAAAAGCGGAAGGTGTTAGGAGAATCCACGAGCGGGGCTTTGAGGTGCCGAGTGTCGGGGGGATTCTGGAAGTGCTTGAGGAAATAGAAAAAAGCTAGCGAATGAGCTTGGCGTTCACTTCTTCCCCATTTTAAGCCACGCGCCAAGCCCCACCTGTCTCGTCTTCTGATACTTCAAATCCTCCTTCTTGTAGCCGAAGGCCTTGAGGATTCTCTCCACTGCCGGCAGAACCTGGTTCTCGATGTAATACTCGGCATCATAGCGGTGCTTCGTTGGGTCGAACTCATTGAAGGGAATGGATCTATCCCCTATCCTGCCGGAGCCTTTCAGGACGATGTAGCTGATAACCGTCCCCGGACGGATTTTGACCCCCTTCGCGGCTAGCCTTTTGGCGACTGCCACGTGGGGACCGGTGGCTTTGTAGTCCCTCAGATCGCGGGTTATCTGCTCGTATATAACCAGTTTTTCGGGCGGAACCTCATACTTGCTCAGCTCTTCCGTTACTTCTTTTACTATCCTCACAGCTTTTTCAACATCACCGTGCTTGAGTATGGCCTCCAGAACTCTTGCCTGGGTTTCCTTGGCTATCTGGCTCCAGTCCCTCCTGACGATTTCAAGGCCCCTTGTGATTATCTTGCCCTCCTCATCTATCAGGGCGTACTTCTTCTTCGTCACGAAAAAGCCTCTAATGTAGAATCCCTCATATTCGAGTTCGAGCAGACCGGGCAGTTTGGAGTTGATGTACTTGAGGAACTCCATCGCCTTCTTTTTGACCGTTTCGGCATCTGCCCCTGGAATCGTTGCAAAAAAGCCATCGGTGTTGTGAACGAGTATCCCGTTGGCGAAGAATCTGTGGGTCCCCTCAACCTCGATGTCATAAACGTAGCCGTCATAGTGTATTTCTTCAATCCTCGATGGATTCCTGAGCCTGACTTCCTGCAAATCGCGGGATGTAATGGTTATCAGTTTCATGTCTGGAGTTTTGAGGATATCAACGGGTTTTATCCCCAAGTATTCTCCATTTAGGTAGCCAATGAGCGAGTGATCCTCCGTAACATCCAGATACCAACTGTTGGTCAGCCAGACGCGGTAAATTTTTTTGTCGGTCCTGTGCCTCATGATGTACGGAACCCTCTTCCACACGAGCCTGCCTCGGTTGTCCAGCGTCAGCGCCTCGACGCCTTCAAGGGTACAGTACTCCTTTTCACCAATCCTGTAATCAACGCGCTGGAAGAGTTTTTCGATTGGAAGGAACTCAACTTTACCGTTTCTCCTGATGATGACCTCAGTATTACCGGTGACGCTGTCGGCATACAATACTTTAAAGCCAAATTTCTCCTCTATTTCTCTTATCGTGGTCTCTATGTACTCCCTGCCCCAGGCAGTAACGCTCTCGGCGCACTCCCTGCAATACCAGCGAGCCTTTGCGTAGCCGTAGTAGCCGTAGAAGCTATTTGCAAGGATTTTAATGGCCCGCTGCCTGTAATCAAGGAGCTTCTTCTCAACGGGGTCTATAGTTGCCTTCATCTTCCTCTTTATCTTCTGCCTCTCCTCCAGAAGGTCCCCGAGAAGGCTTGGAATGAATCCCGGAAAGTCCTTGCAGAACTTATGGCCCACCTGCGGTGCCACGTCGTATTCCTTACAGCCTTCCCTGTTGAGGGTGTCGGGCGAAACGTTGTGGGTGATTATTA
>Ga0256831_1000093_pt1 | contig 44942 bp, 27 predicted proteins | sample 132544metaG_FD_189087 | JGI IMG/M metagenome (GOLD analysis project Ga0256831, IMG submission 189087) | Hydrothermal vent microbial communities from Lau Basin, Pacific Ocean - 132-544 | ecosystem: Environmental > Aquatic > Marine > Hydrothermal vents | place: Pacific Ocean: Lau Basin | collected...
TAAGAAGACCTTTAAAAAATATAGTAAAAATATAACAAAAGAAAGGCCGCTGTAAATTTTACAGCGGCCTTTCCCTTAACCAAAATAACTCAACTATGAAAAAAATCTCACATTTATTACCATACAAAACTTGTGCCAAACTAATTTGTTTTGCTTCAAACTGATAAAAAAATGATTTTTAACGCTTTATTTTACAATTATTTAACATTTTTTTAACATTAGTGCTTTGACTTTATCAAAACAGTCATTGTTTTACCGATAAAGAAATGTTTATAAGTTTTGAAAGAATGAATCATTTCACGGTTAAAAAAATGTAATTTTGCTTTTTAAGTAATTATTTTTTTGTTTTGACAAAATACCATCTAATTGCTTGATAATCAAATATTTAACTTTTTATGACAAATGATGCAAAATAAAAATTACTTGCAAGAACTCAATGAAGCCCAACGAGCACCGGTTGTGCATAAAGACGGTCCTTTAATGGTGATAGCCGGAGCAGGTTCCGGCAAAACACGTGTCTTAACTTATCGTATTGCCTATTTAATGGAGCAAGGGGTAGACCCTTTTAATATATTATCTCTGACTTTTACCAATAAAGCAGCGCGTGAAATGAAAGAACGTATTGCTGGTATTGTCGGGCAAAGTGAGGCCAAAAATATATGGATGGGAACTTTCCATTCCATCTTTGCAAGAATTTTAAGAGCAGAGGCTGATAAATTAGGGTATCCAAGGGATTTTACCATTTATGATTCGGCCGATAGTTTGCAATTGATTAAACAGGTTATCAAAGATTTGAATTTAGATTCGGATATCTATAAACCCAAACAGATACAGAGCCGTATATCAAATTTTAAAAATAATTTAATTACCGTCCGGGCTTATTTTAACAATCCGGAATTAATGGAAGCTGATTATTATGCAAAGCGCCCCGAAATGGGTAATATTTACCAACGTTATGTTGACCGTTGTTTTAGAGCCGGTGCTATGGATTTTGACGATTTGTTACTCAAAACAAACGAACTTTTGACTCGTTTTCCGGAAGTTTTGGCCAAATATCAGCAACGTTTTCAGTATATTTTAGTCGATGAGTATCAAGATACCAACCATTCTCAGTATTTAATAGTTAAAGCTTTGTCAAATCGTCACCACAATTTGTGTGTGGTTGGTGATGATGCACAAAGCATTTACAGTTTCAGGGGGGCAAATATTCAAAATATCTTCAATTTTCAACGCGATTACCCTGAAGCAGAAGTTTATAAGTTGGAACAAAACTACCGTTCGACCAAAAATATAGTAGGTGCAGCCAATTCATTAATCGAAAAAAACAAAGAACGTTTGCCTAAAGTTGTATGGACAGCTAACGAAGAAGGCGATAAAATTAAAGTAATTCGTACCTATACCGATACGGACGAAGGGCGTTTTGTGGCTTCAGATATATTTGAACACCAAATGCGTTTACAATTGCAACCCCAAGATTTTGCTATTTTATACCGGACCAATTCACAGTCGCGTGCCATGGAAGATGCCTTGCGAAAAAAGGGAATCCCTTTCCGGATTTATGGCGGTTTGTCTTTTTACCAACGTAAAGAAATTAAAGATATTTTGGCTTATTTACGTTTGGTTGTCAATCCTAAAGACGACGAAGCGCTAAGGCGTGTCATCAATTTTCCGGCAAGAGGTATTGGCAATACGACCATGGATAAATTATTACTGGCAGCTAATAAATATAAGGTGTCATTATTTGATATTGTGGATAACATTGATAAAATTGATGTAAATATAAACAAAGGAACCAAACGTAAACTACTTGATTTTGCACTGAAAATAAAAAGTTTTCAAGCCTTAGCTGCAGAAAAAGATGCGTTTGAATTGACGGATTACATTATCAAAAACACCGGTTTGTTACAAGAATATAGAAAAGATATCACCCCGGAAGGTTTAAGCCGGGTCGAAAATATTCAAGAGTTGATGAATGCGATTCAAGATTTTATCGATGCACAAAAAGAAGAACCGGATGCCGATATCAGCTTGACTTCTTATTTGCAAGATGTCGCTTTATTTACTGATTTGGATAAAAAGGATGATGATCCTAATAAAGTGACCCTTATGACGGTGCATATGGCCAAAGGTTTGGAATTCCCATACATATATATTGTAGGTATGGAAGAAGATCTTTTTCCATCCGGTATGTCTGTCAATACCAGAGCTGAGCTTGAAGAAGAACGCCGTTTATTTTATGTGGCATTGACTAGAGCTGAAAAGAAGGCAACGATTAGTTTTGCCGAATCCCGTTATCGCTGGGGTAAATTAAATTATACCGAACCAAGCCGTTTTATTTCAGAAATAGACAAAAAATATTTAGAGTTTAATTATAAGCCCGGAGACTTATCAGGCAATCCGTTTTTAGACACAGATATTTTTGAAACAAGTGCTAAGCCCGTAAGAAAAAAATCGGCTTCCAAACCGGCATATGCTTCTAAGAAACAAGCGCCAAAGCAAAACCCGAATCCAATCCCAAAAAAACTTAAAAAAATTGAAGATTTAGGTGCGGGAAGTGGACAAGAAAATATATTGGTGAAAGTAGGTGATAGGGTAGAGCATGGGCGTTTTGGCCAAGGGGTGGTTATTCAAATTGAAGGCCAAGGCTCTAACAAAAAAGCCTTGATAAAATTTGATCAATCCGGTGAAAAAAAATTGTTGCTTAAATTTGCTAAACTTAAACTATTATAGTAGTGAAAATTTTAACATCAAACTTTAACATTTCATTTATAAAAGCATTTATTATTATATTAATTTTGTGTAAAATTAGAACTTAATAAACTTAGGATAACTTTTATAATGACGGCAGAAATAATAAATATTGGCGATGAAATTTTAATTGGCCAAATAAACAATACCAATTCACAATGGCTGGCACAGCAATTACAACAATTAGGGATTGAAACGCAAAAAATAAAGGTTATTGGCGATACGCCTACAGCTATCGGGAAAGCTCTAAAGGAAGCTCAAGCTGATGTTGTGGTCGTCACTGGTGGTTTAGGACCAACCAAAGATGATTTGACCAAAGAAACCATTACCCGTTTCTTTAAGGATCGACTGATTTTTCATCCTGAAGTTGAGCAACATATCAAAGAAATGTTTGCCAAAATGAATTATCCCTATACAGATAATAATAAAGGGCAAGCTTTTTTACCATCTCAAGCACAAATTTTATGGAATAATTACGGTACTGCCCCCGGAATGTGGCTGGAAAAGGACAGCCGGATTTATATCTTTTTGCCGGGCGTGCCATTTGAGATGAAACAAATTTTTACAAACGAGGTAATTCCGCGTTTAAAAGAGCGTTTTAAATTGCCTAATTTATATCATAAAACAGTGACTGTTTTTGGTATTGGCGAAAGTTTATTAGCAGATCGGATTAAAAAGTGGGAAGAAGAATTGCCTGATAATATCAAATTGGCTTATTTGCCGCATCCGGGACGTATTCGTTTAAGGCTTTCGTCAAAAGGCAATAATCTTGATGCCTTAAAAAAGCAAATACAAGAACAGATAGAAAAATTAAAAGCGATTATTCCGGATCTTACTCTCTCAGAAGCGGTAGAAGATTTATCTTTGGCAGTACATCAAAAGTTGACGGAATCCGGTCATGCTATTGCCTTTGCCGAGAGTTGTACCGGAGGCTTGGTGGTAAGTGGTTTAGCACAAATACCGGGAGCGTCCAAATTTTTAATGGGCGGAATAGTCGCTTACAATACAAAAATCAAAATTAAAGTATTAGGTGTTTCGCCTGATTTAATTGACCGTTATAGCGTGGTTCACGAAGCGGTAGCCAAGGCTATGGCGCAATCTGTGCAAAAATTAATGCAAGCTGATATAGGTGTCGCCACTACTGGCAATGCCGGACCTACTAAAGGCGATAGTGATGCCGAAGTAGGTACTTGTATTATAGCTATAGCTTATAAAGAGCAAATTAAAGCTTTTCGTTACCAATTTGGTCAACCGCGTGAAAAAGCAGTGAAAAGAACCGTTTCAAAAGCTTATGAGCTCATTTTAAATACATTAGAACCAAAATAAATTTATAAATAAATTAGGTTCTAAACGTAAAAAATTATATTTTTGTTAGATTGACAGCATGAAATTATATTTTTTTTAAGTTTTTTAATAAAAAAGCTGTTAACCGTATTCTAGGGTACAAAAAAACGATTTGCATGAAACAACATTATTTTATTTTTTTATTGGTAACCTCATTATTTGCAAAAACGTTTGCATCCGGATTACCGCCTACACCAACCAATGATACCGGTACTACACCGGCAGGAACAACTTTAAATGTCCCTGCTCCCGGTGTTCTTGGTAATGATTCAGATCCTGAAAATGACAGTTTAACTGTGATTGGTTTTAGTATAAATGGCTCCTCATATGCCCAAGGTACGCCGGTTAATATTCCTGGGGTTGGTTCTTTTATTTTACGTGCAGATGGTAGTTATACCTTTACACCGGTAAGTGGTTTTACGGGAACAGTACCGACCATTACTTACACGGTGAGTGATGGCACTTCCTCCGTTACAGCAACCTTAACCATTACCGTTGGGAATATTAATAATAATCCACCTGATGCACAAGATGATTACGCAACTGCCTTTGAAAATACACCACTTAACAAAAATGCGGCCAATGGTATATTATCAAATGACTCTGACCCTGATGGCGATCCTATTCAAGTAGTGACGTTTGTAGTCAACGGCAATACTTATAATGCCGGGGATACCGTTCACCTTGCCGAAGGCGATTTAACAATTAATGCCGATGGTAGTTATACGTTTATCCCTGCGAATGGTTATACAGGTAATGTTCCGACAGTTACTTACACGGTTTCCGATGGTCAAGATACCGATACGGCGCAACTTTTTATTACCGTTCGAGCCAACAGCGCACCAAATGCCAATGATGATGCTTATACAACGCTTATAAATAACACTCTTACTGTCAATGCTGCCAATGGTTTGTTATCTAACGATTCTGACCCCGATGGCGATCCAATCAGTATAGTTTCTGTTTCTGTGGGAGGAAATACCTATTCTCCGGGGCAAACAATTGCTTTGCCTGAAGGAAATTTAACCATCAATGCCGATGGTAGTTTTACATTCGTACCCACTAATGGTTATACCGGAACTGTGCCAACAGTAACTTATACTGTTTCTGATACAGCAGAGACAGATTCTGCCGATTTGGTCATTACGGTTAGAGATAATGATCCACCAACCCTGCAAGATGATACCGCTGTAACCCCTCAAGGAACGACGCTTAATTCGGGTGTGCCGGGAGTGTTAGGTAATGATTCTGACCCGGATGGTGATGCGTTAGTGGTAACTTCTTTTAATGTTAATGGTAATAATTATGCAGCCGGAACGACTGTTCATTTGTCTGAAGGCGATTTAACTTTAAATGCCGATGGTAGTTATACTTTTGTCCCTGCTTCAGGTTATGTTGGTTTAGTTCCTACAGTTACCTATACAGCCAGTGACGGCTATACCACCGGTACAGCGCATTTAGACATCACGGTTGATTATGTCAACGTTGACCCCGAAATTTATGTCACCAGTTGTAATCAAGGTTATACGGCTTCCGGTTATTACAAGATTTATTACGATGTTTATGTATTTAACCGTAGTTATGCCTATGGTGCCAAAAACTTACAAATTAAAAATGATTTAGAAGCTGTTTTCGGCAATGGTTGCATTGCCAATATTGACAGATTATGGTTGGATTCAGGCAATACATTACCCGGAAGTACAGATCCGGCTATGTATAATGCCAGCTCTTGGGATACTAATGAATATGATGAAACTGATCCAACGCCGGGGCGTCAAGGTATTTTTAATGCTGCAGCTGTAGCCAATAATATTTTATATCCACGACAATATCTTACGTTTGGGGTGTGCTTACTTATTGACCCTAATTGTGCCGGTGGTGCCGGCGTGGGTTCAGGCAATGGGGTCACATTTGATAATGTATTCAAATTACAAGCTGAACTCAATAATATTCCCCATTCTTCAACGGGACATTTGTCTATAAGTGATTTTCATACTTCACAAACTACCGTGGCAGGAGGTATCCATGTACCGGTTGATACACCTCCAATTAATCCCGATGGGACTTATGATTTTGATTTGGTTGTAACCATTGCTAACGACGGTTCAGCCACGGCCAATAATGTGCAATTTTTTATGCCGTTATACGAATTTACGGCCAATGGCATTCCAATCAATTCACAAGTCATTACCCAAACAGGTGGACCGGGTTTGGCGGTTAATGCTTCTTATGATGGAGGTGACACGACGGGGACCAACACCGGTATTCTAGCTGCCAATCAAAGTTTACCAGCCGGTTCTACCGCAACATTTAACATACATTATAATGTTGGCCCAACATCATTTAATGGTTATTTGGGTTTTCATGCCCCAAATCCGAGTATGACACAAGGTAATGCTGACGTGATGCTGCCCGGTGGGGGTGGATTAGAAAATCCCGGACAACAATCATACGTGATTTGGTCTGATGTCTTGGGCAATCATTTAGATCGTTATTATGTATTAAATAATATTACCGATGTTCCTTCGTCAGAATGGCAATGTACTTGTGATACCAATGGGATTACTTTAAATTATCATATTCAATTGGCCGTTAACAAAAAAATTGTCAGTGATGTACCGTCAGCAAGTAATTTACGCGGGAATCGCGATATTACTTTTGAAATTACCGCCTCTAATAAAAGTACCTCTAATGTCCAATTGGAAAATCCGGTCTTACGTGATGATTTAACAAGAATTTGCGGGGCCAGTCATATTATAAATGTGAGTACACCGGTTATAACGGCTTCCACTGCCACAGCAACTCCCAATATTAATACAGCCTATGACGGGGTAGGCGATACTCATATTTTCGATGATGCTTCAGGTATTTTAAAACCCGGTGAGAGTGTGACGGTTCAATTTACCGTTGAATTTGATGACCCTTGTTTCGGACTCAATTATGCGGCTTTTTCCGGTTACGACCCTTCCGGTAATAATCCTAATACACGTTATTCAGGTGTAGAAGTCTTGGTTTATCCCGATTTTGACAATGACCATCAGCCGGATAATGTGGATATTGATGATGATAATGACGCTATTTTAGACACAGATGAGGCTTGCCCCGGTTTAGCCGGCGAATATTATGGTACTAACTATTGGGTTTATAATGTTTTCTCCGCGCTGAGACGCGTGTATAACAATACACCCAAAGCAAGTTTTGTTGCTACAAGTACTAATTTTAATAGTGGTAGTGGTTCCTTAGGCTACTGGACTCACTTGCAAACATTTTTAGGCGCAGATGCCTCAAGCTTAGACAACGATCCACCGAACAATCGCCGGGGCATTATTTTGCTAAAAGGCTATGTATACATGGAAGCGGGCAACCATAATTTTAAAGTATATGGTGATGATGGCTACCGAATTAAAGTAAATGGAAATGTAGTAGCTGAAAAAAATCATAATGGTGGGGCCAGTACCATTGTATATTCCTCTTTTAATATTCCGCAAACCGGTTATTATCCCATCGAAATTTTGTATTGGGATGCCGGTGGTTCTTATAGACTTAAAATTTCCGAAAGACGTTTGGGTGATCCTTATCACTATTTAGATGCCACTAATACATTGCGTGATTGTGATATGGACCATGATGGTCAAACCAATAATGTCGATTTAGATACTGATAATGATGGCTTGCCGGATATATTTGAAGCCGGCGGAACCGACGTTGACCATGATGCTCAGGTAGATTATCCAACACCGGGTAATCCTATTAGTATGACCGATGCCGACCATGACGGTTTGTCAGATGCTTATGATTTAAACCAAGGCGGCACACCTGTACCTAATCCGGACCATGATGGAGACGGAAAAGCTGATTTTAGAGACATTGACGCCGACAACGACGGTATTGTAGATTATATTGAGGCACAAACAACTTTCGGACCCATTTTATTGTCTGGCACCGATGCCGATCACGATGGATTGGATGACGCTTATGATACAGATGATTTACTCTTATTGGGATTGGGTGGTTTAAACGGCACATACATTACACCGGTTAATACAGATGGTATTGACCAACCGGATTATTTAGATGATAATTCAGATGACGATGCCGATTCGGATTATTTGGAAGGTTGGGATACTAATAATGACCATACACCCAACACCAATTATTCAGGAATAGACAATGATGAAGATGGTTTGGACGATGCGTTTGATACCAACCCAAATTTGGCTGATCCGACTAATGGCAATCAAACAGCTTATAATTTCCCTGATTTAGATACGCCCGGAGGCGACCGTGATTGGCGGGAACAGGCTGCTAAATTAGAAGTAACCAAAGATGATGGTTATCCTTATACGCCACAAAACCTGATTGTCGGTGATGTTATCACTTACCAAATTCATGTTTATAACAGTGGAACTGTTCCGCTGGACAACATTACAGTGGTTGACAATAACGCCCAGATTGTCAGTGGTAATCCTATTTCTACGATTGCGGCCTATGATACGGTCACTATTTTGGCAACACATACTATTACGCAGACTGATATTGATGCAGGAAAAGTTTTAAATTCAGCTACGGCAAGTACAACTTACAAAGGTGATGCTGTGACAGATGTATCTGATGATACCGATAGTGCTTCGCCTGCAAATGATGATGACCCGACAGTTACTTTTATTGCACAAGTACCAGAAATTACGGTAACCAAAGATGATCAAATGCCTTATTTACCGCAAAATATAACTTTAGGGCAAACCATCACTTATCAAATAGTAGTGAGAAACACCGGTAATGTTACCTTAAACAATATAATAGTACAAGATCCTGATGCGCAAATACAAGGCAATCCGGTTATTAGTACTTTGGCTCCTAATGATACAGCCGTTTTGACTGCCAAGCATGTAGTGACCCAAGCCGAAATAGATGCAGGGTTAATCAGCAACCAAGCGACCGGTACCTTTACTTATAATGGTACGGTTTATTCGGATGCCTCAGATGATATAGATCCGAGTTCACCCGGTGGAAATGATGATCCAACCCTTACCCATATATTACAAAGCCCCGGTTTGGTTGTGACTAAAAACGATCAATTACCTTATTCACCTCAAAACATGGCTGTTGGTGATGTCATTACTTATGAAATATTGGTGCAAAATACCGGCAATGTCACTTTAGGTTTAATTAATGTAACCGACAACAATGCAATATTTGTCAGTGGTAATCCTATTTCTAATTTAGCGCCGGGTGCTACAGCCCGTGTTGTAACCCAACATACTATTACACAAGCAGATTTAGATGCAGGTCAGGTTTTAAATTCGGCAATAGCAACCACTGATTTTAATGGTTCGACATATACTGATACCTCTGATGACACCGATATTTTGGCGCCCGGTGGCGATGATGATCCGACCATAACTCATTTGGTTCAAAATCCGAGTATTGAAGTAACCAAAGATGACCGGTTTGTTGCTTTACCACAAAATTTAAATGTGGGTGATGTGATCCAATATGATATTGTCGTTAAAAATAATGGCAATGTAACATTGCATAATATAAGTGTAAGTGATGCCAATGCCAATTTTACCGGTAGTCCTAACATAACGACTTTAAATGTTGGACAATCTGTAACATTAACGGCCGAACATGTTGTCACGTATGCGGATATTGATGCCGGTTTGGTCAGTAATTCAGCAGTAGGTACGGTCAATTTTGGAACACAAACCATTTCTGATGTTTCGGATGATGCAGATCCAAGCTCAGCCGGTGGAAATGATGATCCGACTATTACTTATATTAAACAAGTGCCGGAATTGACGGTCACCAAAGATGATGGTTTTGCTTACTCACCACAGAATTTGGTGGTGGGTGATGTGATAACTTTTACCATCACTGTTACCAATAGCGGTAATGTAACCTTACATAATATTAATGTATCCGATCCAATCGGCACGGTTGTATCCGGAAATCCTATTGCTACGTTGGCACAAGGCGATTCTGCCACCGTCATTGCAACCTACACTATTACCCAAAATGATATCAACGCCGGTCAGGTAGCCAATACTGCTATTGCGACCACTGCTTATAATGGTAATACCATTCAAGATTTCTCAGATGATACGGATCCGGCTTCTGGCCCGGGTAATGATGATGCTACTATTACATTAATTGCTCAAAATCCACAATTGACGGTCACCAAAGATGATAATTTACCCTATGCACCTCAAAATTTATCCGTAGGAGATGTTATTACATATAATATTACTGTAACTAACTCCGGCAATGTCGATTTACATAGTATTATGGTTGCTGATGCTAATGCCAGTATACAAGGAAGCAATACAATCCCACTTTTAACAGTCGGTCAATCTGCCACCTTGACGGCGACACACACTATTACTCAATCAGAGGTAGATAACGGAAAAGTCATTAATACCGCTACTGCTACTGTTGTATTTAATGGTGTCAGTATCAGCGATTTGTCCGATGACACTGATTTGTCATCACCTTCCGGCAATGACGATCCGACGCAAACAAATATCATTCGTAATCCATCTATAATTGTCACCAAAGATGATCAATTACCTTACAGTCCGCAAAACTTGGCTGTGGGTGATGTGATTACTTACCACATATTTGTTAAAAACACAGGCAATATGACGTTGGGCAATGTCACAATTGCCGATAACAATGCATCTATTGTCAGTGGTAATCCGGTCCTTAATTTAGCACCGGGTGCTACTGCAATGGTTGTTGCTCAGCATCCTGTTACACAAGCTGATTTAGATGCCGGAAAAGTGATAAATTCTGCAACAGGTTCATTTGATTTTGATGGACATACATATTCTGATACCTCAGACGATACCGATCCGGCATCACCTCCCGGCGATGATGATCCTACGTATACGTTTTTGGTTCAAAGTCCCGGTTTTGTAGTTACCAAAGATGACCTATTAGCCTATATTCCGCAAAATTTAGCAGTAGGTGACCCAATTAACTATAACATTTATGTTACCAATACGGGAAATGTAACTTTAAACAATGTTATTATTAATGATAGCAATGCCAATATTTCAGGTAGCAATGTTATTGCCACTTTAAATGTTGGTCAGACGGCTGTAGTACCGGCTGTGCATACGGTTACACAAGCAGATATTGATGCAGGAAAGGTTGAGAATACGGCTACGGGAACTGTTACCTATCAAAATGTGGATTATAGTGATATTTCTGATGATACCGATCCAAATTCACCGGCCGGTAATGATGATCCTACCGTTACATTTATTGCTAAACATCCTGAAATTACTTTAACAAAAGACGATCAGTTAGATTATGCCGCTCACAATTTGGCCCCCGGAGATGTTATAGCCTACGAAATTACCGTTACTAATACCGGAAATGTCACCCTTTCTAATATTACAGTGACAGATGCTAATGCAACTATAACCTCAGGTTTACCAATTAATACATTAGCTCCCGGTGCATCTGCTATTGTAACAGCTACACATACAGTAACACAAACAGAAATAAATAGTGGTCAAGTACTAAATTCTGCAACAGGATCAACGACTTATGAGAATAATAATATTACGGACTTATCTGATGATACCGATCCATTATCACCCGGTGGTGACGACGATCCGACTATAACCCATATTGGACAAAATGCTCAGTTGGAAGTCACCAAAGATGACCAATTGTCTTATACGCCTCAAGCTTTAGCCGTTGGTGATGTCATTACATATTTAATTACCATAAAAAATATTGGTAATATAAGTTTGCATAATATTCATGTATATGATAACAATGCAAGCATACAAGGAAGTAATTTAATAGCCACTTTAAATCCGGGCGAAATTACCAGCTTAACGGCCACTCATACTGTATCACAAGGTGAGGTTGATAATGGTGAAGTCATTAATTCTGCGGTTGCTAGTGTTACCTTAAATGGTGTTCAGTATACCGATTTGTCCGATGATACCGATGTGAGTTCGCCAAACGGAGACAATGATCCGACGATTACCCATATTCAACAAACACCTAAATTGGTAGTTACAAAGGATGATCAATTGCCCTATGTCCCTCAGAATATGAATGTCGGTGATGTTATACATTATAACATTATAGTTACTAATACCGGTAATGTAACCTTGCCGGTAGTCAATATGGTAGATAATAATGCCACTATTACCAGTGGAACGCCTATACAAAATCTTTCACCCGGCGGTTCGGCTGTGGTGACGGCAACCCATACCATTACACAAGTTGATTTAAATGCCGGACAGGTCAGCAATTCTATTACGGCCTCTGTCCCTTTCAATGGGTTAACCTATACATTTGATTCAGACGATACAGATCCTGGCGCGCCAAGTGGTGCCAATGATCCGACTATCACTTATTTGGTTCAAAGTCCGGGTTTGGTAGTAACCAAAGATGATGGCTTGTCTTATTTGCCACAGAACTTGAATGTCGGTGATGTTATAACCTATAATATTGTGGTATCAAATACTGGAAATGTAGATTTAAACAATATTATTTTAACGGATACCAATGCACAAATCCAAGGTTTAAATATGATTCCTGTTTTGCAAGTTGGACAAAGTTTAAGTTTTACCGCCACTCATACCATTAACCAAAATGATATAAATGCGGGTGTGGTATTAAACTCTGCAACAGGAAAATGCAATTTTAATGGACAAGTTGTAGAAGATTTGTCCGATGATACCGATGTTAGTTCGCCAAATGGTCCTGATGATCCTACAGAAACCCATATTGTTCAATCACCTTCTTTGCAAGTTTACAAAGATGATAATTACAATTATGTGCCACAGAATTTACATGTAGGTGACATCATTACTTATCAAATTACGGTAAATAATAATGGTAATGTTACGTTAAACAATGTAGATGTCACAGATGCCAATGCCAATATAGTTTCCGGCTTACCTATCGCCAGTTTGGACCCCGGCAGTTCAGCAAATGTTTTGGCTAATCATGCAGTTACTCAGGCTGATATCGATGCCGGCAAAATACTAAATACCGCAGTTGCAACGACTGATTTTAACGGTAATACCGTGTCGGATATATCAGACGATACTGATTCAGCCTCACCAACCGGCGATGATGATCCAACGATTACATTTATTATACAAAATCCTCAGATAGCGGTGACAAAAGATGATGGTATGGATTATTCAGAACAGCATTTGGCAGTTGGCGATGTCATAACTTATACCATCGTGGTTCATAATACCGGCAATGTTACTTTAAATAATATTGTTGTATCTGACCCCGATGCAGCTATTCAAGGCAGTAGTATAATTAGTACTTTGCCACCGGGAGATGTTGCTACTTTAACGGCGACACACACATTAACGCAAAATGAGTTAAATGCCGGTTTGGTTACTAATCAGGCCTCAGCTGCTGTTAATTACAATACCTTAAATATAACTGACCTTTCCGATGATACGGATTTGTCCTCTCCATCAGGTGATGATGATCCGACAATAACACACTTATACCGTTATGCAGGGGTCGAATTAACCAAAGATGACCAATTGCCCTATACGCCGCAAAACTTAAATGTTGGCGATGTGATAACCTATCATATTAATGTGACGAATACAGGCAATGTAGTATTGAATTTATTGACTGTTACAGATAATAATGCCAATATTACGAATGGAAATCCTATTGTGGACCTTCAACCGGGTGCTACCGGTATTGTTACGGCCCAACATACAGTTACTCAAGCAGATATTGATGCCGGAAAAATAGAAAATTCGGCAACAGTAACTACCTCCTTTAATGGTCAAAATTATGCCGACATTTCGGACGATACCGATCCTGGCGCACCTAACGGTGTAGACGATCCGACGATTACTTATATTGCACAATCACCACAATTTGTTATTACCAAAGATGATGGTTTACCATACTTTGATCAAAATATTAATGTAGGGGATGTGATAAATTATTTAATAAATGTGACCAATACAGGAAATGTAACGCTTCATAATATTGATTTGACGGATAATAATGCCAATATTATCGGCAGTCATATTATTACTGATTTAAATGTTGGTCAGACAGTAAGTGTTAATGCTACGCATAATGTCACCCAAGCTGACATAGATGCCGGTGTTATAAGTAATTCGGTTACGGGTAATACAACTTTTGGCAACACTAATATTTCAGATGTTTCAGATGATGCAGATAGCAATGCGCCGGGAGGTCCTGATGATCCGACTTTAACTTTTATTACCCGCCATCCGGAATTAACGGTTACAAAGGATGATAATTTACCTTATTTGCCGCAAAACCTTTCAGTAGGAGATGTGATTGTTTACAATATTTATATTACTAATACGGGTAATGTCAATTTATCTGATATTGAAGTAACCGATGCCAATGCTGTTATTGCTTCCGGTAATCATATTTCAGCCATGCAACCGGGTGAAACGGTGACGGTATCCGCTACCCATATCATTACCCAAGCAGATTTAGATGCAGGTTTTGTTTCAAACAGTGCTTTGGTTGAGACCACTTTCGATGGGCAAAGCCTGTCTGTTTTGTCAGATGATACAGACCCCTCTTCTCCGTCAGGTGCCCATGATCCGACTATTACATGGCTGGTCCAAACACCCGGATTGACCGTTACTAAAGATGACCAATTGGCTTATACTGCCCAAAATTTGCATACGGGTGATATAATCAGTTATAAAATATATGTTGCCAATACCGGCAATGTAAGCTTGCACAATATTGTTGTTAATGACAATAATGCCAATATTACCGGCAATAGTTTAATCACTGATTTGGCGCCCGGTGATATCGTTACCATTACCGCCGAACATATGGTTACACAAGCAGATATTGACACTGGTGAAGTTGTCAACCAGGCTGTGGCAACTGTTCAGTATGGTGGTAATACCTTAACTGATTTGTCTGATGATGTCGATTCGGGCGCAGCTTTAGGTCCTGATGATCCAACCGTAACACATTTATTACAAGCTCCTGATATAACCGTTACCAAAGATGATCAATTAGATTATAGTGCTCAAAATTTACAGGTTGGAGATGTGATTCATTACCAAATTGTCGTGAAAAATACCGGAAATGTCACTTTCCCATTAGTTAATGTAAGTGACAATAATGCCAACATTATTAGTGGTAATCCTATTAATAATTTAACACCCGGTAATTCAGCTACCATTATTGCGGAACATACTATCACACAAATTGATTTAGATTTGGGTTATGTCAGCAATTCGGCTCGCGCTACTGCTGATTTTAACAATCAAACTTATATTGACTTATCAGATGATACGGATATTGATGCACCAAGCGGTCCGGATGACCCGACTATAACACACTTAAATCAAAATCCGGTTTTGGTGCTCACCAAAGATGATCAACTATCTTACAATGCACAAAATTTGGCGGTAGGTGATGTGATAAATTATAATATATATGTAACCAATGCAGGTAATGTCACTTTAACCAATATTATTGTCAATGATGACAATGCCAGCATTTCCGGTAATAATGCAATCATGGTTTTAGGGGTAGGACAAACCGCTACGCTGCATGCAACGCATACGGTTACCCAAGCCGATATTGACCGGGGGTATGTCTCAAATTCGGCTAAAGGATCAACAGTCTTCCATAACACTACCATTGAAGATTTAAGTGATGACACTGATCCTTTCTCACCCGGTGGTATTGACGACCCGACAATTACCCATATTAGTCGTAATCCGGGTATTGTTGTAACGAAAGATGATCAAAAACCATATACTCCGCAAAATCTTAATTTAGGTGATGTAATTACTTACAAAATTTATGTGACTAACACCGGTAATGTAACTTTGACAAATATTAATGTAACGGATACCAATGCCGATATCGTTTCGGGTAATCCTATTGGAAGTTTGGCACCGGGCTATACAGCTACAATTGTAACGACGCATACGGTTACTCAAGCGGATATAAATGCCGGACAGGTGTTGAATAGTGCCACTGCTGCAACTACATTTAACAATAATCCGGTTTCAGATATATCAGATGATACAGACCCGGCATCGCCTTCGGGTAGTGATGACCCTACACTAACCTTGATTAAACAGATACCGGCTGTAACGGTACTAAAAGATGATCAGTTAGATTACAGTGCGCAAAATTTGGCCGTGGGTGATTTAATCCATTATCAGATTATTGTCCGAAATACCGGAAATGTGAGTTTGCATAATATAAATGTAAGTGATAATAATGCCCAAATAAGTGGCAGTAGTACTATTGTAAATCTTGAACCCAATGAAGTTTATACGTTGTCAGCTACACATACGGTTACGCAAACAGATATAAATGCAGGTGAGGTTATCAATTCGGCCCGTGCAGATTTGCAATTTAATGGTTTGGCAGTTTCCGATTTATCAGATGATTTGGATTTATTATCGCCTTCCGGTCCGGATGATCCCACAGTAACACACATATTGCAACAACCTGATATGCTTGTTACCAAAGATGACCAGTTACCTTATACATCGCAAAACTTGTCAGTTGGCGATGTCATCACCTATCGCATTGTGGTTAAGAATACCGGTAATGTCATTCTGGATTTAATTACCATGACCGATACCAATGCCTCTATTATCAGTGGTAATCCTATAGCCAATTTATATCCCGGCAATTCGGCTGTTGTAATGGCACAGCATGTGGTTACGCAAGCGGACATTGATGCGGGTAAAATTATTAATCAAGCTGCTGCTACTACGGTATTTGATGGATTGACTTATACAGAGTTTTCTGATGATACAGATCCTGATTCACCTACAGGTGATAACGATCCAACTGTAACAAGCATTGTTCAACACCCCAGTATATCCATTACAAAAGATGATGGATTGCCATATACAGCTCAAAACTTGAATGTAGGAGATGTTATTAATTACAATATTGTAGTTAGTAATGATGGTAATGTGAGTTTGACTCATATTGATGTTTCCGATGCTAATGCCGTCATTCAAGGCAGCCACATTATTACCGGTTTATTGCCCGGCGAGTCGCAAACCATAGTGGCAACGCATACAGTTACACAATTGGACATTGATAATGGGCAAATCATTAATCAAGCAGAAGGTATCACAAGTTTTAACAATGCCGATGTTACAGATTTGTCTGATGATACGGATATCAATTCACCCCAAGGTAATGATGATCCTACGGTTACAACCATCGTTCAAAATCCTGTTCTAACAGTTCTAAAAGATGATCAATTAGCTTATACTGATCAGCATTTGGTTGTTGGTGATGTTATCCATTATAATATAAGTGTTAAGAATGATGGTAATATTACTTTGCATGACATTCAAGTGCAAGATAATAATGCAGATATTATTTCGGGTAACCCGATTATTGTTCTTAACCCCGGTGAGGTGGCTACAGTTTTGGCTGAGCATACTGTAACACAAGCAGACATAGATGCCGGACAAATAACCAATTCTGCAACAGCACAGACCAGCTTTAATAATGGAGTTGTACAAGATGTTTCCGATGATCCTGATGTCAATGCGCCCCTTGGTCCGGATGATCCTACGATAACTCATATTTTTAGAAATCCCGAACTAACAGTTATCAAAGATGATCAATTGGATTATACGCCGCAAGATTTAGTGGTTGGTGATGTCATTAATTATCAAATTATTGTAACCAACACGGGAAATGTCACTTTATATAATATTACGGTTACGGACGCCAATGCCCAGTTTACCGGCAGTAGTACCATAACCCAACTCAATCCCGGTGAGTTTACTACTTTGGAAGCCAAACATGTTGTTACACAAGCTGATATAGATGCCGGACAAATAAGTAATTCGGCCATGGCTAGGTCATTCTTTAATGGTTTACCCATTACAGATATCTCAGATGATGCCGATCCGCAATCACCTACCGGCAATGATGATGCAACTATTACATTTATTAAACAATTGCCTTCTATATTGATAACCAAAGATGATCAATTGCCATATGTACCGCAAAATATGGTTGTAGGTGATATCATTCATTATCAAATAGTTGTTACAAATACTGGTAATGTCACCTTTAATGTGGCCAATGTTAATGATCCGAATGCTAATATTATTAATGGCAATCCGGTTACCAATTTGGCACCGGGTAATTCTGCGATTGTATTGGCACAGCATACCGTCACACAAGCAGACTTAGATGCTGGATATTATAGCAATTCGGCAGAAGTAACAGCCGATTTTAACGGTATTACTTATTCAGATATTTCAGATGATACAGACCTCGATTCACCTATCGGCCCCGACGATCCAACCTTTACTTATTTTGTACAAAAACCGGAAATAACTATTCTTAAGGATGATGGTTTGCCTTACGTTCCGCAAAATTTATTTGTGGGAGATGTTATTAATTACTCCATTGTAGTGACCAATACGGGTAATGTCAGTTTGACCGACGATATTAATTTAACTGACCAAAATGCCGTTTTATCGACCAATGTCATCAATGGTTTGGCAGTTGGTCAATCAGCTACTATTACTGCCACTCATACGGTGACACAAGCAGATATTGATGCCGGTCAAATTGTTAATACCGTCCACGGTGCGACACAATTTGGTCATATTGATGTTGTTGATGATTCGGATGATAGTGATGTGAATTCGCCTGCGGGCAATGATGATCCGACCATCACATTTATTTCGCAAACTATAGATTTTAGTTTAACGAAAGATGATAATTTGACATATGATGAGCAAATCTTGGATGTAGGTGATGTTATCAATTATGACATGTATTTGACAAATAATGGTAATGTTACTTTAACTAATATTTTAGTCACCGATCAAAATGCAATTATTTTATCGGGTAATCCTATTGTTAGCTTAGCACCGGGTGCCACCGCACATATTACGGCCTTGCACCATGTTACACAAGCGGATATCGATGCCGGATTTGCAATTAACCAAGCGGTGGCTTCGACCAATTTCTTAGGAGATGTCTATCAAGACTTGTCTGATGATACGGATCCTTTATCACCTGTTGGTGAAGATGATCCGACCATTACACATATTAAGAAATTTTCAGGTATTTCTTTAATTAAAACGGGTTATATCAGTACCACAAATATTGTTTGTCCTAAACCCGGTGAAAAAATTATCTATACTTTTGAAGTGCATAACACCGGTAATCAGAATATTTCAAATATCAGTATAAACGACCCGCAAATTACCACACCCATTACTTATGTCAGCGGTGATGTAAATGGTGATCATAAATTGGGACAAAATGAAATATGGTTATTCAATGGAAGTTACCCTTTAGACCAGCAGATGATAGACTTAGGTTATTTTGATAATCAAGCTGTTGCTTATGGTGTTGACCCACAACATAATACGATTTCTGATATATCAGATGATCCGACCAATCCGGCTGATGTTGATATAAACCATGATGGTGATCCGGATGATATCACCAGAACCATTATCCCACAGCATGCCGATATTATTTTGCTCAAAGAGGGACATTTTAATGATGAAAACGGCAATGGTCTGGCTGATGAAGGAGAAACCATCACCTATAAATTTACCGTCAAAAACCGTTGTAATGTAACGATAAGAAATATACGGGTGGAAGATCCGCTTATTCAAGTTAATCCGGCTGCAATTACACTTGGAGCAAATCAATTTGATGACCATACTTTCTCCGGTACTTATATCATAAATCTCGCTGATATTTCAAGAGGCTATGTTGAGAATTCAGCCAAAGCTGTTGGTTATGATCCGGATAATAATCAGGTTGTGGATATATCAGATGATCCGACCAATTTTGCAGATGTGGATGTAGAAAATGATAATGAACCCGATGACCCGACTATTGTCAGAACACCCAACATCCATGTTTATGATGTTTTTACACCTAATGATGATGGTATTAATGATCATTTCCATATTTTAGGTATTGAAAGTTTCCCTAATTCAGTGGTAAAAATATACAGCCGTTGGGGTAATTTGGTTTTCCAAACTCAAAGGTATAATAATACCAATAATTATTTTGATGGCTACTCGCAAGGCAGTCATAAGAAAAAATTACCGGTTGGTGTTTACTATTATGTCATAGATTTAGGTATCCCTAATATTCAAAGTATATTTACAGGCTCACTTTACTTAAATAGATAATATTCATATGAATAAAATAAAGAATCATAAATATTTAGTTCTTCTTTTGTTTTGTGCACAATATATTTTTGCACAGCAGGATGTCCAATTTTCACAATATATGTATAATCCGTTGGAAATAAATCCGGCTTATGCTGGCACAAAAGAAGGTTTTATCATGACCGGTATGGTCAGGATGCAGTGGGTCGGCATTAAAGATGCCCCTAAATCACAAACTTTTTCAGTGCATAGTCCTATTCATAAAAATATGGGACTGGGATTTTCGGCTACCCATGATCAAATTGGTGTTTTAGGACAAACGCTTTTTTACTGGGATTATTCCTATCAAATTGATGTGGGATTTGATTCCCGTATAAGTTTTGGTTTAAATGCGGGCTTTCATATCATTAATCTCGATTTGAATAGTAAAGATCCTTATCAACCCAATGATCCGGAGGTTTATAATATCAATAATCGTTTTTTACCAAATGCAGGCGTTGGAATTTATTTTTACACTTACAATTATTATATTGGCTTGTCAGCGCCCAGACTTTTAGAGCAAAATTTTAGTCCTCAAGCAACCGGTCAAAGTCTATTGGTACGTCATTATTTTTTAATGAGCGGTTATGTTTTTGATTTGGATGAAGTAGTGAAAGTAAAACCAAGTATTGTATTTAAATATACGCCAAATGCTCCTTTATCATTTGATTTTTCTATGAATTTGTATCACGAACGTTGGGGTATCGGTTTTAGTTACCGCCATGAAGATGCTGTTGTCGGCTTGTTTCAGTTATTCATAACCCAAAATTTTTCATTGGGATACTCCTATGATTATACTCTATCGGATTTAAGGCATGAAAGTTCCGGCTCACATGAGTTAATGTTACGGTATGATTTTTCAAAACATTCCGAACGATGCCGTCCGGTTAAATATTTTTAAAAACACAAAAAGCAGCTTATATAGCTGCTTTTTTATAACTTTAGCTTTCTTATTTAGTCGTTTTGGAGTAAACTTCCTAAGTTTGCCAGTTTGTTTCTGTAATCTTTCATCGAACGTTTAATTACTTCTATAGCTTCCTCAGTACCATAAGTATCTGTTATTTCAACATTACTCGGATTGCCGGGTAAGTCTTTGTAAGTCAAGAAATAATGTTTTAATCTATCGACAATAATTTGTGGCAATTCAGAAACGTCATTGTAAATACCAAAAACCGCGTCCCCTTCCAGGACAGCAATAATTTTATCGTCAGCTTCATTGCCATCTATCATTCTAAAGCCGCCTATCGGTTTGGATTGGACAATAATATCGCCATGTACAATTTCTTTTTCGGTCAATACACAAATGTCTAATGGGTCCTTATCCCCTACAATATCTTTACGATCTGTTTTTTCATTAGCATATTCTGCCACTAATTCTGCACAATAGGTTTGCGGAATAAAGCCATACAAGCTGGGAACCACATTAGAATATTTTTGTGGCCGATCAATTCTCAAGTAACCACTTTCTTTATCTACTTCGTATTTTACGGTATCGGTAGGAACCATTTCAATAAAAGCCATTAAACTTTTTGGGGCATCAGCTCCTATATTTATACCATGCCAAGGATGTGATTTGTAACGTAATCCCATTAATTTGCCAATGGGATCCATAATTCTGTTTATAGACATAAATTTAATTTAGTTTTCTGCCGCAAAGTTATAAAAAATACTAGGATTAACAGATGAATTGAGTAATTAATATATTGAAAAATTGCTTTATTCTTAACATAGATTTTAAGAAAAAAAGATTAATTTTACCTAACAAAATTTATAATTATGAAATTAAAACCAGGAATTGTTTACGGACAAGATTTACAAGATTTATATGCTTACGCTAAAGAGAAAGGTTTTGCCATACCGGCGGTTAATGTTATTGGCTCAAACTCTATCAATGCAGCCATGGAAACGGCAAGAAATATGAAAGCTCCAATTATTATTCAATTCTCGAACGGAGGCGCACATTTTATGGCTGGTAAAGGCTTACCCAATGATAAACAACAAGCTTCAATTGCAGGGGCTGTAGCAGGTGCCAAACATATACATGAATTGGCTGAATTATATGGCGTACCGGTGATTATTCATACGGACCATGCAGCCAAAAAATTATTACCTTGGATAGACGGCTTATTAGATGCCGGCGAAAAATTTTATAAAGAACACGGCAAACCTTTATTTAGTTCTCATATGTTAGATTTATCGGAGGAACCTTTAAAGGAAAACATCGAAATCAGTAAAAAATATCTGGAACGTATGAAAAAAATGAATATGTTTCTTGAAATCGAGTTGGGTATTACCGGCGGCGAAGAAGACGGTGTTGATAATACAGATGTGGATAACGCCAAGCTATATACCCAACCCGAAGAAGTTGCCTATGCATTTGAAGAATTGCGTAAAATAAGTCCTTACTTTACCATTGCTGCTTCCTTTGGTAATGTTCATGGTGTATATAAACCGGGGAATGTTACCTTACGCCCCGAAATTCTTAAAAATTCTCAAAAGTTTATTGAGGATAAATTTCATACAAAACCACAACCTGTTTATTTTGTATTTCATGGCGGTAGTGGGTCAGAATTAAAGGATATTAAAGAAGCTATAAGCTATGGCGTTATCAAAATGAATATCGATACCGATACACAATATGCTTTCACAGAGGGTGTTAGAGATTATTTTGATAAATATAAAGATTACTTAAAATCACAAATTGGCAATCCGGAAGGGGATGATTTACCCAATAAAAAATATTATGATCCACGCAAATGGTTAAGAGAAGGCGAATTGACCTTCAAAAAACGTTTAAGTCAAGCCTTCGAAGACCTTAATAATGTTAATACGGTAGAAGTCGATAAATAAATACTTTTTAATTAAAAAAACCGGCGATACTGTATCAGTTATTTAGCGTATTGCCGGTTTTTTTTATGATAAAACCTTACAGGCAAGGATATTTTTTGCTGACGTTATATTTTTTAATAAATTAGCCACACAATAAATCACACAATAACAAAATTATAAATTATGTCTTGGTTTAAACGAAAAATAAAAGGAATCGTTACACCGACTTCCGAAAAAAAAGATATACCCAAAGGACTTTGGTACAAAACACCATCTGGAAAAATAGTTGATAAAGAAGTTTTGATTGAAAATTTATATGTTAGCCCCGAAGATGGTTATCATATGCGTATTGGCAGTGAAGAATATTTCCAAATTTTGTTTGATGATGGCAAATATGAAGAACTATGGAAAGATATGCGGTCAAAAGATCCGTTAAAATTTGAAGATACTAAAAAATATGTTGACCGGCTGAAAGCCGCTTATAAAAAAACAAAGCTGAATGATGCCGTTAGGGTAGGAGTGGGTAAATCCAAAGGGAAGGATTTAGTAGTTGCAGCCATGGATTTTTCTTTCATTGGTGGATCGATGGGATCAGTAGTAGGCGAAAAAATAGCAAGAGCTATGGATTATGCTACCGAACATAAAATTCCGATGGTAATGATTTCAAAATCAGGAGGCGCCCGCATGCAAGAAGCAGCCATTTCATTAATGCAATTGGTTAAAACCTCTGCGGCTATTGCCCGTATGGGTAAAGCTAAAGTACCTTATATTTCATTATTGACCGACCCTACAACCGGTGGTACAACTGCTTCGTTTGCCATGCTGGGCGATATAAATATTGCAGAGCCGGGAGCTTTAATTGGTTTTGCCGGACCGCGGGTGATCAAAGATACAACTGGAAAAGATTTGCCCGAAGGTTTTCAAACATCCGAATTTTTACTGGAACATGGTTTCTTGGACTTCATTTCACATCGAAAGCATTTAAAAGATAAAATTAATTTATATATCGACCTAATATTAAATCAACCTGTCCGCGATTTGGTAAAAACTGATCAATAGGTCATTTTTTAAATTAATTTTACTTTCCAAAAACAATTTGTTTTTGGAAAGTTTTATTTAACCGTATTCTTATGAAAAAACTAAGCCTTTTATTTATATCATTTTTTCTTTTGACCTCTTGTCATAAGGAACCAAAATTGCAAATTCATTTACCCGAATATATCCAACGAAATAAGCCAGCAGTTGTTAAAATTGACAATCTTAATCAAACAAAAATAGACAAAGTTGATATTTTGGTAGATAATCAAGCTGTGCAATCATTGACTTATGGGCCGACAATTCAAATTTTAGTCCCAAAGCAGTTTAAACTAGGGCAACATAGTTTAAAATTGAACTTTAACCAAGGCGGTCAATTGGTAAAATCTATGACATTAGCTTTTATCCTTTATGCAGGTATAAAACCTAAAGTTTTGTCATATGAGTTGATAAAAACTTACCCGCATGATATCAATGCTTTTACACAAGGCTTAGAATTTTATAAGGACACCTTGTATGAGGGAACCGGCTTGTATGGACAATCCAGTTTGCGAAAAACAGATTATAAAACAGGGAAAATTTTTAAACAAATTGATCTCGACAGAAAATATTTTGGTGAAGGAATCAGTATTTTAAAAGATCAAGTTTACCAATTGACTTGGCAAAATGGTATGGGTTTTATTTATGATACAAATTTGACTAAGAAGGGAGAGTTTAAATATCATAAGAGTAAAGAGGGGTGGGGACTTTGTAACGATGGTGATGTTTTATATAAATCTGATGGAACAGAAAAAATTTGGATTTTGGACCCAATTACTTTACAAGAAAAGGATTTTATCAATGTATATACCAATCATCATAAAATTGTCCGGATAAACGAATTAGAGTGGGTAAAAGGCAAAATATATACGAATATTTGGCAAAAAAATGCATTAGCCATTATTAATCCTGCAACCGGTGCTGTTGAAGGTATTGTTAATTTGTCTGATTTGCACAAAAAGGTTACCCAACATCCGGAACTCGATGTATTGAATGGGATTGCATACGATAAAAAAACAGGTCATTTGTTTGTAACCGGAAAAAAATGGGATAAGTTATTCGAAATAAAAATTCTATTTAAATAAACTTTTAAGTTTCTTTATTCAAATTTTGTTTTCTTATATGCCATCGGCATAAGAACCAATATTTACGTTATTATTTATTGAACTATGGACATTCCTCAGGTTATTAGCCAACAATTAAATATTTCCACTAACCAAATTAAAAATGTTTTAAACTTGCTTCAAGCCGATGCAACCGTGCCTTTTATTGCCCGTTATCGTAAAGAATTAACTGGTAATTTAGATGAAGTTGCTATTTATAATATCAAAAAAGCATGGCAAAGTTTGTTAGAATTAGAAAAACGGAAAAATACCATTTTAAAAAATTTGGAAGAACAAGGCAAACTTACTGAGGCTTTACAAGAAAAAATTGCGCAAATAACCGATGCCGTTATTTTAGAAGATTTGTATTTACCTTATAAGAAAAAGCGTCAGACCAAAGCTGAAATAGCAAGAAGCAATGGTTTAGGACCTTTGGCCAAAATAATCATGTCTCAGTCCAATCGGCCTATTGAAGAAGTTGCGTGGAAATTTTTAAATGATAAAGTTAGTTCTACAGCAGAAGCTTTAGCTGGTGCCAGATACATTATAGCTGAATGGGTGAATGAAAATATGGGCGTTCGGAATGTGACACGCCGGCTTTTTAAACAGTCTGGCATATTACATGTAAAACCCATAAAAAAATTAGCGGATAGCGAAAAAGCCCAAAAATATTTAGATTATCTTGATTGGCATGAAATACTTAAAAAAATGCCTTCTCATCGTTTGTTGGCAGTATTAAGAGGTGAAAAGGAAGGAGTTTTACGTTTGAAACTCCAATTGGATGAAGCCTTATTAGCCACCAAAATACAACGACAATTTATTAAAAATGAGACTGAATCTGCAGAACAGGTCAAAATAGCCATTCAAGATGCTATAAAACGTTTGTTATTACCTTCAATTAGTACCGAAACTTTAAATTATTTTAAAGAACAAGCCGATAAATCGGCAATACAGGTTTTTTCAGAAAATTTAAGACAATTGTTATTAGCATCACCATTGGGTGAAAAACGGGTCTTGGCAATCGATCCGGGTTTTAGAACCGGTTGTAAAATTGTATGTTTAAACAAACAAGGAACTTTGCAACATCACGATGTCATTTTTCCACATCCACCCAAAAATGAACGAATACCTTCCACTTCACAACTTAAATTTTTAGTCCAAAAATACCAAATCGAGGCTATAGCAATAGGCAACGGTACAGCCTCACGAGAAACTGAAGCCTTTATTAAGCAAGTAAAATTTGAGCAAGACTTACCGGTTTTTATTGTCAATGAAGCAGGTGCTTCTATTTATTCGGCTTCTGAAATAGCGCGAGAGGAATTTCCCGATAAAGATATTACGGTACGTGGTGCGGTTTCTATTGGGCGGCGTTTACAAGATCCTTTGGCAGAATTGGTTAAAATTGATCCTAAATCTATTGGGGTCGGACAGTACCAATATGATGTTAATCAAAATTTATTGAAAGAAGAATTGAACAATGTTGTAGAACAGGTTGTTAATTTGGTTGGGGTTAATTTGAATACAGCTAGTCCGTATTTGTTGCGTTATGTATCAGGTATTGGTCCAAAATTAGCCAAGAATATAGTTGATTACCGGCAGGAACACGGCCTTTTTAAAAATCGTAAAGAATTATTAAAAGTCAAAGGTTTGGGCGCTAAAGCCTTTGAACAAAGTGCTGGATTTTTGCGCATTAAAAATGCTGATAATCCTTTGGACAACTCTGCTGTACATCCGGAGTCATACCCTATTGTCGAAAGGATGGCCAAAAGTTTAGGCTTAAAAATTTCTGAGATAATTGGGCGGAAGGATGTGCTGAAAAAAATAGATTTAAATAAATTTTTGACCCAAAAAACACAATTGCCAACCCTGAAAGACATTATTAATGAACTTGAAAAACCGGGTCTGGATATACGTCAAAAAGCAGAAGCTGTCTCATTTAGCCCTGAATTAAAAACAATTGACGATGTAAAAATAAACCAGACATATCCGGGTGTTGTCAACAATATAACTGATTTTGGTTGTTTTGTCAATATAGGTATCAAAGAAAGCGGTCTAATTCATATTTCTAATCTTTCAGATAGTTATGTACGACATCCTTCCGATATTCTGAAGCTTAATCAATCAGTTGAAGTTAAAGTTATAAGTTTGGATATTGCACGCAAAAGAATTGGCTTGTCCTTAGTTTCCAAGTAATTTTACAATTTCATCTATGGTCATTTCAGTTTGCTGACCATCAGCCATATTTTTTACAGTAAAACTACCTTTTTCCATTTCATTGCTACCGGCCATGGCAACAAATGGGATTTCACGTTTATGGGCATAAGTCATTTGTTTTTTCATTTTGGTGTTATCCGGATATAATTCGGCAAATAAATTTTCTGAACGAAGTCGCTGTACGGCTTTTAGACTATATAGTGCTTCAACAGGGCCAAAGTTGATAAATAAAATTTTAGGTTTTACCACCTCTATTTCTTTTAATAGACCTAATTCTTCCATCACCAAAAAAATACGATCCAATCCAAAAGAAATGCCTATTCCGCTCATATTTTTCAATCCGAAAATGCCGGTTAGGTCATCATACCGGCCACCACCGCCAATAGACCCCATTTGAACTCCCTTGGCATTGACTTCAAAAATACTACCGGTGTAATAATTCAAGCCGCGTGCTAAGGTAATATCAAAATCGATTGTGGCCGATTTTAAGCCTGTTTCTTCTATAGCATTTAAAATAAACAACAATTCTTCCAAGCCTTTTTGCCCTGCTTCAGAGTCTTTTAACAGTTGTTTTAGTTGTTCAATTTTTTCAAAATTGTTTCCTGTATAATCGAAAATGGGTTGGATTTTATTAATCGACTTTTCTGAAATGCCTTTGGCTGACATTTCAGCAATTACACCGTCTTTCCCTATTTTGTCCAGTTTGTCCAAAGCCACGACAAAATCCTGAAACTTGTCTTTTTCTTCTAATAATTCTGCCAATCCTGTTAAAATTTGACGATTATTTATTCTGATGGTTACTGGTATTTTCAATTCTGAAAAAACCGCATCATATAATAAACCAAATTCTACATCTTGCCATAAAGACCGGCTTCCTACCACATCGGCATCACATTGGTAAAACTCTCTAAATCGTCCTTTCTGTGGTCGGTCGGCACGCCAAACGGGCTGAATTTGATAACGTTTAAAAGGGAAAACCAGTTCATTTTGGTGTTGTACCACATAACGGGCAAAAGGAACTGTCAGGTCGTAGCGAAGTGCTTTGTCGGCAATTTGTTTGGTTAACTTTTTGGCATCCTTTTGTTTTAATAAATTTTCATCTGCTTTTTTTAAATAGTCACCGGAGTTCAGTATTTTAAAAATCAAACGATCACCTTCTTCTCCATATTTCCCCATAAGTGTTGAAAGATTTTCAAATGATGGGGTTTCGATAGGAGCGAAGCCATAGTTTTCAAATTGATGTTTAATGGTCTGGATGATAAAGTTTCTTTTGGCAATTTGTTGCGAAGAAAAGTCTCTGGTTCCTTTAGGTATGCTCGGTTTTTGTGCCATAACTAGCCTTAATTTTTGTGTGCAAATATCGGATATTATGTTTATTTTAAAAAATGAATAAACAGATATTATTTAATATGTAAAATGCGTGTTTTAATACTTAATCCCAGTTTAGATAATTCTGTCCATATGGGTGTCACTATGCCTTTAAAGGCGTCAATATTATTATAATCGCCGGCAAAAATCATTTTTTGCGGTGTAAATGGTTTTTCAGAAAGTTCAATGTGTTTAAAATGCTCACCGCCATCAGTACTATAAGCTAAACTGACTTTGGTTTGATTATTTTTTAAACCATTTCTGTCATAATACACAATATAGATACAGCCGGTGGCAGGGTCCACTTTCATCCAAGTTAAATATTGATGACTTTTTCCTTGTTCCAAATTAACTTTTTTAGGTTTTGACCATGTTTGACCGCCATCGCGACTTTTTATCAAGAAAATATCCGTATTATCCGTACCATGACGTTGGTCAGACCAGTTTACATAGAGAGTGCCAGCATTTGGTCCCTTGCTGTTATCTATGTCCAAAACAGGCATGCCGTTGGCTCTAAAGACACCTGGAATTTGGTAATCCCAGCCTTGTGGTTGTTGAGCGATGATCACATCCTTCTTAAACCAAGTTTGACCATCATCGGTACTTTTGTCAAACCAAATACGGTTATTGTATGCCCAAACCACATAAATATTACCTTTGTTGTCAAATGCTGGGACTGCTCCTTCAACGGTATTATCACTATCTAAACAATCGCCATCAATTTCGTTAATTTTAACCGGTTTGCTCCAGGTTTTGCCAAAATCATGAGATTTTGAGAATAAAATACGCGAGTGGTCATTGGGATTTTTACTACCATACTTGTCAAATTCCGTCCAAGTTACTGCCAATTCACCGGTTTTAGGATGGATAGCTATCCAATGTTTATCCTGATCGTGTAATTTATTATATCCGATTGCTGTTCCATCTGACCATGATTGACCTTTGTCTGTGGAAGTTTGAATGACTATACTACTTAAAAACTCCTCACTATTGCGGTCGTTATCCGGATTGGACAAATGTAGATAGTATACATGACCAAATTTGTCGGAAGCTAAGCATGGATCGCCAAACACACCATATTTGGATGTCAAATGGGTTGTTTCCCAAGTTTTACCGCCATCTAAAGTAATATGAACATTGTCGTAAATACTCCCTGCCACAAAATTGGTCGTATCCTTTTTATTGATGCAAATACTGGGTTCAGATAAACCTGAAAAAGGATTTGGATTATGGGCAATTGTTATTACCTTTGATTGAATGATTCTTACTTTTTTTTGGAATGTTTTTTGCGTTATTTTGCAGGAAATAACCATAAGAAACAAAGCAGTAATCTTTAAAATTTTCATCATGAACAGTAATTTTAGTCATTTCAAAGATATGAAAAAGCTATTATATCTAGTTTTCTTTTTTTTATTAATGGCTTTTGCCTGGCATAAATATTATGTTAGTGTTACAGAAATAAATGTTAAAAATGATCATTTGGAAATAATTATCCGGACTTTTCCGGATGATATAGAAAATGTGCTTAGCGACACTTATGGTATTAAAGCTGATTTATCAAAAAAACAGACTAAATCCCTGTTAAAAACTTACATTCAAAGCCATTTTATTCTATGGACTGATCATGACCGTCAGCTAAGCTATAAATATTTGGGATTTACTTTAGAGGACGGGTTTTTAGTTTTATTGCTAAAAGCAGATTTGCCGCCCGATATACATATATTAAAAGTTAAAAATACCCTGTTGTTTGATATGTATGACGAACAAAAAAACGTCGTTCATTTTATTGAGGGTAAAAAAAAGGAGAGTTACATTTTAGTGAAAGAAGAACCAGTTGCAACTTTTCATTTGTCAAAATAAAAACAGCGGCACTTTTGGCCGCTGTTTGGGATTATTTATTTTTTTACAAATTAATTGCTTGGCAAAATATCAAAAGTAGGATATTGCGCAGGTACAACTTTTGGTAATTTAGCACCATAGGCTTTTTCAATAACATCGATAAATTTATTGGCAATAATGGCATATCCACGATTGGTTGGGTGGACACCATCCAATCCAAATACTAAGTTATCTAAATTTGTGCCATTAAAATAATCTGCCGTATACATAGAGCCATCTTCAACGACCAAACCTTGTTTCATTTGCTCCATTAAAGCAGCCATATCAGCAACCGGCAAGCCTTTGCTGGCGGCTATATTACTTATCATTTGATTAAAGCCGGCTGTAGCTGTTCTAACTTGGGTAATTTCATATTTTGATAATACCCACCGGTCTATTAATGGAATTGTTACACCATTAACTAATTCGGGATGATTAGGATCCGGAGCAACTCCAATGACAGATTTAGCCGGTAAAACAATCAAATCATCCGCTGTAGCTTGGCGAATGGAAGGTAAACCCAAAGCGGTTAAGTCTGTTAAATATTCATCTTCCATGACAACTGCATTGGCGCCTACTTCAAAATGAATGGTTCTGGCATTAGCTTCATCTTGGTCTATTAATCCATTGCTAAGGGCCAATTGCAATCCGCCATTATAGTTAGCATAAGCAGCATTGAGTGCATCAGCTTGTGCTTGTGAGGTTACGGGAATTGGATTGTAAGGTATAGTGGTAAAGTAAGGAAGCGAAGAAACATCCGGAATGTTAGCTACCACCCCTTTGGCGCCATTGGCAGTAAGCGCGTTAACAATTTGACTGTAAGCAGAGCCGAAAACATTTATGTGGGTAATATCGTCTGGGAGATAAGTTGAAGGGTCTAAATTATTGGTTTCATTTTGATCGACACCAATACCGCCACTTGTGGCGTAGCCTAATACATCGTTAGCACCAATCCACAAGGTAAAGAAAGTAGGATTTTGTACTACGGCATCTTCAATGACTGCTTTGTTTGGAGCAGAAGCCATACGAACAAAATATGGATTGGCAGTGCCTAATAGAACATTATTAATATCACCGTAGCCATGGGCTAAAAGATGGTATACTTTGGCACCGGGTACACCCATATTATTGTAAGGCCCAGGATGAATATCCGTAAGTTCAATGGTCGGCACTTTGTTAATTCGTTCTGGAGCGCCTACAGAGGCGTTAATAATTAATTTTGGGGGTAAAATAATAGTTGCACCATACATAACCATACCTCCAATATCATTAACATCATCTTCTAAGTATGGTTGGGTAAAGGCTCCGCCACCGGCTAAGCTCATTTGTTGTGATAAAATGGCGGGAAAAGAATTTTCTTGTCCTGTTTTATAAAGTGTTCCATTGGTATAACCTGCTGTCAATGAGTTTCCTACAGCAACATATTTGCTAAAATCTGCCGATCCGCTTGTATAAGTGTCTTCTCCAATCGGATTAGAGAATTCGGGTTCACAAGCCACGAAACTCGAAGCAATAAATAAACCTGTTAAGAGATATAATATTTTTTTCATGATTTTTATTTTTTTAAACTATTTGATTGAATAAGTAAAACCAATACCCGGGATTATCGCATTGTTGACATATGTACCGCCAAACATATGTGCAGTAGGACCTTCACCACGAACCAATGTATAATCGGTTCTTTCAATTCCATCAACGTATAATAAGGATAAATCAACAGCCCATTTTTTCATTTGATAGCCTAAGCCAAAAGTATAGTTGTTAGAATCCAAACTTGGTGTTTCCGGTGAAAAATGTCCGGCAGTTAAAGGCGACTGATCATAATAATATCCGCCACGGACAAATATTTTGTTGTTAACTTGGTATTCGGCTCCTATTCGTATGGTAGAAGTGTTTTTATAACTTTTGTCAGCTACACTGGGGGGTAAGCCGTTTTTGAAATTAATCCGTAATTCTTTGTAAATACTCCAATATGTATAATTATAATCAACGGCAACTAATAAATTTTTCAGAGGCTTAAAGGACATACCAACACCTAATTCTGCAGGCATCGGTAATTCGGCTGAAAAACCTGCGGTTCTTAATTTTTGTGAAAGAAAAGCCGGAACATTATTAAATTCGGCTTTGCCATATCTGGCATCTATAATAACTTTTGAGCGATAATTAATACCAAATGTAACATCTTTGGCTGGTCGGAAGGCCAAACTTAAATCATAACCGGCAGAGCCTGTTACACCTGACTCAATTTGCGCATTGGTTTTATTACCATCCTCATCGGTTAAATAACGGTTGATATCTTTGTTGTATGATACACTGCCATAGGCCATGATTAAAGAAGCAGAGATGCTTAACATATCTGATATTTTGTAGGATAGGGAAGGTTGTATGTAAAAAACTTTCATGGAAATATCATTGACAATATCAGAACCTGCCCATTGATTCCATACGGTAGAACTACCAAAAGGGGTATAAATAGCCAAGCCTAAGCTAAGGTTATCAGTAGATTGATAAGTAACATATAAATAAGCCGGAGTCCCTATTGGATTGTCCGTTTGGTATGACCAATTGTATTGGGCATTTTGAAATTTGACATGGGACATAATACCACTCACCCCAAAGGAAACAGATAGGCGTTTGTCTAAAAACGAGATGCCGGCCGGATTGAAAAAGGCTGTTTCTGCATTTTCAAAAACCGACAAACCGGCGTGTGCCATTCCCAGCATACGCTGTCCTTGCAAGGCGACACGATATCCTCCGGCATAGATACTGCCAAAGGAGAGAAATACTAATACCATTAATATTTTTTTCATAGTTGTTAAGTTTAAATTAATTTTTATACTAAAAAATCTTTTAAAATTATTTTTTGCTAAAAAATGAAATATTTTAATGATTTTTGTTTAAAAAATTAAGGCTCTCATGTAAAAACAAAGCGGGTTGCTGTGCGTGAACCCAATGACTGCTGTTGGGTATGATTATGGTATCTGAATGAGGAAAGTGTGCTTTTATACCGGGCAAATCTTCGGGTAAGATATAAGGTGATTTTTCTCCTTTTACAAATAAAGTTTTGGTACGGATACTCTGCAAGGGCGGAAGTGCTTGTCCTAAGTCATGGAGGGAATTTTTTAAAACCGGAATATTAGGTTTCCAATAAAAAAGACCATTTTTGTCCCGGGCTAAATTTTTTAAAATAAATTGTCTAATAGGCGTAGAAGTTATGTCCTTAGCCAGTACATTTTCAATTTCTTGTCTTTTACGGTATTTTTTTAAATCCAGTTTTTCAATCGCTTCAAAAATAAAATGATGATGAGGGGGATAAAATTTGGGCGCAATATCTACGACAATCATTTTATCCACCAATTCTGGATGTGTCATGGCAAAATGCATAGCCGTTTTGCCCCCCATTGAATGCCCGATGATATGAAAATGATCCAAATGATGTTTCTTAGAATATCGATACAAGTCCTCAACCATTACTTCATAATTCATTTCATCATCATGAAAACTTTTACCATGGTTGCGTTGGTCAATCAGGTGGACTTTAAAGCCGTTTTCGGCATATTTTTTGCCTAAACTCAGCCAATTATCACCCATGCCGAGCAAGCCATGTAAAATTAGTACAGGAAAACCTTCGCGACCTAAAATTTTAGAATGTAAAAGTTGGTCCATTCCCTTATTGCAATTTTTGCTGATACATTCTGATAACATTTTCCATGCCATAGATTAAGGACTCTACTACCAATGCATGTCCTATTGATACTTCATCTAAATGAGGAACTTTTTCTTTGAAGTAGGCAATGTTTTGCAAATTTAAATCATGTCCGGCATTGATGCCCAAACCTAACCGGTGCGCTAAGTCAGCAGCTTTAGCAAATTGATCCACGACTGATTTATTTCCTTTGGCATATTCAGCAGCATATGATTCTGTATAAAGTTCAATTCTATCTGTTCCGGTTTTGACAGCACCTTCTATCATTTTTAAGTCGGGGTCAACAAAAATAGAAGTGCGAATACCGGCATTTTTAAAAACTTTTATGATCTCTTTTAAATAATTTTGATGTTGCCATGTATCCCAACCATGGTCAGATGTCAGTTGATTGGGATCATCAGGCACCAAGGTTACTTGTTCGGGCTTAACACGCAAGACCAAATCTATAAATTTATCAATAGGATTTCCCTCAATGTTAAATTCCGTATGGACAATCGGTCGTAAAGCAAGTGCATCGGCATACCGGATGTGACGTTCATCAGGACGTGGATGTATTGTTATACCGTCTGCCCCATAATCTTGGGCTCTTTTGGCAAACTCTATGACATCCGGATAGTTGCCGCCGCGTGCATTCCGTAAGGTAGCTATTTTATTTATATTGACACTTAATTTGGTTTTCATCAACTAGTTTTTTTAAATTAAAGTAAGGTTTTAATTTTATCGACAAATTCTTTTGGAGGACGTATTGGTTTTCCATCTCTACCGGCAAAAACCAATACAACTTCTCCTTCCGTTGTTTTCTGATTATTTTCATTATAAATCTCATAACCAAAAGCCAGGCGGACACCTTTAAGGTATTTAACAAAAGTTTTTAGCCGGATGGTCTCATCAAAAGTTAGGGGTATAAAATATTTGGTATTTAAGGTATAAACCGGCAAAATAAAGCCGTCTTTTTCCATTTGTTTATATGAAATGCCAATTTTATTCATCAATTCGAGACGACCCATTTCAAAATATTGGGCATAAATACTATGATGGATGTAACCCATTTGATCAGTTTCGGCATAGCGCGTTTTAAATTGTAATTCGTCTATATAAGTGGCCATTATTTTCTTTACATTTTCTTAATAAATCTATTACAAATGTAAGATATTTTTTTCAAAATGCGCATTTTTGTTATGACTTAAATAATAGTTAAAATTTATTTAAAAAACAAGCGAAAAAAATTTTTTTAATCTGAAATTTTATACCAATTTTGCAGTTACAAAAAGGAAAGAAAATTTATTTTTTTTGTCGTTAACCTAATAACCGCCTATGAATCAAGCAATTAACACTTGGGAGAAATGCCTTGCCTTTATTCGTGATAATATTGATGAAACTGCGTTTGAGACTTGGTTCAAACCTTTGGTGCCGATTGATTTAAAAGGAAATATTTTAAAAATTCAAGTACCGAGTAAATTTTTTTACGAATGGATTGAAGAGCATTATTTACAGCTTTTAAAAATTGCTTTAACTAAATATATCGGCCCCGATGCTAAATTGATTTATAGCATCAAAATGAGTAGTGAAGCAGCCAAAAATGAGGCCCATTTGATGGATTTGCCAAGTGCAAATAAACCCAAAGTCGAAACACGTAACAAAAAAACAACGAAAAATTTTGCGCCGGAGATAAAAAATCCTTTTGCTTTTCCCGGCATTAAAAAAATTCACATAGATTCGCAATTAAATCCACATTATACTTTTGATAACTTTGTGGAAGGAAATTCAAACCGGTTAGCCAGAAATGCGGCCATGGCTGTTGCTAAAAAACCAGGTGGAACTTCATTTAACCCTCTGCTAATTTACGGTGATGTCGGTTTAGGAAAAACGCATTTGGCCAATGCTGTGGGGGTAGAGGTAAAGCGTTATTTTCCGGATAAGACGGTTTTGTATGTTTCGACCGAAAAATTCATCCAGCAATATACAACGGCGACGCAACGCAACAACCGCAACGATTTTATTCATTTTTATCAAATGATCGATGTGCTTATTGTAGATGATATACAATTTTTGTCTGGCAAACCCGGCACCCAAGATGTGTTTTTCCATATTTTTAATCATTTGCATCAAAACAAAAAGCAAATTATTTTAACGGCAGACAAAACACCGGTTGATATGCAAGATATAGAACAGCGTTTACTCTCCCGTTTTAAATGGGGCTTATCTGCCGAATTGCAAAAACCGGATTATGAAACCCGTAAAAAAATTATCCTGAATAAACTTTATGCTGATGGCGTAAAATTACCCGAAAATGTAATTGAGTTTATTGCCCAAAGCATCAAAACCAATATTCGTGAACTGGAAGGGATAATTATTTCATTAATTGCCCATGCATCATTTGATAGACGTGAAATTAATTTGGAATTGACCAAAGAGATTATTCAAAATTATGTCAAGCAAACCAAAAAGAACTATTCTATCAACATGATTAAAGAAATTGTGGCCAAATATTTCAATATCGAAGTAGAAGCCATTCAATCAAAATCACGAAAAAGAGAAATAGTACAAGCACGTCAATTTGCCATGTATTTTGCCAAAAAAATTACTAATAAGCCTTATGCCGAAATTGGAAAAAATATTGGCAACCGCAACCATGCCACGGTTTTACATGCCTGTAAAACCATTGATGGTTTAAAAAAAGTAGATAAAGACTTTAATAAATATTACAAAGACTTAGAAATCAAATTTTCGTTATAAATTTTTCACCTTTATCTTTTTCCGGCCGAATTTTCCGTAATTTTGTGCCGTTAAAATGTATCTTATGTCTTCCAAACAAAAAATATTAATGGTTTGTTTAGGCAATATTTGCCGCTCTCCTTTGGCAGAAGCCTTATTAAAATCTAAAGTTAATCCTGAAAAGGTTTTGGTCGATTCGGCAGGTTTAGACAGTTATCATGCCGGCGAACCGCCTTGTCCTTCTTCTATAAATATAGCTGCCGAACACGGCTTGGATATTACTAATTTAAGAGCCCGCCCATTTGAAACAGCAGATTTTGATAAGTTTGACAAAATATACATTATGGACAAACTCAATGAGGCATTAATCCGTAAAAAAGCTCGAAATGCAGCTGATTTAGCCAAAGTTGATTTTATATTGAATGAAATTTTTCCAGGCGAAAATATTGAAGTGCCTGACTCCTATCAAAAGGGACGCAGTGCTGCAAAATTAGTCTATGATATGTTGGATAAAGCAACTTCAGCCATTGCCAAAAAATTAGAAAATTGAAAAAAGGTATTTTATTTTTAATACCCGCCCCTTTAGGTCCCGCTCCTTTAGATGAAATATTGCCGGGTATCGTCAAACAAGTAATTTTAAACATTAATACCTTTATTGTTGAAAATGAAAAAACAGCGCGGCGGTTTATCAAACAAATTTGTCCTGAAAAAAATCAATCAGAATTAGTCATTTTCCAATTAGACAAACATCAAAAATCTGCCGGAATCCATGATTTTATACACCCTTTGATACAAGGCCAGGATATTGGTTTATTATCAGAGGCTGGTTTGCCGGCCGTAGCCGATCCGGGTAATTTGGTAGTTGCTTTGGCTCATAAAAAAAACATAACGGTCAAGCCATTGGTAGGTCCTTCTTCTTTGATGTTAGCTTTGATGGCATCGGGCTTAAACGGGCAAAAGTTTTCATTTGAAGGTTATTTGCCTAAAGAATCGGATGAGTTAAAGCGACAAATCAGACATTTAGAGCATTTGTCTGCAAAAAACAATTGTACTAAAATTTGTATTGAAACACCTTACCGGAATCAAAAATTTTTTCAAAGTTTATTAAAATATTTGCACCCCAATACACGTCTTTGCATTGCTGCAGATCTAACATTAAAGACGGAATATATCAAAACCTTGCCGGTAAAAGAATGGCGAAAACAAAAAGTAGATTTACATAAAAGGCCTGCTGTTTTTTTATGGTTATCTTAAATTGCATAACGGCCTGATTTTTGCAGTAATGAAGAAAAATAAAATGTTATGAAATTTATTGTCAGAACCGCTTTAGTTATAAGCTTTCTTTTTTTGGTGAATAGTTGTGCTTCCACAAAGATAAAGTATGACCATTCCATTGATTTCAGTCAGTACAAAACCTATGCTTATTATCGTAAGGGGTTGGAAAAACTCAAACTTCCTGCCAAAAAAAAGCGTTTTATTGTTCATACAATTTCAAAAATTTTATTAGACAAAGGCTTTTCACGTTCTTCTCATCCTGATTTTATTGTCAATATTTTTACCGATTTACATGACCGGGTCGATGTTTATCCTCATTATTATTCCCCTTTTTACTCCCGTGCTTATATTGAAAAATCAAAAGAAGGTACTTTATTTATTGATATAGTTGACTTAAAATCAAAAAAAGTAGTTTGGTCCGGAAGTGAATATTTGAATTTAACGGGGAATGATTATAAACAATTTCGCCAAGCTTTGTATACGTTATTAAAGAATTTTCCACCAGAAAAAGACAAGTAAAACCGTATTAATGCCCTTTTAATGCAGTTTTTTTAAGTAAATTTGCGAGAAAGTTTTATATGAAAAAAACAGCTTTGATTACCGGTGCTACTTCCGGTATTGGTAAAGAAACCGCTAAGATGCTATCCGAAAAAGGTTTTCGTGTCATCATCACTGGGCGACGCAAAGACCGTTTACAAGAACTTTGTCAAGAATTGACAGAGTGTTTTAGCATGAATTTTGACATTCGGGATAAAGAACAAGTGCAAAATGCTTTTAATCAATTGCCGCCAGAATGGAAAACGATAGATTTACTTATAAATAATGCCGGATTGGCAGCAGGTTTGGAACCTTTGCACGAAAATCAAATTGAAGATTGGGAACAGATGATTGATACCAATATAAAAGGCTTGCTTTATGTCACCAAAATTGTTGTTCCGCAAATGATTGCGCGTCATTCCGGACAAATAATTAATGTAAGTTCTATTGCCGGTAAAGAAGCCTATGGCAAAGGTGCTGTATATTGTGCTACCAAACATGCTGTTGAGGCTTTAACCAAAGCTATGCGTATCGACTTTAACCCGTATAACATCAAAGTGGGGAGTGTCTCTCCGGGTGCTGTTGAAACCGAATTTTCAATTGTCAGACTTAAAGATCCTAAAGCTAATGAAAAGGTTTATGCCGGTTATACACCTTTGTATCCACAAGATATTGCCGATGCTGTGGTATATATGGCAACTCGTCCACCGCATGTTAATATAGCCGATATTCTGATTTTGCCGACAGCTCAGGCCAACGCAACCGTTTTTAATAAAAAATTTTAGCTCACAAATCAGGTTTGAATGGCACCTACATTATATCGTTCGGTAATGGGTTTATGATTGGCCATTTCTATTCCCATACTGATCCATTTGCGGGTTTCAAGCGGGTTGATAATTGCATCTGTCCATAAACGGGCAGCTGCATAATAAGGTGATATTTGTCGTTTGTAATCATTTTGAATTTTATTTAGCAAAGCTTTTTCTTTTTCCGGGGTAATGGTTTCACCTTGTTTTTTTAGTTTAGCTTCTTCAATTTGGAGTAATACTTTCGAGGCAGCAGCCCCACTCATTACGGCTATTTCACTGGTTGGCCAAGCTAGCATCAGGCGCGGATCATAAGCACGACCATTCATAGCATAGTTACCGGCTCCATAAGAATTACCAATAACCACTGTAAATTTAGGAACTACCGATGTGCTGACTGCACTGACCATTTTTGCCCCGTCCTTAATGATACCGCCATGTTCGGAACGGCTACCGACCATAAAGCCGGTGACATCTTGTAAAAACACCAAAGGGATTTTTTTCTGATTGCAATTCATGACAAAGCGGGCGGCTTTGTCAGCCGAATCGGAGTAAATAACACCGCCGAATTGCATTTCACCACGGGCATTTTTTACAATTTTACGTTGGTTGGCCACTATCCCCACAGCCCAGCCGTCTATACGGGCATAACCGGTGATGATTGTTTTGCCATAATCAGCTTTATATTCATCAAAGCTACCGGCATCAATTAAACGGTCAATTATTTCGTACATATCATAAGGCTCTTGCCGTGAAGCCGGTAAGATACCAAATATTTCTTCCGGATTTTTGGCCGGTTTTTTCGGTTCTGTTCTATTAAAGCCGGCTTTGTCAAAGTTGCCTATTTTGTTAAAAATGTTTTTTATTTTGTCTAAGGCGTCTTTGTCATTTTTGGCTTTATGGTCCACTACACCCGAAATTGCTGTTTGTGTAGTAGCACCGCCCAGGCTTTCGTTATCGATATCTTCACCTATTGCCGCTTTTACTAAATAGCTGCCAGCCAGAAAAATACTGCCGGTTTTGTCAACAATCAGACTTTCGTCACTCATAATAGGCAGATAAGCACCTCCGGCAACGCAACTACCCATTATGGCTGCGATTTGGATAATGCCTTTGCTACTCATCACGGCATTATTTCTAAAAACGCGTCCAAAATGTTCTTTGTCGGCAAAGATTTGATCTTGAAGTGGCAAGTAAATGCCGGCCGAATCAACTAAATATATGATGGGTAAATTATTCTCAATAGCTATTTCTTGTGCTCTGAGATTTTTTTTACCGGTAATCGGGAACCAAGCACCGGCTTTTACTGTGGCATCATTGGCCACGACAATAACTTGACGTCCATTGATATAACCAATTTTGACAATTACGCCACCGGCGGGGCATCCACCATGGTCGTCATACATCTCATAGCCTGCAAAGGCGCCTATTTCTATTTGTTCTTTATCGTCATCAAGCAAGTAAGCAATACGTTCACGAGCTGTCATTTTACCTTTGGCATGTTCTTTTTCTATGCGTTTTTTGCCACCGCCAAGTGCTATTTTTTCTAATTTTTGACGAACTTCAGCCCATTTTAATTTATTGTAATCTTCGTTTTTATTGAATTTAATATTCATCTCCTTATTGCCTTTTATGTGGGCTTAAAAATAAAACATTCGCATGAGAATTCAAATATTTAAGAAGTATTTATGCATTGATTTGATTTTTTAGATGTTGAAAGTCTTCAAACTGCCGGATATAATCATCCTCATCAAAAGCCCCTGAATTTAATACTAAACAAACACTGCCTTGCGAAAAATCTTTCAAATCACGCCAGATACCTACCGGAATTAATAAACCACGATCCGGACGATTAAGAATAATTTTTTTGATGGTCTGCCCATCATTTATTCTCACCTCAAAACTTCCGCTAACGGCTATTAATAGTTCATTTTGCGCTTTATGAGCATGCCCGCCACGATAAGCGCCGGCTGGAACGTCATAAAGATAATAAACCCGTTTCATGTCAAAAGGCAGTTGGTTGTTTTCAATAACCGCCAAGTTACCTCTTCTGTCTTTTATTTTGGGAATTTTGAGAAGGTAACAGTCCGTAACTTTATTTTTTATAAAATTTTCTTTCCAATCATTATTATTCATATCTCAATGCTTGAATAGGATCTAATTTGGCTGCTTTGTATGCCGGGTACAGTCCGGAAATAATGGCTACTATAAAAATAACCAAAAAGGCCATTTCTATAGCATTCCAAGGCATGGAGAAAGGAACTTTCATCAGATTTGAAACGCCAAAACCTATTAATAAACCAAAAATAATACCGACTATACCGCCCAATAAAGTGATAACCAAGGTTTCTATAAAAAATTGAAGCATAATCAGAATTTTATTTGCGCCCAAGGCTTTTCGAACACCGATTTCGCGGGTGCGTTCGGTGACCGATACCAACATTATATTCATTAAGGCAATTGAAGAGCCTAATATAGTGATGAGCCCAATAATAAATGCAAATATAGTTAAGCTGTGACTGACTTTCTTGAGTTCTGCAGCTAATTTGTCACTGGTATTAACGCCAAAATTATTAGGTTGCAAGGGTTTTAGTTTTCTAATATTGCGCATTACTGCTATAGCTTTAGCAACAATTTTACGGTAATTTTTTTTATTTTTTACCGCTACATCAATCGTATAATTAGGGTTTTTATTTGGAAAAATACTTCTTGCCAAATTTAACGGAATTAATATCCGGTTGTTTTGGCTCCCACTAAAGGTCGATTGTTTAGATTTTAATATTCCTATAACGGTAAACCGGTTACCATTGATGATAATTTGTTTCTGGAGGGGATTTGTATGTTTGAAAAGTTCAGTTTGTAAATCTTTTCCGATAATTGCAAAATGATGGTTGTCTTTAATATCTTTAGCAGCAAAGGCTCTGCCTTCTTGAATATCGTAATTATTAACGGCTAAATAATTTTCATCAACTCCTACAATGGTGTATTTAGGATCGGATTTTTTTTCTGTATTTTTAACTTCAATATTTACAGCCGGAACAAAAGAAATTGAAACCAAGGTGCCGGCATCTTTAAAATTTGTTTTAAAATGGATGGCATTACGGTAGCTTATCGGTGGATTAATTGTTTTATGTCGGTTGCGGGGATGTCGTCCTTTTTGAATAAAAATATTTTCATATCGTTTAAAAGAAAATTTATTGGAACCCAAACTTTTGAGCCCGGCCGAAAAATTATTGTCAATACCTTTTACAACTGTAAGGGTTCCTACCAAAGCCATTATGCCAAAAGCAATAATAAGCAGGGTTATAACAGCCCTGATTTTTTGAGATTTAATAGCTTCAAATGCGATTAAGATATTTTCGTAAATAATTTTCAGCATAAAGGTGTTTTTAAAACGGGTTAAATTTATAATAAAATACGATTCAAATCGTTTATTATTACAAATTATTTTGATAATTTTACAAAAAATAAAAAAGACGCTCTATGAAAAAAGTATTAGTAATTAGTTTTGCTTTAGGCATGTTAGTGACCTCATGTGTTAGTAAAAAGAAATATGAACAATTAAAACAAGGGAAAGCCGAAACAGAGCAATATTTGCGGGAGTACAAAGATAAGTTTTACAAGTGTACCACAGAACAGGAAAGTTTGAAAACACAAATCGAATCCTTGAAAGATAACAATAAGACCTTGCAAGAGGCATTAGATCGTTGTGTCAACTTAAATCAACAAGGGAATGTAAATATTAGTAAACTGTTAGACGAAATAAACAAATCTAACAAATATATTCGGATGCTTATTGTCGAAAATAAGAAAAAGGATTCGTTAAATAAAGTGTTAAGTAGTCGCATAACGCGTTCGTTAAAAGGAGTGGACACCAAGGATTTAGATGTCAAAGTAAAAAAAGGCGTCGTGTTTATTTCATTGTCTGATAAAATGATGTTTAAATCTGGCAAAACACAAATCAGCAAACAAGCCGACAGTGTTTTGTTTAAATTAGCAAAAATTATTAATGATTATAAGGACTATGAAGTATTAATTGAAGGCCATACGGATAATGTCCCTATTCATACCAAATGTATTAAAGATAATTGGGATTTGAGTGCCTTGCGTGCGACTGCTATAGCGCGTAAACTTCAAAATGATTTCGGGGTGGATCCTGCACGCTTAACAGCAGGTGGTCATGGCCAATGGCGTCCTAAAGCAAGTAACGATACGCCTGAAGGCCGTAGTATGAACCGCAGAACAGAAGTAATTTTAATGCCGAAATTAGATCAATTTAACAAGTTAATGGAGCAGGGTGAGAAAGAAACGAATTAAAAATTAAATTAATAACATGTTACAAAGCTGTCTCAATTTTATTTGAGACAGTTTTTTTATAGCCAAAATCGCCAAGGTTTATAGACCCATTCTTTGGCATAGGCAATGCCAATACGTGGGCCGGATTTAATTTCTGAGCCGGCTATTTTTATGTTTTCATCTGCCACCCATAAATTATTTTCGGGTTTAACTTCCAGACCGTTAAAACTTTTGTCTATTTTCAGTTGTTTGGTTAGTTTTCCGGGACCGTTGGTTAAAACATTCAGTGGTTTAAAAGTTTGACCATTATCATCACTATATGTCAAATCCTTAATTCCCCGCACTAAAACCGCAGCCGGAAAACCTTTGGGCATGGTTACAAAATTAAGCATATGGTACATGCCGTATATTAGATAGACATAAATATGGCCGGGCCGGTCAAACATAATTTTTGTCCGCGGGGTGATGCCTTTACTACAATGACAGGCTAAATCTTGCATGCTGTGGTAAGCTTCCGTTTCTGAAATAATTGACCGGTATAACTTGTTCCCCTCTCGACGATATAAAACCTTTCCTAAGAGTTTTTTTGCGACCTCGTGCGTTTCATTATTAAAAAAATCAGCTGTAAGTATGATGGATTTTTTAGGCTTCATTAAATGAAAAATATACTAAAAACACCGATTAACATTAACAATTTAAGAAGTTTGGTAGCCAATTCAAAATTTTCTTTAAAAACCTGAATTATACTATAACTCAGTAAAACAAAGCTTATAACAATGAGCGCATAAAAATAAATGTTGTTAAATATGTTTATATAAGAAAACATTATTAACCATGTGATTAA
>Ga0256831_1000094_pt1 | contig 44873 bp, 51 predicted proteins | sample 132544metaG_FD_189087 | JGI IMG/M metagenome (GOLD analysis project Ga0256831, IMG submission 189087) | Hydrothermal vent microbial communities from Lau Basin, Pacific Ocean - 132-544 | ecosystem: Environmental > Aquatic > Marine > Hydrothermal vents | place: Pacific Ocean: Lau Basin | collected...
CAAGGGCATAGCACTCGCATAGCCAACCGCTGAGCAGTAAGCATAACAAGGGCATAGCACTCGCATAGCCAACCGCTGAGCAGTAAGCATAACAAGGGCATAGCACTCGCATAGCCAACCGCTGAGCCTTTACTTGTAACAATGATACACAGTAAGCCGACACGCTCGCATTACACTCGTAACGCAAACGATAGGCAAACCGCATAAAGATAATTGTAGGAACTCATAAACAGTGACCGTTTCAACGTGATAAACACGCTTCAGTAACAAGCTTGTGATGTCGTATTCGGTAGCAGTATATCGCTACCACGCTCTAAGCTCGTTTGTCACTCGTTATATGTGTATCAACCTACCGCAGTAAGCTCATATACATATAACCGTGTAAAGACGGGTGTAGCACCCGTCCAACGCTATGCTTTAGCACCCTCTTTAAGGGCTTTAAGTGCGTTTTCGTTTCTGTACTGATTAACTTTAGCGATAAGCTCAAGCGTGGCAACTTTATCACCTACTAATGAATCAACGGGCTTGATTTTCTTATCTGAGTGTTTTAATCCGTACTCTTTACATACTTCCAACTGTTGCGCCTCTGTAAGCGTTAAGAGGTCGTTTAAAGCGTTTTTGAGTTGGTTTGCAGTCGTTAGTCGTGCGTCTAAAGCCTTTTTGTAAGCCTCTAAGGTAGTTAAGCTTTTATCGCTCATAAGTGCGTTAATAGCTTTGTTAGAATAGTAACCGCTTAAAGATTTGAGTGACTTAAACGTCTTAAGGGTAGCTACTCTTTTCTTCACGGACACGTTTGACATATAATACCACTCGTACGCATTGATTACGCCTTTAGTGTAGTCTTTATCGCCCGTGATAATCATATCTGAGCGCAATGCCTCAAACATAATGCGAAAAGCTTGTTTGTTACTTTTTCCCGCTTCTTTGAGCGGTGTAAGGTTAGTCGCCAAATAATGGTCAATCGTTTCGATAAGAGTTACGTTTTTCTCTTTGAGTGATGTTATTTCCTCACTGTTACTTTGATATTGTTGCAAGTCTTGTTTAGTTGGCGCGACAATCGTTTTGAGAGCGTTTTGCGCCTTTTCGAAGTCCGCTACTAACTTCGCTGTTTCTACCGCTATATCGTTTTTTGTTGGCACGTTTGCCACCTCGTTTAAAGTATCGTTTGGTTTTACGTTTAAAGCATTCATTTTATACCCTTTTCGGCTTTTCGCCTTATTTAAATTTAAGTTGCTGTAAAAAGTAACTTTAAAATAGTATCTAAACAAACCTTAAAAGTTTATAAAGATATCACTAAAAACTACTATTTATTTCCCTACTGCGTAAAGCTCAACGCTCGTTATACGTTGGTTACACGCTATTAACAACGCTATCGTTTTAGCGCCATTATGGAGCGATGTAGTACAAAGCGCCTCTTTGTTAGTTGGCGTAACGTACTTAATACGTACACGTTCCATAGGCTTATTAGCACGTATAGCGCCCGTACCGTGCACCGCTTGAAGTGTCGTGTTACGTGTTTGCGTTGCGTGTCTCATAACGTTTCCTTTTTAGCTCTTTATTTTGTTATGTCACATTATAGTTAAAAGTAACCCTCTATGTAAATAAAGAAACAATATTAATGTAAAACGTTAAGCGTTAGTTAAGATAAAGGCGTAACCATACTTAACACGTTATGTTTTATGTTGTTAAGCGTACCGTTCAAATAGCTATCAAAGTAACGTTCAAAGACCGCTCAAAGCATCTCTTAACATAAGTTTACATTATCATTATAGGGTATTATTATAAGTGTACGTTATAATTACCGTAAAACGACATAGCGGTAAAAAGCATTTTAAAGTGGGTAAAAAGCCCGTTAAGCGTTTGTTACACCTTACTATTAAGAGCGTTAAGCGTTTGATAGAGGTCTTTAAAAGTACGTTATACGAGGGATAAAAATTATCGTTTGTTTGGTGTGCCACGCTGATGCATAAAGTGGATTAAAGTAAGCTTAAAGCGGTTGGTATGTGGGAAATGTATAGCGGGGGTGGGTAGAAACGTAACACGGAGTCGTTGGGCGGCCTACACAGCCACACGAATAATATAGGACAAATTATACCTGTACGTACAAGATATACAACCAACGCTCAACGACCTTTCTCCCAGTCTTTCTTCTGTACGCTCAACGACCTTTCTCCCAGTCTTTCTTCTGTACGCTCAACGACTCTTTCTTCGATACGCTCAACGATTCTTTCTTCGGTACGCTCAACGAAACTGTTCAATGACCCTTTCTCCCATTCTTTCTTCGCTACGCTCAACGTTTCTTTCTTCGTAGCTTTCTACCTTCTCCCAAAAATTTGCCTTGGCGGGAATAAGGAGGTGGTTCAAAGAACTGTGTGACGGATTATGTGGCTGATGGTTTGTGATTATGGTGTGAAGGGTTGTGGGATGAAATGTTTGTCGTAGTAATAACTAGATGCTTTAAGGTTGGCTAAAGGTGCGGCTTCGCGCTGCTATGCGGAAGGTGTAGCAGGAGAGTAATAGGAGTTGTAGTGTTATTGTTACTTTACCTTACTAAGCCTATATATACTAGGTTTACTACATTGTTACGTAGCCCGTTTAGCATGTGGCTTCGCGCTGTTCAACGAGCAGCTCAATGAACATAAGTAAATCTCTTACGAATAAAAGGAAGTCTTACTTACGTTGAACCAACGTTGAGCGGGTGTGAAAAGTAAGCTCGTTAGACTACGGCTTCGCGCTGCATAGCGGATACCTCAGCATAAGCCTATAACTTATGATACGTTACACTTACTCAATATGTATTCAGTCACTGTCATACCTTCATTATCGGCACGTTTAGTGAGCTCGAGCTTCTCACGCTCCGTTAAACGGATGTTAATCCGCGCTGTCTTAGGTTCCTGTAATAGTACTTTATCTTTCATTATTTCTCCTTGTTAAACGTTTTCGTGTTGTGCCCATACGCTTCTCGGCAGCTATGGTATGGCTGTAATTATCTAAAGCTTCACGTAATCGATCAGGCTTCTTTACTTTCTTAGGCGCTTGGTCAACGAAGTTAAGCGGCGTTGAGCGGATGGGGTAGTAATCTACAAACATCATTGTATCAAAAGGCTCATGTAGTTCTCTATGAATCTCTACACCATCAACGTATACGGTATCCGCTAAGCGACACGTCTTAATGTTCTCAACGTAGATGTTTATGTCATTATCTCTATCTCTTATTACGCCCACATTACCGCAGTCACACAGTGGCTTAGCGACGGTAAGACATTTTAAGCAGATAACTTCTGCCTCGTCAAACGTTCGCATCAAGCACCTCCCTAATCCTAGGATTGATTCCCCTTACCTTGTTAAGCTGGTACTTCTTCATATCTTCTTCGAACCCCTCACGTGCGTGTAACACAACGTAATGCGACTCTGTAACAACTTTCTTTAGGCCAAGATTATTGCGATGGCGTAAGACTTCGGTCTCAGGGATGTTCAACGCTAATGCTATAACAGCATCAGTAAGGTACTGGTATGTGTCATGTAGAAACTGGTCTTCCTCGTAGCTCCAACGACGACGCTTACCAAGACGCTTAGCGGTTTGCCGTAAGAGGACATACGCTGGGATAAACGTATCAGCTTTCGTTGGAGGTTTCTTAAGAAGTTCCTCTAACTCTTCATCTGAGTATAGGTCCTGTAATGTGCCAAACTTTAAATTACGCTTAGCCCGTAACGATAATTCGTCTAAAGGAATTTTAATACCGACATTAGGGACTTTATGACTCATCGCTATACCTCCCTATACGCCTCGTAGACAATTCCGTCTAGCTTATACTTAACGTAAGTTGGTGTTTCCTCTATAATAGAAGAGTCTCCCAACTTAAACCCGTTAAGCATCTTCGCTAGGTGGGTGTACTTCTGTAAACTCACTGCGGGGTGTGGTTTAAAATGCGTAACGTTGTATCCTGTATCTGTAAATGTAATCACTTATTACTCCTTATAATGTTTAGAGACGCCATACTAAAGCGGTCTGAATAAATAGCGTATCGTAACGCTGCTATGAGATCCCAATGCGTTCCCTTAGGGTCACGTATGAATGGGTCTTTCGAGGACTTGCTATTGTTGCTCTTATACTTAACGCGAGACACTTGACGTATCAACTCTGTAAGTTTACTACTTATGTAAAGCTTAGGGCGGTCATTTGCACCTGTTGGGGTAAACAATTGATTAAGGTACTTGATACTATCAGCTACAGCATTATTCGCTTTCTGAATATCGTAATCGTACGTTAAAATGTAATCGTTTAACGTTTGTGCAGCGGCAGGGTCTCCATACCGACTATCAATCGTACCGAGTGGTGCTTCAATTTCTTTATAGCTTTCAATATGTTCAGCCGTTGCGCGGTTGTTCTCAGAATAAGCTTCGACAACGTAATACGTGTCATTTTCACGGAGTACCCAAACACCTGCTGTACTATCTGACCAACCAATATCAATCCCTACTATAAACAGACTATCTTTAGTAAAGGTAACATTATCTACTACATTACGCTCTTTGTCGAATGCATAGAAGACATTATCATCATGCCCAACAGGTATCGCTAATATCTCCTGGTTATATAGCATCTCACCTAGTTCTAAGCGCATTTGTTTAAAGTAACTTTGAGGGAGCGTTGGGTTTGTCATTGAGGGTGCCGTAAAACTTTTCCAGTTCGGGAAGTCTTCCTCACGTTGGAAGTACTCATACAGAACGTTATCTGTACCACGGAATGTTCCAATTACAAACGTTCGGCCATAAAGTTCACCGTTATCCCTTACACCGTAGTCAAGCATTGTTGGTGCGAGCATCTGCTTATAGATAACGTCAAGCGTATTAATACTTTGCGCCTCTTCCATAAGAATTAGGCTCATACTTGTGCCGAGCACCGCCTCAATATTCGCTTCAGAGTTTGCTGTAAACTTTGCGCCGTTCTCTAAGGTGAAGTTAAACTGTCCTTTATTGATGCTAGCTATTGGTAACTCCAATTTATTGACAAGCTTTAGTACTTCGTTAAAAATAATCTTAGCATTGTTGAACACTGGTGCAACGAGTACCGTTGAGCTAAATGGTACAAGTAGTTCCCTTACTGATATAATAGAGAGTATAGTAGACTTTCCAAATCGCCTACCAGCGGCCACAACAAAACCATTGTGGTCTTTGTGGGTGTCAAAATCATATATAAGGGGCTGTTGTCCTTTATGTGGTATGAAGTCTAATAGTCGACACACGGTCTTTAAAGGGATCGTATCAGTTATCTTTTTATACATCTCAGTTTCACTATTTGTAATAGGGGCAGCGGTTTCTCCAGTGCCGTGAGTAAATCCCATAAAGTACTCAAATGAAGCTCTATCTTCGCCCTCCAAGCTACTATAGTGCGCACGTTCATCATCAGTAAGGAGTGCTAGTTGTTCTTCAGTAAGCATCCTACTTACCTTCGTTATTCAGAATGTTAATCTGTTGGTATATCTTCGCCATAGGACTCGTAACAGTTTCATCTTCAGGCGTTGCTGTCTTAACAAGTGAGGCTAAAGCTTGGGCTAAATCTACAGGATCCTTACGGGTCGCTGAGCCTAATCGCTTATCCTCATCTTCATCAATCATGTCAAGCTTATCCTCAAGGGTCGCTGATACAACGTCTATCGCTCTGTTAAGTAGTATCTCTCGACGGGCCTCTTTAAGTTCTTGTAAGTATTCCTTGATACCTTTCTTACGCAATAGTTCAGCTATCGCCTTAGTAGGTATATCAAGTTTTGCTGCAACCTGTTTACGGTTACCTGTAACAAGCCCCTCGACGATTTGTTCTTCTAGTGCGTTCAGCATAAGCTCTGTGCTCATAGTAATCCTTTATTATATTTGGTGTTGAAAGTTCGTTTAAGTTTGGTAGAAAGTTCGTTTAAGTTTAGTAGAAAGTTCGTTTAAGGTTTAGCCATACAGCGAAGACTCATATCACCACTTTCATCTGATTCGTTTCAAGTTGCCGAGCAGTCTTTAATGAAATTTTGCCGCTACCTCTCTTATAGGGTTTACATAGGGTATTACTTAGTGCTGTACTATATACCTTACTCTATACCCTATATAGGTACTTCATCTTTCGCTTCAGTACCTTAAATTTGTCAGTTTTTTCGGGTTTAACGAAACGTTGGCATAAATTTGTAAGACACTTTAAGGTTTGTTTACAGCCGTCAAACGCCGCTGCTACGGGAGCTGTAGCGAATTTCTATAAATTTTAACCTTAAACGGAAAAATTAGTTTACTCGTTTAAGGTTAGTAGAAAGTTTCTTTAAGGTTACGCTAAGCATTCGTATTAACTTTAGTAATGATACGCCCAACATCACGCCAAACTCCTGTGAAACTACTACTATAACCCATATCTAATCTGTAGCTTAATTAATAAAGTTATACAATACACTGGAGATGAAATGTTTTTTAATACACAAATCGTAGAGTTTCAATGTGTTAGTCCAACAGCATACCTTGACGTAACAAATAGTAGTAATGAGCTACAGTATTACATTGCAAGTCCTGTTACACCTATCACTATTGCAACCTTAGAGTTTAAACTAGATACACTAACTGGACGAGATACTACAAATACAATCCCTTGGATGACCGTTGACATTTCTGGAACAACTGATGATATATACACTATTACAGTTGATGGTACAGGGCTTGACCCGAAAGCAACGCTTCGCCTAACGTTACGCGTAACCGATGACACGGGTACGGCTATACTATATACTGATAATGAGGTAACTGCTATATGAGAAAGCCTAGAACAACTGATAAGAGTTACTTAAAGAAACACCCAACGATTAAGCAAGATGCAGCTGCTTACGCTTCTGGCGGGAAGGCTACGTTCAGCGCTAACTACACAGAGTATATGCGTAGCGTTGAGACAATCGACCAAGCGATACGGACTATAGCAAACATCTTTTCCTTATGTGAGCTAAAAACTTATAAGGACATTAAGGGAGAGCTTAAACCTGTAAACGTTAAGAATGTCGATTTGGAGTTCCCTAATGAAGTAGACTCAAGAGTTGACTTCTTTCGTAAGCTTGCAGTGAATATCTTTTCACAAGGTGCTGGGCTTGTAGTTACAGAGTCTGGTAACAGGGGTGAGCAAGGGCCTTTAGAGAACTTCTACGTACTTGACATAGCGAAAGTACAAGCTGAGTCTGATGGCAAAGCACTTATCTCTCAGTTCAAATACTCAGCAGAGGATGGTTCAGAGATCTTTTACCCTGCGAACAAATGTATCTATGTTAATGATAGTATTGATCCATCTAATCTACTGTACAGCCTTTCACGTTTGAAGAGTTTAAACGATGTCCTACTTATGCAAGCTGGCGCAGTAGGTCAAGCAAAAGACATGCTAACAGGTGGCGCAAAGAAAGCCGCAATAATATCCGCAAATAATCCTATCTCAAAAAGTAATATGGATATTATAAAGACTGAGTTTGACACCTTTATGAAGAGTGCAACGGCAACATCGCTATTCTTAAATACTGAGCTTGACGTTCAAGTAATCGGCAATAGTATGACTGGTGCTGATGTAATAAGTTTATTGAGTGACATAAACGAAACGATCCTTAAACATTATAACATCCCACAGTTTCTTCTAGGGGTTGCGTCTAAGGGTGCTAATAAGACGGAAGAGCTTACTAACTTAATACGTATCTTCTTTAGTTCCCAGTTACTTCCTGTTCTTACAAACATTGAGCTACAGTTTACACGTTTCTTTAGAGAGCAACTCGGGATTAAGAACATTGTGCTTAAGTTCGATTACAAGTCTTTAGATATTCTGAAGATGCCTGAAGAAGTACAGGTCGACCTTACACTAAAGAAACACAAAGCAGGCGTTATCACCTTGAATGAAGCAAGAGCAATGCTAGAACTTCCAGCGATTGATAGTGATGCTGCTAACAAAGTATACATGCCTGCCTTCTTACTAGGTAATGCACCAGTAAGTTATAATGACTATTCAGCGGACTTGGAACGTTACCTTAACTTGAATCAAGCTGGTGGACAAACACTCCCATCTGGCAATTCAGGTGGTGCTGATAACACGAATGTTGTGACAGACTCGCAAGGCGGGCAACCAGATCAAGGTAACTCGTAGTGATACGAACCCTTGACCCACTTACTGGGCACATGTTATATTATGACAAACGACCAACAACTCTGTACTACGTACGCTTCGAGCCAGTTGGTCGGGACCCTGTGTATAAGATAGGGATTACTGTACAGGATGTTGCTAAGCGTTTTCGTTCAGAGCGTATACCTTATACGGTACTCCATACGGAGCTTCTTACAGGTAAAGAAGCATACTATAAAGAACAGAGAATACTTTCGCAGTACGAACGTTGGGCTCTTCCCTACGAGGAACTTCTAACGTCAGGCAACTCGGAACTGTTCTCAGTGGACATTAGACAATTTATGAATAAAGGTGAACTATGAAAAAAGTACAAGTATTCCAAGACGTAAGCTTTAAGCTACTAGGTACAGATGTAACTACTGACGTAACGGACAAAACAGTTATTAATATTGCGGGGTACGCATCGGTGTTCCTAAACCCTGATGGGTCACGCCTTATTGACCGTGACAACGAGAGTGTAGCACTTTCTTTACTAAATCTTGATAATTATAAGAAAAACCCTATATTAGTATATAACCACGACTGGGGAGACGTTGCTGGAAAAGTTACTCTTATTGAGAAACGCCCAGAAGGTTTATACGTAGAAGCAGAAGTACATAAGTTTACAGGACGTGAGCAGGTTTTTGAGGCAGTTGGTGCTGGTATAATTAAAACGTTTTCTATCGGTTTCGTACCAAAAGCGTTTAACTATATTGAAGCGACAGACACCTTGGAGATCTCTGAAGCAGAGCTCGTTGAACTGTCTTTAGCCCCCGTGCCCTCAAATCAGGACGCGCTATTTACTGTTACTGGTACTAAGTCTTTAAGCGTTGACCCACAAGTAGTTAAATCTCAGAACGATATGTCTTGCGATGAGTTAAACGGAATGTGCAAGATAAAAAAAGGAAAAGGTATGAAGAAGAGTATCGAAGGTGGAGAGGAAAATCCTACACCTACTGAACAACCTCAAGCAGAAGAAAAACCTAAAGAGCAAGAAGTTCCTAAAGTGGAGCCTAAAGCAGAGGTTAAACCTCAAGCAGAAGAAAAACCTAAAGAGGAGCCGAAGGTATCTGTGGAGCCAGAAGATAAAGACTCTCTATCAGTAGAAGACTTAGCTGCTCAAATCGTTGCTGCTCAACAGCTTGCTGAAGAGAAAGCTAGAGAGGCTGAAGAAAAAGCTAAACTAGAACTTGAAGAGAAAGAGAAACAACGTGTAGCAGAAGAAGAGCAACGTGTAAAAGACGCACTCTCCTATATCAAAGAGCAAAAAGAAGTTATTGAGGGTACCGCTGCGGCTGACCTTGATACGGAAGAGCTTGATGAATTGTATGAACTACTTACTACAACAGCTGAAGCAATCGAAGCAAAAGTTATTGAGGCTGTACAGGCTGCGCAGAGCGCGTAGTCTTTTGGAAAAGCGACGCCATAAAGATGCGCAGATTTTATTCTAATGTTACTATTGAGCTCAATACGTAATTATTTATCTTAAGGAGATAAAATGGCAAAACTTGAAGATCTTGTTGCTAAGGCAATGAAACTAGACGTAAAAGAAGGTATCGTGGCACACGCTAAGTCAGTTGGTACATCTGCACCAAAACCTGCTGGTGTTGTTGGAGGAGCTATGAAGCTTTCTGACGAACAAGGTAGATTGGCAGAACTTGGACTTATCGCTAAGAAACTTCGTGGTGGATCTTTAGCTGATGTTGACGCTAAAGACCTTAACGCTCGTGCAAAAGCAATTGGTGTAACTGGTGACTTAGCAGAAGCACTTCCAGCTGGCTTTACAGGAACTCTTTTAAAAGACATCCAAGATGAGCTTAACGTTGCTAAACTATTTGGTGCTAAGCAAATTAAAGGTGGTGTTGCACATGACCTTATTGCTATCTATGGTATCTCTGCATACTTAACAGGTGAAGCTACAAACGGAACTGAGAGTGGTGAAAACTATACAACTTTCGTTGCAACTACTAATAAAGTAATGTCTCTTGTTCGTAAGTCTTACGAATTACTTGACGATTCTCTTATTGATATTGCTGCTGAAGTTCGTGCGGGTATCGTTCGTGCAATCGCTGAAGCTGTTGAAGAAACTGTTATTAATGGTGATATCGCTGGTACAATGGACGCTGGTACTGCTGCTAACTCAGCTGTTAAAGTTTCTAATGGTCTTCGTAAAACAGGACTTAATAAAGCAACTGTAGACTTTGGTGGTGCTGCACTTACTGAAGAAGAGTTCCTTGCTAAGGTTACTGATATGCAACTTGCTGGTGGTATCTATTTAGACCAACGTGCTGTAACTCGTGGTGATGTTGTTCTTGTAATTGACCAATACACTTATGGTAAAGTTCGTAACTTCAAGAGCTTTAAAACTATTGACGTTGCTGGCACAATGGCTACACTATTCGGAGGTAAAGTCGATTCTGTATTTGGAATTCCTTTGGTGGTCACTTCTCTTATTCCTGCTACTGATGCAAATGGTGTTGTTAGCTCTACTGCTGCTGACAATACACTTTCTTCTTGTGTAATGGTTAACGTTGCAACTTGTAGACTTTCTATGAACGGAAACATTATCTCTGAGTCTGATAAAGACATCACAGACCAAGTATTCGTATTCACAGGCTCTCTACGTTATGGTTTCAGTTCAGTTTATGACTCTACTGATTCTGCTCCAAACGTTATCTCTAACGCACATGTAAATGTCGTTGCAGGTATCAACATCGCTAGATAGTGATGCGTAGCCCTTAGGGGCTGCTTAAGTGCATACCTAATATGTATTTAAGCTATCCCTAAATAGGAGGATTAATGGAAATCATTTATTCTGGTAAAATCTCTTTTACCTCTAATGGTATTACGTTTGTACCTAACGAGACGTACAAAGTGGACAACGCTGAAGGTGAACGTTTAACGAAGACGTTTAGTAAATTATTTAAAGAAGTGAAACCTGAGGTTAAGAAAGCCGTTAAGAAACGTGCTCCACGAAAACCAAAGGACGAACAATAGGAGTAGCTTATGGCGGTACAATTTAACTACGCTGACTACTTACTATTTTCAGCCGCGTCTGGTGTCAATGAAAACCTATACACAACGGTAATCTCTGGTGTTCTTGGAATGCTCCAATCACAGTACGGACTATACACAGAAGCGCAAGACATCTCGCATAAAGTATTCAATGTTGGTACGGCTATTACGCTACCTATAAGTCCTATAAATACTATTACAAGTATTGAGTATGACGGTAGTATAGTAGATGACACTACGTATACGTGGTACGGTGAAGACATAGTGTTTACTACACCGTTTACTGATAAGCGTAAACCCGTAACCTTTAACTTGAACGTAGGTTATACTGACATTCCAACTGACTTAAAGCTAGCTATCTATCGACATATCGATTCAATTATCTTTACACTCACTCGTCACACGGACAACATAGAGAAAGCTATTAACTCTACAGGGAATACTGTTTATTACAATTCTGCGACGGTGCCTAAAGCAGTACTTAATACATATGACTTTTATAGTAAACGTGAAATAATAAGGTTCTAAGATGAGTAGCCTTGGTTTAAGTGATATTACAGCAAAAGTTCAACTCCTTATCCAAACAAAGGCTAAGCATGCTACAGCACGTAAAGTTGAGAAGATACGAGCTGACGTTGTACAGACTATTAAAAGCTGGCGCCTGCACGTAAGGTTTCTTTTAAGTAGGAAGTACAAGGGTGGGCGTAACTATTCGTTATGGCCTAGGCTTAGAACAGGTGCGTTAAGAGCTTCTGTCCCAACGTACGAGGTAACTACACGTAAAACCTTTTCTGGTAGCAAGACCGAGTTAAACGAGACTGTTATCCAAATTAAACATAGGCCTTACAAGAAGCCATGGGAAACTTATGGTAGAGAACTTAACCAATGGTCAAGCATTATTGGGCAACCTTCATCGCTAGATGGGTGGCAAGACAGAGCGTATGACATGTTGGATAAGCAAATACTAAATAAGATAGGGGGAATAGTTGATTATAACGAAACATAGAGAAATCTTTACAAGTATGAAAGAGATCCTTGAAACATGTTCCAACGTAAGCCGAGTATCTTTATCAGGACACCAAGCGATTAACTCAGAGGATACGTTTGCATCTGTGTACGTAATTCCTGGGGCAGATAGTTTTACTAGCCGTACAACTGGTACTTCTGTCCATAGCTACGATAACTCTTTATTCGTACGATGCATAGTAAACGATAACTGTATTGATGATGAACTTAACTGGACTGATACGCGTGACCAGATTATTCAAGCTGTGCTGGCTGATAGTGAAATATGGAAGCAAGCAGTAAATCGTGACGTTGTTTCTGTCGTGTATGACGATATGAATAACTTCCCATTAGTTACGTTTGAAATCCTTTTTGAGTTCTCGTTACGCGAAGAGTGTAACTGACAGACAAGTCAATAAAATCATAACCCTTTGCAAAGAGTTAAATTAAATTTAAGGAAATACCTATGGCGTATATAGACAAAAGTACACAATGGTCAGTAACCAAAGAAGCCGTTTATGGTGACCGTACTGCACCAGCATTACCAGATGATGTAGTAGAGTTAATCAACCCTACACTTACACCAAATACGGAGCTTGTTGAACGTGAAGTTCTGAAGAATAGCTTAGTTGGTGCACAGCCTCAACTTGGAAAAGAAACTTCTAGCGGTTCTTGTGAAGTAGAACTAGCATCAACTACAGGGGCAGACGGAGCAAAAACTATTAATGGTGACTTGTTATACGAAGCTGCTTTAGGACACCGTATTGCGGATGTTGCTGCAACTTCTGGTACAGTTTCTTCTGGTGTTGTAACATTCACGACGGCGTCTGATGTTGACAACTACACAGTTGGTCAAGCAGTTATCTGTAGCGGTGGTGCAGGCGACGTTGAGTACGCAGTTGTACGTAGTATCACAGCTGGTGTATCAATGACAATCTCACCAGCCCCAGCAGATGACCAAACAATGTTTGGTGGACTCTTATCGTACACTGTAGCTAAACCTCGTGACGAGCAAATTTCACTCTCTATTCAAGAGTATATGGAAGCAGCTTCTCGTATTGAGTACACGTATGGCGGTGTTGTAGTTTCTGATGTTACAATTAGTTACCCAGTTGCTAATATCGTAAAAGCTAACTTTAGTCTAGCAGGTGCTGGATACGCAGTTGAAGAAGATGGCGTTAACGGTGGTGTTGTACCAGCGCGTGCATCTGTTTGTATGACGAACGTTCCTTACATCGCTAAGAATATGACGTTTAAATACGGTGGGACAGCTTATAACATTGAGAACCTTGATGTAAAAGTTGCATCTGAGATTTACGATACTGAAGCACTAACTACTGCGGGCATCACTAATAAGACTGTTACAGGTAAGTCAGAAGTGGGTGGTTCATTTGCTGTTGAGTACACTGGTACAACATTGTTCAGCCAATACAAAGACGGTACGAGTGGAGAAATCTTCGGTACAGTATCTAACGGCTCTTCTACAGCAATCGTATATGCGCCTAGAGTTGTTCTTACACAGTCAGATAAATCAATTACAAGTGGTATCTATAAGGAATCTTTAAGCTACCGTTGTTTGAGCTCTGAGGGTTGTAGTGATACAGTTGAAGACGCAATAACAATCGCATTCCAGTAATGTGTTCTATGACCTCTCGGGGTCATATATAGACCTTACAAGGAAACTTTAAAAGGAAAAGGAGAGAATATGGCAATCGTATTTGATAAAAATATCGAAGAAGGGTTTACTTACGTAGTAGAGGCTGAACGTGGACAAGAGAATCCGTTTAGCGTTATCATCAAGCCAATAGACTCAGTGCGTTTAGTAACACTGGAAGACGGAATTTTAAAAAGGGATAGTAATGACTCAGTTAGTTTATCAACAGGTTCGTATAATGTATCGTTATGCTGTAACGGAATTGCAGGATGGAATAACTTACTTGACAGCGATGGTAAGCAAATCCCGATTACTACAGGGCCTAATGGGTTTATTTCACTAGAGTCTTTAGCGAAGCTCCCAATGAACGTTATATCAGAAGTATCTGGTGTTATTTCAGCGGTGTCTCAAGACCCTTCCACTATTCAGATTTTTATCGATAATAATGAGTAAGTTAAAGTATGGTACAGGCTCTCTGTACCGCACCCCTATTTGGGTAAAGCTAGACGACGCTTATATCAAACTTAAACCGCTATCCCACAAAGAACTTCATACAATTAATGAAGAGTCTTACCTTACACAAATTTCCACATCCCCTATGCTATTAACAAAACGTGAACTCTTAAAAGATGCTATTGTTGGTACGCAAAATATTCACGGTTTCCCTAACTACACAATTCTCGTTAATCAACTTTGTGCAGCAGATGTTGACTACCTTTATGATAAGGTTATGGAGATAAGCAAAGTTACAGAAGAACAAGTACATAATTTACGTGACGCGATTGATTTACAGTTCAATGCAGAGTACTCTGATGAAACGTGGAACTGCTCAGTGTGCCAGGAACGTAAGCTGGACAAAAGTAGAGGTTGTGGCTTTTTACCAGAAGACAAACGTGACTCAGCACCATTCTTACCACGAGTTAATGGTAAACGCCCAACGGTCTGTCCAATATCTACTGTGGATAACTATATAATATCACAAGCAACTATGGCTTACATGATTTTCGACTCTGGTGCTTTGCCTGAGTCAGGCGGACTTGGTGAGCAGACTGACTGGTTTATCCAAGCGGCTATGTTATACTCCCGTAAAGTAAAAGAACAACAAAATACGAAACAAGAAGAATAAGGACTCACTATGGCGATTAATGCTGAAGATAATATTGAACTACTCATACAACCAGTTGTGGATAAAACAACACTAGCAAACGTCTCTAAACAACTATCAGGACTCCTAGAGAAGCAAAAGAAACTTGAGAAGGAAATTCTTGAGGTAGAGAAAGAACGTGCAACTGGTATGAAGAAGTCTGGCCGCTACCTTACAGGTATGCGCGAAGAGCTTGCTAAAATATCTGAGCAGTATCGTCGTCAGGTGATGTATGCTAACCAATTACAACAAGCCGCTTCTAAGTCTTTATCCCTCACAGACCGTTTAACAGGTATGCAGGGACAACGCTTAAAGATGAGTGCAGCGACTGCTAACGAACAAGCTAGAGTTAACGCTCTACTTAATAAGCAACTAGAGCAATTTACAAAAGTTACAGCAAGCCAGAAGGCTTCATTAAGTAACATAAATAAAGAGTATTCTACTAACGAACGTAAAGTTGCACAGTATAAACAGCTCGTTAAAGAGATGAAACAAGAAGAAGTTATCTCTAATAGTATAACGAAAGCGGACACTGCTGGGTATAAGGCACTTCAAAAGAAGGCTGCAGCGATACGTGAAGCGGTTCGTGCAAGTAAGCAACAATACACGAATGGAAAACTCTTTGAAATGCGTGACTCTTCTGTAGAAAGTTATGCGACTTCTAAGCACTTTGATCCAAATGAGTTCTCTGTTCGTAAGCGTTTATATGACCTTCAGCAGAAAGAGATGGAGCAAAGTGTTAAGCAAGCTGCTATAAATAAGTGTAGACAGATTACTAGAAAGGCGTTAAACGCTATCGTTGAGAAATCAATTAATACTACCAATAGGCTAGTACGAATGGCGTACCACGCTAATACAGCTGAGAATAAACGAGCCCTTACTGAGGAGAAGCTACGTTTAGCGACACTCAGAAAATTAGCTGTAAACCAAAAAGACTACAACCAAGCTAGACTGCTTACAACAGAAATTAAACGAGTGAACGCAGCACTCGAACAGCAAATCTCATTACAGAGTAAAGCAACAAAAGTGCCTAACAAGAAACCATCTGGCAAGGCTGGAGTGACAGAAACGTCTAATGGTACTGCTGGCTTTTATGATACGATGTTCGGCGATGCTGGTACATCGTTCGGCCATAAGATAGCTACTACAGCACAATACGCAGCTGCTGGAACAGCTTTATACAAGTTAGCTGAAGCATTTAGTGAAGCAGGTCGTGCAGCGTTAGCATTTGACGCAATTCAGTATAAAATACAGTTCGTACTTGGTGCGTCGAAAACTCAAGCGAAAGGCTTAGCGGAATCATTTCAAAACCTAGCTGAAACGTACGGTAGTAGTATTGACGAAGTAAATAGTGTAGCACTAGCGCTTGGGCGTGCTGGTATAGCTAACGATAAGCTTGCTGCAAGCACTAAAGAGGTTATTCGCCTCTCTATGATTACGGGGGATTCCCTTGACGATACGACAAACGTTGTTGTCTCATTTGACCAAGTATTTGGTAAAGCCTTCAAGTCAACAGCAAACTTAGCAGATGCTTTAGCTTGGACAGCGAATGCTTCAAGACTATCTACACAAGATCTTGGGACGCTATCGAACTACGCCCTATCAGCAGCTAAAACTACAGGAATGACAGCAGAGTCTGTTTTGGCACTCTCGGCGGCATTTTCTAATGCTGGTGTAAACGCTAGTACAATCGGTACGCAGATTCGTAAGCTTAGTAATATGATGAAGCAAAGTACAACGGGCGTTAAAAACTTCTTTCAAACGATGGGTACATCACAGGGTGAGTTACTTAACGAGTTCCAAAATGGGAATGCTACAGATGCCTTTAAGCAGTTTGTTAACGACATTTCAAATATGACGCAGACACAGTACAACCTTGCAACGTCTGGTTTGAACATCCTTGAGCGTGACGCTATTGATAAGATTAGAACAACCAATAAAGAAATCCTTAGTAGTCTTGATACTCTAAATAGTAAGGCTATAGACGGCACTACAGAAGCAGCGGATAAAATAGCACTGAACTATGAACAAACGATTGCTCGTGTTAAGAATGCATTTCTAAGTTTCTCTGCACGTAAGATTACAGGTGGCTTAGATGCTATGTTTGGCGGTCGTACTAAGAAGGACATTGACAACTTTATAGATAGTCTTGGAAAACTTGGGCATATGATTGGAGTAGCCACAGCAGCATTTGCGGCATACAAACTTACTATTAAAGCGTCTTCAGTAGCGACAAGTACCTTTAGTACTACTATTGCTTTAACAGAAGGCAAGGTTATTAGCCTAACCCGTGCAATGCGTATTATGAACGTTGTGCTTAAAAAGAATCCAGCAATGCTTGCTGCTACAGCAATGGCAGCTCTTGGTGCAGCAGCATATGAGTCTTACAGCATTATGTCAGACATTGAGGCTAAACGAGAAGAGTTATTACAAAAAGCAGTGGCAAACTACAACAAGCTTGAAAAAGCTGCTGAGGCTGCGAATAAAGCAATGTATGGGGATGTGCAATCTGCAGCTGAAACATATACTCGTAAGGTTGACTTTACAACAAACGCTATCCGTAACTTAGAACTTGCACTTAAAGCTGCGCAAGAGGCTGGAAATAAGCCAGCGGCAGATACATACCAAAAGTCCCTAGATAAGATGCGTACTAATTTAGCGCTACTCCAGTCGCAACTAGATGGTGTCAGGTCAGCGATGACTAAGACAAATGTGAAAAACTTTGCGTTCGTTGATCGTTCTCAACTAGATACAGTTAGGGCAATCCAGGATACGATTAGTAAAATGGTAGGGGATAAGCAACTTAACGCGAATAAGCAACAAGTCACTTACATTGATACGCTAATAAAGAAGCAACGGGAATATATAAAAGACAACCAAAAAGTATCGTTTGACGGTGTTGGTGTTAAGGATGCTGCAAACTCTTTAGTTAATCTTTACAAGATAAAAGCTGAGACAGAGCATGACCCTGAACTTACTAAGTACGAGAAAGGTAAGAAACTCGCAATAATACAAGACCAGATTACAGCATACTCTGCTTTACTTGAACTTGAGGGTGATCGTAATGCGGCGCTCCAAAAGCAAATTATAACAGAGAATAAACTTCGTGATAGTAAACTTAAAACGCTAGAGGTTCAGGATAAAGCACAAGCGAGTATGGAGTCCGTAGGGCAGAGGGAATCTGCTATTCATGTGGCTAATCTTGCTGCTCTCGCTAAGCAGTACGACTATATTAACGAGATTGTTGATAGTAAGGATAAGCAGCTTCGCTTAGACGCGTTAACTCAGCAAATGGCAAAAGAGTCCGTAGCGTACACAAAAGCAAAGAGTAAAGAGGAACGTAAAGATTTACTTGATAAGTATAAGTTACAATACACGTTAGCAGAGTTGGACACACAAAGAAACAACGCGTTCCAAACTAAACGGTCCCAACATGCAGAGACTATCAACTTCCTTATGCAACAGCTTAAAGCTACTGAACAAATAAAAAATCTAGAGGACCGTAAAGCGGAACAGGATAGGTTGAATATCGCAATCCGTAAGGAGCTTGTAGCAGATCAGCAAGACTACGAGAAACGTGGTTATTTGGAAATTGAAAACATCTTAAACCATATCACAGCGTCTTTAGAATCAGGGTTTGAGAACTTTTTAGACTACGCTAGCCAAGACTTCTTAAACTTTCAGAAGTTAGCGTCACAAGTTCTTCATGATATTTATATGCAAATGGTTAAAGTTACAGCAACACAACCGTTTACGGAGTCTTTACCAGGAGTATTTGGCGGTATCTTTGGAGGAGCAACAGTATCCGCTAAAGGTAACGTATTTAACACTGAGGGACTTTCTGCGTATCGGAACACTATTGTGGATAAGCCTACAGCGTTTGCCTTCGCAACTGGGGGTATACCTAATTTAGGTATTATGGGGGAAAAGAATGGCGGTTCGCCAGAAGCTATCGTTCCGCTTACACGTACAGCTGATGGAGACTTAGGGGTTAAAACAACTGGTACACAGAACGTTAAGATTGAAATCATAAATGAGTCTGGTCAGAAGATGCAGGTAAAAGATAGTAAGATACAAAAAGGAATGGACGGCATGATTATCTCTGTCGTCCTCGATGCGTTGGCTACTAATAGGGGTGGCTTACGAACAGCAATAAGAGGACAATAAATGGAATATCCAACTACACCAATACCTAGTTTAGGCTCATCAACGGAGACGTATATCCCGTTGATAAAGTCTGAGTCTGACGGTAACTACACAAAAGTTAGAAGAAGAACTACTAAAGCCCGTGAGAAGTTCTCATTAAAGTACAATAATATCTCGTTTGATGAATTTGATACTTTACGCAGTTTCTTCCTTGCAGCGCAGGGACAGTCGTTCACTTTTACAGAGCCTATGACAGGAGTTCAATACACGTGTATTATGTCTCAGGAGTCTCTGCCTAAAGACTACGCAACTACAAATACTGTAAGTACTTCAGTAGAACTTGAGGAAGTATAATGCCTAGTAGTCAAACGATACACGATAAAAATGCAATCGTTACTGCCGCAGTATTCCTCGTACTACTGGAGATAGACATCCCCGCTACGGATACTATACGCTTAGTAAACAACACTGAGGACATTACGTGGAACGGTAATGTATGGCAGCAGTTCCCTTTTGAGTTAGAGGATATTAACCAAGGTACTGATGGCTCTGTACCAACGTGGACAGTTAAAATTTCAAACGTAAATAGAGCTATTGAGCAGTACTTACACCGATACGATTTGTATTTAAAGCAAAACGGTATTGATGGAAATGAAATAACGTGTGTTATCCGCGTCGTAAATAGTAATGACTTAGGAAACCCTGAACCAATTACTGAACAGGAAGCGCTACTAAGTCAACCCTCCACAGATGCTACTTGGGCAACGTTTAGACTTAGTGCAAAGAGCCCGTATAATAGACAATTCCCGCCCCGTAAAATACTTAAAACATTTTGTGCTTGGCAGTTCAAAGGCGAAAAGTGTGGGTATAGCGGTACTGCAACGTATTGTGATAAGACACTTACAACGTGTCGCTTACTCGATAACTCCCCGCGATTTGGTGGCTTCCCTGGTGTAGCTGGTAGAGGACTCCTTCTTGTATAACTACATAGGAATTCCTTTTAAGAATCGTGGGGATAGTGTTACAGGGACTGACTGCTACGGCTTAGTACGTTTAGTATATAAAGAGAAATTAGGTATTACATTACATAAAGCAACGTCTAGTGCTTTCGCTTCACGTAACATTGAGACAGAGTTCTTAGCGGAAACGTCTAGTAGTTGGTTAAAGGTTCCTGAATTAGAGCCGTTTGACGTTATCGCTATGGCACACGATTCACGACACCCAGAGGTAATTCAACACTTTGGTATTTACCTTGGTGATGGGAAGATGCTACATACCTTAAAGCAGATAGGTTCACATATCGTTAAGATTGACGAGTACAAACATTACATAAAAGGATACTACAGATATGGCAAGGCTACTAACATATAACAACATTTTAGACCCGCTAAACAGAACTACAAAAGAAGTATCTGCCCGCACGTCTGTAGAACTCCTAGAGCAGCTAGATATTGATACTGAGCTGTATGAGGTAACTATCGCACGTAACCAAGTTATTCAGACGGAGCCGTTTGACATTGGTGAAACAGATATTATAGCGATCTCTTTGACTCCGCTCGGAGGGGATAGCGAAGGTACGAAAGGAGTTATCACAGCAGTCGCTATGATAGCAGTTGTAGTTGCGGCTCCTTATATGTCTGGCGCTATCCTCGGAGGTATGGTTAACGGTGGGCTGATGTCTGCTAGTTTTGCTGGTACGTATGGCGCACTTATGGATAGTGCTTTACAGATTGGTATTATGTACGCTGGTGGTAACTTAGTTAATACGCTAGTTGGAAAGCCTCCACAGAGTTTTGACACAGACCTTTTGAATAACTTAAACGATAGTCCAACGTATTCTTGGAACGTACTGACTAACCAGATTAAAGAGGGTGACCCTGTCCCTGTTATTTATGGGAAAATGAGAGTCGCTCCACCACAGGTATCGCAGTATATTGAAACAGTTGACGATAAGCAGTACTTAAATATCCTTTATGCAGTTGCTGATGGAGAAACTGATATTGACACGTCAACAATAGAGATTAACGGGTCACCTTTAAGTAACTATTCTGACGTAGGTATTTATACACGCCCAGGTACGAATAAACAAAGTATCATTGGGATATTTGATGACGTAACATCAGACGCTCCTGTTAACCGACTAATTAATGATGATGCTGAAACTTGGGTCTACGCACAAACTACAGGTAATACAGTTAGTGGTTTAAGTGTTGGACTCGTGGCGCCTAATGGTATTTGGGCCATAGATGGGAGCGGTAACCTTGTTAACAACACTGTAAAAGTACAGGTAGAGTATGAGTACGAAGGTCAGTGGATCCCGTTAGGACGTACCACAGTTATTGATGAAGATAACGTAAAGGGTTACTGGGTAAAAGTTGGCCGTAAAACATACTTAAAGTTTACCGATATTAATGACGCTATGTGGTGTGTTTGGTACGGTACAAGTAAGTGGTCTGATGTCTTCTACGACGATATTACACTAGGTAATGGACTAACAGAGATAGCAGAGAGGCTACCTCAAAATTGTGTACCTCACCATGAGAAGAAGTACTTTGACGAGTACGCTAGCGTACATAAACCTCGGTACGCCGATTGGTATACAGAGTGTGGTACAATGATTGTAGATTACGCTACAATTACTTCAAATGAACGTTCAGCGCTTCGTAAGTCATTCTCTGTAAAGGGTCTTCCAGCAGGGCAATATAACACACGCGTAAAGTTCTTAGAAGTTCCCCCAAGTGGTTCGTTGTACAGTAGTATATTAACGTATGAGTACTTACAAGAAACTATTACAGATGACTTTACATATCCTAATACGGCATTACTAGGGGTCAGGATTTTAGCAACGGACCAACTTAGTGGTTCAGCACCTCGTATAACGGTTGTTGCAAGTAACGACATAAGCAATCCGTCTGACGTTTGTATTGATATCCTAGAACGAAGCGGTCAAACATTATCTACAACTGAGCTCCAACAATTCTCTGAATGGGGAGACTACTGTAACGCTGAAGGGTACACGTGTAACTTATACGTAGATAAACACTACACAGTACGCCAAGTACTTAATATGGTCGGAACCCTTGGACGAGGAAATGTTTTACAGTTTGGTAGTAAGTGGGGTGTAGTAATTGATAAACCTAACCTCTTACCTGTTCAAGGTTTTCTTTTCACTATGGGTAATATCGCAAAGGACAGCTTTACTGAAAGCTTTTTACCTTTGCAAGACAGAGCAAATAAGTTAAGTATTACCTACTATGACGAGACCGTTAATTGGGCTCCTCAAATCTTAGAAGTTTCATCTGAGTCTTACGAGACCTCACAACAGCTTAACGAGACTGCCATAAATTACGTCGGGTGTACGAATAAAGATATGGCTGTACGATACGCTAAGTATACGCTTAATAGTAACCGTTACTTAACAATTACACAATCGTTTGAAGTTGATACCGAGGCTGTTGTATGTAGAGTTGGCGATATTGTAAAAGTGGCACATGACGTTCCTGGTATTGGGACAAGTGGTAGGATTGTTACTGCTGGAAACGGTACGGTAACTCTAGACCGTGAAGTAGAGATGGAAGCTGATAAACGGTACTTTATAGAAGTGCGTTACAGTGACACCGATGAAATCTTAGCTCTAGAGGTAGAGTACGCTAGAGGTACTACTGATACATTAACGCTACTCGATATTCCTAGTGAGTACCCTACAAAGTATGACGTTTACTCTTTTGGTGAAGTAGATCTAGTAACGAAATTAATGCGTATTGTAACGATTACACAAACAATGGATCAACGAAGTAAGATTACTTGTATTGAGTACGTTGACTCAGTGTATGATGACTCACATGAAGTTCAACCTGAGAGCCTATCAAAGTTTAATATCACAGGATTATCTCTATCAGAGGACATCACGTACTCTGGAAGCACTGTAGTGTCTGCGATTAAAGCTTCTTGGCGTGGTTCAGCGTTATCTTATAAAGTCTACGTAGATGGTGACTTATATACAACGAGCCATGACTCAAGAGTAACAATCACAAATGTTAATGCTCCTGCAACTTACAACGTACGTGTTGAGGATACTTTTGGGAATGAGCAAGAAGCAAGTATTACGCTACTTGGCAGGTTTGCTCCACCTGAACCTCCAACGAACTTTACAGTCAAACAGTATGGGGACATATTACGTTTCCGTTGGGTGAAATCTATATCTAAAGATACTATAAAGTACGAGATACGTTCAGGTGTAACGTGGGACTCTGGATTCCAGCTTGGAACGGTTGGTAATGTTGAGACGTTCGAGTGGTCTCCTGATATGAATGAAACGTATCGCTTTATGATTAAGGCTATCGATGCCTCTGGTGTTACTTCAGAAGAGGACACATACGTTTACTTTACAGTTACTGATATAGATAACTACAAGAACTTAATATACACGTATGACGGTCTTGACGTTGATACTCCTCCATGTGGTGTTACGACAGGACTATGGTTTATTCCAGGAAAAGGCTACGTGCCGTTTAGCTCAGTAACTTATGACGACCTTCAAGCTAGTGGCACAACGTATGACGATATACAAGGTTGGCATTACGCTGAAGAATCTACATTTGAAAGCTGCTCGATAGATACGTTTAAAGTAGGTGTAACTAAAATTAGAATGTTTGCTAAATACACAACTTTAGCTGTTGGTGCGACGTATCAAACGTACCCTGACAGGACATATACGAGCTACCCAACGGCAACTTACCAGGAAATTCCAGCAGAAGCAGGGTTGCGCTTTTATTATGCTATCAGTGATGACGATATCACATATAGTACATGGACAGAGTACCTTGGGCTAGTGGATGAAAGCTTTAGATACATCAAGTTTAAGTACACGTTTGTAGGGGTTAAGGCCCATACAATCAGTACAATAAACGACTTTAAAGCGTTACTTGACGTTCCAGATATAGACCATACGTTGAACAATAGGTTAATAACGAATAGTGAAACGATATCGTTTAGTGACTTAGGTCTATACTTTTACCAACCGCCACTCATATCACCAGTCAGTAAAGATAGTGGTATTATGGCAACGATAAAAGACATCACAACAAGTGGCTTTACGATTGAGTCTTACGATACGTCTGTAGCACTTACAACAGGAACCTTTGACATTAGAATTCAAGGGTATTAAACTTTACTTTTAGAGGATAACAACATGATTACAATTACAAGAGGTGTGGAGGAAGCTTTCACACCAACAACAGATACACTTTTATGTGCGAATAAGGTTGGTGTTATTCAATACCAAACAGATAACACTGAACCTGAGTGGGGCATCCTCCGTAAAGGGGAGAAGTTAAACGTCCCTGCTGGAGTTACGATGTACTTTAAAGCAGCACAAGACACAACGTTAGCTGAAATAAAGTTATAAGTTATGCTTAAGCTTTGGGGGTTAGTCCCGCCAGAAGGGGCTTTAGAACTTAGCGAGTTTAGCTTATTGCAGTCCGTTCTGCATGGGTCTAACGACCAGCTTGGCTTTGGGCGTTACTACTATAATGAGTACGGTTTATTCTACGTAGATGAGAATGGAAACCGCTTACAGAACGGTAAAATATGTGTTCAAGGCTCGTGGGCAAAAGTATATACAACGATTACTGAGGATACGTGGACTGATGAGAATGGTGTTGCATACACTAATGAGGAAATCTTAGCGTTGCCTGACACATGTTTCCTAGACGCTGTGTTTGATTCAAATGGTCGTCTAGTAGTAGATATTAATAATAATGAAGGAGTGGTTTAATGCCATTATTTACAACAAAAGAGAGACAAAGTTACGAGAAGGTATTAAACCAATACTCACCAGCTCTTGAAGCGAACATTTCAACGAAGACACTAGAGCTATTCAAACGTGCTTACGCAATGGATAAGTATAATACACCTTGGGAGAAAGCGTTTAGCGATTATGGTGCAACACAGGATGATGGATGGAGCAACAGCGAACATTTAATTACTGGGACAAAGTATTACTTTAGTTCAAGTACTGGTAATGACAATAATGATGGACTAACTCCTGCGACAGCTAAGAAGACTGTAATTGCAGCATTAACAATTCTTAGGGATAGTCCAGCAGGTACTGGTGTATTGTTTAAACGTGGAGATATCTGGGATGCTTCAAATGGGTTTGAAAACTATACAGGATACTCAAAAGATGCTATTGGTACAGTCGATAACCCGATGGTAATAAGCTGTTGGGGTGTGGGGAACTTACCTAAGTTTACGAGTCTTGCACCAGCAGCTCTGACATGGACTGATAATGGGGATGGGACATGGTATTCAGAAGATATGTACGCTCCAAATAATAAAATTTCTGGGTTGATGCTAAATGGTATATGGGGAATAGCTTCAAGTACCCTATCTGGCCTCTTAACAGAAGATGGCGCAAAATGGTATCATGACTCAGGAGCAGGTAGATTGTATGTTAATACTGACCCTGTAGCTTTCATTGATATACAGTTTGCACAGCATCTTAGCTGGTTTAGATTTGCAGCGAACACTAGAAGTCTTAATATTTCTTATCTTGAAATAGGGCACAATAGAGACTCGAATATTCAGCTACAATACTCAACTATCAGTAACGTATCTATTCATAACTGTACTTTGGGTGAAAAGTCTAACAGGTCGGTTATATATTCTGGGGTAAATTTTAGCTTTTATAATAATATTATGAATGCTAAAGAACCTGATAGTAGCAGATACCATGCAACATCCCATACTTGTTACGGCTTCGAGGGTCTCTATGTAGTTATTCCAGATGATGCCGTTGGAAATATATCAATTATAAATAATACTTTCAAAGATTTTAAACATGCAAATATCTTGGTAACTAAAGCAGATGGACTAAAAGTAGAAGACAATATAGCAATAAATATTACTAAAAATATTTTAACAATGGCTGATTGGCTAGATTATGGTGGTTCATACTCTATAGAAGCTCTTGTTAATAATGTATCTTTTAATAATAACTTACTCTATAAAGTTAAAAATGTGCAACTAACTGGTACTACAACAGTAGAGTACAACATTTTCTATAAAACTAAAGACTCTGACTTAGACACTAAGTCTGGTGGAAATATTGGGTACGCTATTCAAAATAACCAAAGGACAGACCAACCATATAGTCCAAGCATCGCAAATAATGTAATGTTCAAATGTGATAGTGGGGGTGTCATGATACAAAGTAACTTCAACGGTGTAATGGATGGGATGATAACAGAGAAGAATATTATGTTTATGAATGGACAAAGAACTATGCATCCAACAGCAACTACGAACAAGGGTGTACAATTTATGTTATTTGCACTTGACTCTAGATACACATACCAACCTATTAATACAATAACTAGAGATAATGTTATGTTCTCCGAATACACCGATAAAGTCATTTACTACGGCAGGGGTGATGAACAAACAAATAATGAGAACTATTTGAGTATAGAAGAAGCACAAAGTAAAACATACAGTGATGGTACAGTTTTTGAACGAAACGTTAACGTTGACTTAGCAGAGCTAGTGGAAGTTTAACGGTACTTTCGACCAGAACTTCTAAAACAAGCCACACGACACCTGAATACCAACCAGTAAAGGAACTCTAAATGAAACGCACAAAGGAACAACAAACCGAACTCGTAGCGAAATTTGAACGCGACGTTAAGAGTTATCCACGTTGGTACAGGCTACTCTTAGCGACCGATCAATGGCTCGGTGTACTATTGTTCAACACTTCGCAAGACGAGACAATCTCAAGCTACATCGGACGCACAGGTAAGCATAAATGGCTGTGCTACCTATTACGAAAACTTCAAGCTAGGCACTGTTTGCGTAGTCTAGGTGAATAACTTAATTTATAAAGGAAAAATATGCCAGTAATTACAACAACAGAAAAGCAAGCGTATGCCGAGGTTGCAGGAAAGTCAAAAGAGATTGTCACTGACGTTACTGGTGCAAATGTGTTTGTACAAAAAGCAACAACAAACAAACATTATTTATCCCCTAGAATGCCACTACCAAATTCACCGACAACTAACACAAATATAGGGACAACTGTAACTTCTTATGATATCGGCACGACTGCAACTTGGGACGGGTACAAATGGATATATACAACTAATTATGGATGTACTACATCAAATAGACCATCATTAACTGTAAACAACTTTGACAAGTATTCACAAGTATTCGGTACAACACTCGGAAAACCAATTTGGTGGAATGGATCTGACTGGGTTGCTGCTACTGGTGCAGTAGTGTAATGGAAACCTAACGACATGACAGACGATACACAAAAGAATCTCATTCAACGCCACGATAAGCGGTTGGATGAGCACGATAACACAATACGAACTTTAGTCGCCTCCGTTGAACAGCTCGTCGAAACACAAGCTGTTACCAACCAGAGGCTCGAAGAAATCTCAAGGTTTCTTTCTAAGCAAGCTGTTTTCAGTACCCGCTTAGACGACTTAGATAGAAACTTGTCTGAGTCATTTAAACGAGTACACGAACGAATTGATAAGCTTGAAAATACGCAAGACTCTGAAGTTGGTTGTAACAGCGTTAGACTCCTCAACAGGGACTTAACACATCTTACAGAGGACATTGATAGACTCGTCAATAGTGTTTCCACAATGGCGGGTAAAGTAGATACACTTGAAGAGCACCAAAGAAGCTTCTTATCTCCTAGCACAATAAAATGGATAGCAGGATTTATTATAGTTTACATTATAGGGTTCGGAAGCTACACCGCTGGAAGTATAAATAGTATTAATAGTACAATGACAAAGCATACAGTTCTACTTGACACAAATTCAAAAGAACTTACAAGGTTTGAGCACTGGCTCGGCTTTATGCAGCACGATAAGAAGTAAGGAAACACTTATGAATGAAAAAGAAAAGAGCCGTCAAAGGTTATTGTGGTTTAGCTTCTGGTTTATAGTTGCTGTTACACTAATGGCTTTCGGAAGCGTTTGGCTTGGTATGAACATAGATGGAATCAACGGTATAGTTGGGACTACAATAGGTGCGTTGAGCTTACTTGGGATAGGTAACTTAGCAACGAAGCCTGGAAAATAAAGGAATAAATATGAGTACAAAGATGTTAGAGAGTACGTGGGACGAAGTTGACGCAGCAACTATTAATGCTAAGATTGTAAGTTCTGAAGCGGAGTTAATGGCTCTTGGAACGGATGGTAAGACGAAGCCAAAGCGTGTGTTCTGGGATGACGAATTAAGGGGTGGTTCATTTACACTTTCAGAGAATCCTGAAGCGGATGATGGTGGTATATGGTTTAACGGGTATAGAAGAGATTTTAGTGGGGATGTACTTACTAAGTGGTTTGGTGTAGATGATTTAAGCATAAAGAAGTGTCACGACTATGCAAATTCTAATAATTTAAAAGTGTTTGCATCTGGAGATATACTGCTTACTGGAACTTCCGTTGTAAATATTGAGACAGATTGTGACTACAGTAATGCAAATATAGTTGTTGATGGGTGGTCAGGAAACTTTAAAATTACCGGAAATACTGTAACAGAGTATATTTCAGGAGATGCGATATTTGACAAGTTACAAGCATCGGCTACTATAAGTAAAAATAGTAGCTACATAGACACTTTATCTGATGAGCCTAGTCTGAAAAATAGCTATATTCAGGTTGAAACAAATACACCAATATATACATATAGGGGAGCGAATGTAAACTATACAGAGTATAACTTAATTACAAACAAGGGTCTTTTAATAAAACCTTTAATTATGGATTTGACAAATGTATCAAAATTAAGAGTCTTAAAAAGCAGCGGAAGAATATTGAAGATTAAAGGTTTTAGTATATCTGAAAAAAATCTCAGCTCACTGCTTGGAGGAATATTATTTGACATACAAAGAAATGACACCATAGTCGAAAGTACCTATTTTGAAAGAGACGACAACTTCGCACTATTCAATGGTGACAGAATACGAGTTAGTAATGCGTATAATGTAAAAATTGAAGATGTAATTGGGCTTCCAATAGACAACAGTGATGCTTCATATGGGTATTTAACAAGATTTGATTCAAGCATGAAGGTCACAGTAGAAGGTGCATTTTGTGACGGAATTGGATGGGGTGCTACTGGTAACAGACAAAATAGAGACATCACGTTTATGGATTCAAGTTTATCAAGGATTGATTTTCACGAAGTTCTATATGAGAGGCTTCTTGTAGAAAATTGTTCAATAGGTGCTGCTGCAATAACACTATCTTGCATAGGTGATGTGGTTGCAAATAATAATAGACTGGTATTAAGACAGCAAGATATTACAGGAGGAAGAAGCCTATTTATATCAACAAGAAATGACTGCGGAGGAGGTTTTATGGATGGAAACCTATATGTAAATGGTCTTAGCGTTATTGGTAAAGACACTACATTGACTTCAGCTGATTTCACTTACGATAAATTCTTTTTAGTTTACGCAGATGGAACAAACCAATATTCAGATGTAATACTTGATAAAAACCTAATCAACAATGTAAGGTTCAATTCTATATTCGCTGAAAATATTAAGATAGACGATAGTACTATTGGAATGTATCCTTTTCTATATGCAGCTGATGGAGTCGACACATATAAGGCTCCATTAAATATATCAATACTTAACTCAAATGTGAACATGTTTACTCTAAAGATGTCATATTTTGAATTGCCCAATTACTCAGTTTCTGACACGTCAATATATGAGAACACTGATTTTAATATGTCGCTAATACTTGATAACGTATCAACTGACAACGTAATAATTAGTGGGAACAGAACGGATGTAGGTCTTGTGACAAAGATAACACTAAATAACGCTAAACCAACTGTTTTTAAAATAGGTCAAAATGGAAAATGTGATATTGAAAACACAGTATTGAGTTGCCTTGAAACAACTGTAAATAATGGATACATAAGAATTGGTATTGGAGGAATGTCGAAAATTATTCCATCGGCTGCTTATGACTTAAATGACGACACAACACATGGAATATATTTGATAAATACTGGAAGACACATAGTTTCAATATCAAACTCAATGACAGAAATTATTGATAGGACGCACGAGATAGGTGTAGCATCGTGTAAAATATCTTGTTGCCAAATAAGAAAAGGATACGACAGCAATTATGCAATACCTATAAGTAGCACAGATGGTTCTTCAGTAATAGATGTCCCTTTAGTTATTGGAAACACCTACCAAATAACAAGCGGATACAGCGGTGATTCATCTAACTTCTGCGTTAGCTACATGCACATGAGAACTTCTGATTTAAATAAAGTTGCTACAAGTTCAGGGTACATTGTGTTTTCTCCTGATTCTAGTGATTTAAATATATCAACAGCTAGTGATGATTTTCGAAATATAAAACTAATACCGTAGCGCATTGGTTATAAAATACAAATGTTAAAAATGGAAACAACAACACAAGAATTAATCTACCAAGATAATAGCTTGGTAGTAGGATTATCTGGCTCAATAGTATTACTTGCAATTAAAAAGTATATAGAAGACAAGGAGATTCAAACTCTCCTTAATAGAGCTGTATTATATGTGGAACAAAAAGGCAAAGAGTAGCCAAAAGTAATTCAAAATATATCGATGGTAAGATTAAGATGCAGTATGCTAAATACTTCATTAACCAAATAGACCCATTAGTAGTTAAGAAATATGGAAGTAAGTTTGAACCTATCATTGAAGCTAAAGTGGTAGAGACATTTGGTACAAACCTAAATAAGTATAAAGAATATACTTGTGAGCAGAACAGTAAAAACTTAGATGAACTATATGCTAAGTTTGAAAGAGATGCGAAAAAAGGGAGTAGATGGATGAGACTTTATTAGTCTTATACCAACTGCTAAATGTAGTATGGTTAAATGGCTCACAAGATGAGACGGTTTCCAGCCATATAGGTCGTACTGGAAAACATAAGTGGTTACGTAATATCTTAAAAAGATACAGAGTAGCCATTGCTTCAAGAGTAGAGGAGAGTAGATGCCAAGTGTTACTAAAGATGGTATTATTGCCACGATCACGATAGCCTTCATTGTTGGGCTGTACGTTTATATCCACACCTTAACGACCCGTAACAAGACCTTAGAAAGCAACTTACTTCGTGCTAAGGTTGAGCTCACACAAGCACAGTCAGCAGCACGTCAGTGTAAGGCTGCTGTTATCACACAGAATAACGCTATATTTAAGGTACAACAAGAGCGTGATACTGCGCTCAACGAACTCAGTAAGTGGAAGAAAAGACCACCAAAAGTTAAGTATAAGGTTATCCATAAAATTATAAAGGTAAAATCAAATGACTGCAAACAGATTAAAGATACTCTCAACGCTGTACGTAACATTAATCCTGATGACCTTTAGCGGTTGCTGTATAGGAACCTGTGAGCCAGAAATTAGATACGTTGATAAACCCTACGAGGTAAGAGTTCCTGTTAAGTGTGTTGTACCAAAAGCTCACTGTGACTTCAACAGAACTACTGATACTGAAGTTATAAGCTCAATGCTAGAGTGTATTATTAATCTTAAACGTTCAGAGAAGGTTTGTCAATAATTAACATAAACGCCAAACGGTGTGTATAAAGAAGAATAAAAGGAGATTTAATGAGCCAAGCGTTTCATGTTTTAACAACAACTAACACTGTATATGACGATGTTGCTAGACATAACGATAACTACGCAGCGTTAAAAAGTTCGTTTAGCGGGACATCGTTTCCAGCAAGCCCAATGGTAGGTCAAGAGTGTTGGAGAACAGACCGTGGAACAACTACTGCAAACGGTACAACAGGTAAGAAGTACACGTACACTGGGGACACCTCGCTTGGCGATGGCGGTTGGGTTGATAGTGAAGCTACTGGCTTCGTACAAGATGAAGTAGTTCGTGCTAGAGGGACAAAGCTGACGTTAGACGAAAGGCTTGACGTATCTCTAAACGAAGATGGAACACTCCGCCCATTAGCTAATATGGGGTCTGAATGGGTGCTGCCTGATGTTACCTTTACAAAAGTAACTAGTACATCATTTACCACGTCAGGCAACACGTCAGACATTTATCTAGCAGAACGACGTGTGAAAGTAAATAGTGACTCAGTAGGTTTTACAGAAGTCGTTAGTAGTTCGTATGACGGTGCTACTACAACAGTGGTGTTAAAAGATGCTATTATCGGGAACTCTTTAGTGTCTGTTGAACACTCTATTATCAGCCCGTTTAAAGATTCGTCTGGCGGAGCGTTAAGCTACTACTCACAAGACTACATTAACAGTAGCTTCCAAAGCAAGAACTCTAGTGGTGACATCATTGTTGCTCGTCACGCGTACGTTGATGGAAATGTTAGAACAGACCAAATTACGAACCGTACAGGAACTCAATTAGTATTAAATGCTGGGGAGTCTCAAGGTAAAGTCGCTGGGCAAACGTATGAAAAGGTTTATCTCAATGCTGAAGGTGGGCTAGAAGTCAGTAATCCCGATAGCGCGCACGGTAACTGGAATAGTGGGTATACAGTAGAACGTGCTACATTGAAGGGTCGTTCACTAGACTTCAACGGGGAAGCTAGGATAGACGTTGAAAGTATCAATAAAGGTTTGCTCTATAAAGGGGATATCCCTGATGCAATAGACTTAAACGTTTATGTGGCTCCAGGTATCTACCACCAAAATTCTTCTGCGCAAGCTAGCAATGGTACCAACTACCCTGAAAACTTAGCAGGAATGTTACAGGTTACTGGTGATGGAAGTATGGTGTACCAAGTGTACACTGTGTACGGGACGTATCGTAGAGTGTACCATAGAACGTACTATAACGGTACTTGGTACGGCTGGAAACTTTTAATGAACTACGGGGACACAGCGTATAACTCTGATAGGTTAGGTTCTGTAGGTGCAAGCAACTTCGCTAGAAGCGACATAGATGATACACTTACTGGCTCTTACCTATGGTCGGCTGGGGCGTATCACGGCCTATACTGGGGAGAAATCCATAAGGATGCTGACGCGCATAGTGGTGGTTGGTCCTATATAAGAAGTGGGGCAGCTGGTGTGGGATCACTCGAAATAGGCTCTGATGACAAGCTCCAAATATACGAGACAGACGGGCACGTTTTAGCTATTGATATAAGCACTAATAACAAAACGTTAGACGCTAAAGGAGGATTACTTGAAGCAGGGGTTAAGCTAGCGGATAAGTACCTAGGTATCGCAGATAAAGCGTCCGATTCAGATAAGCTTGATGGGTACAACTCAAGTCAGGCATCTACTGCGAACACGGTAGCAGTACGTAACGCCTCTGGTGATATTAACGCTAGGCTATTCCGCAGTGAATATGATAATACTAATAGCACTATTGGCTTTATTATGACACAAGTTAACACTGATAGTGATAACTACATACGGCCAAGCACACCATCGCAACTTGTTGCAGGACTCCCAGCGGCAGATCTACTTGGTAAAATAAAGCTTATTGATGGTCATGGTAGCGGGCTAGACTCCGATACAGTAGATGGGCTCCACGGAGCTGATATTGCGAAGACTACGCAAACCAGCTCAACGGATACCATCTACACTGATGCTACAACAGGTGTAAACTACAAGTTGTACATTGATAACGGTGCGCTAGTGCTTGAAGAACTTTAAAAGGAGATTTAATGAGTCAAACGTTTCACACATTATTTGAGACAAATAGGATGCTCGACGATGTTGCTAGGCATAATGATAACTACGCAGCGTTAAAAAGTTCGTTTAGCGGGACGTCATTCCCACCTTCTCCAACAACAGGGCAGACCTGTTGGAGGATTGATAAAGGGACACAGACAGCGACAGGCTTTACAGGGAAGCTCTACAAGTTTTCAGGAGACACCTCTTTAGGCCTTGCTGGATGGGTCACTGATGAAGAGACGTCAAGCGTTACTAAAGAAGTAATCAACTCACGTGGTTCAAAGTTAACACTAGACCAACGTTTAGATATTTCCCTCAACGAAGATGGAACTTTAAAAGCTACGGCTAGTCAGTACTCAAGTGAGTGGTCTTTATCAGCTGTTACGTTTACGTACATCGACAGTAAAACGTTTAAAACCTCTGGCAACACGACTGACATATTCCTACCTACAAGAAAAGTGAAGGTGAACGTTACAGGTTCGTATAGCCTATCTGAGGTCGTATCGTCTAGCTATAACAGTACAGCGGATACAACAACAGTCAACGTAAAAGACGCTATTGTGACTACGTCTTTAGTCTCTGTAAATCACGGTATCATTAGTCCAAATGGCTCCTTAAGCTACTACACAAAGGAAGTGCTAGACGAACGCCATCAGTACATCACAATGAAAGTAAAACTTCTTGAGAACGTTATTGCTGGAGACTTACTTGAAGTTACTTCTTATGGTAGCTACCCAGAAGTTTCGAAGTACTCTGGAGGAAACGTTGTAGGTATTTGTACAGTGTCTAGTAGTACGGGAGATATTACGGATATCATTACGCGAGGTGTCGTATCAGTTACTGTTGTAGGCAACGTGGGGGATGAGGTGTTTAGTGATGGTGTTTCAAGTGCTACGACAACACGCCCAACAGTCGCTTATCAATCGTTAGGCTTTATTTTAGGGAGCAACTCTTTACTATTTAGCCCATCAGAAGTTAAAACGGAATTTCGTAAAGCTGAAAAGGCTCAGGATGTAAACACTGGGACTACATATAAAGACAGCGTAACAGGAAAATTATACAAGATGTATATTGAAAACACAAAACTACTTATAGAGGAGTTGTAGAATGGCTACTGGAGATAAAATAGTAATAGGTGCAGCGACGCCTGTAGATAACCTAACGAGTACGAGTACAACGTCGTCTTTGAGTGCAAACCAAGGACGTGTGCTTAACGTTAATAAACTAGACACAGCAGACTTACCTACTGAGCTGGATAATGTAGCGGCCATAAGGGCACACGGCAATCTTCCAGCTGGTGCTAACCTGAATGACTATACTAGTAATGGCACATGGTTGCACTACTACACTGATAGCATTGTTAATCCACCAGCAACCGCTACAGGGACTGCAGTACTATCAGTAGTAACCCCTAATGCTGGTACTGACGTGGTGCAACGCTATACGGTTACTGATACGTCTGACACAGACATTATTAATACTACGTACATAAGAGAGGGTCACGCGGGTACTTGGGGTGAGTGGCAGAAAGTACCTGATACATCAGACTTTACTGGTATTTCCGCAACAAATGGTGAACAATGGTTCCCTAATGGTACTGTTATGCGTTGGGGATACATTGGTGATGGTACAGCTGGAAGTGCTGGTAACGGCGGCGACGTGGTATTTTCAACAGCGTTCAACACTCTATTCAACGTAAGTCTTACTGTAGATGAAAGTGTTGATGGTAGTGGAGCTACAGCTAGCCGTGTCTCCGCAAAAAGTGCTTCGGGGTTTTCGTATCAGTGTTACGTGGGTAGCTCTGGTACAGCTGCAGATGGTGTATTCTGGACGGCAATAGGTAACTAGAAAATAAAACGAAAAAGGAAAAATATGAGATATGCACATTATGAAGATATAACAGGGAAACTATTAGGCTGGTATGACGACGCTATTAATGCCGTAGTACCTACACCTAACCTACAGATAACGGAGGACGTCACGGTTGAGCCTAACGCGAACTTTGTTGACGTGGATAACAATCAAGTTATCCTAAAAGACTTACGTACGCTTTACGAAGTCAAAGCGGATAAACATACAGAGATTAAAAATACGTTTAATAAAAAGCTTAGCGCAGGGTTTACGTGCTCTAACGGCATCACTATGGATGCGATAATAGATAAGGTACAACTTCTTAAAAACGGGTATGACTTAAGCGTGAAACTAGGATTAACAACGATGGGTATCCGTGACTTTTACAATACTGTCCACCCTGGGACTGCAACTACAGACGTAGCTACAATGATTGACGAGCTTGGTGTTAACTACCAAACGATGCTCAGTACAAAGTGGTCTTATGATGACGCTATAGATGCCTGTACAACAATCACTGACGTACTTGCTATAAGTTGGTTATAGTGGATGCGTTTCACGAAGGGTTGGAAGAGCTCCTAAAGTATGAAGGTGGCTACTCCAAAGACCCTAGAGACTCTGGAGGAGAAACCTTTAAAGGAATCTCTAGAAGGTATTTCCCAAAATGGGAAGGTTGGTCTATCATTGACGTTAATCATTTCGACCCACGTCTGGATGACCTAGTTGCACAGTTCTATAAACAACAATTCTGGGACAAATTACTCCTTGATGAAGTTAGTAATGGAGAGGTTGCTAAGATACTATTCAACTTTAGTGTTAATATAGGCAAAAAGCAAATTACTAAAAAAGTTCAACGAATTCTTCACGTAACTATTGATGGATCCTTCGGACCACAAACCTTAAATGCGCTTAATGAGTTCTGTACAAGTAACAGTAATGAGTTTGTGTATCACCTACTTCTAGAGGTAGTTGAACTGTACGTCCAAATTGTAAATAAGAATAGAACTCAAAAGGTCTTTTTGCTTGGTTGGTTGAACCGTGTTATAAGAACCTATTACTCCTTCGAACGGACTGTTTAGTTATTAAACTGAACAGCCGTTATGTCCTCAATACTCCCATCCTCTTCCACAAAACATATTGTTTGAGACGCTAAGATATCCGCATAGCCACTCTGTAAACCATAACTTGTATTACCAACCATTGTACCATTAACAATACTTAGGCCCTTGAACTGATTACCGCATGCAACGTACTCGTGTGTATGTCCACTTATCGCATGCCTATACGGTGCGTTAAATAGCTGTAAGCAAGTGTCTTGTAGTTTACTTCTTGACACTGTACTAGTTGGTTTATATGTACGTAAAGTGTCCCCGTGGAACGCTACGATGTTTGCTTTGTTTACTGAGAACATGTGGTACCCATTATCAGTCGTGTTAATGGTAACGTTGTTAATCCCAGCAGCTTCAAGTACCTTTATCACCATACTGTCCATTAAACGTCCGTAGTCTAAATGTTTATCGGTTGTTACAATATTATCATGTACCCTATCATGGTTACTACCAGTACTGAAAACGACAACTTGTTTATACTGTTTAGCGAACGTCTTATACATTCTTACGTAAACGTTTATAGCCTCTGTAATAGACTCAATAAAACTCCCCTCACTTTCATAAATCCCACCATGAATAACCCCCTTCAACATATCTTTCAAGTCGCATATTACGAGCATTTCAGATTGTTTGTGGTAATGTAGTACCTTCGAGATAAAAGTATCGACACGCTTATTCATAACAGCGTAGTCGTATGTATTCCCTGGAACGTCATCTCCAACAACTTCTCCAACGTGTACGTCACTAAAGACTGCGATAAGTCCTTGCTCAGGAACGTCTAGCGGTATGTCAACCTCAATCGTAACATCGCCTACTGACACGTTATTAGCAGCCTCACTAATAATCTTTTCAACCTTGTCAACAAGAGTTTCGTTACGCGCTTCTTTACGGGTAATCGCTCTGCGGTAGTTTAACTCGTCTCGAGCACGTTGTAAAGCTTTCTCAGTAACTTCTAGCTTTCTGTAAAGTGGGTTAGACGTAGCGTTCGGGTTACTTTTGGTGCTTTGCTCTATAGGTTTACATGTCACGTCTTCAAATTTCTGTGTTACCTCTTCTGGACTAACTGCACGACGATTATTGTAGGCCTCTAGTGACAGCTTCCTATCTCTTACCTTAATCGCCAAACCTTCTGCGATAAACATTCTACGCAACGTGTACTGCCCTATCCCAACAACCGACGAGATTTTCTTCATAGACTTCCCTGAAGCATATAGTTCTAACATTTCTTTTGTAATCATCTTATACCTTTTCAACCAAGATTGGTTTGTTTTCAAAATTAACATAAGCGTCTAACGGCCTACATACAACACCTTTTCTGTATACTGTTTCAATACTCCCTACCTTCACAGCACTAACTGGTGGGCGTAGTTCTCTGGGGGTCATCTGCAAAGCATCGTTCCAGGTCTTACTCTCAAACGTATCGTTCCAGTATGCTCGCTCAACGGATACCCAGAGGTCTTGCTCTGGGACAATTAGTTTAGCCTCTATAATGTCTGTCACGTGTTCTCCTTTTGGTATAGCTTATATAGGAAATATGAATCTGTTAAATCTGTTAACCCAGTAGTCTTCTTGTAACCCCCTGAAACAAAAGTATCAAAGGTACGCTTATCTCTGGACAACAGTGCGTTTAACATATCCTCTTTCTTTGCATTACCTTTCCCTGTTGCAAGCTTCTTCGTCTTCGTTACGTGACTCTCAAATAGTTCTATACCAGTGTCATACACAAGCTTCTGAAGGCACATATGAAGACCAGCTAGAGGACGTACAGACGTAGAGTTTAAACCAAAGGGTAAGCTCTCTAAGACGAGTCCCTTTACGTCATACGTCTCAATTAACGTTTTAAGCTTTTCTGTGATTTCGATGATACGAGTCAAGACGTCCTGCTTTGGGGACGTCTTTAGGCACGTAAAATACAGGAGCTTATCGTCTTCCCATATAGTTACACCGCTACACGATAACGATTGGTCAATAGATAAGACAGTCATTTTAATGCTCTATCAATGACGTCATTATCCTGTCTAGCGTTGGCATAGGTAGGTTGAGAGGTTGTACTATCTCAAGTATCTTATCCTTCTGTGTAGCGTTAATGATTAATAGGTCTGTTCCACGTGACATTAAACAAACCTTAAACGGCAAGTTTAAGCTATTCAAGTGGTCAACTGCTGTCATAATGTGTCGCTTATCTTTTTCGTACGTGTACGGTACGTGAACGTATTCCTCAGTAGAGTCGAGATACGGCAGTAAGTGTAAGTACACTGTAATCGCAATAGGCACCTTATGGAGAAATGGTATAACGTCTGTACTGGCTACTTCTGATATTCCTGCTAAGCTCCCAGTGAACACGTAATCAGTGTTCTCCTCAATAAGACCCACTGCCTCTTCTAAGTATCCGTGCTTAGCGAGTGTTGATAGTAGCCCTATAATAATCTGTTCTGTGCCGATAGGCCGATACTGTGGGGTAATGTCAAACCCCTCTAAAAATGTTGTCGAAACTGACTTCACGTAAACTCCTTTATAATTCGTTTAACTTTTGTTTTTGTTACTTTTGGTAACTCTTTAACTACACCTTGTACTAGAAGCTCCACAAAATCTACTGGCTCTTGCTCTTCCACCTCTACAACGCATTTCTTAATAACTTTAACGAACTCTACATTTGTTACTTTCCGTAACTTCCGTAAATTGTCTATCGTATCCTCAACAATAACCTTATATAGGTAATCCTTATTGTACTCTACTTTTAGTGCAGTATCAACGTCACACGTTAGCTTAACCTTTTGTGGTAAGCTAGTGTCTACGTATTGCCAATCTAACGTCTTAGGATCAAACTCAATGTAAGAGCCTGACGGTGATGCTGAGCTAAAGCTTATAGCATAAGGACTATTCGTGTAATGTACATTATCTTTTGGGGAGTACTTATCGTGGATATCGCCAAGGAGTACTAGGTCGAACTTATCAGTAAAGTCCATCTGCATTTCAGCGGTTATGTGTGGCGGTAACGCAGAACGTATATGTGATACACAGACCTTTGACTTAACTGTACCATACTTCAGCTTACCTTTATGTGACCAACCAGCTAAAAGAACAGGATGCCCTTCTAGTATAAGTTCTTCAAAGGTTACGTACGTACAATTACTCAATGTAATGTAATCAAATGTCGTTTTATGTGTAGTAGTGTTTACTGCTTCGTGATTTCCTGAAATGATGTACACATCAGACACGTCAGCAATAGTGTTGATAAAGTGTTGCATTGCTTTTTGTTCTTCAAGCGTTGGGCGTGCTTTATCAAATAGGTCACCAGCAAGTACAACTGATGTATATGATTTTTCTGCTAGGAGTTTAGCCAACCGCTTTATGCGGTCTAGCTCAAACTTCTGGTAACGCCTAAGGTTTAGGTGTATATCACCTACAACTGCTACCATTCTACGTCGTCTTCCTCAGTTGGTGCAGTAGCTTCTGACGCACTTGTAGCACTGTCTCCAGAGTACTGTTTAGCAGCTCTGTATTCAGTCATCTTTTTTGTGATATCACTAATCATTTCTTTTGTCTCATCGTTAGTAAACAAGTCAGCAGGTAGTGGAGCATGTTTTGATTTCGCTGTGTCAATCACTGTATACGTTGTAGAACCTTTCTTCTCTTTCGCAAATACTAAAGTGTAAACACCGTCTAGCAATCCTTTATTCGGTTTGTTATCTGTAAGCTCACCGAATGTGAAATACGTTTTTCCAGAGACTTCATAGATTGCTGGTTGCCATGCGCTCTTAGCATCTTTACGAACGAGTACTCCGAGTTGTTTAACCATCTTCCAGCCTTCAGCGCGTTTAGCTTCTTTGGACTTCGGTAAAGGCTCTCCTGAGTAAACATTTACAGCTGACTTAATACCTTTCGTTAGGTCAGTAAAGTAGTTAGAACTCTCAGTTCTTTGCTTATCTTCGTTCCAACGGCTGTAGTGGTAACCAACATTAACGATGACAATGTCAAAGGACTTGCCTAAGTTTGTACCTTTACTTGTAAGAACACGCTCACCAGTTTCGTTTTTCTCATACTCTGCACCAACAACATGCTCACCCCAAGCGCCAAGCTCTGAGTCAATGTCTGAAATCTTTTTAACGAATGGGAAAGGTGTAGTTGCGCCACCAGTACTTGCATTCATTTGTTCAAACATTTGTTTCCCTACTTCTTCTCCGAATGTTGCGATTAGTTGTTCTTGAGTTAATTGTGCCATGATTTTATTCCTTGTTATTTTACGTTTCGTTTTACTTTTCTTACTGTGTTAGACTATTCACCTTACCTATCTACGTTCCTTAATGCGTTTCGTTTTACATCTTAATCATTCTTCCTCCTAAATTAAGTTTAATTGTAACATAAAGAAGCTTAAAGCCTCCTTAAGCGACTAGTTGTTTTTGGTATTCTCGAAATGGTAGCTTTGCATCTACTATTTTGCGTCGTCTGTTAAACGTTAGTACCCCGTTATTGTACTCTACACTATACGCCCCTACTTCAAGTACGTGGTAGTTGTTTAGTAACATCGGTACTCTACCGTAGTTATCCGATGTTAAGCGTGTGCTAAAGGCGTCACTGGACTGAAAGTCTATAAACTCTTCAATCTGTGTCATACAGTAGCTGCAGACATCTACCTCAGTACCAGCGCCACATATCTTACAGCTGTGGATGGAAGCATCGTTAGACGGTTTTAAGTATTCGTATACGTTAATAAGCTTATCCTTCCGCTGTAAGAAATTAAGCAACGTTGTACGGTTTACTTTAATCGTGTCATCAGCTAAACGTGTAACAATACGTAACACTGGTATTGGTAATAAGCTTCCGTAATTGAAGTAGTTAGCAATTTCTTTTACGGGGTCTACTGATTGCAGCTTATTGTAAGAGTACTTAGGCTTTTTAAGTAACCGTTTAGCATACAACTGTAAGATATATGTAAAAGCTTCGTTATCTAAGTGTTTCTCAATAACGCTAAGCTTCATTGTTTGTGTATTACATTCAGCTACCTCATCAAGTAGCTGTGTAATTTCTGTTATATCAAATGTCATAGGACCTCCAATGTGGATATACCACCCTGTTTTGTAACGCTTAGCGTCCCTGTAAATGTAATATCTCTTAGCTGTTCTCCGTGAGAAACTAAAGCAATAAACTTATCGTCGTGTTTAACCATATATTCAAAGAGCCTAGCTAAATCCTCTGAAGCAGAAGCGTCAAGCGTGTCTAAGGCTTCATCCAAGACTAGTAAGTTTGAAGAAGCACCTGTCAAATCATTGATTGTGTACAACATCGACAGAAGAATTATCAAGCGGAGCCTTGTCTTTTCACCGCCTGACAGGCTATTGATGTGCACTATCTGATTAAACCTAGTGTCAGTAAACACGAATTCGACGCTAGACTTATGTGCTATCGTCTCAACTGATATGTAAGGTAGATTAACAAATCCTGTAAACTGGTTTATGTAGCCGTTTAACACGGAGATAAACGTAAGCAGTAACGTTTTATGTAAGCTGCCTTTCTTGATTAAGCTCACAGACGTTGTAAGTACATCCTCAGTCTCTGTTAAACGTTTTACTTCTTTGTTTAGCTCAACAAGCTCTTTTCGCAGATCGTTTGACCTAATGTTTGTGTCGTCGAACACTTGGTTTTTCGTGTCTGCAAATAGAAGTTTCTGCTTAACGTCAGAAGTCTTCTCAAGAAGTACGTCTATTTCTTCGTTTAAGGCGGTTATTAGGCGCTTAATCTCTTCTATCGACTCATTAGTTACCTGACGTGCTAAAACGTCTTGTAGCGTCTGTGTAGCAGTCTCTAGTTTTTCAGTATCTATTGCGACTGTACTACCACAGCAATTACAAATTCCTGTTGAAAGGTCTTCAAGACGTTGTCTTGCGTCACGTTCATCTTCAATGGTCTGAAGTCCGTTAGATAAATCCGAGGAAAGCTTTTGTAAAGCCTCTTGCTTCTCAGAAAGCTGTGCGTCTAGCGTAGCCAGCTCTTTATGGAATGGTGATGTGTCAATACGAGAGTACTTATTAAGAACTTCTATCGTATCCTCTATTTGTTTCGTTTGACGAATAGTATCTTTCAGCTTCCCTGATACTTTCTTTAAGCCTGCTTTAAGCGACTTGTCTGTATCAGTTATTTCGTTGAAGTCAAGAATAACTTTCATCAGTGCGCTTGACGTAAAGTTGTCAAGTAGGTCAGTAATCGTTGTAAGGGTTATGAATGATAGTGTAGTAAACGTACTAAAGTCCATACCAATAATACGCTGTATCTTTAGTAGTGAGTTCCGTATACTTGTTAGTCCTAAGTCTTTACCGTCTTCAAGCACTGTAATTTTCATACGTTTTCTGTCATTGATTACTGTGTACGTGTGATTGTTATGTGTAAACTCTACCTCAATGTAGTATGGTACAGTTGTGCTACTATCGACAGACTTCCGTGAAACGTCCTCAATAGGAACCTGTAATGTTGTCCTGTTATACAGGCATTGCTGCACGGCCTCGAGCAGAGTCGTTTTTCCAGAGCCATTACTCGAGTATGACAAATCATTGTTATTTCCTACTACCTTCCAAACGCCAGGCGTGTAGTTTAGTTCTACGTTCTTTATTGACTTAAAGTTCTGTACTGTTATCTTTTTAAACGTCATCGTATTTCCTGTCTGTTAGGCGCTCTAGTATAGCTTTACCTATAGTGGTCATCTTAATATTGAATTTAAACATCCTTCTACGTTTACCATAAAGCTTACTCTGTGTGTAGTTCCTTGAGTTGAACTCTGTAAAGCCTATTGTAACAGGGCCGAGGTTAACTGACTTACCTTCCTCGAAGATTTCCGTTAGGACTGCTGAGTAAGCAGCCGCTAAGCGGTCTCCATAAGATCGAGGTAGCTGTAACTCTTTAGCAAGTAGCCTAGCGAACTCTGATTGAGTTACGTCTGTTGCCATTTAAATACCCTCCTTGCAGTTTCTGTTAATATGATTGGCCTACCGAAATGTTCCATACCGTAAGTAATTGGGTCGATAGTAACACTAGACGGTACCGCTTTAAGGGAAGCTTCAAACTGTTCTTGTTGCTTCTCCGTAAGCTGCTCCTTACGCATCATCGTACCAGCTAGTTTATAGTTTACGTCAATCACTTCTTCAATAGTTTCTGCGACGCCGTGTTCAACGTACTTCACTGGAACTGTAAACTTATCTGGATTCTTCTGTTCAGCGATCCACGCAAATAGTTCTTTTTTCAGTACATCAAGCGTGACAGTTTCATGGGCTATACACCTCTCCCAAATCTCATCAGTTTTCGCTTTACCGAGCCATTTAGGGTGGAGTATCGAGTCACCATCATCCCCCTCTAACGTCTTCTTTAGAGTGAACTCTTCACGGTTTCGTACATTGTATTCGTTCTTAGCCCACGTTGAACGCAAGTCGTCTTCCATGTAGTAAGGAGATACAATCTTAACGTTTGGCGCATCTATGATACTGTGAAGCCAGTCTCTATCCCTCGTAATAAGAGCAATGCGGTTATTTGGGTCTTTGGATAAATCGTGTGCTAAGATTGAGGCTACGTCGTCTGCTTCAACATCCTCAACATACATTGTTATAACAGGCAAGTGTTGACACAGTTTAACGAACTCAATATAGTCCTTTGAGAATTGCTTGTAATTTTCCTGTTCCTCTGCTGATTGCTTTTCTTTTTGTTCTCTCCTCCTACCTTTGTAGTAAGAAGAAATCCCTAAGCGGTAAGCCGACTTGCCAATGTCAGCAGTTAGGTAAACTTTACCTTTTGGCATATCGTGAAGCGTCTCCGCTATACGGTTTATTGTATCAAGCGTATCAGCGCTTTGCTGCGCACAGCTGTAGAAGAGGAGTTTGGTATCTACTATGTAATGGTAGTTTAACTTACACATCTAACATTATCCTTATAACTCTTGAGTCCTGCGCTTTGCTAAATATCAACGTAGCCATAGCGACTAACCAACTTTCTGTTTCTCGTCTAACGATACTTCCGTCGTTGTACTGTAATATAATGTAGTAACTCATTTTTAAATCTCCTTTTGTGTTTTGTGGGTATCTCTCTCTATAGGTATATCTATATAAGTA
>Ga0256831_1000095_pt1 | contig 44603 bp, 43 predicted proteins | sample 132544metaG_FD_189087 | JGI IMG/M metagenome (GOLD analysis project Ga0256831, IMG submission 189087) | Hydrothermal vent microbial communities from Lau Basin, Pacific Ocean - 132-544 | ecosystem: Environmental > Aquatic > Marine > Hydrothermal vents | place: Pacific Ocean: Lau Basin | collected...
GACATGTCTTATTCCCCGATATCTCGATATTACAAGATTTTTATAAATGTTCCCTGAGATCATGTTCCATTAAACTTAAGTTCCCTGAGATCATGTTCCATTAAACTTAAGTTCCCTGAGATCATATTCCATTAAACTCAAGTCCCCTAAATTCAAGTCCACTTAAACTCAAGTTCCCTAAATTCATTAACTTAATTTCAAGTCCCCTAAGTCCACTTGAGATCATTCACTTAAATTCATGTCCCCTAAATTCAGATCCTTTTTAAATTTAAATATCTACGAATAAATACTTTTTTGAGAAATACCCCTATGTCTAGGTATACCTATATTTTGGGTCCTTCCGGAAAACGCGTATGTCTTCCTCGCCTTCCTTTGTATCTTCCTGGCTCTTTGGATATTTCTCCCCTATGTTCGGGTTTCTCTCCGTTTCAAGCCCAAGGAAAACCCAAGAGAAAGCCAGAAAAAATCACCCTCTTTCAAAATCTTTTTCGGAGAAATACCATCTTTTCGGGAAATCATCGTCCCTCATTTAAACCCAACAGTATTCTTCCTTCCCTTCCTTTGTATCTTCCTCGCTCTTTGAATATTTCTCCCCTATACACGCCGCATCTAACGCGTCTAACGCCAGGGAAACGTCTTTCTCTTTGAACGTTTCGTAGAAAGAGAAAAAAATTTAGATTGTTTTGGAGGGAAAGGAAGAGTTTTTATTTAACGGAAATTTAAATATCTTGTATTATTTTATCTGCTACTTGTTGCATCAATGAAGCCAGAGTATTTCTTTGCATGTCTATTATTCTCGTGAACGATCTAAATTTTCCGGCTATTTGTTTTTCTACTGTATCTCTTAAATTTTCTAACTGTTCATTACAAAACTGCTCGTCTTCACACAAATAATCCACTACTTGTTTTGTTGATTGTACGTTTTGTTTTATATAAAACAGCAATCCTACCGGGTTGTCTTGTGTCGGTTTTCCCTCGTCCAATGCCAGGAAACTTTTCGCTACTTGTACTGATACTTCCTGTAGTTGTTCTGACGTTGGATGTTCAAATCTATCATATCGAACTTCATCTCTCCCTAATTTATATTTACCCCATTGTACTATTTGCCTCATCAGTGCATTAGATTCCTGCTCTATCAACAGTTGAGTTTCTCGCACTTGACGTTGAATTTCTTCATTATTGTTTTGTAACATAGTCGCGTATCCTATACGTGGAAAGATTTTTATTTTGAAGATTCATACAGTACTTGTTCACCTAAACGCCGATAAAGTTGACGTGTATCGATGGAAAGAAGCGACGCGTGAGGCTATATGACGCGCTACTATGGAAGCGACTTGGCGGTTCATGATCCAAATACCATAAAGTTTACGTATTCATTCGTCGATTTAGTTTCCACCGTCGTTAAAGTAAGTGACACGATAGGATGAGTGGCGGAGACAGTCGGGGATGAATAAATAAACGATCCAAGGGCGGGAATGGAAATGAGATCTGAAGACGAGTTGACGCAAAGTTCTAACGTTTGGCTCGTTTTGTTTTCAATCACCACAAACTGAGCGGCGTTAACCGATCCAAAAGGAACGACAAAATCCGTCGCCGGGGCGGTCGAAGAGGGGATATCGATCACGCCCGTTGAAGACGCTTCAGCGGAAACGGAAAAATTGAAGGCTGAGTTTCCCGATCCGGTCGGCGCGGCGGTAGGCGTCCAAGAAACAGAGGCGGATGTAGTTACGGTCATGCTCATGATGATTTTATCCTTTTAGCTGTAAAGGTATCGAGTTGAAAAAGCGAACGGCGGAAGCGATCTTTGAACTGAATTCAGAAAACGCGGCGGAAGTAACGGAAAGCGCGTCGTAATAACGATCAAATTTTGAAATCCGGTCAGAGGAAGAAGAAATGAAATCGGTCAGGGAAGCGAATTCGTCCCCGAGAACAGGAGCGAGCGCGGTGACGTAACCTTCGTATCGTTTTCGGAAATCGGCGGCGGCTTTCAATTTTTCATCGAGGGCGGAGATCTCGTCATCGAGAGAAGAAACCCGTCGCAACGCCGTTTCAATCTTTTCCTTTCGGCGCGCGTCGTCGGACAGCGCGTCAATGCGCGCTCGAAGCGCGTCATCATCGAAAGGCGATCGCAAAACGACAAGTCGCGCGTCAATCAGGGAACGCGCGGGTTCAGGCAACGCGCGTCGAACGTCGTTCGCTCTCTTTCTCTCCAACATCATCGCCTTTGACGGTCGTTTTCCAATCAAATCGATCAATCGGTCTTTTTCCGCCTTGAATCGGAAACGCGCCTCATCGAGCGTCGGCAGTCGGGAAAGCACGGACAGGTCGCCGTCCATCAACGCGTCAGAAACGCGAAACGGATCGTCCGGCAGATCTAAAAGGAACGCCGCGCGGTCTTCGTCCGACATCCCCTCCATCGATCGCACGAGTTCAAGTTCCCTTTCCGCTTCGTCATACGACGCTTCCGCCCTCGCGATCGTCGATCGTCGTTTTTTGTCGTCACGTTCAAATCGCGTTAGCGCCCTCACAACGCGGTCAACCTCGTCGAGCAGCGCACGGTCAAGCGTCGGTCGCACTCGCGCGATCGTCTCAATCGCTTCATCAACAGGGGCGTTCGTCGCCCGTCGAACGACGGAAGAAACGCGCCCGCCGCGAAGATCCTCCAGCTTTTCCGTCGCGCGTTCGAGCGCCGCAGAAAGATCTCTTCTTCGAGCGCGCATCGCGTCGATCGATTTTTCAACGTTCATCGCGTTTTTTCCCTCAGCGAGCGCGAGGAATCGGTCAATTTCCGGATCGCCCGCCGCGCGCATCGCCTCTTTTTGTTTTATCGCCGAGGCACTCATTCTATCAAACAAATCGGACTTCGCGCGTTCGATTTTCTTCATTTGAACGCCGAGCAGACGCGTCGTCTCCGCGCTCGATCGCACGTATCGTGAGAGTCGGGACGTCGCGGATCGAACCGCGTCGTCATCGGAAATCGCCGCGATAACGTCGCGCGCCTTTCTCCGCACGCTTTCGTTTTTCGCGTCCACCGCCGCGCTCAATTGCGTCTCCTCAACGTTTCCGAACTTTTTCATCGAGGAAATCGCGTCGATCATATCGTTCACGTCTTCAAGTTCGTCAAGCGCGGAAGACGCCGCGCGTCTCACGTTCGAAATCAACGCGGAAGACGTCGCGTCAATCTCTCGCACGTCCCCCGCGTCCACCGCGATCTCCCCCGCGTTCGTCGAGGAAACGGACCATTCGTCCGCCCCTTCCTTTTTCAAAATCGCCGTTACAACGCGTCGGTCGCTCTCGTCAAGATCGACGCGCACCGGGGACGTCAAACGTCGCACCACGCGTTTCTTTTCTTTTTTGAATTCCTCCACTCGCGCGTCGATCTCGTCCATCCGTCGCGCCAGCGCTTCTCCCGTTTTTTTCAACGAATCGACCGGCACCTCAAGCCCGACGTCCCCTTCGCGCCCTCGATAAGACGCGTTGTCGTATCCAAGATCGCGCGCCGCGTTCGGCATAATTTCCATCACCCGACGTCGTAGCGCTTCTCCCGGACGTTTCGACACCAAATAGTCGAGCGCCATCGCAACCCGCGCGTTCGTTTCCGAAACGATCCTTTCGCTTCCCTCAACGCGCCTTACCGTCGCGGCGGGCACCCGACTTTCAAATTTCGCGCGAATCGACATCAGGTTCGCCGCCGCTTCCTCTTCAGTCGATCCCACCGCAACGACCGTCGCCACAATTCGACCGTCGTCAAATTTAATTTGAAATCCCTCGCGCACCGCAGATCGCGCAAATTGAAGATCCAGACTCTTTTCAATCGAACCGAGCACGCTCGCGTCCGCGTCTTCGTTCAACACTCGCAGTTTTCTTTCCGCCAACCGAATAACGGAGTCTTCCGCCGCGTTCGCGTTCGCGTTAACAAACCACTTTAACGGAAGTCGGACGTTATCGTAAATCGTCAAAATCTCGTCCGTCGCTTCGGACAAAATCCACTTTCTCCAGTTCTTCAGTTTCTCAACGATCGATTTCAGTTTCCCTTCAAAGAAACGCGCGTCGCGGTTTTCCAACGAACGCGATTCGGTCATTTTTCGATATTTTTCCTTTTTCGTCGGGGAAAGTCGATTCCACTCACGCGCGTCGATGAACTTTTTTTCATCGAGCGGAACGTCGCGATCCGTCATGAAGTTTCGATGAACGAACGCGTCGCTCGTCAGGTGGTTATTCAGTTCGTCCCAACTCGCCTCACCGCTCGACAGATCGATTTTTTTCACGTTTCTCGCGTACCTCGCGGCGCGCTTTATCATCTCACCCAGCGGACGGACGAAATCGTTTTGCGTTTTCGCGTCGAAATCTTCAACGATCGCCATGAGCGCTTTCGGGTCTCCGCGCTGTTTTTTCACGTCAGAGCGGAACCCCGCGACGTCTTTTCGCATAACGTCTTGAAGTTCGATCGCGCGATCCACCATCCCGTTCGCCTCATCAAGCATCGAATACGCCGTTTCAATCGACGTCTCACCGACAGGCGCGTCCCCATATTGGAGTTTGTTTTCCGTCGTTCCTGACGAATCCGCAATACCGAGTCGGTTTCTAATTTTCCAAATTTCGCTCGTCGTTTTTTCCGAATCGGACAGCGCGCCCACGTATCGGTTTAGCACGAACCACTGAAGATCGCGTCGCACGAGCGCTTGAAAAAGCGCGTCGTCCACGTCTCGCGCGGCGCGCGCCGCGTCGTCTTGAGGAAGCGCGCGGATCTCTTCCATCACGTCAGAAATCTCCCGATCGATTTTTCTCAGGCTTTTCAACGCGCCGACGCGTTCGGGTCTAACGTCATCGATCCCGCTCGTAGCATTTTTCGCTTTCTCAACGAGCGCATCCACCTCGGGCTCGTCGGAAGCGGTTTTAACGATCCATTTCGCGATCGATTCAATTCGGTTTGATCTCATTTTTAACTCATACAAAGTCGGTTCGAATTTTGATTCGTACATTTATAGACATACATAAAAATCTTACTTTGAACGTCAAAACAAACGTTCGGGAACGTTTTTCCGCAATGAACGCGCGCATCGAACGCCATTCAAACGCCATTCAAACGTCATTCGAATACTTGACAAGCGCCACTTGAGTGGTTAAAATTTTTATAGGCGTTCAAGAAAATACTTGACAAAATACCGTCGGGCATGCTATACTGTCCGCATTCGCAACAGATACGGGAAAGGAAAATATCAATTGAATACGATCGCCATCCCCACAACGTCACAGTTCATTCAACAGTATCATCGGTGGATCAACGGAAAGACGAGAAACAAGTTTCGTCATTCCAAGTCCGAGGAAGCGATTTCCGAGTTCGCGCAAATCGTTTCGTTAAGACTTCTCGAAAAGGACGTCGTCAGTCGGTGGTTCCTGAATAAACCGGCACGAAGCGTTTTCGTCACGAAAGACCAGGCCATTTTTATGGTCGGTCGTTCCAACTGGAACAAGATAAGCGGGCGCGTCAAAAGCAAGCGCGTTGAGGTAGAGGGGAAAAGCGTCGAGGCGTTTTCGGTCGCCGACATCCTAACGCTTTCTAAGTTCGACACCAGTCGGTATTTTTACTCTGTCAGGAACCACGGTCTTTTGTCAGGGAAGATCTTAGACCTCATCGGAAAGTCCGGAGATTTCAACTATCTCAAGACGCTTTACATTTCCGGCAAGATTCGTCCAATGAACATGACCGATCATAAATGCGACGCGCACAAAAGGATCCAGCCCAAGACGGTGAATGGAAAAAAAACGTGCGGCATTAAAGGTTGCAATAACAAAGCGTTTTCTTCTGGCATGTGTCATCGTCACTACACACAATCTCGCCGCAGCTGCCCTATCTGCAACGCTTTCAAAGCGAGGATGAGCGCTCACTCGGCAAGTCCGAACGATGATTGGTCATCAGAAGAGGCGATGGAATTTTTAAGCAAGGTTCGATGGAACGATTCACAGATTCGAAGAATGCTCAGGAATTTTAACGGGAACGCGATCTTGAATGTCCCGCAAACGGTGATTTCAGAAGACACCGAGAATCACACGCTCGCCGGTCTTTTGAACTACGCGGCGATTTTGATCAACAATTCGATCAACAATCAGTTCACCACGATCATGAGAACGCGTTCAAATTCAGGTGGAAGCTTTGATGACAAAGACATGGAGATTTCCCTCGAAAAGCACGTCGTTCGCGTCCATCAAATCCATAACGGATATGGAAAGACAGACGCGAGAAGCGATCTAGAGAAGCTCATCGACAATAACACGTTTTCACGGTCCGAGCTTCAGTTTTTGATCGACGCTCAGATAGCGATCGATGACGGAACGATCGCTCAGTTCGGTCGATCTCTCGGTCTTTCAGTTTATAAGGTAAAAGAGCGGATGGAGCGAATGCTAGATTTGGCTTACGTTTCCATCAGTGATACATGAGAAAGATTTTTACCATATACTTGAATATTTTGTAACATTGTCGTATCATTTCAGATCTTCTCCGGATCCATCATCGGAATCGGTCTCATCGTCATCCAACTTCGCATCCCGCCGATCCTTCTTTTCGATTCAACCTTCCCCGCGTCACAACTTCCCGACGCGTAAGCGGCAAGGCGATCTTCGAGTGGGTTTCCCTTGCAAGCAGCGAACGATTTTTTGATAATTCGCAGACCGGCACGGAAACAAAGCTTTCTGTTCGCGATCAGATCTTGACCACTAACCGCATCGCTCGGCGCGTTGGCGTCGTTTCGAAGAATATCGACCTTTCCATCATGGAAACTCAACACGGACGGCGTTGACGGACGTCCAATTTCGCATTTCCCATCAACAGGCGGAGGGAGCCGTTTGTGCGTTTCGTCCACACAAATCGGTTTCCCAAGGTTCACCTGCATCAGACACCACGAACGACCGGAATCGCCACGAGCCTGAGGGGAAATGTCATAATCGACGTGTTTTTTGTATCCAGATTCCCAACTCGCGATGGAAAGCAGAAGCGATAGCGTCCTGTGTCTTCCGTATCTACCTCCGAAGAGCGGGGCTTCGTCCGGGTCAAAGGCCACGGAGATAGCGTCCCGTGCCACGGCGCGGTATCTTTGAAGGCCATCCTCATACGATTCGATCGCATCAGGATACTTTTTGACGTTGAAAATAGGGAAACGACGACTTCCTGGCCTGGCTCTTTTCACCATTCCCTTTACGGACCAATCAACAAGTTTTTTGTAAGGGGACACTTCCACATTTTGTGGCATATGCATTGGCTCTTGCGACGAGGCAACAGACGCCATCGTAATAGCGAATAGAGCAGGCATAAATATTGTTTTACTATTCATAATTCACCTTTCGGGTCTATGTGAGTAACAAAACTACATTTGTTAACGCACAGTGTTAATTGATTATTAACTTTTTATATTACCTATTTTGTATGAAGCATGTTTATACAAATAGTGGATATGAGAATATACAAGAGCAGATTGAATTCTTAAAAGGAATAGTGAGTGAATACACGTCAGGGGACGAAAGACAGTTCATTGAAAACAATGAGCAAATAATCGAGTCCGCGCTAAACGGTCTTTATGAAAAAGAAAACATAAGATGGCTCAGATATGGGTATGGCGATGAACTGGCACGACTGGCTTTGAACACCGCCGATGGCGTGATGGACGAAGATTCGCTTAACACGATAAATAAGATCATAGACATTTTCCAATATTGTATAGATAACGTTGTACCCTATACGTTCACATACAGCGGAGTTACATTTAGAAATCATGACCATTTAGGACCAAACATAATTCGCGCCTTCATGGAAAAAGCGGCAGTGGCTTTCGGCATGATGAAAAAAGCCGGGGTGAATGACAGGGCGTTTAAACAAATCCGATATATCGATATAGTACTCTATGAGGAAAGCAAACTAGAAAGTGATAATAACTATGGATTTGCTAATTATTCAGACAGTACCATAGCATTTGATATGCATGAATTTCATAAAGATCCGGATTTTCTAATTCAAGCGATGATACATGAAATAGGTCATATAATACAATTTAGCATGAAGAAGGTAGCAAACGAATTTTGGGGTGAACAACCGGAGGAAATTCGACGTCGGTATTCACTGACTGAACAAGAAGGCGACACTTTCTGGAACATGTTGGTTAAAAGTGGTTTCAATCCAAAATTTGTGATTGAAAGTTTAAACGGGGAAAGCAGAACGAAGTTTCGTCTTTGGATAGGGAACTCTGGCACGTTCGATACGTACGGGAACGTAGTGAACAACAAACAAGTGTTGGACATGGTAAAAGATCCCGAGGGATACTGCAAAAAGCATTTCGATGAGATGGGCGTTGAATTTGACGAGTGCGTAGCTAACGCTGAAAACGCTGAACAATACCTGGAGGACGAGTTCAAATCATTCAATGACGTGGGCATTTCATCATTCAATAACGTGAATGACGTTCCTGATTGGTTTAGGGATGAATACGACAGTATCTATGAACAATATGGTTTCCCGACATATTACGCGATGAAAAACGGCCTTGAGGATTTTGCCGAGACTTTCGTTTCGTACGTGATGAATCCTGGAAGCATGTCGGAAAACGCCAGGTATAGAATGAGACATGCTCTTTGGCTTGAAGGTTTCTACAGTGGCAAAGACGTGATGAAAATTTCTTCCTGGTATATTTAGATATGATTTATGATAACGTTGATAAAAGTTACAATGAACTTATTAGGCTATATAATGACTTAATATTGAAGAAAGAAGAGTTAACGGATAAAGATCCATCTGATATTTTATCTAAAATACTTGAGCATGATAATTGGATAAAATATGGGTTTGGAGTAGACATGTATGACATTTTATCTAATGATACTATGTCAATCGATGAAGTATTATATTTACTTCACTATATGATAAAACAGTCCAGCACTAATTATTATAACAGTGAAATATCGATACGAAATTATAGTCATATAGGTCCATACTTTGTCAGTATATTCATGAATGGGCTTAATATTGCAATGAGAAACATGAAAAAAGCTGGTGTAAAAGGTACACTTTATGACAATATTAAATATATAGATCTAGTTTTATACAACGATTTACAAGAAAGTACTGGACTTGCTAACATAAATGATAAAACTATAGCGATATCTGTTAATAATGTAATAGAATTTGACACTGACAAGTTACCATATGTTATAGTGCATGAGATAGGACATATATTACAAAGTGTTATCCATGGATTAGCTTCTGAATACTGGGATGAACAATGGGAAGATATAGAGAATAAGTTTTCGATCGATGAGCGTCAGTTAAATGAGTATTGGGAAATGTTGAAAAAAGATGAATTTTATCCAATGCAAATAATCAAAAAATTAAAAGGCACTGATAGGTTAAAATTCAGGATATTCATTATAAATCTTGGGTGTTATGATCATAATGGTCATAAGATAAGTGATTGCGGAGCTTTCGATAAAGTCAGAAACCCGGCTAAGTTTTGTAGAAACTCCAATAACATACCGGAATGTTATAAAAATATTGAAAATATGGAAGATATGATTAAATTAGATTTTATGGTATCCGGTGAGATGGGTATTCAATCGGAGTATGCAAGTATAAATGACGCTCCGGATTGGTTTAGGGATGAATACTCTAAAATTTATAAAGAGTACGGGTTTCCTACCTATTATGCGATGAAGAATAGCTTTGAAGATTTTGCTGAAACATTTACAGCGTTTGTCATGAATCCAGGTGAATTAAGTGAAAACGCTAAGTTTAGGATAAAACGCGCTCTTTGGCTTGATAATAAGAAAAATGTAAAAGTTTCCTCTTGGTATTTTTAGACCGATTTTAACTTCACGTATTGAATGAGGCCACTTTCGCTACTGTGAAAGACTTTCTTATTTACAACTTCGTATTCACCGACAATCGGCTTGTCGTACATCACGCTGTGAAATCCCATCTTTATTTTTGATTTGAATTTCTGTACTTTAGCTACTGGTGGTTTTTTTATATTGAATATTATCTTATCACCGATCGACAGTTTTCCAAATTCAAATGTAGTGTATTCAACGTGATACTTGTTCTGTACAAATATTAACTTTGTTTTCATCACAAAACACATTACACAGAGGAACGGTAAAAAATGCAAGAAGGAAAGTTTAACGTTATTCTTGACGGATTCTGGGGATCGTCCGGTAAAGGAAAAGTAGCTGCCTATTTGGCTGACAAGTACAAGATTAACCACGTTTCGTCAAGTAACTTCCCAAATGCCGGTCATACGGTAAGATTTGACAGCGGTTATAAGTTCGTTTCAAAGGCCATTCCGGCGGCGCTCGCTCTTCACAGGGAAAAGGGCGTTGACATGATCGGATACGTTTCTCCCTCGTCCGGTTTTCACATTCCCCAAATTTTAAAGGAAATCAGTCAAACCGGCGGACCTGACGTTTATGTTCACGATAGGGCTAACATCGTTTCTGAACGTCATGCGAAGGAAGAAAAAGAGGGCGCGATGTCAACTAAGCATCTCGCCAGCACGATGCAAGGATCAGGGGCCGCGCTCGCTGAAAAGATCATGCGAATTGAAAAAGCGCAGCTCGCCGGGACCTATAGCATTAAAGAGTACATTGAAATGTACGCTAAAGACTCTGAGTTCAAAGATTTAGCGAATCGAATTCACGTCATTGACGGTAGAAGCTTTAGAGAGTTAGTTTGGGGATTTTTATCAAACGGAGGGACGTGGCTTCATGAGGGGAGCCAGGGTTACGCGCTTTCGATCGATCACGGGTCTCATTATCCGTACTGTACATCAAGGAACTGCACGGTTCAAAAGTACATGGACGACATGACGGTCCCCGCGAATCGAGTCGGTGACGTTTACATCAATATTCGTCCATACCCGATTCGCGTCGGAAACGTCATTGAAAACGGCGTTGAGGTCGGGTTCTCAGGTGATTTTTATCATGATTGTCAAGAGATTTCTTGGGAAGAGGTGGCGAAGCGAGCCGGTATTCCTGATCCCGAGGAATTGAAAAACAAAGAGTTTACGACCGTCACCGGTCGTCTTCGTCGTGTTTCTACGTTTTCATATGATGGGCTCCGAGATGCCGTCATGGCGAACGGGGCCACGAAGCTTGTCATGAACTTCATTCAATACGTTAACTATAAAGACATGGGCCTTCGAGGCGGAAAGGAAGCGTTCGATAAGCTTTCATCCGAGTCCAGGAAGTTCATTGAAAAGGTTGAGGAAGTGTCGGGCGTTCCGGTCGTTTTGATCGGAACAGGGGCGAATCATGAAGACATGATCGATATTACCTAGTCTGATTGTAGATAATCATTGTACATCTTTACGTATTTATCCTTGTATTTATTCGTTATATGAATGAATCTCATTTTCTCATGAGATTCAATCCACTCATTACATTTTTGATACCAATCCTTGATCGGTCTTTGTCTGTCGGCGTCTATTAGGTGTTGAAGTCTCGTTCTGCCATCTTCCATAAATTCAAACACCCACTCTTCGTTAATCGGATTGTCTTCATCGTTGTCTATCGCTGCGTGTACGTTGCCATACGGAAGCATTACGATGAAGTATCGTATGTTTTTAAATGACGGTTTCGGTCGAGGAATGAACTTTTCCATTCGTGATATTGAATAGAATACGCCTTCAGGAAGCACGACACCTGATGGTGTTACGCTATTCCATCTTTTTATAGAGATCAACTTAGATTCAAACACGTTGAATCTAGAGTGACGTCTGAGTTTTACACCAATTTTATATGATTGCGACGGGCTAATACCCCATCTCCATGGGGTGAAATTCTTGTGTAGCCCTTTCATTGGCAATCTTACAAATTCAACTTGGTCTAGCTGCTGCTGAATCTTTTGTACATCCATAACGCGTTACTATACAACGAGTGTAAAATTTTAATATGAATATTTTTACACTAACTAAAGAAGACGGTTCCTTTTACCCTCCCTTTGTCCAATCCGCCGTAATGGCCAAGTATAGCCGGAGTTCTTCTTCGGCCAAGGAGATACTAAAGGAAGTTGACGAAAAGTATGGTTCTGATTTTAACCAGAAGTGGGCGGTTAAGAAGGGGCATGATTCGCTATTAGAACTTGTCACTGTTCCTATTTGTTTGGAGGATATATCGATTTTCGCTTCCATGTTTATTGAAAACATGAAAAGACCGGCTTTCATCGAAAGGTCTACAAGATATCAAAAGATGGAAGCGAACAATGTCATATATAATAACCTAGGTAAGGATAGTATCGCATTTGTATCGAAATTGTTTGAATATTATGAAAAGTATAATGAAAAGTTGGTTCTGCATTTCATGAACGAGGGTCTCAGTGAACAAAAAGCGAAACTGAAAACGTACGACATTATTCGTTATTTTGTTCCGATCGGTATGAAAACCTCAATTGGTATGCTTATTAATTCAAGGGATCTCATTGAACTTATTCGTCGTCTTAAGTACATGAGTAAATACAGTGAATTTGTAAAAATTTCTGAAAAGCTAAATGACGTTTCGAAACGTACTTTTGGAATTGACGCGTTGAAAATGTCTCCGATTTATTCGGAGTCTATTGGATTTTTCCCTATATATGATACTGAAAGTAACTATAAAAAAGTAAAATTAGTTGACTCTAGCATCGTCGGTGATGACATTGTGTTAGATAAAGAAATTGTCGAGTACATGTACTCAAGGAAGAAGAAAGATCCTCTTCCAATCATATTCAATAATATTCGATATAAATTTATGGTCACAACGGACTTTGGATCTTACAGGGATTTGCATCGTCATAGGATGACAGATTGGGAGTTCGACACGATGTTTTATGAGATGGATAGACCATACGATATTCCATATGAGTTTATAGATGAAATCGATGTTGATTTAAGAAAAGTTGGTAATATGGCTAAGGGTGCGGTAGATAATGAAAACTTATACTGCATTCCTCTAGGTATGAAAACAAGAGTCTTTGCTAGCATGTCTCTTAGTCAACTTTATTATATGGTTGAGTTAAGGTCACAGCCTGGTGGTCACAAATCGTATATAGAAATAGCCAGGGAAATGCACGATATTGCAGTTGGTAAACATCCGGTCCACGCTAAGTGGATAAAGGTTTAACGTAGTTTATATGAACCTTTGTTTAGATTCTGCGTTAATGTTAACTTTGGCTTCCCACTATCTATAACTATCTTTTTGTGCATTACGATCGATACTTCATTTATCACTCTATCGCCGTGTTGTTTTGGTATCTCTACTATAGATAGGTAAATTCTTCCATCATCGTATTGTTTTTTGTGCTCTTCATTTAGCACATTCCTATCTATTTCCTCAAATCCAATACTGTGTATGTTGCACTTGTGCAACTTTCTGTTGAAAAACACGGGAGACGATCCGTACTTTTCACAATATTTTTTGAGGATGCACGATTTACATATACTTTTCATTGACAAAACTTCAGGATATTTATAATTTATTATACATAGACACTTTATTATTCATAGTTTAGAGCATGGATGTATCAGCGTTAAAACTAATCATTACTATAGGAACGTCTGTAATTACAACGTTGTTTATGGTGATAGGTATTGTTATAAAATACAGAAAAGAGATAGAATCTATAAGGGAATTAATATACAAAGTAAATTCAGATAGTGTTAAGGAAATATCGAATAGATTAGAAAAATTAGAAGAAAAACATGAAAATAGTTTTGATGAACTTGGTAACAAAATAAGTGGATCAATAATAGATATATCAACGATAAATACTAAAAGAAATGCTTGTTCTAGAAATGTTTCAAAAGCCATAGATGAAAATGCTGCCAGAATAAGAAGACTTGACTCAAAACTTGACAAAAAGTTAGATGAGATCAATAAGTATTTTACAAATGTTATAAATAAGCTTTCTACACTGGAGGAGAGATCTTCCAGTGTTGACATTCAAATAGACATGTCCGTAATAGAAAACATAAATGGTCGTATCAACGTTGTATATGAAAAATTAAGTCGATACGATGACATTAATGATTCTGTAAAGGAACAGAAAAAATGGGCAATGGAACAAGACAAAAAGATGAATCAACTCTACGAGATGATGATAAAGAGAAACTCAAAGAATTAGACGAAGTAGTAGACGAGTTAAATAAACTTAGGGTTCACCGCAACAGAATTTCCAGTAAGTTGGACAAATTATTGGAAATGGCTAATGCTCAGTATGATGGTGCAAGATGAGTTTACTATTTATAGTGTTGATGGTATTAATTGACTTGATCGCGTATATCATTATTACTAGATATATGCATAAAAAGAGTAGATCAAGTATGCATGAAATAGAAATAGATATGGATATGAATAAAATAGATAATGAGTTAAAACATTTAGAAAATCTTTTGAATCTTATTGACAAGTAGCTTTATCTGTAGTTCAAAATAAGCTAGCGACCTGTCATTTTTGATTACGTAGTCCATCATATCGAGATCAATATCTAAAACCGATTTTTCCGTTACATGGTTTCCAACGTTTACGCTCGGTCTATCTATATAGATAGACACGACATTTTCAAAATTCTGTTTAATATACTTTACTTGTGATTCAAACCGCACATCGGGAACTATGATGTACAAATCTTTTTCTAGTGACCAATTAGCACCCCTTAATATTTCGATACCCTTTGATCTAGAATAACCGTATCTTTTACTAATATATTTACCATTTTTTTCTACAATAGATAGTTTCTTGCACACTCTTAGTAGTTTGTCTTCAAAAGTATGCAAGTATGTATTTTGAAGTTTCATGGAGCACGTTCTTAACGCTACCCTTGGTGAGAGGAAATACTCACTGTTTGTGCTATATACGTAATTTTTTCCGTCAATTTGTTCATCGTAATCACTATCGACTTCGTATAGTGTTTTATTGTCCTTAGTTATTTTCTCACCGATTTGTTTCACAGGATATCTATCATCGCCAAAATTTCGTTTTTGTGAGTCAGAGAATAAACTATCATAAGTGAACCCATACATATCCATCATGAACCTTTTTAGCGGGTCCATGAGTCCGACAATATCGGCAGAAAGTCCGTATGATAGTATTTCTGCGGCTGTGTCTTTACCGCTTCCTGAAAGCCCTGATATTGTAATTATTGTGCTTTTCATTTTTTAATCTGATACGAAAATAGAATCTGGGTTATTGATGTATTCTTTTGAAATTTCTTTAATGCCTAGTTTTTCTGCCATTTTTTCAATACACATCGAGCATGCTTTGATAACAACACCATTAGAGGAGATCATTCTAACATCTTCATCATACCCGCAGTTATCACACTTTAGACCGGGTGTTACTTCCCATATTATCAATTTTTCCCCTAAAACCATGTTATCCTCTTTCGTTTTTAAATAAGAAAAGATATAAACGTCACAATTAAAAATTACACCTGTCTAAGTGTTTTATGTAAAGTGTAGATATGGCCTACAATTTCAATTGTAACTATTATGTTGCGTCAGCTGATAGCGGTAACGGTCATATATTTCAATTTTACACTGAAATGACAAGCCACGGTTGGACATGTGTAAATACATGTTACGACAGTGGCGGTGGATTCGCTGTTACTAATACTATATCTGCGTCATCAGATCTGAACACGCAGTCTAACGAGGCTCCGTGGATAATACTTAGAGATGGTAGTGGAGCCGGAGGGGTTGAAATTTGTCTGTGGAGAAGTAACTCCTATTATCATTATTGGAATGTAAAGATGTCCAGGACTGCTGGATTTACATATAATGCGTCTGCTATTACTGATGTTCCCACGGCTACGGATGAAGTTGTACTTTTGTCGGGAACGTCAATGTTTGGATCCGGTAATTCATATGGAGCTATAATGGTGGAAGACGTATCACCATGGCAATTTTATTTTGTCTCATGGCCTACTGGCAGTTTTTCACTTGATAGTGCATTAGTAAAAGCAGAACTTGATATGGGTCCAGACACGTCACATCCGGACAATAACGTATATATAGTTACGAATGGCGGGGCCAATATATTTGAAAATTATAAAACACATTATCCATACGAATTATCAAGTACTGGTTATGGAAAAAATGTTGCTATGATTAATAGTACTGAGTATAGTTCAGTCGTTCAGTTAGGTTGGGTATGCCGTGATACTTATGGTGCACCTAATAACATACCACAAGATTCAACAGGTGATATATTATTTCCTATACTATACGGTAGAATAACATATATGGATCCACCATATGGATATAGTGGAGCCACGACGATGATTAAATGGTCTGGTACTTCAAGAAGTCTTGGTGATACTATAGATAGCTTAAATTGGATTGTTTTTGGTGATGTTGTTTTACCATGGGATGGAACCACAACACCATCTAATTAAGGTAGCACTATGGCTTTGAATTTTGACTGTAATTATTATATACCGGCTGTATTAGATAGTCATAGTGGTGGGACCTATAATTCATATGGTATAGGTCATATTTATCATCTATATACTACATTAAATGGTCATGGTTGGACATGTAAGGCCATGTATTTTTATGATGTTTCTAGTACGTCGTGGACCCAAACTAAACTCGATTTTGATGACATTGAAGATTTAAGCACATACAATAGCTCGGGTGCTCCATGGATCATACTTCAAGATGGTAACGGAATGGAGATGTGCATCAATAGATATGACTCATACCCAAATCATTGGCAGATAAAATTTTCTAGATCAGCTGGTTTCACTGATACTGCGAGTACTACGACCCCGACTGCTACTGATGAATTTGTGTTGTTTAAAGGGTCCTTAACTACACAATATGACTCATATGGTGCAGTAGTTGTTGATGATTCAGATCCATATAATTTTTACATGGCGGCATGGAAATATGGTGATTTCATAGTAAATGGTTTTTTGATGAGGGCGTATTTTGATACGTCAAAAGATTCAACATTTCCTGATAACAACGTATATGTTGTTGGGAATTATAATACTGACATATTTAACAACTATGCATACATGGCTGTATATAACATGTCATCATCGTACTATTCATATAGTAAAAATGTAGCCATGGTAAACTCTTCTGATTACAATGTTGTATCACAAACATGCTTTGGGTGGTATAGAAACTACGCATATAGAACGGTTTTTCCATTAGGGATATCTGATGATCATTCATCTAATGTTAATGTTATTAGAGTTCCAGTACCGTATATCAGACCGAATTCATATTCAACACCAAATGGGTTTAGTGGAATAACTTCATTCATTGAATGGAATGGCCATGCACCAACACTAAATGGCCAAACTATTAATAATAAAAATTACATTGTATTTGGTCAGATAACACTACCATGGGATCCAACTGTTACACCTAGGTATTAAGTAAAGAGGTTTTATAAGATGTCTCTTAATTTTGACGTAAATCAACTGATTAGTGGCTCTGATAGTGGTGGTGGGCAAATATATCAATTGTATCATCTTTTAACAAATTTATCCACTGGTGCATGGACATGTGTTGGCGCGTATTATAACGGTGCTCCACAAACTAGTGTTACAAGTGCTGATGATTTAAATGGATCCCAATCAAATTCATCTCCATGGTTTATACTGGAAGATCCAAATGGTTATCAAATTTGTTTTAACAGGTATGATGGCAGTAAATATGATTGGCAAATAAGTGTTTCAGGACCTACAGGGTTTACGTTACCATCTCCATTGACCAATGTTGCTCCAATAGCACCACTAGATGTCAATGGTGCTACGACTGGTGTTTATCATCAAGGAGATAAATTTGTACTGAAAAGAGATAATCTATTTTATAATTTTGATCAATACTGTTCTGTATGTGCCGACGATCAATCACCGTATAATTTTTACCTTGTAACATGGAAAGTTGGTGATTTTGATTCGATTGCTTCAATGGCAAGGTTTGAACTTGATGTGGTATCTGAGTCATCATTTCCTGATAAAACAGTGTATGTTATTGGAGATTATAATGATCAGGTTTTTAGATATTATGGTACACGCGGATCATATGGATTTAATGACTATGTTCAGTATAAAAATGTAGCCATGGTATCGTCGACTGAGTATAATACTGTCAATAATTTACCGTATTATTATTATAATAGTGGTACACAGATTGCGATACCAAGTTTTATGCAATTTGATTCATCTGACAAGCAGATACTGTTTCCAATAGCATATGGCAGACCATCTAGTTTTATACCACCGAATGGGTTTTGTGGTATAACCTCATTTATTCGGTGGAATGGCAGAAGATCGAATCCGGGAGAAACATTTGACAGCGGAAATTGGTTATCTATTGGTGACGTATCAATTCCATGGGATCCAACTGTAGTACCAAGGTATTAAGATATGGCTGATTATCCTAAATCACCAATAGATCCAGAAGCTTCTGCTGATTATACTGCACCACCTGATGATGTTCCTATATCAACGCTTTCTGTAACATCAGTAATACCGTATCATCTTTCACCGGATCATTATGACATATCTCCAATTTCTGACGGTTTGACTGGTGGAGGTGCGGCGCTTGTAAAGTATTATAAAATGGGTGGCTGGGTTGCTGGATCCTACACTACGTGGGTATCCACTCCTACCCCGACTCCGATCGGTGGAGCTACTGATTATCACATAATTCATGAGTGGTATGCATGATAAACAGAATGGTTTTTAATAGAGTGTTTCGTTCTTTAGGTTCAGACATTACATATGATGATGTAAGTCGTGTTTCCTCATATTTGAACTTAATAAATGACAGTGTGCTTGATGATGGCCACATAGTTGCTATAGTAAACCCTGATGATATACAGATATTGAAGTTTGTCACAAGATGGCATTTAGTATATGACAAAAAGTTTGTGGGCTCGCCATGGGATGTGTATTTGCTTCCAGGAGCCGAGCATACTGTTGTTAAGACAGATGGTAATTTTTATAATGTTGATGGGTGTAGTGTTAATAGTGTTATGTGCCAATATTACGGCAAAGCTTCAATAACATCCATAGACAATGATTAAATCAAAAGAACTATCAAAAAAGTTTTCATCATCCGTTTCCTCGTTTTCACACTTAGTTTCGTTCATTAACGAGTGTGATGATATCAAGACGTTAAAATCGTTTAGTATACCAGGAATGTATATACAAAAAAGTAAAAGATCATTCCATGACGCATACACAGATTTCATAAATACCTCTATTAATTTTGTTAGTGATAGTAACACTCTGATCGATGAGTTTATGAAATATAGATCGGAGATCATGTGGCAAGATAAAAACCTGAAAAAGGTGTGTAGCAATAACAATATATTTTATACAATATTTCTATCTAAAATACTACCACATAGTATACATACCGCTCCAAAGGTATCAAAAAAGTTTAGCGTACAGTCTCTAATTTACTAATCATCACATTAAACATTTTATATATACTTTAAGGTGTAGAGTATCTTTGTAAACTACACCTTAAAGTATACGACGGAAAAAGGTATAAGATTTAGTCATGAGAAATTCATTCGGAAGTGACACAATCAGAAGCGTTATAATAGCATCTTCAATACTCGGTGGTTATGACAATGAGTTGACTGATATAGTAAAAACTATTGTAAAAAAGAACAACACAAAGATAAGGATGGCTAACCTGTATAAGGGGCTCCTTAGAATGCGTGTGGCTGACAGTAAGAAGCCAGCGAAAAATAAAAAACAGGAAGTTCCCTCAAGTGGAAATGATTTCCCGCGTTCATTTTTAGAAAATATTGGTGGATTCATTACCGGCATTTTGACGAATATGACTTTATCCGGTAGTAATAATGAAAAAACAAACGTTGGTGCTGGACTGTTGGTTTCCCCATTTTTCACCGGAAAAACTAATAAGATATACACGGTAAATTATGATGGTAAGCAAGTTGAACGATATATGCCTACCGGTGATAACGGAAAGCCCGGAAAGAATACCTACGCGTTAGTAGGGAGTGCTATTAAAAACACCGTCCTAGGCATGCTAAGTGATCTTAGAATTACGTCATCATATAAGGTTAGTATAATACAGGACGCTGAAGACATAATAGAAGAGTATATAGAGGCACTGCTCGGAGATGAAATTAGAAGGGTGTCTGAGTCAAGAAAATCAATCGCTTCCGCTAACGTTGAAGCTGTTGATAAAGCGATCAGAAGTCTTTTTGAGACTGAAAAAGATGTATTTGATCCAGAGACAATACTCAGTATGAATATGGATGAGAGAAAAACTCTTCTTACAAAGTATGTTGATCTGAGTAAGATATTGCTTAGAAGATCTGGAAATACGACGGTCACAAGCGCCTCTACTGTGGCTGATATGATTTTACTTAAGTATGCGTTTGCACTATCTGGTGATGTTGATAAAGCTAAAGAATACGCGTACATGATAAGTAAAGAGGTGTTGAAAATAGCGTTCAACATGTCAGTCAACTTACTCGCGAGTAGAAAGTGGGGCGTCGGTAGGCAGGTTACTGATTACTTCAGAAGAAGGCTTCGGTTATATCAAATACCGATCTATGAACAGTATCAAAATGTTTTATACAACATAGAATCGCAGCGTGATCATATTGATAGTCTAAAGAATAAGCTCAAGAGCGTATCTGGTAGTGATGCGGCCAAAAAGATTGAAAGTAATATAAGGTCCGCTGAGGTAAAACTGGAAAAGTTCAATAATGATCGTGATAAGCTTCGGTCAAGATTGCAGAAAGAAATAATAAAGAAGGTACTTAAAGAGAACGAGAATATATCAAAAGAAGAAGCCATAGCGATGGCGATAGATGAAATAAACAAGATACCGCCAAAGTCAAGATACGTTGGAAGAGATATAAGCGTTAACAAATTGTCAGAGGAAGGATCTGAAGAAAATCCGGCTGGTTGGGACGAAGTTCTGACTAAGATGCATAGTGATAGCACGTTCGGTGGATCCGGCAATGAGATCAATGATGAGGAATCGGACGCTGATAAGCTAAAGAGAATCATGAACGGATATGTTGATTGGATTATCGACACTAAATCCGATGGAACGACTATTGATAAAGATTTTGCGGAAAAGATAAAATCATACGTTAACGGCGGGCTGTTAGACAATGATAAGGATAGTAAACAGCTAGCTAGCAAACTTCTCAATACCGTAGGATACTCTTCAAATCCAATTAGCGCTATCGTATTCAATAACTTCGGATATGAAGTAAAGAACGGAAAAAAGAAATTCGTTAAAGAGATAGCGATACCGCTCATTGAAAAGTCACTGGCTAACAAAAACGTGAAAGATCTGTTGGCTCACGTTGACTATGAAAAAGAGATTGAAGCTCTCGGTAAGAAGTTCAATGTGGCCACTGATGGTCGGATTTCATCGAATTTGAAGGTTTCAACCGGATTCAGTAAGATCGCTGACGATGAATTGTCAGATTATGAGTCCATGTTTGAGGATCTTGGGGAGACTGAAGAACCACAAGATGAAAATGAAACAATATCGAAGAGCAGCCTATATATAATAAACAAGATACAACAGGAACTCGGTGACGCAACAGACAATCAGATAAAGCAAGTGTACGATTCAATTCGTGACATTTTAGCTAAATCTACCGGTGTTTCCCTTTCGTCTACGTCAAACAAGATGAGGGACGTTGATAAGGCTGTCGGAGATATAAGAAAATTCATCAATAGTGATGAAAATAAAAAGTCAGGAAATAGTAGTAAAAAGCTTAACTACAATTGGAACATGCTGCTTTTGGAATTTGGTGATTTCATAGGCAAGAGCAGATATGACATGAGATATGAGGGCGGAAGCTCAAGAGGGATAACGAAGGATTTTGAAACGTATCTTACAAATAGATACAATATCATGAAGGATCCAGTAGCAAAGTATCTTCTAGAAACGTATTTTGTTGGCAAAGAGTATAAAGAAACATCAAAGATAATTCGTGAGTTGAGGGATGGCTATCTGGACAGTGTGTCAAATTATCTGAGTATTAAACATCCAGCTACTTATGTTGAGTTAAGGTCCAATGGTGTTGGTATTGGACCAAACGCATCGATATTTGACCAATTCGGTGATAGAATAATATCACTGGTGAAGATCGTGAATGAGTGTATAAATGCTCAGGATAATGGCGAGACTAGCTCTTATTCCAAGAAAGAGTGTATGCACTATAACAAGGAACTTAACGCTAAACTTCGTGATGAGGGTATGAGAACTGAAGACATAGAACAGTTCATGTCCGCCATCATGAAAATGTCAAGTTCCGGGTGCGTAATAAAAAACTTTGTTGATCAGTTTGTTGACATATCCATCAACGCCACGATGATAACCGCCGGTGTGATGGATGAAAAGTTGGCAAATAAATACAGACTTGATCTCAGTAGATTCAATGAGTCATTGAGAAAGTGCAACCTGACGTTAAATATCGTGAAGAATCTGGCGGTTGAGACGTATAAAGGTGATGATGTAAAAGAAGATTTGCTCTATGATATATCTAAATTCGTTGAATCGTATTATGGTGATCATGGCCCGGAGGATGTTGAAAAATTACTTAATACTATCAACTCAATAGGGTTGATAAATGTGGAAATAGATGATAGTGGTGATATTGATGTTAAAGTAAAGAATGATCGACTATATAAGGATATTTTTGAACGTGGTTTGAACGTTGATTTTGATATCTCAAGAAAAGCTATAAATTATAGTAACATGGAGATATTAAATAATGATATGGAAGATAAGAGCATTCATATAATGGATGTTGATTATGTTAGGGATACGTTTGAAAACATGGTCACCGGGAATGAAGAGGCTGAGGCTGTAAACAGTGAAATATATGCTGACGCTATAAAAGACTCCGTTGACGAAACGATAGTCTCTAACATGAATTATGATCCGAAGGTATTCATACCTAGTGATAAATCAAGAAAAGTTATAGACAGTATGATCTATAGCTTGTATATGAAATCACATATGAACAACATACTTCTTAATGGTACTAAGGTAAAGATATCAGGTCGTCTTCTCAATCATTTGAGAAACACTCAAAAATATGATGAAAGCAAGAAATATGAAGCCACTGTGTCACCGGCTGAGTTAGTTTCTTGGATAATGTATACAAAGAATAGTGGTTATCACTTCTATGATGATGATCCGGAAGTTGATGCCACTAAGATGAAGGCCGATGATATGTACGAGGCCAGATATCTAGCCCTAAGTGGCATGAGAGACAATGCATTAAGGGAAATAGACAGATCAACTAATCTAAATAAATATAGATCTAGCATGATTAAATATTATGTGAAGAAGAATATGGAGGGTGTTGATAAACTTAAGAACGGTGTTAATATGACCGATTCTGTTGATGTCAACTCAATAATAGGATCATTGAATTATAGATTCAATAAATTGGTTGGCGGTGAGGGTAATATCACAATAGGATCCATTCTAAATATTGCTAGAACAGAATATGATAAAGAAGGCAAGATGGTTCATGATAAGAACGCGATCAGAAATAGACTGATTGGTGTTAGGGATCTGATAGGATCTGTCGTATCCCCCACGATTATCGATCTTGCTAAAAAAGATGAAAAATATAGACATGCTTACATGTCAATGATCGAAGCTCAAAAAGAGTATGAAAAGAACATGATGAAGGTTATTGGCATAAGTGATGATGTCAAACGAAATAACCTGGAAAATAGAGTTATAGCTCAGATTAGAAGAGCTGTATCTGTATCTATCAATATCATGTTTAGAAGAATATATGATGAAGTTAGTAAAAATATATATGAACAGATTGATATAGATAGTGAGGAAGGCGAAAAGAGTTTCATCGGTGCGTACAAAAAGTACGTTGAAAACAAGAAGAGTCGTCTAGATAGTAAGATAAAAAGAGAAAATGTGTTTGACGTTAGTGTGATAAACAAGTTCGTCAATGAACTTAACTCAATGTTCATAGAGCTTAATGACGATAGGTCAAACAGGTCATACGTGATAAATGAGATAAATAGCGCGATCAATAACATAGTGAATCAGAATTCGAACGCTGTGATCGGTGATGAGAGTAGAAAACGAAAGAAATTAACAGAAAAAGAGATAAAGGAAAGAAAAAAGAATGTTGGGAAATACTTTGACTCGATAAAGAAGAATTTCAAGCTAAGCGATGTGAAATTTGATAATAACGGAATGATCTCAAGTGTAGAGGGTGTCAATAACACCATCCTTGAGATTGAAAGAGGTATCATTGAACATGAGTTAGTGAACGCCGGTAAGCTTGTTACGCTACTTAGGTATATGCACATCATTGATGGTGTTCTTAAAAAGAAGACCGGAAAAAAGACAAGTAGTAAAATGTCGATAATAAAGTCGATTAGAATAGCTGCTGGTCAAAAGTCCATAAAGTCAGTGATATCAAAGATTTCCGAAAATATAAGAAGTTATATCACCGATGGTGTTGATAAACATCTTGATGAAATAATCAGCGGTATAGACAATAATACCGGTGGTGTTTCAATAAATGTTGTGAATGGTATCAATGGCATAGTTAATGAAATGAAAAAGGATATATCATCAATAGATGATATAAAATCAGCGTTAATTAATCTCGGTATAAACTCAAAGAATCCGGATAAAGTTATAGATACTATGATAATTGGACTAAGATTCGGTAAACTTAGCGATATATTCAATATTGGTAGACAGTATAAAATGAATAATGTTATAGATATGATACAAAGTAGACTAGGTAAGTCACGCGGTGGACACTCATTTGATCTAACCGGCACGGATTCAATCAATGATGAGATATCAAAGAAGGTTGATGAGGAATCGGATAAAATAGGTAACAACGCTTCTACGATGGATGAGTTTTCAAAATCTATGGAAGCATTGAAATACGCATATGAACTTAAGGGTAACGTTATCGACATCAATAGTGGTGAAAAGATTGACGTTACGAAGATGATATGCTCCAATAAGTTTAACGGAAATGACGTCGTTCTATCAAATGACTCAAGCAGTCTTGTTACCGCGTACAAGAAACTCATAGAGTTCTTTAAGAGTTATGGCACTGTAAACATGTGTAACTCTTATAGTGGCAAAGAAATCGGAGATGATGCATACGTGTTGTTAAATAGCGTATATTGGAGCACAATAATAGGCAATATGGACAAAATAAATGTGATGAAGAAGAATGAGAAGAAAGATATAAGTCCTGATAACATGAAGGATGTATATGTCAAGTATTACAATAGAATAATTCAAATAGCTGCTAAATATGGTGTGAAATTTGATTTAGAAAGTGTCATTGATATAATGACTGGTGAGAGTATGGTAATAAGTGGTAGGCCGATTTCTAAGGTTGATGATAAGTCAGTCCACGATCTGCCAGGTGAGATTAACATGCCTGAAGAGCCAACAAAGTCTGAACTTTCATCAGGCGGAATTCCCAATGATTTGAATCAGGGGATCAGCCAGGTGGAAAGCGGAACGGAATTCACCAATAGTCCGGAACTTGTTGAGTCAACAGTGAAAGACCTGAAAAAGGAACAGCTTGAAGAGGGTCAAATACCAGACTACATGTTAGGTATGTTGGAATCTAATGAGAGTAAACCGGAAGAGCCGGAAGAATCAGAAGAATCTGATGATTTTTCAGATCTTCTTGATTTTGATATGGACGATGATGAAGATGACGATGGGTTTAAGATTTCATTCTTCCAACCAACGTCAAGACCGATCATTATTGAAGAAAAGGTTAGCCTATACAATGATAGTGATGAGTCATTCGGAATATCATATAATACAAACTCGATTGATGAATACCTGAAGAAGTAAACGACTGTAATGTTTATATGTCGATAACATCGGCCCTCTTTCTTGTACATAGGGAGAGGGCCGATTCATGTCATAGGAGTATCTAAAGAAAATGAACGGAAAAGAAGAAAAAGAGATAGTTAACGTTCGTTGTAGGTCAGGGTTTTCTAGGACTAGGGGAACACCGGGATCAAATTATGATTATACCATGACTCGGTGTTCATCTGAAACCGCGTATGTCATAAACAGATCAAGCAATTCAATAACACTTAGGTGTACACAGTGTGGATTTAGTTGGACGATAAACACCGGTGGTAAGTTTTAGGCGTCATGGTAATATTTAGATGCCCTGAGTGCGGAACAAGGCTAGAACAATACGGAAAAATAAACGAATTTGTGTGCATCAAGTGTAAAAAATTATATAAGGCAAATATAAAGGTAGAGTATATAGAGTTGTCATCAATAGATGATAGAAAGATGATAGAAGATGGACATAATAAAACTAGTGACAAATAGTTTTGTTCCGATATGCGTTAGTTGTGATACGAAGAGCACCATAAACTCGATAATAGATGAGTTCAAAAACCTTAATGACAGAAACATATTACATGTTTGTGGAGCGTGTGAAATAACTAATGGTAAAAAGTTCATTCCAGTAATAAACGAGTTTTGTTTCAACCCATCAATAGATCTTCAGCCAAAGATATTGATCTCTGATTTCACTGATGGAATACAAGACGTCACTCAAGACGCATACCTTAGAATATGTGAGAATGTTCAATCATATAATAAGGTATTGATATTTGTTAATGACGAGTATGATTTAAGTGAGGCTCTTCGCTCTCGTTTAAGAGTAGTTAGAATTGTTGGTGAGTTTGTTATATCAAATAACTTTCTTAGACTATCTGAGTTCATTGTAAACGAGTTTGATAAAGCAAAATTTTATGGTGTTCCAAAAATAGTTGTTGATATTCCTGTCGGAATGTCTTTCGATAAAAAACAACTAATAGAATCAATGAAGATAGCAGCTCATAACTTAAGGGATTCTGGTAAGCTTGAAGAAGCCATAAAAGTTTATAGTTTTATCTCAAGACTTTATACCGATCTATACACTAAGACAGAGCTTCTTTGGGGCGATTTTGTCATACAAATGTAGTTAAGGATCCATGGCCAATGTAGTAGTTTCAGGAACCGATGAGTTCCAAATAGAGATGTTTGTTGATGGAATGGCAGACTCATACTTGGGTGGATATGCTAAGTATGATGATATAAACCGCCTTCTAATTGATAACGAATATGGTAAACTAGTTGGTAAGCTTGTGATAGTGTATGGATCAGACGTCATTCATGATCTAGATACTGGTGGGTTTGACGTAGTTTATGTGTCTAACAGTATACGTTGTGATACGTGCAAGAACATTGTCTTGAATGAGTTCAAACCATACGACGAAAAGTCTGTCATACGGTGGATCAACGATTACGGAAGCTCTATCGGCGTTGATCTGACATCGGTAGCAAAGCCATTATTTATAAACTGTGGTAATAGCACTAGAAAGATCCACTCTGAAATACAAAAGCTGGTACAACTGTCAGGGTTTTATAGTAGTATTCAGATGGATCTTTTTAAGTCTGTTGTCTGCTACTCGAATGCAATAACACCGAGTTTGGTGATAGATTCGATGTGTAGCGGAAATGTACACGCATGTGTCGGGTTTTATGATAAACTCCAGGAAAGATATGATGAAACAGGCTGGATCGCCACGTATTTACATGCCTTTTTACAAAGATGTGTCAAAATCCATCAATTTACATCATTTCGTATTGATGATGAAACAGCCTCAAAGTCACTTAATATATCAAAAGGTCAGTATTACTTACTCAAAAAACGATATAAACTTTGGACTAGGGAACAGTTACTAGATTCAATAGGTGTCGTGAATGAGGTTAATAGACTTCATAGGGAAGGCACTGTTGGATCAGAGTCACTTTTAGAAAAGCAATTAATAAAGTTGTCTTTGGAGGCTAAGAAATGTCTAACGAGAGCGTAGCGGTATTGAACGAAGTCGTCATAGAAATAGAAAATACGAAATCAGGAATCAATATCATGCCATCTAGAAACGGGCTCGGATCCATCAAAAGAGTGTTCACTGATGAGGGCGTGGATCCGTATGATACCATAAAGTGGAAGATCGTTACAGCTCATACGTTAGATAATAATGGGAAGACTAAAGTAGACATCGAAAACGTTGAGGTTCCAGAGTTCTGGTCTGAGTCTACGATCAATACTATTGTTCCCAAATACTTTCGAATGATCAATGGTGTTCAAGAAAAGTCTCTGAAGTCTGTGGTAGATAGGGTCGTCAACACAATAGTTGATTGGTGTGATGAGCAAGACTACTTTAGCGATAGTAACGATAAAGATGTCTACTCTGATGAAATGAAATACGCTATCGTTCATCAATATGGTGCTTTTAACTCTCCGGTTTGGTTTAATTTAGGTGTTCCCGGAAGAAAGCAGACTGTTAGCGCTTGTTTTATTTCAGAGGTGGAAGACTCATTAGAGTCTATCATGGAATTTCAAGCCAATGAGCTTAGAATTTTCGCCGCTGGATCTGGCTCTGGTGTGAATATTTCATCTGTTCGTTCTTCATATGAGAAGCTTTCATCCGGGTCGTATGTGTCTGGACCTATGTCGTGGATGAAGATGAATGATATGGGCGCGGCGGCTATGAAGTCAGGTGGTAGTACGAGGAATGCCGCTAAGATGGTGATCATGAACATTGATCATCCAGACATAATTGAAACTATGGATGGGCGGCCTGGATTTATTAGAGCTAAAGCTGTTGAAGAACAAAGAGCAAGGGACCTAGCTAGCATCGGATATTCAGCTAATTTTAGTGATCCAAATTCCGTTCAAAAATCGGTAGCGTATCAAAACGCCAACTTTTCTGTTAGCATTACAGATGAGTTCATGAAAGCCGCGAAAAACAGGAAGTGGTTTGCCACTCATGCTGTTACAACTGGCGAAACCGTAAAAATGTACGACGCAAAAGAGATGATGCGTGAAATCGCTAAGGCCACGTGGGAATGTGGCGATCCTGGTGTTCAATTTTATGACACAATCAATAGTTGGCATACTACCCCAAAGAATGGTCCGATCGTTTCTAGCAACCCATGTTCTGAATTTCTTCATGTAAATAACACAGCGTGTAATTTGTGCGCATTGAATCTCGTTAAGTTTTTGAATGATGATAACTCATTCAAGTTCGATGAGTTTGAGCAAGCGGTGAAGATTTTCACGATGGCTCAAAATGCGTTTGTCGACAAAGCTAACTACCCAACGCGTGAGATCTCATACAACTCAAGTAAACTTCGTCCGATCGGGCTTAATTTCGGTAACTTAGGCGCTTTTGTTATGAAACTTGGGTATGGCTACGATTCTGACGAAGCTAGGGGTATTGCGGCTGCGTTAGCCTCTCTTATGACAGGAAGTGCGTATCTGAACTCTGCTCTTATGGCCAGGGAACTTGGGGCTTTCCATTACTATTATTCAAACTCAGATGATATGCTTAGGGTCATTCGTCAGCACAAGCAGGCGAGTGATAACATCGAGAATAAGTATGGAAAGATTGCTCTAGGTTCACAGTTTAAGGGTCGTCTTGATGAAATTTGGAACAAGGTCCTTAACTATGGTAGCACATACGGATTTTATAATTCACAAGTAACACTTCAAGCTCCTCTAGGGACTCTTTCGTTCTTCATGGGTCTTGAAACGTCGGGCATTGAACCGGCCTATTCACTGGCAATAAAGAAGGACATGATAGACGGAACAGACGCCATAATTTTAGTGAAATCCGTAAGGCCCGCTCTTCGTTCTCTTGGATATAAGGAAGAGATTGAAGGCATCATGGACTATTTTGCTAAGAGTGGAACACTTGAGGGCGCTCCTGGGCTAAAGAAAGAGCACGAAAAGGTATTTGATTGTGCCATGCCGTCTGGAACTGGGAAGAGGTTCCTTTCACCTATGAGTCATATTAAAATGATGGCGGCGATCCAGCCTTTGATCTCTGGTGCTCAATCTAAGACTGTGAATGTTCCCGAATCTGCTACGGTTGAAGATATTGAAGACATCTACATGAAAGCCTGGGAACTTGGAATTAAGTGCGTAGCCATCTATAGGGACGGGAGTAAGGTTTCTCAAGTTTTAGGTAACAAGGAAAAGGAAAAGCCTGTTAAGAAGTTTGAAAATAAGTTCCCGTCAGTAGTTCCCGTGTCAAACGTTGTTAACATGGACGGTCCGCCGTGTTACTTATGTGGAGAAACTACTAGAAGAAATGGATCATGCTACGTTTGTCCGAAGTGTGGGACGACCACTGGATGTAGCTGATACTAAATACTTTTGAGGCCCGAATCTGTTATGCTGATCCGGGCCTCAAAAGTATTTGATTTATTCTTCTTCGAGACTCTTCAAGAAATCGTCAATTGAACTCTCTTCCTCGGATTCCTCTTCTTCTTCCTCGGATTCCTCTTCTTTTGATTCTTTCTTCTTTGGCTTTTCTTCCTCTTCCGATTCCTCGGACTCTTCCTCGTATTCCTCTTCAGGCTCCGGCCCGAATTCCTCTTCAGTTTCTTCCTCAGATTTTTCACTGACGCCAGATCCTGATTTAACCTGATCCATGATTTCCTTTAGTTTGTCGCCAATTTCCATCACAGATCCGGTAATCTCATCGATCGATGATGTATCATCTAAGTATTCGTAAAGTCTAACTATTCTAGCATTGATTGAAAACACATCACGAAGAGCGTCTGACACTATTTCGTAAGGTTTTTGATTTTTTCCGCCAGCGGCAACTCTGCTCTTTGATACTTCAATCAAATAAGCTCTTCTGGCAAGTTTATTTAGTGTACTTAGTTTTTTCATTTTTATTTCTTCCCAGCCTATTAAGACGGATTTGACCTATAGTTTGTTTACACTTAAACTGTACAAAATAACTCTATTATACAAGTGTAGTATAATGTCATGGATATCAAGCAACTTGAAGATCTAATCTTGCAGGCTAGGAAAGCGTATTATAATTTAGATCCTATCATGAGTGATAGTGAATATGATGCGCTCATAGATAAATTGAACTCGTTGAATCCAAAGTCTGATAATATTACACAGGTCGGGTATCCGATCGATAGATCTGTCGGCGGATGGAAAAAACAAAAACACAAGATAATGATGGGTTCACTGAATAAAGTGAACCTAGAAAGCGAGTTTGTAGATTGGGTCGGAATAAACTCACACAGTGATCTTTTGATAACTCACAAACTCGATGGATCATCGCTTGAACTAGTTTATTTTGGTGGTAAACTAAAATCGTGTGTTACTAGAGGGGACGGTATTGTCGGTGAAGATATCACACCTAATGGTGCATTGATCCCAACAATACCAAAGACGATTTCATATGATGGTGATTTGTTTGTGCGTGGGGAAGTTGTTATATACAAACAAACGTTCAATGATATCTATGGTAGTCAATATTCAAATCCTAGAAATGCTGCCAATGGAAAGATGAAAAACTATCATGATCCATCAGGGTGTAAACATCTGACGTTTGTAGCTTATACGATCATGGGAATCGATGGTGTTAACTATGAAAATCAAGTATTTGAGACGTTAAAAGGTTTAGGATTTGTTATTCCTGATTATCATGTTGGTGATGTGAAATCTGTCATTGAGTGGCATAACAAGTGTATGGAAAACAGAGATTCAATACCGTACATGATCGATGGAACCGTGATTAGAATAAACAACATGCAAGTTCAAAGAGACATGGGCGATAAAAACATGCGCCCTGTTGGACAAATAGCATGGAAACCGGAGTCTAAATCTAAGACAACAGAAATCGTTGACGTTGAATGGAACGTTGGATCAACGGGTAGGATAACTCCAGTAGCAATAGTGAAACCTGTTGAAATAGACGGTGTAACAATTACTAGGGTATCACTTCATAACATCAAAATGTTCAAGAGTTTACAATTGAAAAAATCAGATATTGTAATAGTCACAAGAAGAAATGACGTAATACCATATTTGACAAAGCCTCAAATGGAGGTTCAATAAAATGTTTGAAATGCCGAGACAATGTCCTGTATGCGGTGAACCTACGGAGATTATAGGTGATTTCCTTTATTGTATTAATGATGGGTGTAGTTCTAGGGATCGTGGGTTCATCAAGTCGTGGATACAAAATATAGGAATTTTGTACTGGGGCGATGCGATGATAGACTCCATGATTGACGATGGAGTTTCATCGGTTTCTCAACTGTATAAAATGTCTCCGTATGAGATACAACAGTATTGTTCTGGACAGAAGATGGCCGACAAGTGCTTCAGAAGCTTGCATGAGGCCAAAGTGACGTTGATTACTTTCCTGGCTTCTCTTAATATAAAGGGAGTCGGAACGAGCGTATCATCACTAATAGTGGATAGTGGTTTTGATAGTATTGATAAAATATTGTCAATTACATACAATGATCTAGTAGTGATAGATGGAATCGGTGATAAAATCGCGGACGTGTTTGTTAGTGGTATTCAGGCTAAAAAACAAGAGATACTTGAACTATCCAAGATCATTGAGTTTGAAACCGTTGACAGTAAACTTGCCGATTATACTATCTGCATAACTGGAGACACCCCTATACCTAGAAGTGCCATTCATGCAAAAATACTTGAACTCGGTGGTAAAGTATCGAAGTCTGTTTCGAGTAAAACAAATTTGCTTGTTTGTTCAAACCTAGAGTCAAATTCGTCTAAAATGAAAAAGGCGAAAAAGCTCGGGTGTAATATCATGCACGTTTCTGACTTCATGAGAATGATTGATGAGTAGTATAAACATTGTAGGGGATGTTAGCTATATAACTTTTCATAATGAAGATTTCTACATTATGAAAGTAAAGACAAATAAGGGAAGTACTACAGTAAAGGGTAATTATATAGGAAACGTTTCCGTTGGACAGACTCTTAAATTCACCGGATCATGGAATGAGCATAAAAAGTACGGTAAGTTTTTTGAATTTGAATACTGCGAGCCATATTTAGAAAAAACTAAAGATAGCATTATCAAATATATTTCATATAATATAGATGGTATTGGAATAACTACAGCAAGAAGACTGTATGATCATTTTGGTGATAACGTAATTGAGATATTAGCTAAGGATCAAGATAAACTAAAAGAGGCAAAGTTTCTCAATAAGAGTCAAGTCAGTAGCATCAAACAGTATTGGTCCGTTAAGCTAAGAAACAATAAAGCTAGCGTTAAATTACTTCGATCCGGAGTAAAGATCAGACTCGTTAAAAAGATCATAGAAAGGTTCGGGGAGTCCACATATGAGGTAATAAATGAAAATCCATATAAACTGATTGAGGTAGACGGGATTTCATTTAATTTGTGCGACTCTATGGCGATATTGGGCGGGATCGATAAAGACAGCGATCACAGATACAAAGCTATTGTCATTAATGCCATCGACATGTCTAGGCTTGATGGGAACGCGTATGTTTTAACTAAAGATATCAATAAATACGTAAGTAAGATGTTTTGGAACGGTAGTATTCCCAAAATAAAACATGACGGTTCGTTTCCAGACTACGTATTAGTTAAGATACTATCTGATTTAAAAAATGATGGGATCATAGTAGTAGAGGGTGATAAAGTATATAAAACTGTTGATTATAATATTGAATCATATATAGCTAGAATAGTGAATGATATGATAAATACTGAGAATGAGTATTTATCAAAACAATTGAAATCAATAGAAGAATCTGTTAAAGATTTTGAAAAGAATAATAAGATTCAACTTTCTAAAAATCAAAAGCTCGCATTGGACATGTTAACAAAATCTAAGTTTTGTGTTGTGTCCGGTTTCCCTGGATCTGGAAAAACCACTGTTGTATCTGCTTTCATTTATATTTTTGAAAAAGCCGGTATTAATTACGAGCTTATGAGTCCGACCGGGATCGCTGCGAAGCGTCTTTCAATAGTGACAAATAGAGAGGCTAACACGATTCACCGAGCTTTAGGATATAACGGTGAATCGTGGCAATTCAATGAAAACAATAAGTATGACATCGATGCTGTTGTGATTGATGAAGTTTCAATGCTTGACAACTCAACGTTCCTTTCACTGTTAAAAGCCTTGAAGCCTACGACGATGGTGATCGCTATTGGAGACAATAATCAACTTCCGTCTGTTGGCATTGGGGACGTGTTGAATCAACTCATGCAAAGTTCGCGCGTTGAGTCGGTGAAATTAACTAAGGTATTCAGACAATCTCATCAGTCAGACATCGTTGAGGTAGCGTCCTCGATTCTTTCTAACGATAGAGTTAGCACAAAGTATAACCCAAAGTCTGAGTTTGTTTTCATACAAAGAAAGCCACAGGACATTTTTACGGATATAAATAATATCTCACGTATTTTGTTTGAAAAGGGGATGTCCTTTCAAGTCATGAGCCCTATGTACAAGGGAAACTTAGGTGTCGATAATTTGAATGAACTTTTACGCCCGACACTAAATGATAAGTATGAACACAAAAAGAATATAAAATTTGGGAAATCTCGACTTTACGTCGGGGATCGTGTGATGTTCATAAAAAATGATTACAACAATATGATATATAACGGTGATATCGGAAAAGTTGAGGATATGAACATCAAGGATAGTAAGATCAAAATCAAAGTGTTTAACTGGTTTGATGGTGACTCATACTCAGATACTTCATTCAATTTTAGTATGAGTGAGGTGTTTTCGAATATTCGTGTGTCCTATGCGTGTACCGTTCATAAGGTTCAAGGGCAAGAATTTGACGCCATTATTATGCCTATTGTTGATGAGTATAGAATAATGTTATACAGGAATTTGATCTATACCGCGATCACAAGGGCGAAAAAACGTGTGTTTATAATAGGTCAAACGTCCGCGTTCAATAAGGCCCTGTCGAATGAAAGAAAAATAACAAGAAATTCTTCAATAAATGAGATGATAGATCGATAAATGTAATTTACTTTATGATTAGGCTACTTTTTTCTACGGATGAACACATCTCAGGGATAAATCCGGCATACAGAAAAGACGATTACCTTGAGACGATACTAAACAAGATTCGTTGGCAGCTCAATTTTGCTCGTGAAAACGACGTTGATGCCATACTTCATGGAGGGGATCTATTTAATCTAAAAAAACCTAGTAGAACCTCACATAAAGTGATTAACGCTACGATTTCGGCACTAAATGAATCGCCGTGTCTTAATTACGCGATTTTAGGGAATCATGATTACTCTGATTATTCTGACCTTATGAGTCAACCGATCGGTGTTTTAATGAATGGGGATCATATCATTCACTTGTCTCATGAACAGTTCAGATCGGACGTCACCGTTGGAGTGGTAGGTGTAGATTATAAATACGGGCATGATTACGATCACATCACAAGTTCGTTGAGCGGGAAGCTCGAACTTCTTCCCGAGTGTGATTTCACTGTCGGCATTTTGCATACGTTAAGTTCAATGACCGGGGTGTCCGATATCTACGGTGAATACTGCTTGAATATCAACAAATTGTCTAGGGAACCGTTTTGTCCTGATGTTGTCATGATCGGACATGAGCATAAACAATACGGAGTCGATGAAATTAACGGTCATTTCTTTGTAAGAAATGGGTCACTGTCTAGAGTCGCATTGAATGATAACACACTGATGCACAAACCATCAGTTACAATGTTACAATTTTCTAAAGACGGCATTGAAATTACAACACATGTCGTTGATCACCAACCGGCGCATGAAGTTTTTGATATTGAAAGGAAAAGCAGAGTAAAGAAAGAAAATAAAATACTGGATGAGTTTATTGAAAAACTTAAGGGAAGTTTTAGTAGTTCTGATGAACTCGATAGGGTCTACGATGAATTTGTTGGATCTAAGGATTTTCCACAAAAGTTAAAGAATATCGTAGATGAAATACTAAAAGAAGCTGACTATAAAAAGAGCACAAAATGATATATATTAGCTATTCCGGTAAGAAAACGTACCTACAATGTCCATTAAAGTATAAATATATATACATAAATAGATTAGCGATTAAGGGTGATAGGACTGCTGCCATTCGTGGGATTGTGATCGATAATCTGTTTGAAAAATTCTATAATGACAAATTATATATCAAAAATCAGAAAGAAAAGAACTTCGGGTTAGAATCATACGTAGACTATGTGATCGATCGAGTATTTGAAAAGGAAGCATTACTCCCTGAGGATAACGTTGAATTCCGATATAGGCTAAAGCAAGAAACGATAGCTAAAATCGAGCCCACGTTAGAAACAATAAAAAAGCATAAACTGATAAAAGATAACAGTAAATCGTCTGTTAACTTATCTACTCATATTAGAGTTAGTAAGTTTAGTGATACCGTTAAACTAGTAGGGATCGCTGATTTTATTCATGGGTACGGAAAGTCTGTTTGGATACTAGACGGTAAGAATTACATGAAAAAAGAAGCGGATTTGGATCAGCTTCTTTTCTACGCTACTTTGTATGCTTTTAAATACAAGGTTGTTCCCTCACGTCTCGGGTTTCTTTTTTACATGTTCAAGGATGATCAACTTCAGTGGGTTGACTTCAATGAAGATATGCTAAGGGAATCATTCAACAAAACGATTCATGTAATTTCTGAGATCAGAAAGGGAAAGTTCCATCCTAAACCGTCAGTGAGTTCGTGTGCTAACTGTAAATTTAGACACATATGTGAACATGGAAAAGCATTGGATGAAGAGATAAGGTTAGAAAAGGGCATACTGGTTGAAAGTAGTCTGTTTGATTTGGAGAAAATATAATGATCAATTTTGACGATGTTGACGTGAAAGTAGCGAAGGAATCTATCGAGTCTAAATTCAATGACTTGAAAAGGCGCATTGAAAAGCTAAAGTCTGATAAACAAAAGATCGATGCGGTTTTATCGGTGAAGATGAATCAACGGGCTGAATTGATTGAAAAGATCAAGAAAATGGGGTATAACCCGGACGATTTGAAAAATCAAATCGATGAAAAGAGAAGAGTTTTGAACATAACACTTAACAACATAAACAAAGAGGTTCAGTTTTTAGAAGAAAAGATTGAACCGATGTTAGAAGCCATCTCAAAGATGTAAGGACAATACAGTATGTCAACAATGAGCTTCAATGATCAGGCAGTCAAGAAACTTCTTAACGCTAAACTGGTTAAACCGTCATCAGCATTTTATAATATTCAACCGTATGATGGAGGTATGTCGATTTCGTCTATTGATACACGTCGGATGATCAAACTATCGGTGTTATGTGATAGTGTTGATGGTGTGGTAGATAACAAGTCAGAATATTTTATCCCTATCAAGAAACTTAATTTATTCTCATATCCTGGGTCTTACAGGTTAAAATTTAACGAGGATCACATTCTTGTTAACATCAAATCAGATGTAGGGAAAAAGAGCGCGAAGATTCGTCGTAAGAACATGCGTCAGTACATGTTTGATAATTTTAAGATTTTTGATGAGGTAGAGCCGGTTTCTATTGATTCAGACGTTTTACGAACGATCTTGAAAAATCTGTCGGCATCAGCTCAGATTAAAGAAACGAAAACTGACGCCGATATGAAGAAAAATAAGATTCAATTTTACGGTCAGGCATCGGTCGCGATTTCGGACGCCACATACTATGGGACTTTCTGTTACCACGATGACATTAAGTTTGATATATCGATTTCATCAGCGGACGTACCTATCGTCATGGGCTTCTGTGATATTTCCGAAGGCCCGATTGAAATGTATGATGCAAAAACCCATTTCATGTGTAAGAATTCAAACGAGGATACTCTTCTTATCACGAAAGTAGTGACTGAAAGAAGTGAACTATTTGAAATTGAGGATGAGTATGAACACGTGATTGAAATTGATCTGGCGATGTTGAAAGACGCCGTTAAATGGGCGATCGAATCGATCGATGGGACTCAGCGTGTTAAGTTCAAGTTTGACGGTAATGTGATTGAAATGCTATCTAGTGGGTCCATGATATCATCTCTTTATACAATGACGGATTCAAAACCGTTTGATGTTGACCTTCCGATTCAGATTGTATCAAACATCATTCATAACATAAAAGGAAAAACCATTAAGTTCAAGTATAAGAACAAGTCTACTCCGACTATCGTTGAAATTAATGGTGATAAAGACGACGAAGTTCAAACCAGATACTTCATTTCAGCTATGCTACAGAGGTAAATATGGATCTTAATGAAGCCGTATCTAGGGTCGGGGTTCACTACGACATACTCTCGAAGCAACTGGCTGAAAAGAAATTGGCGTTGAAACAGTTTGATGAACAAATACAACTTCATAAAAAATCAACGGAGATTTTTAAGCTGTGGCTCAATAATATGATGAATGAGTCCCTTAACGCTATTGAGCCCATAGTCACATCGGGGATTTCATCTGTCATTGATGATCAGTCGATCAAATTTAAGATCGATAGGTTAATGAAAAATAACCGGCTCATTTTTAAGTTTAACATTGAAAATGATGGTGTATCCGGTGATCCGATGAAGTCATTCGGTGGCGGTGTTGTCATGGTAGCGTCGTTTGTTTTAAGGGTCGTTATCATGTCAAAGATAGGGAACGGTGGTTTGTTATTACTTGATGAGTCTCTTAACGCTTTAGCCAATAAGTATATAGACAATGCGTCTGAACTTATGAGAAAACTATCACAGGAAACTGGCATAAACATACTTATGGTGACTCATAATGACAAATTCATAGATGGGTCAGATGTTTCATATAGTTGTGATAAGGATGACGCATTGATCATATCAAAGGTATTGTAAAATTACCATGCGATCAGAACAAGAAATAGAAAAACGAATACAAAAGTTAACGAATCGATATGTTCAAAATCATGTGAAGGAAAATTTGAATAAGAGTCCTGGCAATTGTGTATACTCACAATTGTATGAGAACGATGAGTATACACAGTCTGAATCGTATGATGTTGCATACTCAAAGACAAAATCTACAACACTATTAGTAGTAAATAGTGTTGATAGTTCATACATATGTACGTATGGTGAAAACGGTAACAGATGGAATGGAATAATATGTGACGAAAATGTGTGTAAAAAATGTAAAAAGTTCCTGTCAAAGTCTATAAGTAAACAAGACATGGAACAGCTTATGAACGATGATGATTATCTGAATGAAAATCATAGAGATATCGTTGAACTTCGTTGGGCACTCGGTGAAAAGCCACAACCGGAACTTTCTTTTATATCGCTTCTCATGATAAGTATCTATTCGATGTTCGTGAAAATGCTAAGTGTAGTATCATCTATAGGGAAGCTGATCAAATGATAATCACCTCCATTTTAGAAAATGACCTTCATCGGTCGAAGGATAAAGAAAGACAACCTTTGATGGTTGAAGTTCCCTCAAAGAGTGACTTCATTCCTTGTGTGATATCAAATACTCATGGAGAGTTTGTGATATCATATAAACTGTTTGAAGATAACGGCAGGGAATACTCTAGGGTGGGGATTTTTGATCATGATCAGTCAAAGATTGATCTTGTAATTAATGATCTGTTTACAGCCGCTTATCTTCTTTCGATAAAACAAGGGTGGAGTAACATCTTTTCACCGGACGGTTCTGTATCAAAACAAAAAGCGGTGTCAAATGCTTTTAACTATATTTTTAAACAATCAGGTGAAATCGGACAACCTAGCGTTTGTTTGATTCCTGATAGTTTTGATAAAGACACGATCATTGAGTGGTTTGACGATGGAACGATAGATGTAAATTCAATGGGAGTTTACAAATACCACAAATGGTGTAGATTAGTTAGCACAAATACAGATAGGATCGTGTTTTTGTCACTTCCTGAATACGTGGGTATGTACACTCACTTTTTATCCGGCGGCGTTGGATTTTTACTTCATAACGTACGCCGTGCGATAGCGTTTGTTGAAATATGAACTTTGTTGACAGATTCGTTGAATGGTGCAGTAGTCAAGTATTTGAAAACGACAAAGCGTTAGAATACTTGAGAGGTCGTGGAGTAACAGACGATCAAATTAAACTTCATAGAATCGGTTACTGTCCTGGTTTGTACGTTTGTGATGAAGATTTGGACGGTGAAGATTGTAAAGAGATGAACAGATGGTCGAAGGGCGGTGAACTACTGAATAAATCGATCATTTTACCAATCACATCATATACAGGGAAAACGTATGGGTTCCAATCTCGATCATTAGACAAGAAAAACTACGAAACTTATATCATTAAAAGAAGACCTGAGGCTTTCTTTTTTGGTATAGGGGAAAATATGGACAGTATATGGTCTAAAAAATCAATAATAATAACAGAAGGAGCATTTGATCAATTAATAGCAGAAAGATATATTGGTAGAAATAGCGTGGCAATTTTGACTAATACACTAAGCAATAATCATGCGAAATTTATTACACGATTTACCGACAATGTTGTTTTTTGTCTCGATAATGATCGGGCTGGTTTGGACGGACTTGATCGATCTTCTTACAAAATTAAATCGATAAGAAAGGATATAGAAATCAATGTCGTAAAGATTAAGGGAGCGAAAGATTTAAACGAGCTATGGGTGTCATCATCGATGTCATCAATTAAACAAGTAGCTTATGATCCAACAGGTTAAGTAATTCTGACGAAGGTAGAAAAATGGCTAATATTGAATACGGAATGGCTGAGAGTGTTAAAGAAGTAGCGGAACGTTTGATCCCGGAAATTAACCCGGATATCGCTAGTGCAAATATTTTGTACTTGTTCAAATCAAAGCCGTTCAAACAATCTGGGAATATCATTCCCGGAGTAGTGAAGAAGGTTCCTGATTGGGTGCAGTATGTCACAGAGTTTGATTTTGTGATTATTGTCGGACTTCCGACTTGGAATGAATACTCAAGCACCCAGAGAACCGCCGCTGTTGATCATTTGATCTCAATGATTTCGGCGGAAGAGGATGAACAAACAGGGGAGATGAAATACGCAATCAAAAAGCCCACGGTTCAAGAGTTCCCTGAGGTTGTTGCTAGAAACGGCTTGTGGAATGATGAGATCACTGATATGGCGTCGAAACTCGCTGGTGCTAGATCTAACACTTAACTGTTTAATTTTACGTTTACCTATCAAGGGGAAAGTTTTAACTCGGCTTTCCCCTTGATTTGTATATGACGACAGGTGTAGTATAAAGTTATGCTTGACACTAAATACAGACCAAACAAATTTTCATCAGTCATAGGAAACGATGGAACGATAAATGTCATTCAAGCTAGGTTAAAGAATGGGACAATAAATAATCAATCGTACATGTTTGGCGGTCCCCGTGGATGTGGTAAAACCACGCTGGCTCGTATTACCGCGATGGCTATGGTCTGTGAAAATTTACAAGACGCGGAGCCGTGCGGTGAATGTGAACAGTGTAAAGCCGTTTTAGATGGTAGCTCACAACACGTAACAGAAGTTGATGCAGCTTCTTATGGAACTGTTGAAAACGTAAGAGGTATGATCGACAATGCTTCATATTACTACACGTCTAAAGCGTCGAATATTTATATTCTTGATGAGGCTCAAAGGCTTTCTGCTGCGGCTCAAGACGCACTTCTTAAGGCTATAGAGGATAGAAAAATTCACGTAATGCTCTGCACCACAGAGCCGCATAAAATCAAAAAACCAATTCGATCTAGGGTTGAAGAATACTGTATCAAAAAGCCTAGTGAAGTTCAACTTGTGAATCGAATCAAAAAGATCTGTATTGATGAAAAAGTCCCGTTTGATGATGTAAGGACGTTAGTTACGATCGCTAAAATGTCAGATATGATCCCTCGATCCTCAATCATCGCGATCGACACGTTAGTTAATATGGGCGGTGTGAATAAATCTAACGTGGATGATTTATTTAACGTATCGGACTATCGAATGTTAGATGATGCCCTGTATAAACTATCGGTATTTGATAAACTAGCGTTTGACGTAATAGAAAAGATCAATCAAAGCCCTGAATGGCTAAAACAAAACATTATAACGGCGATATCAAATGACATTAGATTGAAATTAGGTTTATCATCGCAGTATAAGTACATATACTCAAAATATGAAAGTGATCTTTCGTCAATTTTAGATGAACTTGTTCCACTTAACAAACCGAATGTTTACGATATAGTGGCGCTACTTATCGGATGGTTTGTGAAAATGGAAAAGTCCGGGTATGTGAAGACTGTGGCTACGAACGTACAGGTTGTTCAAAATGCTATTCCGCAACGAGAGCCTTCCGTTGTACAAGAAAAGCCACAGAAAAGCCCGCCGGTATCTAACGCCACAGAAACTAAGAAAGAGCAAGAAAGGGCCGCTCCTGAGCCACGACAGGTCGCTAAAAAGACTAGATCGATAGAAGTTGATGGTATTAAATTTAATGATTCTGAATCACTGACAACATTAGATGGGAAGATCAAACCTATCGAGAATGATACAAAAGACATTAATGAAGTGTACAGTATGGGTGACACAAGTACAACACCAATGCCCGTAATGGACTTCATCAGTGAATTCAAAAAACTCCAATAAATGGATCATAGTTTCAATAAACATATTTATGTCAAAGAATATGGACATAAATATAATCAGAGAGAATATATATAAAAAGATAGGTAGATCATGTGAGGTATTTATACCAGCTGTAACCTCATCCATAAGGGACACACATAGAACAATATACTATATAGATGGGTATATGTTCATTGAATATAAACATGATATAAATTACAATAAAATACTTGAATATGAGGTAGTAGAACACATTTTAACAGATCTTGGGACTAGAAATTATTCGTTCATAAGTGATAAAGAAATACAAAAGATGAAGGAGGAGATGGATATAAAAATAAAGAATATAAATAGAATACTAGCTGGTGATGAAGTTGTGGTGGTTAGCGGAACATATAAAAACATTCAGGGCATTGTAACTAAGATTGACGGAGATACGGCATACGTAGAAATAAGCTTGAGATCAGGGGATAGAATAATAGACTTCCCATTAAATTATTTAACAAAATACGACATACAACAATGAAAAATTTACTGATAGATGGAAATAATATCCTTTATATGAATTACTTCACTATTAAGGATATTGAAGATGAACAAGAACTCAATAACGAAACAATAAGTAGGTTCCTACACTCTCTAATAGACATAACATTTAAAGTGAATAACGTAGGTAAAATCTACGTATTTTTTGATGGATATCCGAAGAGAAGGAAAGATATTTATCCACAGTATAAAGACGGGAGAGAAAAACAACAAAAGGCCAAAATTTCCGTTAAAGAAATCTCAAAAGTTGTTACTCCTGTTTTAACGTTGTTGGGTATTGATGTCTATCAAGATAAGCATGAAGAGTCTGACGATGTTATCGCTTCGTTTGTTAATCAACACGACTCGGACATTAATGTTATTGTATCTTCCGATAAAGATTTTTACCAATTAGTTAGTGATCGCACTGTTATTTATCGGTATGGGATTAAAAATGGTGGATTTTATGATGTTGAAAGAGTCATAAGAGAAACTGGCGTTGAGCCTGACAGGTTTCACATTTACAAATGTTTCGTTAGTGATCCATCGGACAATATAAAGGGAGTCAGTAGACTTAGGAAAAAAGTAATTAAAAAGTTGATTAGAATCGGTGACGTTGATGATATACTGTCGTCACCAAAAACGGAACAACTTTGTTCAAAGAGTGAGTATGAAAAGATCATAAATGCGTCCGATAATTTGAGACTCAATAGAAAACTTGTCACTATGGTTAGTGACATAAATATTGAAGAATACAGGAAATCATCTGGTATAAATGTCAAACTGGCTAAGAAAATACTTCACGATAATGGTATTGGATCTATTCCTATAGCACAACTCATCTTAGATAAATCATACTTTGTAAAGTTTGGAAACACTGACCCGGACGTAAGTATCATAAACACGTCTGGGATTGATGATTTGTAAGGAACGCTAAGCTATGAACAAATACTTTGTCATTCAAGATCCAAATACTATGTCTTCTATGTACTCGAATAAAGAGGAGGATATTGAAGACCTGATAGATAGAAAGAGTAACCCCGGACTTGACGTTGAACTTGATTTGAATCAGGAACTTAGTGTTGGGGTCCAGAGTGATGAGATTCTTTCATTTGATGATATAGAAAAATACTTGGATAGAATACCTAAAAAAGAAGCCGATATCATCAAGTTATATTATAAAGACAGAATGAAACAAGAACAAATAGCGCGTTTGTTTAATGTCACACAAGCTGCTATATCATATAGATTAGATAGGGGAGTTAAACGAATACAATTTCTTAGAACGATACCTGAGCTTTACATCGATCAATTTGAAGAAGAGATGGGTGAGCTTTTTGATGATGAAAATATTGTTCTCATGTGGAATATGTACAAAACCACGTCTCAATCTGTTGTGGCTAAGATGATGGGACTTACTCAGGGAAGGGTAAGAAATAAGTTTTTCAAAAATTTGGAAATATTGAAAGAAAGAATAGAACAGGAAGCGAATAAAACCGCCGGTATGTACAGAAAATCAAATCCTGAGGCTGTTGACATTGATGTAAAAGATATAATGAGTGATGTTGTAGTAAATTCTAAATT